>Ga0075156_10002054_pt1 | contig 11082 bp, 11 predicted proteins | sample JI81AbrownDNA_FD_70966 | JGI IMG/M metagenome (GOLD analysis project Ga0075156, IMG submission 70966) | Wastewater effluent complex algal communities from Wisconsin, to seasonally profile nutrient transformation and Carbon sequestration -... | ecosystem: Engineered > WWTP > Effluent > Algae...
GGCGAGCCACTGCCGGCTGAAAAGCTGCGTGGTGATACCGTGTATGGGGGTACGATTAACCGCACAGGTTCGGTTGAGATTGAGATTGCTGCCGAGCCTGGCACTGGTGTTTTTGATCAGATGGTTCAGGTGGTAGAAAAAGCCCTCGCCTCAAAAGCGCCCATCGAAAAACTCGCTGATCGTATCAGTGCCGTGTTTGTGCCGATCGTTATCGTGATCGCGACGAGTACGCTTATCATGTGGCTCTACCTATCTAACGATCCGACCGAGGCCGTGCGCAATGCGATTGCGGTGCTCGTCATTGCGTGTCCTTGCGCCCTTGGTATCGCGACGCCAGCCGCAGTTTTAGTGGGGACGGGCGCTGGTGCTAAAAAAGGTATCTTCATTAAAGAAGGTTCGGCACTTGAAGCTGCGCATGGTATTGATCTCGTACTTTTTGATAAGACGGGGACCCTCACCGAAGGCCGTCCATCGGTAACGGATATTTTTGGTGATGAAAAAGAAACGCTGCGTATTGCGAATGCTCTCGAGCTTCGTTCTGAGCATCCGCTTGGTGCGGCAATCACTGCGTATGCAAAAGAGCTGGGGATAGAGGTCTCTCCTATTGAGCAGTATGAAGCTATTCCGGGTCGTGGTTTGAAAGGGTATTTGAATCAGCAGGATGTGCGCTTAGGTAATGAACTTTTCTTGCAAGAATCTCACGTTGTTTTATCAGATGAAATTTTACGAAAGGCAAGCGATGCACGTGTACAAGGTAAGACGGTTGTCTTTGTCGCACGAGGTACAAAAGTGGTTGGCGCAATAGCGATTGCAGACCGTATTCGCGAAGACGCAAAAGTCGCGATTCAACGTTTAGACGAGATGGGTATTGATGTGGGTTTGGTAACGGGTGATCACGAGGCTTCGGCGAATGCGGTTGCGGCTTTGGTTGGGATTGATCAAGTCATGGCAAATACCTTACCGACAAGAAAAGCCGAGATCGTGAAGCGTTTGGTAGAGCAGGGTCATAAAGTCGCTTTTGTTGGCGATGGTGTAAATGACGCGCCGGCCTTAGCCTCCGCGACTTTGGGTATCGCGATGGGGAGTGGTACGGATATTGCCAAAGCGGCAGGGCAAATGGTTCTCATGGGTGGATCGCCGTCCAAAGCGGCAGATGCAATTAAACTTTCGCAGTTTACGTTTAAGACGATCAAACAAAATCTGTATTGGGCGTTTGGTTATAATGTGATCGGTTTGGTATTGGCTGCGATGGGCTATGTTCATCCGGGTATTGCGGGGCTTGCGATGGCATTGTCGAGTATTAGCGTTTTGTTAAATAGCTTGCGTGTCGCGAGAACGGTGAAGTAATTGACAGGAACAGGGCGATGACGTATTTTCTGGTTCTAAACCAGGAGATATGTCGTCGCCTTTTCAAATTAGCGAAAAACAGCACCTCGGTGCGTTATTTCTCTCAAAACTCGCCCTCTTGCCTGAGGGTGAGAATCTTCGTGTTTCTCAGGCGGCAAAGAGCTTTGGGGCCTCGGAGTCTTATCTCGAAGAGATTGTTTCTGCTTTAAAGCAGGCAGGTCTTGTGCAGGCCAAGACGGGGCCGACGGGTGGGTATCGGTTGGCGAAGTTGCCGAGCGAGATTACGGCGCATGAGATGGTGACGTCACTTGAAGGGCCCGTCGCCCTCGTCCCATGCCTCGCCCATCAAAAAGGCCTTTGCGGGATGGAAGCCGGCTGCAAAAGCAAAAATCTTTGGAGTTCACTTCAAACGAATATCAATTCAACGCTTAAATCAACGACTCTCGCTGACCTCATCAACTAATATGGATAAAATCATTTATTTGGATCATGCCGCTTCAACCCCGATGAGCTCGGAGGTGCTTGAAGCGATGCGTCCGTATTTTTCAGAAATCTACGGCAATCCTTCGTCGTTTCATTCGGTAGGTTTGCAGGCGAAGTCTGCTGTTGATGCATCACGTAGCAAGATTGCAGAGATTTTGCATGCGCACTCAGATGAAATCCTCTTCACTTCAGGAGGTACCGAATCCGATAATATGGCGGTGCTCGGTATCCCGCGTTTTTATAAAAAGAAATTAAAAGAATTGCTCGGCGAAGACGCGATCCCACACGTGATTACGTCAGCGATTGAACACCATGCCGTACTTGAACCGCTTCTTCTTCTCGAGAAGAAAGGCGAGATCACCCTCACACAAATTAAGCCAGATGGTTTTGGGATGATTCACGCAAAAGACGTAAAAGAAGCATTAAAGCCTGAGACGGTTTTAATCAGTATCATGATGGCGAATAATGAAATTGGCACTATCAATCCGATTGCGGATATTGGCCGCGTGGTGCTCGCTTGGCGCAAAGAGCAGAAAACGATTTTCCCGTTCTTTCACTCGGACGCTTGTCAGGCGACGGGTGCGATTGAATTGAATGTCGAACAATTACACACCGATCTGCTCACGATCAACGGTTCTAAGATGTATGGGCCAAAGGGTATTGGCGCTTTGTACTTGCGTCGCGGTACGCGCATTGATCCGCTCACCATTGGTGGCGGGCAAGAACGTGGTATGCGTGCCGGTACCGAGGCGGTGACGTTAATCGTTGGTCTCGCAAAGGCGCTTGAGCTTGCTCAGGCAAATCGTGAAGTTGAATCCGCTCGATTGATCGTATTACGCGATCGTTTAGCAGAAGGATTGCTCAAGATCCCAAAGTCGCGTTTGAATGGGCATCCAACCGAACGTTTGCCGAATAGCGTGAATGTCTCGTTTCTCGATATTGAAGGTGAAGCGTGTATCTTGTATCTCGATGCGAAGGGGATTATGACTTCAACGGGTTCGGCTTGTGCCTCGACGTCGCTTGATCCATCACACGTGATTCTTGCGACTGGTCTCTCATATGAAGCCGCGCATGGATCGATACGTTTTACGCTCGGTGCATCGACGACGGCAGAAGATATCGATTATGTACTCACTGAAATGCCAGGCATCGTTGAGATGTTGCGCAAGATTAGCCCGACCAACTTAGATATGAAACATTTCACCTAATATGGACCCAATCATTAAACCCACAAACGAAGAACGCAAAGGCGATGTCGTTACTCCAGCCGCCGATAAGGGCTGGTTTTATGCTGACGCCGTTAAAGAGCACTTCTTCCGTCCAAAGAACTTTTTGCAGGACAATGAAGCTGAGTACAAGGACGCTGCTATGGGTATGGTCGGTTCGCCAGCTTGTGGCGATGCGATGAAGGTGTGGATTCGTGTTGAAAAAGATCCTGAAGGTATCGAACGCGTTACGGATTTCAAATGGAAAACCTTTGGCTGTGCTTCGGCGATCGCTTCGACCTCGATGATGTCAGTGATGGTCACAGAAAATGGCGGACTCACGATTGAGCAAGCACTCAAGCTTCGTCCTCAAGACATCATGGAGCGCCTCGGCGGTTTGCCAGCGCGCAAAGTGCATTGTTCGGTGCTTGGTGATAAAGCTTTGCGTTCTGCGATCAATGATTACTTCCGCCGCTCCGGCCAAAACGAACGTATTATCATTGAACAAGGTCGTATTATCGACAAAGTCTTGAAGGTTACCGATCACGATATTGAAGAAGCGGTGCTTGATGGCGCGGATACGCTTGAGAAAGTTCAAGCTAAAACAAAAGTCGGTACAGGCGACCCTTCTTGTGTGCCAGAAGTCGAACAACTCATCCGCTTTTACAAAGAAAAGTACTTCGGCTAATATCCCCACATCTATGGAAATGAAAAAGATTGCAAAGATCGTGGTCGACCGCGATGCGTGTATCGGTGCCGCACCGTGCGTGACGGTGGCTCCAGGTGTATTTCAAATGGATGATGAGAACAAAGCCTACGTGGTTGATCCAAAAGGCGCTGACGACGAGACGATTTTGCTCGCCGCTCAGGCTTGCCCGGTGCAAGCGATTCTTCTCTATGATGAAGATGGTGTGCAGATCTATCCATAATAGTACAAACAGAAAAGCGCTCAGATCCAGGTTGGATCTGAGCGCTTTTTCAGTAGGGCCGGCTCAGGCGGTCTTTGCCGAGCTCATAGAGAAAGGTCTGCATCCGAAAGCCGAAGCTGCGGATGGCAGGGTGGTCATTCTCGAGCAAGACGGCTGAGATCCGACTGAACTCCGCCAAAAACAGGTCGGGTTGCTTCATGAAGCTTTCAGGCGAGAGACGGCCTTCGAATTGCTGAAGGTCATCATGAAGAAGTTGGGCAACGCTCATCGCGCTTTGCAGGTTATTGAGCGCTGTCTGTGCTTCTTGTGCCTCTTGATCAGCGATCACGAGTTGCTCATGCAGCATCTCAACGATGCTCTCGGCGCTGAGACGCTCTTCAAAGGCTTCGAGGAGTTTTTGGTACTCCTTCTTCATATCTTCGAGCTCGATATGGTCGGCTTCGCTCTGATCATGAGCATCTCTCAGCGAAGTTCTAAATGCTCGAATCTCTTCGCCTTGAGAGCGGATGATGCGTTTTGCGGCCACCGAGATATCACTCTCGATCAGACGCTTGTTCTGTTCGGTGAGTGTGCTTTTTGCACTACGCAGTTCAGCGATCTCGATCTCTTGTGAGCGCGTCAGATTCTCGAGGGTCATGATTTTGCCCTGAGCTTCATTGAGCGCTCGCATGAGCGTATCGGTATCTTTGACGGGCACGAATGGCGCAGGTCGTGGTACGGCAGAACTCGGGGTCCCTGCACCGGTGACCGCGCGCAGATGGGTGACAGGGGGCGGTTTGTCGGACATGGTTCCTCCAAAAGAAAGGACGCTCCAGCGACACGCTGAAGGTTATTTAGTATCAAATTATTTAGAAAAAGTCAAGTGCAGACTAGACTTTTTCTAAAACGATAAGCTGACGATGAACGTGTTGGTCGGCGCGGCGGTAGACAATAGCTTTATCGTCATTGCTCCATGCCGCGAGGGGGTGAATGCGCTTATAGCCAGCTTCACGAAGTTCTTCGTCGCTTAATTCAACGTAGTAAGGATGGTTCTGTGACATCATGATCGGCCAAGTGCAAACAAGTCTGCCTCCTTGTGGTTGTTGTTTTGCTAAAACCGGTAACGCTTCTTTCCAGAGCGTCGTGACGTCGGCGTGATTGCGTTCTAAAAATTGTGGGGACTCGTGACCTTTGAGAGGTTTGCCTAAATAACCCTCAGTCACGATGGCATCAAAAAAATCATTCTGAAGTTGGCGTGAAACTTCTTGAACAGGAAAATGCAAAACGTTTACGCGTGCGCGTTCTTCGTTTGTGATCGAGCCGCTTTTGCGCAACCAATCAAGATTGGCGATGGCGCCTTTTGTTTGGCGTTCATCAATGTCAGACCCGGTAATCTCGAGCTCTGGATGTAAGAGAATCGCCTCCATTAAAACGGTGCCGGATCCGCAAAAGGGGTCTAAGAGCGCTTTTTTTGGTTGAGCAATATTCACCATCATGCGCGCGAGCTTTGGCGGCAACATGCCGGTGAGCGCATCACGAAATGGTTTGCCAAAATCACGATCGCCCCAGCTGTCGGCATTTTGTACTTGGCTCGTGAGACCGATGATCGCATTCTCGCCATCAAAGGCAATGATGAAGTCATAGCCTTCTGTTGTGAGTTCAAGTTTTTCGACGGCGGCAGGGGAGATGGCTTCGTGACCTTTACCGCTCATCCAACGCGAAGATCGGCCCCGGCCTTTGAGCGCTTTTTTGACTTCAAGCGCGAGATGGCGATGGGTTTTTTGTTGTAGTGAAGATCCGCCAAAAACGGTTAAGCCGTAGACGATGCGCTCGGCACGCGGGCGTTGCTCCATAAGTTCAGCGATAAACTCACCGTTGAGCTGCTTCCATGGGATCGTTGTTAAGACTTCGCCGCATTTAGTGATGCCGGCCAGAGTACGTTGGGCGGCCGCCAAATCAAGGTCAGCTTCAAAAAAAGCGACTTGGTCGCAAAGGAGGGGTTTTGGCAATTGATAGGTCTGAAGCAACTCAGCCAGCGAGAGCCGGGGTTGGACGCCGAGAACGGCAAAAATACGGTGCATGTAGGCGAGCATACCGCAAAGCGGGCTCTTTACAAAATCATAAAATAATGTTTAGGTGACCCCGTTACCGGGCATGCCGCCTGGGAGCGCTCCTTCACATCGAAAGATGTTGAGAAAATAGAGAGGTAACCATGAAAACAAGGAGAGAGTTGATCAGGCTTCTATGCCTGGCAGCAGCCGTTTGGCTGTTCTATCCTGGAGGGCTGGCACGCGCCGATGAGGTGTCGTGTCCTGGTCGTAGTCAGGGGTTTAGGTGCTTTCGCGCCGAATCTGGGACTGGTCAGGTGGCAAGCTGGATCGCTGATATCAACCGACGGGTCCCCGCCGGCCAAGATCGGGTCGAGCTGCGTCACTACGACAATGCCAACCTCGACAAGAACTGGCTCTGGTGCCGAGTGAATGGTCAGACGGTTAATCCCGTGCGCAACTTTGCGCGCGAGGTACCGATGTCCACCACCGACTACCAGCAAGCCTATTGCCCAGCGGGCGAGGTTCTTCGTTGGGTTCGTCAGGGTCACGTCTATCGTGTGCCTGTGAGTGCCATCCCGACTCCGGGAGAGCGCAATACGATCTTGGCGGCTGAACTCAGTCAAAGTCTGCTTTCAAGCACTCCGCCCACGCGCGAGACCTTGGTCTCGGCGTTGACGGCACTCGAGAGCAACGAGACCGATATGCAAGGCATGCGTCCTGACCGTCTCGAGACGGCGGCGCTTGTCGCCGCCATTCGTCGCTCGCTCGAGAGCTTGCCGGCCGTGGTCGAAGTTCCGTCTGAGCCGGTGGTGCGCGAAGTCGTGCGCCAGGGTGAGACGACAACGATCGCGTACGTCAACGAAGGGTTTCACTATCCTTGGTGGGTCTTGGCCTTGGCGGGCATCTGCACGCTCATGGCTGGGTTCTACTTCGGTAGGTACTTCAGGCATGGCGAGATCACCATGGTGCGCCGCTCTCGCGAGCATCAGCGTGGATTGACAGCCAAAGAACGAGACCTGCGAGTCAGTGCAGAAACGCGATTGATGGAGCTCGCACGCGAAGCGGTCGATACGACATCGATCGTCAGCGTCTGGTCTGAAGTCATGAGCGAGCCGGTCAACGTCGATCGAGTGAGAATCATCCTGAAGCATGGGGCTGCGTTCGAGCGTTCGCAAGAACAATCGGGCAAAAAACCCATGGAGGAGTTTCTCTCATCGTTTGGCGAAGATGCAAGCGCTCTTCCTCTCATGAAGGCCGAGATCACTCGCCTGAATGAAGAGAACGCGAATTTTCAAGGATCCGTTCTCGAAGTCGCAAGACTGACAGAGTGGCTTCAATCTTTCGCGCGGCGTGTGCTGAACTTCGGTCGCGGATTCGGCGTGGATCCTGCCGAGCATCCGATGCCCGACCTCAAGACCGAGGACGGGATCACGGACTTCGTGCAGGGGGTCTTCGACGATATCGCCCTCAAGCTTCGGCTGAAGGATGATCTCGTCGCGGACAAAATCCATCGGCAAAGCGAGCGTAGCAAGCAACTGCGCAAGGGTTTGCGGGAGGGCATCAAACGCCACCGTGAACTCGCTCGCCGATGGGCGCACCGAGAAGCGGTCGAGATACCCGCGCTTCGCGAAACGATCGGCCTACTTCACGTTCAACTGAGCGATGAAGCAAAGAAGGTCGGTCAGAAGATGGGTGCCCAGCACCGCTTGGCTGAAAGCCTGAGCGAAGTGTCTGGTCGACTCGCCTTCACCGAGCGCGAACTCGAGCGTACGATGCTCGGTCTCGATTCTGCTGAAAGCCTCGTCAAGAAGCTCAGCGGAGACGAGATGCTCATGGTCTACGACGGTCTCTTGCAACTCAAGGAGAGACCGGGTGATCACTTCGACCCACAAGATCGAAGCTTGATCGCTGGGCTTTGCGAAAAAGCAGAGTCCGCTCTTGAGTCGTTGATGGGGTTCACTCCTCACCGAGCACCCCAACAGCGTGGTCCGAACGGTACCGTTATCACGGTGCCGTTCATTGTCGGAAATCCGGTCGTCCCTGAGGCGAACGGTAACTGATCTTTTTCTCACATCTCTCATTTCTCCTGGTGCCTGCATTGTACAATCTGGCACACCGAAACCCCGTCTAAGAGCGCTAGTTGCGTGTTGACAAGCGGGGTTTTTTTCGTTAGGTTAGCGCCACTTATCCATTTAGCGTGATTGGCCAAGTCTCTGAGCCGTATGGCTCGGGACGCCCCGAACAGGGGTCTGTCACAACAAATACATGTCCGAAACGATCGCACAGCGCTACGAGTTGCTGTACATCATCCCTACCACCATGACCGAAGAAGAGGCTGGTGCAGTAGAAACCCGTATGTCCGCCCTTATCGCCAAGTACGGCGGTACGGTTGAGTCCACCAAGCGCTTGGGCAAACTTCGTATGGCTTATGCCATCGATAACCACGTGCATGGTTACTACGTTTTGACCTATTTCACGGCTGATCGTGCCTCATTGGCCACGATCGACACCAACCTCCGCATTCAGACCGACCTTCTCCGTTATATGACGGTAAGCGCTCCGGCTGGCTCGGATGCGAAGTACGATCTCGTGCCTTTTCAAGAAGTGGTTGTTGAAACCAAAGAAGAAAAGCGCGCCGCAAAGCGCAAAGAAGATGAGGCTGAAGCAAAAGAAGCTTCTGCTGAAGCCGCCAAAGAGGACAAGTCCGAAGAGAAGGCTGAAGAAAAGCCTGCTGCAGACGCCGTCTAGACGTTTGGTCGCCCATTACGCATCATAAAAGACCTATGGACTTGAACCGCGCCATGATCATTGGCAATGTCACCCGAGACCCTGAACTGCGCACGACGGCTACTGGCCAGAATGTCTGTTCATTCGGGATTGCCACCAATCAAACCTGGACCGATTCATCGGGCCAGAAGCAAACCAAAGCCGAGTATCACAACCTTGTGGTATGGGGCAAACTCGCCGAGCTTGCTGGGCAATATCTCGCCAAAGGCCGCAAGGTCTATGTCGAAGGACGCCTGCAAACCCGCGAATGGGAGGCTCAAGACGGCGCCAAGCGCAATCGCACCGAGATCGTCGCGGATAACTTTATCCTCCTCGATAAGCGCGAAGGCGGGGCTTCAACGCCAACCGGTTACCGTTCGTCACCCGCGGCTTCAGCTCCTACGCCAACCATGACCCCTATCCCGTCTAATGACATGATAGACCCTGGTCTTGGCGAAGAGATTCGCCTCGAAGATATCCCTTTCTAATCATTCATCCCGTGCTCATCCGACAGATCTGTTCAGAAGAGCGCACTACATCACATGATCAAAAAATCCACCCACGAGAAGACCTGTTTCTTCTGCAAAATGAATGTTGACGATATCAACTACAAAGATACCAACAACCTTCGCCGTTACCTTTCGTCGTTCGGCAAGATTGTCCCACGCAAGCGCTCCGGCGTTTGTGCTTGGCACCAACGCAAGTTGACGAATGCCATCAAGCGCGCGCGCTTCATGGCCCTCTTGCCTTACTTGGTTCGCTAAGCGTAAAAAATCTCCGGCTTGCCGGAGATTTTATTTTATGAAAAAAGACCTCATCACGCTGCGTTCGCAAACCGTTAAAAAAGTACGGGAGTTTTTTGATGGGCGCGAATACCTCGAAGTCCAAACACCGCGCTTGCTCGGATTGCCCGGCCAAGAACCGTATCTTGATCCGCTTTGGACGACGGTGCATCGCCCTGATGGCTGGACCGGGGAGATGGCGTTGATCACCTCACCTGAGTACACGTTGAAGAAAATGCTCGGCGCTGGTTTTGATAAGGTCTATGATTTGGGCCCGTGCTTTCGCGACAACGAACCATGGGATGGGTCGCATGATATCGAGTTTTTGATGCTCGAATGGTATCGCAAAAACGCCTCGCTCAGTGACTTGATGGATGAAACCGAAGCGCTGGTTCGTTTTGTGATTCAGGATGAGTACGTCACTAAACCGTTTCGTCGTCTCACCGTTGAAGAGGCTTTGCGTGACTATGCCAAGATCGAGCTAAGTGAATTACTCGGCAATGACGAAGCGATGAAGACAAAAGCAAAAGACCTTGGACAAACCGTTCACGATACCGACACGTGGGATGATCTTTTTCATAAAATCTTTTTGTCTCACGTCGAACATCGTCTCGGATGGAATGAAGAGAAGACCGAATATCAACCGACCTTTCTCTATCGCTATCCTGCGAGCCAAGCGGCACTCGCCAAACGCGATCCGAGTGATGAACGGTATGCCTTGCGCGTTGAGCTCTATATCGGCGATCTTGAGCTCTGTAATGGGTTTGAAGAGCTCAGCAATCCCGACGAACAGCGTGCGCGTTTTGAAGAAGAAATTGCGTTGCGCAAAACGCTCGGCAAAAAGACCTGGGCCATCGACGAAGATCTTCTGCAAGCTTTGCCTGCGCTCGGTACGTGCTCAGGTAATGCCTTCGGTATTGACCGCCTGGTCATGCTCAGGGCACGAACATCCTCAATAGGGGACATCATGCCTCTGCCCATCCAAAAACGCTTACATTGACCATTTTAGGCCTTTCGGCCATACTCCCGGCATTCTTATCCAACCGTAATACTCCTATGGCATCCCCAAATGATATCAAAAAAGGCGTGGTGATTCGTGATCCTCAAGGCCTTTGGCTCGTGGTTGAATTTCAGCATATTAACCCAGGTAAGGGCGCGGCATTCGTTCGCACCCGTATCAAAAACCTCCAGTCGGGTAAGGTCCTTGAAACCACGTTCAAGACTTCAGAAACGATCGAATTCGTCGAAGTTGAACATCGCGACATGAACTTCTTGTACAGCGACGCGACGGGCTATACCTTCATGGACAATCAAAGCTTCGAACAAGTCACCATGACTCCCGAAGATGTCGGCGATGATGCGCAGTACTTGAGCGAAGGTCTCAAGGTGAATATCACGATGTTCGAAGGCCGTGCATTAGCCATCGAGATCCCACGCAAAATGACCTTTAAGGTGATTGAATCGATGGACGCGGTGGCAGGTAACACCGCTTCGGGCGGTAACCTCACTAAAGAAGTCACGCTTGAAGGCGGAGTTAAAG
>Ga0075156_10002057_pt1 | contig 11075 bp, 12 predicted proteins | sample JI81AbrownDNA_FD_70966 | JGI IMG/M metagenome (GOLD analysis project Ga0075156, IMG submission 70966) | Wastewater effluent complex algal communities from Wisconsin, to seasonally profile nutrient transformation and Carbon sequestration -... | ecosystem: Engineered > WWTP > Effluent > Algae...
ACAAATTGTGAGTCAGAAAAGTGGAACACTGAGGTGGAGAAAGATAAAAAAGTATCTTTCGACAATGTGACAAATGCGGGATGAATTTAAGATTATAAAAAACCAGGGTTAATGCAAGATTAAGCTTTTAGACTTTTGTACGGTAACGGACTCGCTAACAGTTCATGATGGTAGTTTGCAGGTTCACCTTAGTTTTGTCAAGGTGGAGTAAAAAACAAGTTATTTTTCACTTCACTTTTAGCTACTGTCTGAAGCCCCAATTAGTGATTCTTACAGCCAACAGAACTTATCTCCAAACATCTTTCACACAGCATTGCCACAGCGTTAGGTCATCAAGATCAAGAGGCCAACAATCTTTGCTCAACAGAACCTTCATGCTAGAGTTGACAAGCAACCAAATCGACTGTGTTCTCGCACCTGCTGCTGAGTCTAGTTCAAAGATTATATGCTCTATGATGCTAACCAGTGAGTCACTAAATTGCTATTCCAATCAAACTGGCAGATTTCCTATCAAATATAACAGAGTAAATTTGAATATGTTTGTGTTATATGATTCTGAAACTAACAGGCAGTGGCCAATCTAAACCAACAAGCAGCCACAATTCGGAACGCATGGCAAATCACTTATTACACCCTTATGTCCAAAGTTTATCGAAAATACACCATATTCTTGACAACAAATGCTACAACGAGTCGAAAAGAGCTTTTGAAAAATACAACATCGAATACCAACCGGTACTGCCTGCAATGCACAGAGTAATTGCAGCTGAACATGCAGCTCAAGCTTTTAAAATCACCTCATTACAATATTTCAGATGGCCACGTGGGAAGGACTGCTCCCACATAAGTTCATGACTTTGAATCTTCTCTGATCATCGCATCCATTCATCATTCTCGTCCCACGCATCACTTGTAGGGAATCATGATTATAATTGGAAATATCTGGCATCATGAGTAGAAAAGTTGTTTCTTTGACAGCAGCGTATTAGCATGCATCATTCACCCCTCATGTCCAAGTAGGTTCGTATATCGGCCCTTGTCATGTACACTATCGCTGTCACATGGTTGAATGTGATGTGCTGAAGGTGAATGTTTTCCAAGGAAAACACTCACTGATTACCTTAAGCAGAATGCGACAGATCTACTCAAACTTCTCAAGCATCCCAAGCAAAAGAGTTCCTCTATTTTACTTCTTGGTCAGCCAATTCTCAATGAATTGACTGAAGCAGCTGCCATACTAAGTTGCACCTCTCAACCATCCCATTCAAACACATCAAAATGAAACAGCTCCAAAGTTACTAACCCTATGAAACTTCCAGGGGTGCTGATCCTGGGTCACATTCAGAGTATATTTTATCCACAATATCACATACAACAATAAATCCCACAATATTACAATCCAGCTGCCACAGATGGTAAATTTGACCCATCATTATATTGAAGTCGCTGGAAAACTGATCAACCCTGTCAATTGCCATCCTGAGACAATTTACACACTTCTGGCTGGAACCAACAAAGATAACTGGATGAAATCATCTGCCAATCAAATCGGAAGATGCTCTGTTGGACTCTCCAAGCAATGCAAGCTGTCCAGACAATTCAAAGGTAACAACACAAGGTTCTTCATAACCATCACAAGTTCTTCCTTTGAAAAATAGCTTATTGCAATTTTGTATGGACCATGCTACCTAACAAGTCCTAGGTTTACAGAATCAGAATGACTGTTGGTAGAGACAGGCTTGATGCTTACCAAGATGTTTGTTCAACTGCGGTTAGCACATCATTTTCTTCTTCAACTGTTCAACCATCTTCTGAATGTGACATCGTTCACGACAGGGGCAAAATTCTCGCTGAAATCCACTCCTGGTACCTGGCTGTACCCCAGACACATTTCGATCCTTTAAGTCATCATCTTTCTGGGACATCATTGAGTGGGACATTTTTCCATACACCTTGTGTTATCATGTTCAAGAGTTCCTTCCTAATTGACTTTCTCCACTTCTTTCTTTTTATTTGCTCAGTATGCCACCATGCTTCTTTGAGGTTTCTGGGTTCATTGTTCCCAATTGTTCCTACAATTGCACTCATCATAGCACACTCCATCTAGAAATTCCCAAAATTTTCTTTGGCAATTGCGAGTGCGGCTCTCATCTGTCCTCATGTTCTTCCAGGTATGAGTTGTTGCAATATATCAATATGATACATCTCCCTTTCCAAATGCTTACTTATGTCCGTGGGAGCAGTATTGTCACATTCAACTTTGTCATGTTCATTTTTGACATCATTTCCAATTTCCACATCATTTGCAGGTTCTGCAACACTGATATCATTATTTTTTACCTGGTCAATGTCTCTGTGGTCATCTTTATCATCATCATCATCAATTTCTGTTAAGATCCGATGGGGCAATACTCCCTTTTCTACTCCATAGTAGTGTCCCATCCATTGTCATCTTGTGACAGTAGGACCCTTCCAGTTTTTATATTCAGAAAACGAAAAAACGTCTCCCGCGTGTTTCTCCCCGTATCCCAGGAAAATGGGCTTATGTCCTTGATCATCTGTTTTATCTTTGTGTTCTTTTATAGACTTAATGACTGCAATTTCTCCACAATAGTGTAGATTCTTAGTGTATCTTGGGTCACTTCCGTTTCTTTTTTCTTGTGAGGCGTTTCTTTTTCTACCTTCTTCACACTCACATTTTCTAGTATTATCAATGTGAGTGCTGCTTCTTTCCAGTATTTGTCTCTTTTTTTGTCAAAGCCTGCTGCGTTCATAATTGACTTTACTTTTCCAAACACGCTTGGAAAAGCCCTTTCCACGATCATATTTTGTAGTGGTGTTCCTGGGGCAGTATACTCAAAGAGTATTCCTATTTCTTCTTCAATACATTGCTTGTCGAGGATGTTGTTTTCCCCAGCATTGTCACATAGGATGTGTTTTATTTTCTTTTTGTATGTCGGGGCGTTCCCAACAGTCGGCGCTTTTGTATTCTATTTTTCCACAGTTGCGACATTTTCGTTTAAATTGTTTTCAAAATGCAGTTTGGCTTCAGTATTAAGTGCCTTATCATTGTCACTGTCTTCCTCATCAGAGTCATGATTGCACAACTTTCCTTCTTTCACTTAACCTTGTAACAAAAGCCGCTCATATTTAGACTTAATACTTTCTCATATATATGTTATAACCCTAACCTTCTTCAATAAGTCTGAGAAAGTCTCTGCTGTGCTTTTGCATTCTGGGTGATATCTTGTATAAAATGTTGAGTACAAACTCATCATTGGCAACTGTCTTTCCGCGTTCAAGCAGACGCTGTCAAAGTCTTTCTAGACCTGTAATCCAGATGTTGGGGTTGGTTCCTGGAGCCATTTTGGATTCATTGAATAGTTTTTCAAATTTCATTTTGTCATTTGTGTCAATACCTACATACATCTTGATCATGTAGTCCCATGCTGGCTTTGCTTCACCTTGCTTCAGGTCCTTAGTTCTTAATGTCAGCATTTTCTGGAATGATACCTTGTCGCTAGAGCAACATTGAACCAGATCAGCATATGACAAATGTTTGCATTTTAGAGCTTTAAATCTTTCTTTTCTTGGGTTTTCAGTTTTGAGATCCCTTGATCTCCCAGCTTTTCATTTATTAGCCTTGCCTCTTCATCTTTCTTGACTGTTTCCTTGTCCACGAGGATTGATAATATCCTCTAGTCATTGCTCTTACAAGGAATGTATTGTTCCAAGCAAAACATTCTGGTTTTTTCCTTTCCATGGAATGTATTTAACACTTCCTTGCATGCCTTCACCATATTGGTCATTGTCTGCTAACTTTGTCTTCTTTTTTCTCTTTCATTATCAACAAAAACGAGTTCACAAACGTGCTCAGTCTCCTTACCACAACATTTACAAATGTGTTAGGAAATCTGTTGACTGTTTGTTTTCTGAAAATTTTTCATTTTTTGTTAACTTCGTTTTTATAAGATTAATTTTTCTAAGGAATCGAATTGACCAGGAGTTGCTTATTTTCTGCATCCATGTTTGAATCCTCTGCCTCACTCACAAGGGCTCTACCTCAGTTCACATTACTGTCAAGGGCTTTTGGGCTCTCTCCCTTTTCCTTTTCTGTATTATTGTGTCCATTGAAGTGAGACTCAACATGGTATAGGCTGGTTGTCTTAAGCAAGTATGGGCTGGTCATCCTAAGCAAGTATGTGCGGTCATCTTAGGCAAATGTACAACATCTTCTAACATCTCAGTCGCACAAAAAGGTGCATGATATTGCACAGAAGAAGATAAGGATTTTATCTCTGTTAACCAATGGAGATTTATAAGTATAGGCGAAATCTTTGTTGCTACATTCCCCGAAAGTACTAGAAGAGTACAACCTCACACCAGACCTCTTCGATTCAAAAGAGTATGCATACTTTGAAATCCGCAAAGGATTGTATGGTCTTGGGAAGTGGCCATTTTAGCCTACAATCAGCTGTGAGATCATCTAGCAAAATATGATTATGAACCATTCAAACACAAACCTGTTTTGTGGCGTCACAAAACTCTTCCTCTAAAACTTATTCTGGCAGTGGATGAGTTTGGCATCAAGTAAACTAACAAGGATGATGCAAATCTTTTTTTTTCCGCATTGCAAGACAAGTTCCCCATAACTTTGCATTGTTAACTATAGTTGTTAGTTGCAGTTTTGTGTCATTCTGGAGTTTGATTGCACATGATTGGGCCTGGTTCTTTGATTGTGTTTGTGGTGTGGTACATTGAGATATGGTATTCATTTGTTGTTGAATCTTCTCTGTCTTTGCCAGTATCTGGTTTAATGTTCAGCTGCACTGTGTTCATTTCCTAAATCATATTGATGTCATTGATTGTTATGTACAATTTTTTGGGTTTTCTCTTCTTGCTCTAGGTAAGGATTCTATAGCTGGTTTGATTTGTCTGAAATGTCTGTGTGTTACTAAATTTGCTGTGACTCCTGTGGTTGTTTAGTTACAACCTACATGTGCTGTAACTCCTGTGGTTGTTTTAATGGCCACTCCTGTAACTTCTTCATATCTTCATGTCTGTGATCTCGCCACCATCCACACCAGTAAATTCCGAATTCCAGTAATTTGTGATTTGATTGTCAGTTTTTCTGAAATTCTTGCCATTTATAATATTGCCATCTTTGTCAATGAACAATGTGCCTTTATATTTTTAACCCTACAACAATTAATTAATACATATCACATCAGGGGAATCCTTGGAGACAGGCAATTTGATTGCATTAGAAAACCAATGAAATCAATGGGAATTACTGTCAATGTTACAGCCCAAAACAAACATGTCCCAGAAATCGAAAGATACATCAAAACCTTAAAGAAATAATGATAGAAATCTTACTGTTCGAGCAACGGCCCTGATAGTGGAAATAGCATATAACACAGAGTTATGGCTGAACTGCTTTGCACAAAAGAACAGCCTACATGCAACAATAAATACATTAGCAATCGTCGCAGGGTATAGGTTTGATTTCAACAAGCACTTTAAGGTAAAATTTGGAAAATGTCTGCAAATTAACAAACAACAAAACAATTCACTATTGCCGAGGACTGCAGGGACAGTAGCACTATGTCCAATGTCGCATGTGCAACGAAACGATTTTTTTTGTATTTATACACAGGCAAGAGTAGTCTGAAGCAACTGGATGGTACTGCCCATGCCTGCCAAAACCATAGCAACATGATCAAATCGCAGCTGCATGTGAGAAATACAAGGGCATAATGTTCACCAACAAAGACGGCAACATAATAAATGATGACAATGGCCTAAAAAATAGTCCAAATAACAACAGCCTAGATAACAGTATAGAAGTTACAAGAGTGGTAACAACAGGAGTGAGGACGGAAAACAAAGAGAAAAGTACTACAGGAGTGTGGAACCAAGAAAACCACAAATTTAAGACATTTAACTCCACAGATACACAAGGAGAGATCAAGGATGACAGGGAGGCACAAAAAATATCAGTGGAGACGAACATGATGATGCATATGGCAAAAATACAACATCCTGAGGATTATGACATGTATTGCAATACACAAAATCCTGAGGATGATCAAATATCAATCCAAAATAGTCCCCAGAAGACTCAAATATAACAATAGATGATATCAACATTGTAGACCAAATGAACACAGCACAGATTAACATAGATCCAGAAACGGGCAATGAAGTCACAGAGGATTGTCCAGAGTCATCACATACACCAAGCAATGATAGGTACAACCTGAGACCCTGGCATATCAGAAAGAATACCAAGTACACTATGTTGCAGAATAGCCAACCAAGCCTGTCCACAAGTAACCATCAGCCAAATTTGCATAAGAGAGGGCACAGGGAAGTAAAATCCATGTACTAATACATAGAAAAATGCTTATAGAATTGCCATCAAACATTAATTGATCTGCAAAGACACCCGCCGCCGTACAATTGTTTAACAATCAACTTGTTGCCAAACTACTGCACCTACCCAAACGCAGAAGGCAAGACATTCAAACAGCAGTAGCTCTTGTATATACAAGAGTCAAATCACCCAATAAGGAAGACTACAAAAAATTGGCCAGATTAATGCAATACATATGTAGTACAAGGGAACTGACCCTCAATTTAGAAACAGATGAACACCCTCACTGGTGGGTACATAGTTCCTATGCAGTACACACATATGCACAGCCATAGTGGCATACTCATGACCCTAGGAAATGGCACAGCATACTCAATGTCATGCAAACAAAAATTCAACACAAAATCTCAATAGAGGCAGAACTAGTTGCAATAGAAGATGCCATGGCATAGGTACTGTGGACAAAGCACTTCTATCAGCCCAAGGTATGTTCGTAGCTACAATAACAATTTACAAGGATAAAAAAGCGCCATATTAAAGGCGTAGAACATCAAAGGATCATGCAACAGACAGGCGAGACATTTGGATTTAAGATATTTCTTTGTAAATGACAAGATAAAAAAGGAGAGGTATAATTACCAACACAAGTTATCAATTATTGCAACAAGTTTGAATCCATTGTTGGCCGATCCCGCATAGGAATCTCTCCAGATTTTCTTTGTATGCTATCTCCTTGGCAAACTACATTCAACTACTCACGGTTTATCAAAACTCACTTGCACTTGCCAACAATGGCTTCTCCTTATGCGTCTATGATTAAAGCTCTTGGAGTCAACATACTTTTAAAATGTGTCATGGCAACACTTTTAATGCGCTCTCATTTTGTTTAGTCTTGCTAGAGAAGTATGGTGAGAACTTGCATTCCCCCCTCCCTTGAATCCAATTTCTGTTGAATATTAACGGTTGAGGCGATGTTCTAAGAGCGTTAACAATTTTTAATAGTCGCATAAATTTGAGGTCAAATATAGCCCAGATTGCATTCGCCGCTCGCACATGTGAGGAGAATTGATGATTCCTGGTTGTTGATTATAGAGTAATAGATGGAGAGAAAACATACAGAGGGCCTCTTGAAGCATTCTTAGGATAAATCTACCGCTAGAAAATTGAAAGTATCAATTTACCCGTAAAGACTGGAGATGTAGAGTGCTTTCTGCCGCAGCAAATGTTTTGGAGTTTAATTATATACCAAGAACGCGAACAGCAAAACATTGCCTAATTTCGTGTCAGTTTTAAATACGGAACTTGGATCTTTCGACTTGCTAATTCGATTTTTTTAATAGAATTTTCTGAGGAGAGTTTCAACTAAACTCAATAAGATTACTTAGTAAAATTGCTTTTACCTGAGATCATGAAACTGAGGAGTGTTGGAATTTAATTTGCTCAATCAGTTTGATGCGAGGTATCCGGACTAAATCGATGCATACCTTTGATATAAGCAAGCAACTGGGCAAGACTTAGGCATCTGATTCCTAGTTCTGAAAAATTAATGAAAATTCATTGCGTGTGATTAGTGCTCCAGGAGTTGTCCCCTAAAGCTTGCTAGTATAAAGCTTGCTAGTATAAAGCTTGATAGTAACGCAGTGAGGCAATATCTTCATACTTATTGAATATCAAATTGAAGGTTACTAAAATCCTGAGAACTTCGTATGAGAGGCATACTTCGTAAAGGAAAATTGCATTCAGAGGGAGCTCAGTAGCAGAAATGCTATCTGACTTTCCTGCTAAGTTTGGTTTATGCATCTGCCTATATTCATTATTTGTAAGCTACTCTTGAAACGTAAAATTTGACGAAGTGGTGCTGAAATAATCTCTTTAGGTATATTTACGCAACTTCTTCAAAAATGTTTGTGAATTTGAGTGTGCATATGATTTTTAAAGAACTGTTCATATGTACTAAAGTTTTAAACTTCTCTTAGCATGTGAAAGTCATCAAGATGAGATATAACTTAACATGAAACTCCTGTATGTTAACCTGAATGCATACCAAATACACGCAGTTCTATTTTTAAATTGAATATTGCCTCGAGGCTAAGTCGTTTTCTTAAGTGGTACATGACAAATTTATTCACATTCATGATTTCTTGATCAAAAAAATTCAGTAATAATTATTAATTTTAAATTCCATCTTGGAATCTCAAGAACCTTGCTTGATTTGTGGGATTTGGGCTATCACGCATGACCCACCCTGACCCTTGAGAGAATGAGTTACCGAAGGTTTCCGATATGATCAAACAAATGCGCGTGAAAAATCAGGCTACTCACAAAGACGTGAGAGAAAGTGCCCGACAACACGTCATTAAATTACATTTCATCTCGATAAGGAGAAATGGCCAATAATATTCGACAAACATGCGTCGCAAGGAGTGGCTTCCTCTCAATAAACTACGAATGTTGTGGATTTTTGTTTTTGCAGCTGTCAGTGTGGTTTCGTTTCAAATCAATGTGGGGAGTGGGGAGTGGGGAGGTATAAAATGACGTGGAAGAGTAGGGCATACTCACCGAGATGTTCTGATGTATGAAATATAATTTCTCAAGTGCCCGATGACAGTTTCTGAACAAGGTAAATACCATCAACAGATTGTCCAAAGAATCTGAGCACAGTGAGAAGCGCTGTGGCGTTAAAATTAAAAATGACAATTGATGAGTTACTATAATGCAGGGAGACTTGTTTACCGGATAGCACAGATAAGAGCTTGTTTGTCTATAGCACAATTTCGTTCCCAGGTTTGAAAGTTTGTCCAACTTTATTAGCTTATGTTGTAGATTCACTTTGAAAGTGATGATAACTAGTTATTTATAATGGACACCTTAATATCAGACTGGTGTGTTGATGATGCACTGCACCAAATAGGACGAAGAACAAAGAAAATGTCGTTCGGAAGTAAACAGATCGAGCAAGGCACATGGGTGTTGATAACATAGAAATAATCTAATAAAATTAGAAATTATGAGCTAATCCTGCTGTCTGATCTCATAATTTCAAGTTCTCTATTATTTTCCATGTTTGCCGCCAATGATGGCCTGGCCCTTATTTAGTCTTGTATCCGATTTTCTGGTTCCTGGGCTACCAACCGATTTTTTGCTTTGCTCCAAAAATGGGAAGGGCATCCAATACAATCTATGAGCTTGCAAATTGCGAATGAGTTTTTCTTCCATGATGACTTGGACAACAAATCAAAATAACTGGATCAAAATGATAATCACGAGATTCAAATGCAAATTGATTCACAGCCAACTAATAATATCATTAATCAAACTCTGACTGGGGCTTCTGGCTCACGCAGAGTGAAAGCTTTAAGTGAGGGGTACAAATTTTGTAGCGAATTAAATCATTTGCCGGTTAATCAGCCTGAAATTGGGTTGACAAGTAATACTCCAGAAGATAGAAGTTTGCACAAGCAATATGAACAGTTAAAATGAAACAAAAGTGCACCTAGAACCGTTTTGTGCACAAGCTGCGAGACGTGTGATGTAGGCCAAATATGTGGAAGCAAGCAAAATGTGATTGAAAGTAGGCAACATTCCAATTACCAGACACGTTCAAAAATAGAAGGAAAATCAGGGTTGAAATTCTTGAGAGCCTTGTTCAAAACGCCCAAGAAAACCCTGGCAAAATTGATTCCGCGAACTACATGGCACGGAGGTAGTTCAGGGACTCGTAGTCACATGAACGTTCCTTTACCTCCTCAAGTTAGGCATTCGACATGAGCTATAATAGTGATGGTACAGTAACTGGGTAAAAAAGAACGCAAGGGCATGTATCAACAATACAATTTGATTAAATGCAGTAAAAACAAATGTAAATATTATCCAAATAATATTTTAATTGAATTTTGGTAGTGTTTTGTGGACGTACTTGAAATGCTTCCTCAGTTAGGCGATTGCAATTTTTAAAATCATGCAAACTTAATTTGCGGAGATGTTAAGATTTAATGCAAGGCGTCCCTATGGAGAACAGTATATTAGATAAAAATTGCACATCATTTGACATTTTGATGTTTTAAATTAGGCTCAATTACGCAATCCTATAAGCTTATAAAATAAAGTCTCTAATGATCGAGGTAAATAATTTTCTTTGCTTCGTTCAACTGATGAATATTATTATTTGATACGATAATATTTTTAACAATATTAGCAAAATGTATATTCGTACTCATGTACTGTCAGTACTTCAGCAGCAGATGAGAGGAGTCTTGATGAAGCTATAATTGTATTGCATTTGAGCAGTTGTATTGAGTTTGCCTCTCATGAGTAAGTAATGATAAAGACTTATGATGAGGTACAGAATATTTTGAGCTATGAGATAAATGCTCTATTGGTTCTGACGTTTACACTATTCATATGAGATTGAAGAGTGTATCTTGACAAATGATATTTGAAAATGAGAGAAAGTAAGGTAACGAGTTCTCAAAGTAGAAACGAGTTCTCAACGAACTTTTTGCGATCGCTGGCAAAAAAGATCCGTAAAACCGTAAAACCTATCACACAGTGCGAACATTTTCATCTCATGACATGAAACACAACATTCCCATCCAGACTTTTTGGCATGTCTGACGCAAGGTTAAACCGGGATTGCGTATACTTGGAAATACAGAGACACGTAGACACCCCGCCGTGAGATCCAAGTGCTCGTAGT
>Ga0075156_10002058_pt1 | contig 11072 bp, 10 predicted proteins | sample JI81AbrownDNA_FD_70966 | JGI IMG/M metagenome (GOLD analysis project Ga0075156, IMG submission 70966) | Wastewater effluent complex algal communities from Wisconsin, to seasonally profile nutrient transformation and Carbon sequestration -... | ecosystem: Engineered > WWTP > Effluent > Algae...
ACGCAGTTGCGCTTCACTTCGTTCGCTGTGATCAACTTACGGCGGGACTTACACCCGCAGGAGTGCGCCCATGCTGGGCGCACCAAAGAAAAGGCCGCCCAAGGGCGGCCAAAGTCCCGATGGGACGAGCGAATTCCTTATTCAGGCCGCAGCGGGCATGACTCGCCGGGCCATACCCACAAGCATCGGCACGTCAAGGATCAAGGCCACACGGCCATCCCCCATGATGGTGGCCCCCGCCACGCCAGGCACCCGTTTGTAATTGGCCTCCAGGCTCTTGATGACCACCTGGTGCTGTCCGATCAATTGGTCAATGAACAGCGCTGCACTCTGGCCATCTGCCTCAAGCACCACCATGATCCCCTTCTGCCAGTCGGTAATCGCACCCTGGATTCGGAAGACCTCATGGAGGCAAACGACGGGAAGGTACTCGCCCCGCACCTGGATCAGGCGCTCGACACCCGAAACACTCTTCATCATGCCGCGCTCGGGCTGCATGGACTCCATGACGTAACCGAGGGGAATGATGTAGGTTTCCGGCCCCACGCCCACGCTCATGCCATCCAGAATGGCGAGCGTGAGGGGGAGACGCACCGTGATGCGCGTACCGACACCCGACATGGACTCCAGTTCGATCCTGCCGCCCATGGCCGAGATGTTCTTCTTCACCACATCCATGCCGACGCCACGACCGGACACCTCCGTCACCTGATCGGCAGTGGAAAAGCCCGGCTCCATGATGAGCTGCCACACCTCCTGGTCTGTCATGGCGTCGCTGACGGCCATGCCGCGCTCCTTCGCCTTGGCAAGGATACGGGCACGGTTGAGACCGGCCCCGTCATCGCCCACTTCAATCACGATGTTCCCGCTCTGGTGATAGGCGCTGAGCGTGATGGTCCCGGTTTCAGACTTGCCGGCGGCCACACGCTTGTCAGGCGTCTCCAGACCGTGGTCGAGGCTGTTGCGCACAAGGTGGGTCAAGGGGTCGGTAATACGCTCGACCAGACTCTTGTCCATCTCGGTGGTCTCGCCGATGGTCTTCAGCTCCACATGCTTGCCGAGCTTCTGGGAAAGATCCCGGACCACCCGCGGGAAACGGCTGAAAACAACGGAGATCGGCATCATCCGGATGGACATCACCGACTCCTGCAGATCCCGGGTGTTGCGTTCGAGTTGGGCCAGACCGTTGATGAGACGTTCGAAAACGACCGGATCGGCATTGCTGGCGGCCTGGGTGAGCATGGCCTGGGTGATCACCAGCTCACCCACCAGGTTGATCATCTGGTCGACCTTCTCGACGCTGACCCGGATGGAACCACTGTCACCGCTTGCCGCAACCCGTGCGGGCGTCTTCTTGGCCGCCGTAGACACAGGCGCCACGGGGCTGGCTACAGACTCGACCGGCACGACCGGCACGACGGGCGCAGCGGAGGCCGGGGCGGGCGCGATAATGGCTGGGGAATCTTGTGAAGGCGCGGCGGCAATGGGCATTGCCGGCTCGAACAAGCCATACGCCGTTTCTTCCGCCGCAACCGTGGTGCCGTCCAGGGGGGGCAATTCAGTAAAAAAGCCGTAAGGTTCGGCCTCCCGCTTGGCAAGCAGGCTGGTGACTTCCGCATCATCGAAGAAGCCGTAAGCCTCCTGCGTCGAGGGCGGAACAGGCGCCACCAGGGGCTCGAAGAACCCATAGGCGTCGTCACTGCTTCTCCAGGCATCGCCGGATGAAGCATCGGCGTCATCGAACAGACCGTAGGCTTCCTCCCGGGCCGATGGCTCCACCAAGGGATCAATACGCAGTGACGAGGTGTCCACGACGAATTCGAGGACACTCCGCAGAAGCTCTGCGTCCACATCGGTCAGGATACGCAGGTGGCACGCCCGCCCGTCTGCGCCGGGAGCCACCAGGGTCTCCACGGTGCCGAAACTGCACAACTCGGTGTGCAGGTTCGCCAGACTGGCCACGTCACCGACAGGCTCACCAGAAAAGACAAAATGCAGATCAAAGCCACGCCCAGGTAAGGCAGCAGGCGGAGCCGCAAGCACAACGGCGGGCTCGGGACTCGATGCGGCAGTCGTGCCGGTGGAGGGTACCTCGTCGAGCGCGCGGCACAAGGCCTCAAGGCGATGGCAGATGGCCTCTGCCGCTTCCCTGTCCGCATCCTCCTCACCCCGATGGGCGGCAAGCAGATTTTTCAGTACATCTCCGGCCACGAGGGATGCATCCACCATGTCGTCCGTCAGCGGAGCCTCACCCTTGCGTACCCGATCCAGCATGGTCTCAAGGATGTGGGTGACTTCCATCATGTCCTGGAAGCCGAAAGTGCCGCTCGACCCCTTGATGGAGTGGGCCGCCCTGAACAGGGCGTTCACCTCTTCCGGATCGGGGGCGCCCGGATCGATCGCCAGCAGAAGCGCCTCCATGCTCGCCAGATGCTCTGCGGCCTCCTCGAAGAAGACCTGGTAGAACTGGCTCATGTCTATGGCCATGCGTGTCTCCCGTGATGCGCGATTGCCAACGTGTCCTTAGCCGATCACCTTCTTCACGACCTCAATGAGCTTCTGAGGATCAAAGGGTTTGACCAGCCAGCCCGTGGCACCCGCCGCACGCCCCTGGGACTTCATGGTGTCGGACGACTCCGTGGTCAACATGAGAATGGGCACACTGCGGTATTGGGGCATGGCGCGCAGCGACTTGATCAGGGAGAGGCCGTCCATTCGCGGCATGTTCTGGTCTGTAAGAACAAGATTGCAGGCCCGCGCCTTCGCCTTGTCCAGGCCATCCATGCCATCAACAGCCTCTACCACCTCGTAGCCGGCGCTTTTCAGGGTAAACGACACCATCTGCCGTATGGAGGCAGAGTCATCAACGGTGAGTACGGTCTTGGCCATCGTAGTTTCCTAAGGTTCTGTGACTAAAACAAATCAATCTCGCCATGCGAGACTTCCTGCTGACGCACCGGAGGTGCTCCCGCTTTCGTCTCGAGCGCAGCGAGCTGCGAGCGCATCTCATCGGTGGCGTGGAGCAAAGGCGCAAGATCTCCACCGGTTGCAACCAGCTGAATGCCGTCGGAGAGCTTGTCGAACTGCATCATGAGCCGGCTCAGGCCGTCCACGCGACGATCCACATGGGCAACCAGTTGGGAGACGAGGTCCTGGAACTGCAGCGCAGTGACTGCCCGATTGACTTCCATGTCCATGGCCTGGGCATGCTCGGCCAGTCGACCGATCGCATCACCACGCTGACGATTGAGACCTTCCATCGAAACCAGCACGTTCTCCACCTGAAGCTTGGACTCCAGGGCGAAATTCATGTCGGTTGAAGCGAGCTTCTCGATGGCTTGCTCCGTCCCTTCCACGCCCTCTCGCATGCCCTTCATGACCACGGCAATCTGCTGACTGAACTGGCTGGTACGAGTGGACAGATCCCGGACTTCGTCAGCCACCACCGCAAACCCCCGGCCAGCCTCACCAGCCCGTGCCGCCTCAATGGCAGCATTGAGAGCCAGCAGATTGGTCTGCTTGGCGATTCCGGCGATCTCGGTCAGGATGGATTCAACCTCCTTGGCACGCTTCGAAATCCGGTCCGTAAGTTCAACCAGCTCCATGCCGAGCTTGCTGTTCATGATCACGCTATCGACCACACGCTGCATCACGCCACTGGTATGAGCCACAAACTCGTCAAAGCGCCGGCCTTCCTGCCCGTCCGAATCGTCGCTGGCAAGGCTTACCGCAATGGCCTGCTGGGCATTCGTCGCTGCCAGGATGCCGTGGAAACTCCCGGTGAGCGAAGAGATCGCGTCGGACAGCATCTTCTGGACCTGATCAACTTCGTCACGGATGCACAGGTATTGAGTGCGCGAAGCCGTGGCCACTTCGCAGAGCAAAGAGTTGAGCGTTGAGTACATTTCGCGGGACGGAGACTGCCGATCATCCCGACCATCCGACTCGGCAAGGGCGGGACGGGAAAGGACCAGACCGATCCAACCCAGCGCGCTGGCCCCGATGGCAGCCACCGCGGGCCAGGCGCCGTCCTGCAGGTAAGCCACTGTGCCAGCAAGCAGGCCCGACCAAAGCAGTCCCAGCAGTATGGTCATCTCTCGGATGGGCTTCATGATTGTTGTCTTGCTATTGATCCACGGAAGAACATATCGTCACTCAAGGCCTGTTTCTTTAGTGGCCCGCCCCGGCGGGACGTGCGCCAGACTTCAATCCTGCGCGAATGTCGCTGGCTTCAAGTTCGTTCCCTGCGCTCACCTCCAGCTTTTTCGAGTCCCCGCGCATCGCTGCCTCAGCCTGCTTGTTGAGCACGATGATGCTGATGCGCCGATTGATCGGCAGATTGGGATTGGCAGGATCAAGGGGCAGCGTCTCGGCGAGACCGACGACCCTCACCATCTTGCCCTCGGCAAGCCCGCCTGCCACCAGCTCTCGCCGGGAAGCGTTGGCGCGATTGGCGGAGAGCTCCCAGTTCGAGAAGCCACGCTCCCCGCCCGCATATCGGGTTGCATCCGTATGCCCCGACAGGCTGACCCGGTTGTCTACCCCGTTCAGGGTCGCGCCGATGGCACGCAGGAGCTCCTGGGTATAGGGCTTCAGCGACGCGCTCGCGGTGTCGAACATGGGGCGGTTCTGCTCGTCAACGATCTGGATGCGCAGACCCTCGGTGGTGATGTCGAGCAGTAACTGATTTTTGAACGGCCGCAGGCTCGGGCTGGCTTCAATGATGGCCTCGATCTGCCCCTTCAGATCCTCCAGCCTTGCCCGCTCCTTTCGCTCCTCGGCCTTCTTCAGTGCTTCGGCGCCCTCATCCCCGCTTGGTTTCGTGGCACCTTTGGCAGATTCGATGTTCATTGAGCGCTTGCCATCCACATCACCACGCTTGACCTGCCCCACGGAGCGGGTCAGATCCTGCCCCCCGCCGGCAATCGGGCTTGTCGCATCCCCCGCACCTGATCCACCGCTCATGGCAACCTTGAGCGGCGAGTTGAAGAAATCGGAAATACCCTGCAGATCCCCCTGCGCGGTGGAGCCCAGCAACCACATGAGAAGGAAGAAAGCCATCATTGCCGTCACGAAGTCGGCGTAGGCAATCTTCCAGGCACCACCATGGGCACCACCGCCGCCCTTCTTGATCTTCTTGACGACGATTGGCTGTTGGGTGTCGTCGCTCATGCGGCGTGCTCCTGACCCGCCAGATCAATGGAAACAACCCTCATCACGAGCCTCACTTCCGGCTCTTGATCGCTTCTTCGAGCTCGGCAAACCCGGGGCGATCAGTCGAGAACAGAACCTTCCGACCAAACTCGACCGCGACCTGAGGGGCATACCCATTCATGCTGGCAAGCAATACGGCCTTCATGCACTGATAGATCTTGCCGCCCTCTTCAACCTTCTGCTCAAGCTGGCCGGCGACCGGCGCGACAAAGCCATAGGAAATCAGAATCCCCAGAAAGGTCCCTACAAGCGCGCCACCAATCATCTTTCCCAGAACCGCGGGTGGCTGACCGACAGAGCCCATCACGTTCACCACCCCCATCACCGCCACGACGATACCAAATGCGGGCACGGCATCGCCGACCTTGGACACAACATGTGCTGGCGTGTGGGCTTCCTGGTGATGGGTCTCCATCTCGATATCCATCAGATTCTCGATCTCGAAGGCATTCAAGTTGCCCCCCACCATCATGCGCAGGTAATCACACAGGAAATCAACGGCGTGATGATCCGCCGTAAACGCAGGGTATTTGGAGAGAATCGGGCTGCCCTCCGGATTCTCGATATCGCCCTCGATGGACATCAGCCCCTCCTTGCGAACCTTCGCAAGGATTTCGTAAAGCATGCACAACAGGTCGACGTAGAACGCCTTGTTGTAGGGCGAGCCCTTGAAGATGGTGGGTAACGCAGCAATCGTTCCCTTGATGGCCTTCGGCCCATTGCCTGCCACGAAACCACCGATGGTCAAGCCCACAATGGCAATGTATTCGGTGGGAACCCACAGCGCAGCCAGACTGCCGTGCACCGCATAGGTGCCCAGGGACGCTGCCAGGATGATGACATAGCCGACTATCAGAAACATCGCCGAAACCTCGTTCTGTGAATACGCCCCGGTGATGCGGCCCGCAGCGCGTTATTCTTCAGGTGGAGTATCGGCCCTGCCTGAAGAAACTTGAGCACCTGAAGCAAGCCTGTCGTCACCCGAAAAAATCAAAAAAAACGCCGACCGAAGGCCGGCGACACAAGCACTCCGAGGTGGAGGGGCTTCAGGGAACGGTGGTCTCCAGGGCCGGCTGCGCCCTCCGGGTCTTTCCGGCACGCGAGGGAACATGACAAAGACCACAGACGTATTCATGAGTCGGGTCAAAGGCGTGGGCTACGAATTCGCCGCCGCAGCAAGTGCATCTTGCCGACTGCAACAGCTTCGCATCGAGAAAGCGGATCAATGTCCAGGCACGGGTCAGGCTCAAGACCTGTTCCATTTCAAAGGACTCGATATGCTCGTTGTAGAGACGATAGGCCTGCACGATGGCGTCCAGATCCTCCTGCTTTGCATGCAGGCGCACAAATCGGTAAAAGGCCATGAACAGGGAGGCATGGATGTTCGGCTGCCAGGACATGAACCAGTCCGTGGAAAACGGAAGCATTCCCTTGGGAGGGGAAACCCCCCGAACCTCCTTGTAAAGCTTGAGCAGGCGCTCCCGGCTGAGCGAGGTTTCGGCTTCCAGCATCTGCATGCGGGCACCCAGCCGGATCAGATTGACGGCCTTCTGAATGTCCTGCGCTTCCTGCAATACACTCTTGTTACGCATGGCGCCCTCCGGCCGCGGCCGATCAGGCAAGTGATTCCACCGGACGCCCGGCAGCCAGGATGGCCGCGTGCAAGTGAGCCGCGCCCCGTTCCTTCCCGTGCGCAGAAAGAAGGTCCACCAGAAGGGCATCGTTGAACCGGAACTGGCACAGCAGCATGTTCGAACTGGCCATCCGCAGGATCTGCGCTGAACTCAAACCCTCAAGCACTTCAGCCACGTCGTCACCGACACCAAGCCGATAGATTGCAACAGCGCGATCCTCCCGCAACATCTGTTGGGCAAGCATCAGGTAGGCCAGGTTGAGCTCCCGAATCTCGGCGTGCATATCGCTGGTGCGCATGGTCGTGTCCCTTCGGCAATTTGCCTTTATCGTGCGGCAAATTCTGCCGATTTACGGCAAAGGGCACCATCCGAGCACTTCGGATTCTGACGTAGGATGATTTCCGCAACAAATCGTAAGAAATTCGCCTACACAAGGGAGAAATTACGCTTTCCGGATCCGAAATCGGTGGGTCGGATAGCTCGCGGAGAAGTCGCTGCGCCTCTCAGCGGGGCGGTACGATGGGCCCAGGACGCAAGGACTGAGCCGTCATGATCCTGTTGCGACCCTTGTTCTTTGCCAGATACAGGGCCTGATCCGCGCGCTTGATCAGGGCTTCGGGCTCACTCATCACGGTATCTCGGGTCGCAACGCCAATACTGACCGACATGTTGATTGCCTGCCCGCCCAGCAGCAAGGGCGCGCTCTCAACCGCGAAACGGACACGCTCCGCGCACGCCAAAGCCGCATCAAGCCCGGTATCCGGACAGATGACAAGAAACTCATCCCCACCGGTCCGGGCGACAATGTCCTGGGCCCTCAACGCGCCCTTGACCGCACCCGCCACCTGCTTCAAGACCGCGTCACCAACGTCATGGCCATATGAATCGTTGTAGGTCTTGAACATATCGACATCGATCACCATCGTTGACAGTGGGCGGCGCGTACGGGACGAAACAAGCCACTCCTGCTGACCACGCTCGATGGCATAACGCCTGTTGGGGAAGCCGGTGAGTGAGTCGGTCAGGGCGACCTCCTGAAGACGCCGGTTCGATACCGCCAACTCTGCCGCAAATCGACGTATCTCCTCGCGATCACGATCAAGCTCCTGCTGAAGCCGGATCACTCGCTGCCCGGCCCGAAGCCGAGCCGCGAGCACACGAGGATTGATTGGCTTGTTCATGAAATCGTCAACGCCGTTCTCGAACGCCTCAATCAAGCGATCTTCATCCTCCAGACTCGTCATGATAAGTATGTAGAGCCCTCTCCCGATCTTGGTCTGACGAAGCGCACGGGTCAGCTCAATACCGGAGACCTCAGGCATCACCCAGTCGACGATCATCAGTTGAGGCTGAAACTCCAAGGCCATCTCCATGGCCGAAAGACCATCAACAGCTTCAAGAACCTGATGCCCCACCGTTTCCAGCACATTCCGAATTACGGCCCGCATGGACGCATCGTCATCGACGATCAAGACACGCATGGGCAATACAATGGATGCAAGCCCGTGATGATCCTGCCCCGCATACGAAGGAATGCTCTCGGGAAGCCGCGTCACTTCCCCATTGCCAATGGACGGGGACTTCGCCGCTGCGGCCAAACCGGCAGCGATCTCCTCACCCTTGCTGGCAAGCTCGCTAAAGGGGGGAATCTCCATCGTTTCGAGTTCCAACAGGCTCCCCCAAGCCTGCCACTCGCGAACAACACCATCACACAGCTCGGTGATCGTGGGTCGATCAACCCCCAGTCGGGCGCCGATCTCGAACAGACGTCCCATGAGATTGGGCCGCTCCGCCTCTTCTGCAAGACATACATCCGAGATATAGGACGCCAGATTGAGGGAATGCGCGATGACATAGTCCCTCGAACCTTCCTGATAACCCGCCTCGTCCGGCGACTCCGCAAAATACGCCGGCTCATGGAAAATTCTGGGCAACCCCCAATCGGCGAGCATTGCCGCACCAAGTTCCCGATGATTCAAGGCAAATGCGCGCTGCTCAAGCACAACCACGGGTACGTCCCGATACTCCAGCGTCTGCTGCAGGATCTTGCCGTATTCAAGGGGATAGAGGGTGGCGAGCGCCAGCTCTCCAACTCTTGCCAGCAAGCCAAGGCAGAAGGTCTCTTCGGCCGCTGCTGCCCGGGTACGTTGCGTCACAGCCTGCATCGCGAGGGCATATACCAAACAACTTGTCCAGTAGCGACTGTAGTCAAACCCCTTGCAAGCACCATCGCGATAACTGGAAAGCAGGGAGAAGCCCAGCGCGAGGGTACGTACGGCGGGCAGCCCGAGCACCATCAGCGCTTCCTGGACGGATGCAATGGCGCGCCGGTTGTAACCGGCGAGCCCGTTGGCTGCCTTGATCAGTCGGCCCACGAAGGCAGGATCCGTCTTGATGATCCGGGCAAGATCACCCATGGAACTGTCATCCTGCTGAATCAGCCGGATGATGGCCAGCGCGACGCCCTTTGGTGAAGGAAGATCCCCGGAGGCCTTCAGGTGCTCAAATTTTGTGATGTCGATGGGCAAGGCCATTTCTGATCCAGTTCGGTTCTGCGGCCCGTAGCCACACCCCACTCATTATCGGACACCGCCGCTCGGCCTTTAGGAGAAGGCGTGCAAAATGCACTGAACCCGCATAAACGGAGGGCTCCTTGAATTAGAATCGAAAGCTGACCATGTTTCGGCTGAATCATGAACTACTGTTCCCATTGCGGTGCTCAAGTCAGTCTCAAGATCCCTGCTGGCGACAGCCTGCCACGCCATGTCTGCGACCAGTGCGGCACCATCCACTACCAGAACCCGAAAGTTGTCGTCGGTGCGCTGGTCCAATGGGAAGGCAGCATTCTCATGTGCCGACGGGCCATTGAGCCGAGATACGGCTACTGGACACTTCCTGCAGGTTTTATGGAAAACAATGAAACGTGCGGAGGCGCTGCGCTGAGAGAGACCTTCGAAGAGGCCGGGGCACGGATCGCGCTTGGCCCCATGTTTTCCTTTGTGGATCTTCCGCACATCAGCCAGATCCACATCATCTACAGAGCCAATCTGCTTGACCTCGATTTCAAGGCTGGCGACGAATCCCTTGAAGTAGCCCTTATGGCGGAGGAGGACATCCCGTGGTCCGAAATTGCCTTCCGATCAATCGACTACACGCTCAAGTGCTTTTTCGAAGACCGTAAACGAGGCCAATACGACCTCCACACAACGAGTCTCGCCATCCCGACGCCAGGCACCAGGATCTGACGCCGAGATCGGCTCCCTAACCAGATCCAGAAAGTTGCCCTGACGGATGCCGGAGCCCAATCGACGCCCCCGAGCGCTCATCTTTGCTGCTCTCCCTCAAGCACGACTGACAGGCTTACTGAGCGGCTTTCCCCGTCAAGGATAGCTGGCGCAGGAACCTTCTCAACAGCACGACGCACCATCCGCAGGGCAATGCCATCTACCTCTTCGCTACCGCTTGTCTCACCCAAGGAGACTGCAGGTACGGTGGAATTCCCAATAAATTGGATATCAACCAACGCAACTCCCCGTAGGCTGGATCCCGGTCCGCTAGCTGACGGATCCGGCCGAAACTCAAGTGCCGCCAAAGCGACGGCAAACTTGTATGCAACGAGATTCCGATGAAGGCCCGCCGCTGATTCCGAATCCTTCTGCTGCGCCTCCTTAGATACAAGGAGGGCTTGGTCTGATGCCTGCGCGGCTTCCGGCCGAGAACGCTCCTTAGCGCCCTGGCGAGAGCGCCGCCCCAGCCCTGCGCCTCCCCTCACACTCGGCTCGGTCAGCGGCAGAGCCTCCGGGTCAGAAGGTTCAGCCCCTGGCCCTGGCTTGTCACCAACAGGGGCTGCAATCCGGACCTTGAGAGGCGCGCTCTTCGCCGGCCCTTGCGCGACTTTTTGGTGCGGCCAGAACACCATCAGGTGCACACAAAGGGATACCGCCAGAAACCGCATCCGACATCGTCCGAGCATGCGAAAGTAAGCGAAAAGCACACAACAACAATTCTATTGTCATTTCAATGAAATGTCTTCGCCTTATCCCCGCCGCCTAGCAGGCCGATGCAAAACACCGCGAAGCCGGGCCTAGCCATAGTCTGTCGAGAGCATAGATGGCTCTTTAAAAGTGAAACCCCCTGTCGCTGATTGAGCGCAGGGGGTTTGATGGGGTAAGTCTGACGATGACCTACTTTCACGCACGCGAGTGCACTATCATTGGCGCGGTC
>Ga0075156_10002059_pt1 | contig 11065 bp, 8 predicted proteins | sample JI81AbrownDNA_FD_70966 | JGI IMG/M metagenome (GOLD analysis project Ga0075156, IMG submission 70966) | Wastewater effluent complex algal communities from Wisconsin, to seasonally profile nutrient transformation and Carbon sequestration -... | ecosystem: Engineered > WWTP > Effluent > Algae...
GGCCGGTTGGGGGGACGCTGGGTTGCTCGCGCAATGAAACACGGCCATGACCACGGCGTCCAGCAGCACACGCAACAGCGCCCTCCCGCACCGTGTGTGGACGCTCGGACAGGCACAGATGACCACGGCGTCCAGCAGCACACGCAACAGCGCCCCCGGCCGAAGCCGGAGGCGCTGTTGCGTGGTTGAGGAACTCAGATGCCGTAGTACATGTCGAACTCGTACGGGTGCGGACGCAGGCGGATCTGGTTGATGTCGTCGCGCTTGAGCTCGATCCAGGTCTCGATGAGGTCTTCGGTGAAGACGTCACCGACCAGCAGGAACTCGTGGTCGGCCTCGAGGGCGTCGAGCACGGCGTCCAGCGTGGCGGGAACCTGGGCGACCTTCGCGTGCTCCTCCGGGGGCAGCTCGTAGAGGTCCTTGTCGATCGGGGCGGGCGGCTCGATCTTGTTCTGGATGCCGTCGAGGCCGGCCAGCAGCATCGCCGCGAAGGCGAGGTACGGGTTGGACGACGGGTCGGGGCAGCGGAACTCGACGCGCTTGGCCTTCGGGTTCGAACCGGTGAGCGGGATGCGGATGCAGGCCGAGCGGTTGCGGGCCGAGTAGACCAGGTTGACGGGAGCCTCGAAGCCGGGCACCAGGCGGTGGTACGAGTTCACGCTGGGGTTGGTGAACGCCAGCAGCGACGGGGCGTGCTTCAGGAGGCCGCCGATGTACCAGCGAGCGGTGTCGGACAGCTGGCCGTAGCCGTTCTCGTCGTAGAAGAGGGGCTTGCCGTCGGCCCACAGCGAGCTGTGGACGTGCATGCCCGAGCCGTTGTCACCGAAGATCGGCTTCGGCATGAAGGTGGCCGTCTTGCCGTTCTTCCACGCCGTGTTCTTCACCAGGTACTTGAAGAGCATGACCTTGTCGGCGCTGGCGAGCATCGTGTCGAAGCGCCAGTTGATCTCGGCCTGACCGGCGGTGCCGACCTCGTGGTGGGCGCGCTCGGTCTGCATGCCGAGGGCCTCCATGTAGGCCACGACCTCGTCGCGGAACTCACCGAAGTGGTCGACCGGGGCGACGGGGAAGTAGCCGCCCTTGTACTTGACCTTGTAGCCGCGGTTGCCGCCCTCCTCCTGGCGTCCGGAGTTCCAGGCGCCGGCCACGGAGTCGATGTGGTAGTAGCTCTCGTGCTGGTTCGTCTCGTAGCGGATCTCGTCGAACACGTAGAACTCGGCCTCGGGGGCGAAGAACGCGGTGTCGCCGATCCCGGTGCTCTTGAGGTAGGCCTCGGCCTTCTTCGCGATGTTGCGCGGGTCGCGGCTGTAGGGCTCCTTGGTCAGCGGATCGTGGACGAAGAAGTTCACGACGAGCGTCTTGGAGGTACGGAAGGGGTCGACGTAGGCCGTCGTGGGGTCGGGCATGAGCGCCATGTCAGACTCGTGGATCTTCTGGAAGCCGGTGATCGACGAACCGTCGAAGGCCAGGCCGTCCTCGAAGACCTCGGGGCCGAAGGCCGCAACCGGAACGGTGAAGTGCTGCATCACACCGGGCAGGTCGCAGAACCTGACGTCGATGGTCTCGATGCCTTCACTCTTGACATACGCCAGCAGGTCGTCGGCGCCTTTGAACATGTTTCCTCCAACGGGTGGTGGTCGGTGACGTGAAAACGGTAACCCCGTGCAGTTGCTCAGGGGTTCCATCCGTGTAACAGCGGTGTTACACGCCCGGTCAACTTCCCAATCCGTGGACGCGCGTCTCGCCGCAGCGTCCCCGGTGGGGGGTCCCACCTAGCATGGGCCCCATGGACACCTACCCCGGATCTTCCCTCGGGCTCCCCGAGACCGGCCGGGGGTCGTTGGCCTCGTGGCGGGCGCGGATCGCCGCACTGCTGGTCGACTGGGCAGCGTCCATGATCGTGGCGGTCGCACTGTTCGGCGTCGCGGTGTTGCGCGAGAGCGGTTGGCGCAGCTGGACGATCCTGGCGATCTTCTTCGTCGAATCCGCCGTGCTCTCAGCGGTCGCCGGCGGCAGCTTCGGCCAGTTGCTCGCCCGCATCGGCATCGCCCGCCTCGACCGTCAACCGCTGGGCATCCTGCGCGCGCTGGCAAGGGCCTTCATGATCTGCATGGTGATCCCCACGATCGTGGTCGGCGCCGAACGGCGGGCGCTCAACGACCTGGCCCTCGGCACCGTCGTGGTCAACCGCCGCTGACTGGTTGACGTCGTCGGGACTCAGGCGTCCTCGGCCGCGAGCAGCCAGGCCTCTTCGAGGTCGTCCCGCGATGCCTGCTCGGCGTCCAGTTCGGCGTGCAGGGCCGTGAGCCGCGCGTAGTCGGACGCAGCCTCGGCCATGGACGCGTGGAGCGCCGTGATCCGCTTCTCGGACTTCGCCAATTGTGACTCCACCTTCGCCAGCTCCTTGCGCGCAGCGCGCGACCGCGCCGCGTCTGCCGGTGCCCCGGACGTCGTCGCGGACGCCCCGAGCGTCGCCGACTTCGCCACCCCGGACGTCCGGGCCCGTCGCCGCTCCAGATACTGCTCGACCCCGCCGGGCAGCATCACGCAGGTGCCGTCACCCATGAGTGCATAGGTCACGTCACACACCCGCTCGAGGAAGTAACGGTCGTGCGTGACGACCACGAGCGTCCCGGGCCACGAGTCGAGATAGTCCTCGATGATGGTGAGGGTGTCGATGTCGAGGTCGTTGGTCGGCTCGTCCAGCAGCAGCACGTTCGGCTCGCCCATCAGCAGCCTCAGCAACTGCAGCCGCCGCCGCTCCCCACCGGACAGGTCCCCGATGCGCGTCACCAGCTTGTCGCCCGTGAAGCCGAACTCCTCCAGCAGATTGGACGCCGATGCGTCCCGCCCGGTCGCCAGCCGCGTCTCGTTGCGCAGGCGCGTCACCGATTCGAGGACGCGTTCGGAGTCGTCCAGTTCGGTCACTGCCTGCGACAGGTGGCCGATCCGCAGGGTCTTGCCCTGCTTCATGCGTCCATGGGTGGGCACCAGGTCGTGGTCGAGCAGCCGCAACAGCGTTGTCTTGCCCGCCCCGTTGACGCCGACCAGACCGATCCGGTCGCCCGGTCCGATCGACCAGTTGACGCCCCGCAGCAGCACGCGGTCGTTCGGGAGCGTGTAGGTGAGGTTGACAAGGTCGAACACGTCCTTGCCCAACCTCGTGACGCTGAACTGCTCGAGCGCCAGCTTGTCGCGGGGCGGTGGTTCGTCCTCGATCAGGACGCTGGCCGCGTCGATCCTGAACTTGGGTTTGCTCGTGCGGGCGGGCGCCCCGCGACGCAGCCACGCCAGTTCCTTGCGGAGCAGGTTGCGACGACGCGACTCGTTGGCCGCGGCCTGCCGCGTCCTCTCGGCGCGCGCCAGCACGTACGCGGCGTAGCCCCCGTCGTACGGGTCGACCATGCCGTCGTGCACTTCCCAGATGCGCGTGCACACGGCGTCCAGGAACCAGCGGTCGTGGCTCACGACGAGCATCGCGATCCGCCGCGCCTGTAGTGCGTTGAGGTGTTCCGCGAGCCAGGCCACGGCCTCGACGTCGAGGTGGTTGGTCGGTTCGTCCAGCACCAGCAGGTCATGGTGGCCCAGCATCAGGGCCACCAGCGCAGCCCGGCGACGTTCGCCACCGCTCAGACGCGCGACTTCGGCGTCCAGGTCGACGTCGGCGAGCAGGTGTTCGACGACGGCCCGTTTGGACGGGTCGGCAGCCCACACGTGGTCGGGCTGGCCGTCGACGATGAGATCGCGGACGCTGACGCCCGGCGTCACCTGTTCGGCCTGGGTGAGGACGCCGATCGAGACCGCCGGGTTGGCGACGACGCGACCGGAATCGGGCTCGACGGCGCCGGTGAGGATGCCGAGAAGGGTGGTCTTGCCGTCGCCGTTGCGTCCGACGACACCGATCACGTCACCGGCCGACAGGCCGAGCGACACGCCGTCCAGGAGCGTCCGGGTGCCGTAGGCGAGGGTGACCGACTCGGCGTTGACCAGGTTGGACGTCAGGGGTGGCACGGATCAGCGGCCACGCGTGGCAGAGCGTCCACCGCGCGTCGGCATCGGGCCCTTGGGAATGGGGAGCTTCGACCGCATGGCGTCGAGGGCGCGCAGCCGCTTGGCCACATCGTCCTGCTTCACCTTGTCGAGGGTCTTGGGCAGCTTCTTGATGTGGTCGGCGAGCTTGTCGAGCGGGATCTGCCCCTCGCGCTTGCCCACCTGCAGGGCCACGACCTTGACCCCGTACGCCACCTGCTCGTGCTTCTTGACCTCGGTCGCCAGCAACTGGCGGACGCGGTGCGGGTCACCCTCACCCACGAGGATCACTCCAGCCGGCCCCAGGGCGCGGTGGATGACGTCCATGTCGCGGTTGAACGCCACGGCGGGAGTCGACGTCCACTCCTTCTGCGGGAGCATGCGCAGCGCCACCTCGGCCGAGCCCACCTGGCCCTCGTACTTCTTGTAGGTCGCGGCCTTGACCCTGCGCAGGAAGAGCCACATCGCCAGCGACATGCCGACCATCAGGCCGAGCCACGGCCACAGCCACCACGTCTTCGTGAGGAGGGCCACCAGGACGCCGACGAGCACCGGACCGAAGAAGGCGGACGCGAGGATCGGCGGCAGCTTGCTGTCGACCTCGGCGGTGGCCTTGTAGGTCTCGATGAACTGCTTCCACTGACCCCAGTCCTTGGGGTCGGTCGAGTTCTTCTTGCGCAGCTTCTCGGCCTTGACCTGTGCCTTCTGCTCGGCCGCGAGGGCCTTGGCCTTCTCACTCGCCATGGTGGGGTTCTCTCGTTCGTCTGGGCGGACGCGCAACCGGCGTCCGCGTAGGGATGACGCTACCAAGTCCGACCATGTCGCGACGAACCAAGGGCCCCCAGAGGAACGCTCAGAGCTCGCCGGCGAAGTCGCCCTCCTCGAGCCGCTTCTTGACGGCGGACAGGAAGAGAGCAGCCTTGGCACCGTCGATCAGGCGGTGGTCGTAGCTCATGGAGAGGTACATCATGTCGCGGATCGCGATCGTCTCTCCGCCGAACCTGTCGGCGACGACCACCGGACGCTTGACCAGCGCGCCAGTCCCAAGGATGGCGACCTGCGGCTGGTTGATGATCGGGGTGTCCATGAGGGTGCCGGCCGAGCCGTAGTTGGTGATGGTGAAGGTTCCGCCGCTCAACTCGTCCGGGGTGACCTTGTTGCCACGGGTCCGCGCTGCGAGATCGGCGATCTTCTTGGCCAGGCCCGCGATGTTGAGGTCGCCGGCGTCCTTGACGACCGGCACGAGCAGCCCCTTGTCGGTGTCGACCGCGACGCCGATGTGCTCGGCATCGTTGTAGGTGATCGTTCCGGCCTCGGTGTCGATGGTCGCGTTGACGACGGGGAACTGCTTGAGCGCCTCGATGCACGCCTTCGTGATGAACGGCAGGTACGACAGACCGACGCCCTCGCGGGCCCTGAAGTCGTCCTTCACCTGGGCGCGCAGCCGGGAGATCATCGACATGTCGACTTCGACCGTCGCCGTCAGCTGGGCGCTGACCTGCAGCGACTCAACCATGCGCTTGGCGATGGTGGCGCGCAGGCGGCTCATCTTCTCGGTCGTCCCGCGCTTGGACGCGTCCGCGGACGCCGGAGCGGCGGGGGCGGCTGCCACGGGGGCGGCAACGGCTGCAGGGGCCGGCACGGCGGCGGCCGCCTGGGCCACCCTGGCTGCCTCGGCGGCGGCGAGGACGTCCTGCTTGCGGATGCGTCCACCGACGCCGGTGCCCTTGATGGACGCCAGATCGACCTTGTGCTCGGCCGCGAGTTTACGGACGAGGGGCGTGATGTAGGAGTCGATGTCGGCCGCGCGGCGGGGCTCGGTCGCGACAGGGGCCGGCGCGGCGACGGGGGCAGGGGGAGCGACCGGCGCAGGTGCGGGCGGTGCGACGGGTGCGGGCGGTGCAACGGGTGCGGGCGGTGCGACGGGTGCCGGTGCCGCCACCGGGGCAGGCGGCGCCGGGGGTGCGACAGGTGCGGGCGCGGCGCCGGCCTCACCGATCACGCCGAGCACGGCGCCCACCGGGGCGACCTCGTCCTCATGGACGCGGATCTCGAGCAACGTACCGGCTGCGGGCGCCGGGATCTCGGTGTCGACCTTGTCGGTCGAGACCTCGAGGATCGGCTCGTCGGCCTCCACCTGCTCGCCGACGGCCTTCAGCCAGCGCGAGACCGTGCCCTCGGTCACGCTCTCGCCGAGGGCGGGGAGGACGATATCGGTGCCCGATGCGGCCGTGGGCGCGGCCGCGACCGGGGCGGGCGCCACAGGTGCAGGGGCGGGTGCAGGCGCAGGAGGCGCGGCGACCGGCGCCGCGACCGGGGCAGGAGCCTCGACGACGGGCGCGGCGGCAGCAGGCGCTGCGCCGGCGTCCCCGATGATGCCCAGGACGGCGCCCACCGGGGCGACCTCGTCCTCGGCCACGGTGATCTCGAGCAGGACGCCGGCAGCCGGGGAAGGGATCTCGGTGTCGACCTTGTCGGTGGAGACCTCGAGCAACGGCTCGTCGACCTCGACGGTGTCACCCACTTGCTTCAACCAACGTGAGACGGTGCCTTCGGTGACGCTTTCGCCCAGGGCCGGGAGGGTGACAGGGGTCGACATGGTGTGGAGCTCCTTCGCTACGCCAACGGAATCACGTTCACACTATCCCCAAACACCGGCGTCAGTGCGCGTGCAGCGGACGTCCCGCCAAAGCCATCGCAGCCTCTCCGAGGGCCTCACCCAGGGTGGGGTGGGCGTGCACGAGGGACGCCAGGTCGTCGGGGAAGGCGTCCCAACTGGTCACGAGTTGCGCCTCGCCCACCAATTCCGACACCCCTTCCCCGACCACGTGGACGCCGAGGATCGGCCCGTCCTTGCGTCGCACGAGCTTGACCAGCCCGGATGTCCGGAGGATCTGCGCGCGTCCATTGCCGCCCAAGCCGTACTCGATGGTCTCGACTTCGCCCCCCGCCATCGCCTGGGCCTCGGTGAGCCCGACCGACACGATCTCCGGGAAGCTGTAGGTGACGCGGGGGATGTCGGCGTCCGGCACGAGCACGGGACGCGTGGTCGTGCGTCCGAGGGAGTTGGCGATGCGTTCGGCGACGAACAGTCCGTGGGCGAACCCGCGGTGGGCAAGCTGCGGCCCGGCGACCAGGTCACCGACGGCGAACACGCCCGGGACGCTCGTCATGAGCGCGCGGTCGACCACCACGTGCCCCCGATCGAGCCGGACCCCGGCCTCCTCGAACCCCGTCCCCGACGAGTTCGGTCCGCGTCCGACTGCCACCAGCACCAGGTCGGCCTCGATGGCCAGGTTCGTCTCGAGTTCGACGCGGACGCCGTCCTCGCGCACCTCGATCGTCCGCATGGGCGCCGAGGTCACCACGTTGATGCCCCGTCTCGCGAACGTGCGTTCCAGGATCCGCGAGATCGCCGGCTCCTCGTTGGGTACGAGCCGCGGGAGTGCTTCGACGATCGAGACGTCAACGCCGAAGGAGCGCCAGGCGCTCGCGAGTTCGACGCCGATCACGCCCCCGCCGAGCACGACCGCGCTCGCAGGGAGTTCATCGAGCCACAGCGCGTGGTCGCTGGTGAGCACGCGGACGCCGTCGATGTCGAGCCCCATCGTCTTCGGCAACGACCCTGTGGCCAGCACGACCGTGCGTCCCCGGAGGACCCCCTCGCCCGATGCACCCGTGTCGATGCCGAGGCCGTCCGCGTCGCGGACGAGGCGTCCGGTGGCGTGCACGAGGTGGACGCCCCGCTTGGCGACGAGACCTGACAGCCCCCCGTACAGGCGGTCGACGACAGCGCGTGAGTACTGGTTCAGGGCCGGTGCGTCGATCCCCTCGAAGGTGGATCGGACGCCGACAGCCGCCCCGTCGCGGGCTGCGTCCGCGACGGCCGCCGCGTGGAGCACCGCCTTCGTCGGGATGCACCCCCGGTGCAGGCAGGTGCCGCCCACCTTGTCGGATTCGACCAGAGCGACCGACAGTCCCAGTTGCGCGCCCCGCAGAGCGGCCGCGTAGCCCCCGCTACCGGCACCGAGCACCACCAGGTCGAACGGCGTCTTGTCGTTGGTCGTCATGACGTCATCTTTTCAGCTCGGGCACAATGGGCCTGTGGGTTGGCTGAAGCGACGCGTGTCGAAGTCCCGGGCAGACGTGAAGGTCCGAAGTGAGGACCGCGAGCTCGACGATGCCCTGCGCGAGCACCTGGAGTCGTTCATCGCCACCCGCAAGGGGGTCGAGGCCTGGGTCGAGACGCCGACGAGCTTCAACAAGGCGTCCATCCTGCTCATCGCCGCAGACGGCGAATGGACGCGCAGGAGCGTCCCCTCGACGGCATGGGCGCACAAGCTGGCCGAACGGCACAGCCTTCCCAGCTACGACGCGGGGGTGGTCGGGTACCCGCAGCGGATGCGGGACTGGAACGCGCGTCAGAAGCGGGCCCGCTGAACCACCCCCCCGTCGGGCTCAGCCCTGCAGGGCCGCGGCGAGTGCCACGAGCGTCCGCACAGCGGCACCCGTGCCTCCGGCGGGCACGTAGTCGTACTCCTTACCCGCGTTCCATGCGGGGCCGGCGATGTCGAGGTGTGCCCAGGGCAGGTCGCCGGTGAACTTCTGCAGGAACGCGGCGGCGATGAGTGCGCCGCCTTCCCTCGGTCCGCCCGACTTGCAGTCGGCGACCTTCGAATCCAGTTCCTTGCGCAGGTGCTCGGGAATCGGGAGCTGCCAGACCTCCTCGCCCGCGACCTCAGCGGCGTCCAGGACGATGTCGGCCGTCGCGTCGTCGGACGCCATGAGTCCCGCCGTTCGCGTGCCCAGTGCGATCATGCAGGCGCCGGTCAGGGTCGCGACGTCGACGATCAGGCCGGGGGAGTCCTGGACGCTGCGCGTGAGCGCGTCTGCCATGACCAGGCGTCCCTCGGCGTCGCAGTTGACGTTCTCGACGGTCATGCCGCCGAACATCGTGAGCACGTCACTCGGACGGTAGGCGGTGTCGGACGGCAGGTTCTCGGCCATGGCTGCGTAGGCCGTGACCCAGACGTTGTACCCGAGGGCCGCGATGGCCTTGACGGCCGCGAGCACGGCCGCCGCCCCCGACATGTCGCACTTCATCGTGTACATGCCGTCAGCCGGCTTGAGGTTCAGGCCGCCCGAGTCGAACGTGATGCCCTTGCCCACGAGGTTCAGGTGGAACTTGGCGCCGCGCGGGTGGTAGTCGACGCGCATCAGTCGCGGCTTGCGGCTCGATCCCTGGCCGACGGCGAGGATGCCGCCGTATCCCTGCTTCTCGAGTGCCTGTTCGTCCAGCACCTCGATGTCGACCTTCGTCGACTTGAGGTGTTCCTTCGCCAGGGCGGCGAAGCTGGCGGGGTACAGGGCGTTCGCCGGCGTGTTGATCCAGTCACGGGCGGTGCAGACCGCGGCCGCGATCTCGCGCGCGACGTCGACGGCATCCCTGGCGTCCCCGCGGGTCGAGGCCGAGACGATCTCGACGGCCGTGACGCCGGGCTTCGGGGCGACGCCCGAGACCTTGGCGAACGTGTAGGCGCCGAGCACCGCGCCCTCGGCTGCCGCCTTGACGAGTTCGGGGTCGGTGGTCTCGAGGCTCACCGCCACGCGCAGCCCGGTCGAAGTGCCCCGGGACGCCAGCTCGCGCACGGCGGCACCCGTGCTGCGCCGCACCTGTTCGGGGGTGGTGTCGGCGTCCCCGAGGCCGACGACGACGAGTCGCTGCCCGCTCGAGGGCAGGACGACCACCTTGGACGGATCGCTGCTCGCGCCGAGATCCAGGGCCAGTTCGAGGACGCTTGTCGAGAAGCGACGCGCGAGTGCCTTTTCGAGTTCGGGGGTGACGCCGACCAGCGTCGGCGTGGCGCCCACCAACCCGACGATGACGGCGTCGGCCTTGTCGGACGGTTGTTTGACCAGTTCGAGGGTGGGGATCGCAGACATGCGGCGGGCCTTTCGTGAGTGCGGTGCGGTAGTCGGTTGTCAGGCTACCCGGGGAGGTCGTCCGCAGTCAGCCGCGCCGTCGAGACCCGGCGTGTGCGATAGCGTCGGAAGGGCAAGTTCGTCGCCCGGACGCCGGCGTCCGGCCCGTTGCGAGGAGACTCCATGTCCGACCTGCTCACCAGCCCGCTCCACGACCGCCACGTCGCGGCCGGCGCCAAGTTCGGGGAGTTCGGTGGGTGGTCGATGCCGCTGGAGTACGCGGGCGGCGGCGTGGTCGCCGAGCACACGGCGGTGCGCGAACGCGTCGGCCTCTTCGATGTCTCCCACCTCGGCAAGGCCCTGGTCACGGGCCCCGGGGCAGTCGACTTCCTCAATCGGTGCCTCACGAACGACCTGCGCAGGATCGGCCCCGGTCAGGCCCAGTACTCGATGCTCTGCAACGACGACGGTGGCGTCGTCGACGACCTGATCTGCTACGTCCGGGGTGAGGACGAGGTCTTCCTCATCCCGAACGCCGCCAACTGCGCGACGGTCGTCGCCACCCTGCAGTCGCTCGCCCCTGCAGGAGTCGAGATCGTCGACCAGCACCGGGACCACGCGGTCCTGGCGGTCCAGGGGACGCACAGCGACGAGGTCCTTGCGTCCATGGGTCTGCCCACCGACATCGACTACATGGGGTTCGCCGTCGTCGGGCACGCGTCCGACAGCTACACCGTCTGTCGCACCGGCTACACCGGTGAGAAGGGGTTCGAACTCGTCGTGCCGAGCGCGCACGCACCCGGGATCTGGGACGCGGTCATGGCCGCGGGCGAGCCTTTCGGCATCCGTCCCTGTGGCCTCGGCGCGCGGGACACCCTGCGCACCGAGATGGGCTACTCACTGCACGGGAATGACATCTCACCCTGGATCAACCCCGTGGAGGCAGGCCTGTCGTGGGCGGTCGGGTGGAAGAAGGACGACTTCATCGGCGCGGGCGCCCTGCGTCAGGTCAGGGCCGAAGGACCGGACCGGCGGATGCGAGGGCTCAAGGCCCTCGGACGCGGGATCCCTCGTCATGACATGCGCCTGGTGGACTCCGAGGGCGAGGACATCG
>Ga0075156_10002060_pt1 | contig 11058 bp, 7 predicted proteins | sample JI81AbrownDNA_FD_70966 | JGI IMG/M metagenome (GOLD analysis project Ga0075156, IMG submission 70966) | Wastewater effluent complex algal communities from Wisconsin, to seasonally profile nutrient transformation and Carbon sequestration -... | ecosystem: Engineered > WWTP > Effluent > Algae...
AAGAGAAGGGAAAGGAGTCTGTTATTCTTCATATTTTCTCCAAATAACATTGATAAAATACATGTAATTATTTATTTACTATAGAATTAACTACTCATCGATTGTTATCGATACAGCAGGAAAGCCCCTCCTCCGTAGGAAGAATTCATTATATACAAAAGAGAGGTGAAGATGCTCTGAGAGAGGATGAAAACAAACAACGTACTTACCCTGCGAAACTACAAATAAATCCCAAATACACAAAACATTAGCGAAATTTCATATTGTTCAGATTGTCCTCGTCTTCTCTCTTCCGTTTCCTCCAGCTGAAGCTGTAGTCTAGTCAACGTATCGGCTTGCGACATGGTGCAGTGTCTTTGCTTCGGTTGCTATTTCCTGCAAGAGTCCTCGGCGTGGATTCACGGTGGTCGGTGCGTGCGCGGCCACATCATCCGGGTCACCGAGTCCTGAATTACGGAATGCGCGAAGATTATCTAGGATTGTATCACGGATTTGGGGTGCATTGATAATCCCTCGAAGAACTGCCCGGTTGGGGTTTTCCCCCTTACCATGAGCATGTGCTCCGCCACTGCCTGCCGTGTCGATTTGGAGATTGGCGAACCCGAAATAGCGTTCGAGCGGACCCTGCGATACACTCACATTTTGGATATTCTGATAGGAGACGGTGATTTCCCGTATTGTCCACGCGCCTTGGCGAACAGTGATGCTCGTGTCGGTGATGATGTACCAGCGCAGGTCGAAGCTAATACGTGTAACTACCACCATTACCAAAAGTTTAGCTATGAGGAAAATTTTAATGGGAAATAATATCAGCTCTACCATAGGCGAGAGAGCCATAATTCCAACAATGCTCAGTACTATAATTCCCGGGAGCAATCCTGCTGCATAGACCCACAACCAAAATTGCAGATATCGCAGATAGGATTTATCGGCGCGCAGTACTTGTAAGTTCGTATCGCGTTCGTGCCCATGCGGGATCTTGGGAGTAGTCGATTCAATTTTCAGCAACGGAAAGACCAGCTCTTTTATCCAATCTATGAAGGAATTAAGCATTGTGTTTCCTTTCGAGCGCTTGGCGGGTGGCGCGGATTTCATCACGGATATCGGTGAGCAGCGTGAGCTCTTCTTCGGTTGCAGTATTTGCCTGCACAGCAGATACTTGACTCGTTTTTTGCGGTGAATTTATTCCTCGCATACGCGCGTAGAGGAAGTTCCGGATTTGTTCAAATTCCATCATTCCCGAAATCGATTCTTCGGAATTAGCACTGCCCGACGCCGTTTGAATCGCCACCGTTCCGAGCCCATACCAACGTTCGAAGATATTCCGTGTGACGTGGATATCCTGTATCCGCGAATACGTCACATAGCTTTCGCGCCGCCAGAAAATTCCGTAGGCAATGGAAATCCCCTCACTGTCGAATTTATAGCGCAAGGTATAATAGCGAAAATACATCGGAATGAGCACAAACGGAAATAAAAATAAACTTGCAAGTGAATATATTATATACAACTTGAACAAGTTTTTATGCGGACGTGAGAGCTTGTAAATTTCTTCGTCGTTCACCGGTTCAAGATGAGCATGATGGTCTTGCTGAACATTCATAGAGATATCTCCGGAGAGGAATAATTTGTTAATTTTGCTGCTAACTACAAGTAAGTACTCCAAATATAACCATTACTATGAAACGTCGCGATATTTTAAAAGGTTCGGCCATCGTCAGCGCCGTTCTCACGACTCCGGTCATTCTCAAAAGCAATTCCGCGCTTTTTGCTTCCAAATCCGAACGCAAGGTCTATCGGGTGCTTACAGCCGACAAAACGATGGTGGGTACCTTGCCTGTGCTCCGCGCTTTTGCCGGAAATCATACCGATTATGTATCGCCGTATGTGTTTTTTGATGAGTTCGGTCCGGTGAAATTGGATCCCAAACACAAGCCGCTCCGCGTCGATGCGCATCCGCATGCGGGAATTATCCCAACTACTTATTTTCTATCGGGTAACGGACATCATCGTGACAGCTTGAACTATGATTTTCAGATTGGAAAGGGAGATTTTATGATGTTTTCGTCGGGGCGCGGCGCGATTCACATGGAGGAAACCGGACAGCTTCTCTATGATAATGGCGGGCTGTATCACGGTTTTCAGATCTGGCTCAATATGCCGGCAAAATACAAACTCACCGCTCCTGCGACTGACGTGCATCATTTTGACAAAATGGGATATCTTGAGACGAGTACATATACAGCGCGGGTGATTCTCGGAGAATTATTCGGCGCTAAATCGAAGGTCGAGACTGTCTCCCCAACGTTTTATTATCATATTACCATGAAGCCGAATTGTACGCTCAGCATCCCAACCGATGAAACGCATAACGCGTTTGTCTATCTGATCCATGGCGGGCTCGAAGTGGCGGGTCAGAAAGCGATTACCCCCAATCAGGTTGTGCTTTACGAACGTGGCAAGCGGGATATTACCCTCTACAGCAAAGATGGCGCCGAACTCCTCCTTTTGGGCGGCAAGCCGCTCAATGAACCGGTCGTCGCCTACGGTCCGTTTGTGATGAACACCGAAGCCGAGATCCGTCAGTGCATCGCTGATTATCGCGCCGGGAAAATGGGTGATCCGGATATGGTGGATGGTGCGGGGAAGTAGTGCGGGCAATGCTGTCAACGTAAGAAGAAAGTAACCCGTAGTCATGCTGAATTTCTAAGTGGCGACAGCCCGCCCCAATCAAAACAATGACACACGTTAAAACCATAGCCCATGATTTTAATCATGGGGGGAGCAAGCCAAGACGAAAATTTCTCAACCGTTTTAACGGTTCGCATGCCAACAAAGACGACCAATCATCGGGTGACTGCCCATCCCCCCACGGTTTAAACCGTGGGCTATGTGTCTAACAGCTTGCCTCTACGCATCAAGCAAATGCCAATTTTTTATATTGACAGCATTGGGTGTACAGGCAAGGATTACAATTTCAACAAGTACATTAATACCAATATATTAGAGCGACAACAGCTATATTAATTTCACCAAAACTGCGAAAATCGAAAGACCGTCGCGCCTGCCGTACATTCAAACAAATACACACCTGAAGCCAGGTCATCCCGGTGAATCTGCGCGTTATTTGTGCCTTTATACTCTCGTATCACCGTACCAAGTACGGAGTATATCGTAATTTCCCAGGTACTATCGGAGCGTATATTGAGCACATCACCCTGCACTGTGGCGGATAAAGATGATGGTCGTAATTGCAGCGGTACATTACAGCGCGAGTCGGAGTACAGAATTTCGGGAATGGTGTGAATTTCCAGCGGAATATACTGCATACGCGAACAATCATCCGTTAGAATCAGCGTATCAATGACCAATGGAAAATATTTTGCCTCCACCCACAGTGGAATCGCAATCGAGTCGCCGGGTTGCAACGTAATACTCGCCCACTGCTGCGGTACGGAAACGGCAATATTCGTGCGGAGAGAAGGCGTGAATGTTTGAGAGAATTTCCCCGAATTTTTCACCATAACATCATGAATACTCACGGTATGTACTATTTCCGGTTTAGATAGATCCGGCATTTTCACACTAATCGTAAATCCCTTCATCGGCACTGTTCCGGTCAGCGTCAGCCCTTTTCGATCCGTCGCGGTGAACGATAGAGCGCCGTCTGCGAGAGGGTCAATGAGCGTTCCTTGAATTTCTGTTCTGCGCGCCCCACCCTGCGGTTGCGGTACGGTCGTATGCACATTCTGCGAGGCGACAATTCCCACAATATCAATTCCCGAGTCATACAAACTATCTTCATAAAAAGTAATAAAAGCAGAATCGCATCTGATTGCACTGCTTGTACTCGGCGGTGAAGTATCCATAATGAGCTCAAGCAGCCGCTTCGTATCCTGACCGCCGCAATAGCCGTAAGAGTCTGCATTTCCATAACCATATGCGAGTATTCCGAAAGCTGTATCCGCGCGGATATGATGCGAACCCGGCGCAAGTGGGATGTAGCCAAAAGAAAAATTAGAATTAGGAATTATGCGGAATGTCGTGTCAGGCACGCTCACTGTATCTACCATGACCGTAGAAATACAGCTGGTCGGTATCACCACTGTCACCCAATGAAAATTAAACGTCGGAAATGGCGCCGAGATGAAGGTATATACGTTTTGGAACTGCTGTACCGGCGGCAGGAACACCATAAACGGGTCACCGTTTACTTTGATCGTTGTATCGCGGCTCGGCTTGGGTGATGATTCGTACTGAGCGCAGAGGATTGGCTTATTACTTTTCACTTCCATTGGTGTAATACTATCAATTTCATAGAATTGACCACGATTGAGCTGTTTGAGTCCGGTCGGTAAAAATACAATCGTCGAGTCAAAATACGCAACAATTCGCGCCAGAGTCGGCAGACCTTTTTGCCAGCTATTATGGGGAGTAAGCAGATAATGATTACCTAAAAAAGCAAGGGGCGGCGCTTGCTCAAGTAAGCAATTTCGCGTTGCATTGCCATTCGAACGCGGCATGGCGGTGAGCTCATGAAAGGAAAAAACGGCTATTTTTTTAGTCGATGTGACTATGGTGCCGGTAATATCAATTTTACTCGAAAGTCGGGACGTGACCACCATACGAGTCTCGCCTTTACTGAGCATAAAGCTCGTTTTTTCAAATGGTTTGGTCGTTTTGGGTGAATTGAGCACCACCGGCGATTCGATAAAAACCTCCGTCGAATCTTCTGTTCCCACGGCGACAAAACCCGCGAATTTATTTTGATCGGAGCCAATATAAACGATGTCATTTTGATATGCGCAGACGATATACATCGTATCAAGCGCGCTTACCGGATACGCGACAAACGCATCCGATGTGTAATCTGCTTTCGAAAGCCCATAGACCACAACGTCCTCATTACTTTCGATGAGAATCGCTTTCTTTTCGGGCTCTGCATACGACAATGTTTCTATTTCTATCGGAATTTCAATGTCAACCGTTTTATTCTTCTCCGTCAAAAATGGAATACTCTGCCGTCCATTCAACTCATACGACACCGTTCCACTCGCCTGCGCCTCACCTTTTGCTGTTATGTATAGGCGCAACGAAGCATGCGCGCCGTTGGCAGTAAAATTAGTATCATTATTCTTCGGAAAACACACGTAAAATCTTTTCCCAAAAGCACCTTGGGAGGTAGTATCAGCAGCCGTTGCGCCGCAGAATTCCAGAAAAAACGAGAGCAAAAAAACGATGTGTTTCATTGGTTGAATTGAAAATAAAAAGGTTGTCTGACAATTAATCGAACAATGAATTTGGTCTGTAGGGGCGAATTGCATTCGCCCCGGTCATGCTGTGTAGGGCGAATGCAATTCGCCAATGGAATAAGAATATCAAACCTCATACATTGTCAAATAACCACAGAGTCAATACCCTTCCTTATCATGAAATGCAGCACCTCACCGCACATACAACACCTTCCGACTCACCATCCCGGCATCCGTCTTGAAAATAAGACAATACACACCGCTACTCAGCCCCTCAAATGACAACACGCCTTGCGCCAATCGAGCGCTTACATCTATGCTACTTCCAAAACTATCATAGACTTGTGGCGTTTCGGCGTATTCACCCAAGAGCTTCATGGAAAGGAGTGGAGTGGTGAGGAGGAGTGATGGCTTGGCGGTTGTTTCTTCCGGCGTTTCGCTGACCGAGGAGGCATCGGGATAATAGGTTTGGAAGTCTAAGGTACGTACAATTTGCCGACCGTCGGTGGTGTGGAAGTAAGCTTGAGCGAAACCAAAGGTACGACCGTGTGTTTGCGGGTTGTACGTGAGGTCTAGCCAATATTCTTCACTTGGTTCCATCAACAATGGAAACGTGATAACTCCCAGATTTATATGCAGTTCATCCTCTCTCCAATTGCCGGTAAAAATTACCGAATCTGCCCATAGAGGAACTTTCGAACATGCATTGAGGTAAAGAATTCTTTTTTCCGTGACTTGCTCACCTTTTTTTGATTCAAAATAACTACTCCACAATCCAAAACGAGCTTCAGGAAGTGCGGTATCCTTTGAAGTCAGCACGACATCGGCAGTATAGTGTTGTTTTGTATCTTTACCCGTAAAATAGCCGGTGACCACCGTTCGACTTTCACCAAGCGGTCGCGGGAAAAATTCGACTCCTACAGATACCCCAGATTTAGGAGAAATGTCAAATGGCAATGTAATTTCTTGCCATTGATTGGTAATAGGTAGTACTCGCTTGGGCTGAGATTGTCCGTATGTGGTTGATTGAATAGAATCTAACCGTACAGACTCTTTAAGATTGTTGAAATAAGCACCGCCACGGTTTACAAAATAATCTGGAGTATTTGGGCATGATTTACTTTCATTGTAGTACAAATGAGACCCAACAATAGTTTGCGAATCTACCGCCGTTGCACTAAAGAATAAAGTGTCTGAAAATAATTCACCGTACAAGAATGGAAAAATAGGTGAAGTCCGTGATCGAAGTACGATACCGGATTTAAATTCAACAGCACCGGTATCGCCGGTATCGAACGAGAAAAACCATATCGAGACCTGAATAGATTTTTTCGCTTCAATAACAATTGGTGGATTACCACTCGAAGGAAAACCATAAGGGTAAAAAATAAATCCAAATTTACTGTATTTTTCAGGCGAATAATTTGGTGTAATCCAAGTACCATTTACAAGATACAAGTCTTGATCCGAGGAATTATAGAGCGTAGCAGTCGCCGAACGATCGATAGCATCCTTTTCAGTTCCGCGTGGGCAGAATCCCATATTGATAGGTGGAGGTAATACAAGATGTGGATTATGCTCTGCACGGAGTGCCATAGGCGAGCAACACACCACGGCAAGTACTATAAGCAAGACAATATTTCTCATAGGATAATTGAAAATGTGAGAATAAAATAAGTAATCCTCTAATGGTAAATAAATCCCTCACCGCACATACAACACCTTCCGACTCACCATCCCGACCAGCGTCTTAAACACAAAACAATACACACCCGAACTCAGTCCTTCCAACGAAATATACCCTTGTTCTAATCGAGCGCTCAAGTCAATGAAATTCCCATAACTGTCATAGAGCTTTGGTGTGTCAAGGTAAGTGCCGAGTAGTTTTAGTGGTAGGTTCGGTTCGGTGATGAGGAGCGAAGGAGTCGCGTGGCTGTCTTCTCTAATCTCACCTACCGAACTGACAGAATCGGGGAAATAGGTCTGAAAGTCTAACGTGCGGACAATTTGCCGACCGTCATTGGTGTGGAAGTATGCCTTGATAAACCCAAATTGACGACCACGTGTTTTGGGGGTGTAGGTGATGTCATAGAAATATGTTTCCCCTGGCTCTAACAAAATTGGAATTGGTATAAGTCCTGACGTTACCTTAAGTTCCTCTTTCTCCCAATCTGATGTGAAAGATACTGAATCGAACCATACAGATTCAGATGAACATGTAGTAAGAACAACTGACAAATCATCTTTCGATTGCTTTCCATCACGAGATTCTATATAATTACTGCGTAGATGAAAAAATGCTTCCGGTAGTAATGTATCCTTCGAAGAAAGATAAGCTGAAACACTATATTTTTTACCTGTATTTTTAGTAGTAAAATTCCCTTGTACTTCTGTTTTTTTTGTATCTCCATAGGGTAGTATGGAATAATTTACAGAAATCATTACAATTCCTTTACTTGGGATTTCTCTTGGAAAAGCTATTTCCTCAAACGTTGTCGGATTAATTGCTGATATTTTAAGTGAGTCAATATTTCCAGATACGATAGGAAAAAGTGAGTCTATGATTACTGATTCTGATAAATTATTAAAGAATCGTGCTCTTAATTTTTTTGTAAATAATAACTCTTCAAAATCTACACCGCACCTTCTATCTTCATGATATATGATTTTATCGGAATACATACTTTGTGAATCTACTGCGGTTGCTTTTATTGAGAGAGTATCGGCAAAAGTATCTTTGTAAAGTCTCGGGAAAGTAGGTGAAGTACGAGAGCGGATGATTATCTTCGAATTAAATTCAACTGCACCTGTATCACCTGTATTATGTGAGAAGAACCATACAGAAAACTCTCTACTTTAGTTTTGCCTGGATAACAATTGGATTCGAAAAGATACTCGGGAACCCATACGTAAAAAAAATGTATCCAAATTTATCGTAGAAATTAGGATAACCTGATGCTATCGAACTATTTATGAGGTACATATCTTCGTCTGAAGAATTAGTAATTGTAACTAATGTAGAGTTAATGTGAGGTGCTTTTTCATAGCCTCGCGGACACATTCCCAAGTCGATGGATTTCGGCAAAACGAGATGTGGGTTATTTTCAGTGTGGAGTATCGCCGGCGCGCAGCACAGCACAAATACCACAATCAAGACAATATTTTTCATACGATAATTGAAAATTTGAAACTAAATATACACGTTTCTAACGGTAAGTGATTACCCTCACCGCACATACAATACCTTCCGACTCACCATCCCGACCGGCGTCTTAAACACAAAACAATACACACCCGAACTCAGTCCTTCCAACGAAATATAGTCTTGTTCTAATCGAGCGCTCAAATCAATGAAATTCCCATAACTATCATAGAGCTTTGGTGTGTCGAGATAAGCGCCGAGTAGTTTTAGTGGTAGGTTCGGTTCGGTGATGAGGAGCGAAGGAGTCGCGTGGTTGTCTTCTCTAATCTCACCTACCGAACTGACAGAATCAGGAAAATAGGTCTGAAAGTCTAACGTGCGGACAATTTGCCGACCGTCATTGGTGTGGAAGTATGCCTTGATAAACCCAAATTGACGACCACGTGTTTTGGGGGTGTAGGTGATGTCTAAGCGATAATTTTTGTCCGGCTCCATGACAAATGGAAATGGTACAGCACCGAGCGCGACCCGCACTTCACCCGGCTGCCAATCTTTGGTGACGACTACGGAATCAACCCATACTGTTTCCGGCGAACATCCGGCGAGATAAACTTGTTCATATTTGACCTCCGGCAGACCGTCGTCCGATTGAAAGAAAGTAGCACTTGACCAGATCCTCGCTTCACGGAGTACTGTATCTTTGATTTCTACCACCGCTTGCGCCGTATAATGTTTTTTAGAGTCTTTACCGGTAAAATGCCCTGTAAAAGCAATACGATCTTCACCGACACCACTGCGTTCGAGATATGCATTAATCGCTGCCATACCACCCGAGGGTATTTCCAACGGCAGTGGAATTTTGCTATATCCATCCCTATCGACCGGATAAAAAAATTCCGGCTTGGGGGGGCCATCATTCAGTGAGATAAGAGAATCTAACACAACGGCTTCCGGCAGTGTATTACTAAATCCGACTCCATAGTGGCTCAACACTCTATTCTTAAATACCGCAGTACATCCATTGGCTGAATAATAGATGAGATGACTGCCGGAAATTTTCTGCGAATCCACCGCCACAGCATGTAGATTAATCGTATCATTATATAAATCAACGTAGTGGCGGGGGAATTCCGGGGAAGTTCTTGACTGCAACACCAGCTTCCAGTCAAATGTCACAGCGCCGGTATCACCGACTGCTTTGGTATCTTCTGAAAAGAACCATATACCCAATTGGATTGACTTTTTTGCAGGAATTACAGTGGGAGGAGACCCCAATCCCGGTCGATTATAGATGAAGTAAACACTACCCATTATCCCATAAGCTTGATATTTATCTCTTGAGTAATCCGGCAAAATCATCGTATGCACTACATACAGGTCTTCATCGGAATTATTCGCCAATGTGAATACTTTTGAATAGGATACCGGCATCTCCCCACCGCGTGGGCAGAGCCCAAAGTCGATGGATTTCGGCGCAACAAGATGCGGGTTGTTTTCAGCGCTAAGTGGTAGCGGCGCGCAACAGAGAACGCCAAGCACAAGAAGCTTGACAGCGGTTTTCAAGACAGAGCTTTTCATAGGGTATGAGAATAATTGGAAAGGATAGAATGGAAATTATGTGTCTGACTGTGTGAGGTAGCATTGGGGATGCGACCGTGAGAGAAAACCACATCCACTGCGAACTTACGGTAATTCCCTCTCCTGCCCAAATGAATTTTTCGGCGGTTTTTTGCTTTCTACCCTGAAAGACTATTTTGCTCAAATTCTACCCGTTCGAACGTAATATACAAACAACACCTGACCGGTTTTCTTTAACCGATCAGGTTTGAAAAATGAAAGTCTTCCGCTTGTTATTATTCTCACCCTCCCTTAGACAAATTCACCATCCCAATCGTCAAAGCGCAAGCTGTAGTACATTGTATAATTCAACGACGAGGTTTTTATGCCTGAAGCACTTCCCAACCCTACCCGCAAACGCCTCGACGAGCTCGAAAAAGAACTCCGCGAGCTCCGCGAAAAGCGTGACGGACTCAAGGCGCACTGGCACCTTGAAAAAGATAATATTCAAACAATACGAAAGCTTACGTCCGATATCGAAGACGCTAAAGTTCAAGCAGCCGAGTTCGAACGTCAGGGGAATTTCGCAAAAGTCGCCGAGATTCGCTATGGTACGATTCTCGACTACCAGAAGCAGCTCGAAGCCGCTCACCGCGCACTCGGCGAGGTACAGGCCTCCGGCAAGATGCTCAAAGAAGAAATCGATGCCGAAGATATCGCCGAAATCGTCGCCAAATGGACAGGTATTCCCGTGCAGCGTATGGTGGAGTCCGAACGCACAAAATTACTCCACATGGAAGACCGCCTTCACCAGCGCGTAGTAGCGCAAGCCGATGCTGTCCATGCTATTAGCAACGCACTGCGCAGGTCGCGGGCAGGGCTCCAGGATGCCAATCGCCCGATTGGTTCGTTCATCTTCCTCGGCACCACCGGCGTCGGCAAAACCGAAATGGCACGCGCCGTCGCAGAATTCCTCTTTGATGATGAAAACGCCATTGTTCGCATCGATATGAGCGAATACATGGAAAAATTCTCTGTGTCTCGGCTCATAGGAGCGCCTCCCGGCTATGTCGGCTACGAAGAAGGCGGTCAGCTCACCGAAGCCGT
>Ga0075156_10002064_pt1 | contig 11045 bp, 5 predicted proteins | sample JI81AbrownDNA_FD_70966 | JGI IMG/M metagenome (GOLD analysis project Ga0075156, IMG submission 70966) | Wastewater effluent complex algal communities from Wisconsin, to seasonally profile nutrient transformation and Carbon sequestration -... | ecosystem: Engineered > WWTP > Effluent > Algae...
TTTATATAGTTAGAACGATGGTAATACCAGAATATTTATACACGTAGACTAAGTGCGGATACGAGCGTTAGGTTGCCAATAGAATCATTGAGTTTATAGTTTAGCATATCGTAAACTCAATTAACTTACGCACGTATATAGTAATAGCTCACCTTCTTTTTTCCTCGTCATGCAAAAGTTAGTTACCGATCACACACGACTTTCGGACTCCGGCAAGCCGAGAGTTATTATTATTGGCGGTGGTTTCGCAGGTCTTGAAATCGCGAAAGCGCTGAAAGGATTCAACGGAGAAACCGTTTTATTCGATCGTTACAATCATCACACATTTCAGCCATTGCTTTACCAGGTCGCAAGCTCGGGGCTCGAAAGCAGTTCGATTATTTTTCCATTCCGAAAGAGGTTCGTCAAGCAAAATGATTTTTATTTCCGGTTGGGAGAGGTAATTTCTATTCATCCAACGGAAAATTGCATTGAAACGACCATCGGCAGTGTGAAGTACGATTACCTCGTGATCGCCAATGGCGCCACAACAAACTACTACGGTATGACGGATGTGGAAGACAATTCACTTCCACTGAAAAGCATTATCGATGCCATCAAATTAAGAAACAGGATCATCCGCAATTTTGAAACAGCGCTCTTAACAGACGACCGTGAGATGATGGACAGCCTGATGGACTTTGTGATTGTTGGTGGTGGCCCGACAGGTGTTGAACTTGCGGGTGCTTTAGCCGAATTAAAAAAGCATGTCTTCCCTCACGATTACAAGGAGCTCGACATCAACATGATGGATATTCATCTCGTGGAGTCAGGTGATCGGTTGCTGGGTGGAATGTCTCCCATCGCCTCACAAAAAGCGCTGGAATATTTACAAAAAATGGGCGTGCATGTACACCTGAACAAGGCAGTAAAATCGTACAACGGGCACGAAGCCGTACTCAGTACAGGAGATAAGCTTATCGGTAAAACAATGGTTTGGGCAGCCGGTGTTAAGGGCCAGCCCCTGCCGGGCTTAAGCTCTGAAGTTGTAGGCCGCGGAGCACGCATTAAGGTGGATGAGTTTAATCGTGTGAAGGGATATGAAAACATCTTTGCCATTGGTGACGCAGCCATCATGGAAGGCGGAGATCCGAAATTTCCGAATGGCCACCCGATGATGTCGCCCCCGGCCATGCAGCAGGGACAATTGCTGGCAGAAAATTTAATAAGGCTTCAGGAAAAAAAATCAATGAAGCCTTTTCGCTACAACGATAAAGGTTCCATGGCCACCGTTGGCCGCAACAAAGCTGTAGTTGACCTGAATGTTTTCAACGGACAATTCCGCACGCAAGGATTGCTTGCCTGGTTCCTTTGGATGTTCGTTCACCTGATCTCATTGATTGGATTTCGGAACAAGTTCTTTGTCTTCTTCAGCTGGATCTGGAGCTACTTCTCGTACGATAAAAGTAACCGCCTGATCATCAGTCGGAATAAAGAAGGCATTATTTAACTGACAGTTCAGGAATTTATTACCTTGGCGACTTCTTCAATGAGAACCGGGGAAAGACACCTAAAGTACCACACGCCCTTATCGGGAGCCGGTGTATTAATTGCACTGGGAATTATTTTCGGAGACATCGGTACGTCCCCACTGTACGTATTTAAAGCGATCGTTGACGAAGAAGTCATCAGCAAAGAGCTTGTGTATGGCGGACTCTCCTGTATCATCTGGACACTCACGCTGGTCACCACCGTTAAGTATGTATACCTGGCCCTAAATGCCGATAACAAAGGTGAAGGCGGTATTTTTGCCTTATATGCCCTTGTAAGAAGATACAAGGCCCAATGGGTTATCTATCCAGCCATTATTGGCTGTGCCACGCTGATCTCAGATGGTTTTTTGACTCCTGCCATTTCAGTTTCCTCCGCGATTGAAGGATTAAGAATTTACAGCCCGGATATCCCTACTGTTTCCATCGTTATCGCCATACTGGTTGCCCTGTTTCTGTTTCAGCAGTTTGGCACAGGCACAGTCGGCAAAACTTTCGGGCCCATCATGTTTGTATGGTTCAGCGTGATTGGAACGTTAGGATTTCTTCAGCTTATTCAAAATCCCGGTGTGCTGGAAGCGGTCAATCCGATGTATGCCGTTAATCTGTTAATAAAATATCCAGGCGGCTTCTGGATTTTAGGTGCAGTATTTCTGTGTACCACAGGTGCAGAAGCCTTGTATTCCGACCTTGGCCATTGCGGTAAGAAAAACATTCGGGTAAGCTGGGGTTTTGTTAAGATCTGCTTGCTGTTAAATTATTCCGGACAGGCTGCATGGTTATTAACCCACGAAGGAACCATGCTCAACGGGCAGATTCCATTTTATGGTTTGATGCCGGAGTGGTTTCTCCCGTTTGGTATTGGTATTGCAACACTGGCAGCCATCACGGCAAGCCAGGCATTGATCTCCGGAACGTTCACGCTGGTGAACGAAGCGATGAAGCTGAAGCTGTGGCCAATGATGCGCGTACGTTTCCCGAGCCAGCTGAAGGGGCAGATCTATATTCCCGGTATTAACTGGATTTTGATGTCGGGATCAATTTTGGTGGTCCTCATCTTTCGCGAATCCTCAGCAATGGAAGGCGCATACGGGCTTGCGATCACGTTTGATATGCTGATGACGACATCGTTGCTGGTGTATTATTTTTCGCTCTATAAGAAATCAACATTTCGATCACTGGGTCTTGCGCTTATGTTCTTCACGTTAGAAGGCATGTTCCTGGTATCGAACCTGAGTAAGTTTCCGCATGGCGGCTGGTTCTCGTTCACTATAGCGGGCATTTTGTTTTGGGTGTTGTTTATTCAGCTCCGCGCGCGCGGGCTTCGAACCCGGCATACCGAGTTTGTCGATCTGAAGCATTACGAAGATATGATCCGTGATCTTCAGGCCGACACAACTGTTCCAAAGGAAGCTACCAATCTGGTTTATCTCGCGGTAGCAGATAGTAAGAAGTATATCGACTCCAATATCATCTACTCCATTTTCAGGAAACGACCGAAGCGTGCGGATGTTTACTGGTTCCTGCATGTGGATACGGTTGATAATCCATTCACCAGTAAATACTCCGTTGAAACAATCATTCCCAAGAAATGCTTCTTCGTACGGATCAAGCTTGGATTTAAAGCTGATCACCGGTTGAACTTATTATTCAACCGCATCATTCACGAAATGGCTGACTCATCTGAGATTGATTTGATCAGTCCGTACCCGTCATTGCACAAGTACAGCATGACAGCCGACTTTAAATTTATTATCATCCAGTCGTGGGCTTCGGTAGACAGTGAGATTTCGGCTTTCGACAGGTTCGTCATTCAGAGTTACCGAATTCTGAAAAAGTATAGCCTTTCAACGGAAGCACATTACGGCATTGAAGCTTCCAACCTCGAGATTGAAAAAGCTCCCATCCAGGTTGGCCCTGCAGCGAAGATCAAAATCAAACGCGAAGAAGGCGATTAGTCTATTTTTTTAATTATCCGAATCCGGACGGTTTCGTTCGCTTCTGACCGATAGCGGATAGAATAACCTTGGATTACAAGTCTGAAATCAACTTTTTTGGCTGGCACTGATATTGAAACCGGCAGGATAAAAACCTGTACGCCATGCTGAAAAACTATTTCAAAATCGCCCTCCGCAATATGCTGCGGAACAAGGTTTACTCCCTCATTAACATCCTGGGCTTATCGATTGGTGTTGCGTGTTGCCTGCTGCTGGCGTTATACATTCAGGAAGAGTATTCCGTAGATAAACATCACGCACGTGTTGAAGATGTGTACAGGATTACAACCTCATTCAAAAACATCAACAATTTCCGTGAAAGTGCCACTTGCTCTCCGCCTATTGCTATGGCGATGAAGGATGAAATTCCCGAAGTTGAAGTGGCGGCTCGTTTGTTAAATCCTCCGGGCGTTTCACAAAACCTGATCAAATACGAAACGAACATGTTTTACGAGTCGGATGGCTTCATTGCCGATTCAACCATCTTCTCTATTCTTAGCTACGATTTTATCGAAGGCAATCCTGATAAAGCACTCACCGAACCTAATTCGGTAGTGCTGACAGAAGCCCTTGCGAAAAAGATTTTTGGTGATGTGCCCGCCATGAACAGAATTATTTCCATTAGCCAGGGCGGACCAACAGCAGATTTTAATGTTACGGCAGTGGTTCGCGAAAAAGGTAAGAGTCACCAAAACCCGCACTTCTTTACTTCTATGGCAGGGGGCGGTTGGGCGGACTACATGAAAGAGCCTCAATTGATCGGTGAGTGGGCCGGACAGAACTTTGTCCCCTCCTACCTGAAGCTCAATCCCGGCCATGACAAAGATGAAGTGATCCGAAAAATGAATGAGATTCTTATCAAACACGGTGCAGAAGACATGAAAGCGTTGGGCATGAGCAAGACATTGTCGCTTGAGCCTGTTCAGGATATTTATCTTTATTCCAGCATTAGCCAAAGCCCGCGTATTACGTACATCTACGTGATCGCAGCCATTGCAATTTTCATTTTATTAATTGCCTGCATCAATTTTATGAATCTCTCAACCGCCAAAGCAGCAAAGCGGGCGGGTGAAATCGGAGTTCGCAAAGCGATGGGTGCGTTCAGAAGTTCGCTAGTAGGTCAAATCCTGGGCGAAGCCATGATCATTGTAGGCATCTCCATTACTATCAGCGTAGGCATTGTGCAACTGGCTCTGCCGTTATTTAATCAGCTGACCGGAAAGACGGTTTCGTTCGGATCTGATGACATGCTTTACTTTGGAGCCGCATTGGCAGCCATTACTATACTTACCGGTTTAATAGCCGGAAGCTATCCGGCATTTTACCTTTCTTCTTTTAAGCCTGCAGAGGTATTAAAAGGTAAAGCAAGGGTTGGGAGCTCTTCCGGATTTCTTCGCCAGACGCTGGTGGTATTCCAGTTTATTATTGGCATCACACTTATCTGCGGGATGCTGGTGATCAACAAGCAATTGAAGTATATGAGCAATACGAACCTGGGCTTTAATCCGGATGCAAAAATAGTCCTTCCATTACGTACGGGTACAGCACAGAAAAATGCTCCGGCTTTCCAGAAAGAGCTCAGCACGTTGGCGGCAGTCGAAGCTGTTTCAGCTACCGACTATGTTCCGGGTTCACCTATTTTCAGCGACTTCAGGATTTACAAGAAAGGCGAGAACATGGAGAACGGAATTCTTCATCGCATCAATTACATCGACTTTGGCTACCTCGAAATGATGGACATAAAAATTATTGCGGGCCGCTCGTTTGTAGTGGAAGAAGACAGCACAAACAATATGGTGATTAACCGGGCAGGAGTTGTTGAATTGGGATTAACACCCGAAGAAGCTATTGGAGCTGAATTGGCGATGGACTGGCAAGGAAGACACATGACCTTTATTGTGGTTGGTGTAATGGAGGATTACCATCAGGTATCTCTTAAAGAGAAAATTGTTCCCACGGCTTTCTTCAAAAGGAGTTCGGATCGGACCCTGGATCACATTGTAGCCAAGCTTTCAACAACTGACATAGCCGGCACCCTGACAGCCATCGAGGAAAAATGGAAAGCCATTAACCCAGAAACACCTTTTGAATTTGTCTTTCTGGATGAGCGACTTCAGAAGCAATACGCTGAAGACGTTAGGGTAGCACAAATCATAACCGTATTTACGGTAATCGCCATCGTTATCTCCTGCCTGGGACTATACGGTCTCTCCACCTACATGGCTGAACAGCGGTTCAAAGAAATTGGCGTACGCAAAGTACTGGGCGCTGACGTAAGTCAGATCGTTATGCTCATGTCAAAAGAGTTTGTCAGATTAATCATCATTGCTTTTGTGATTTCGGTGCCGCTCGGCATTTATATCATGACTCAATGGCTTAAAGGCTTTGAGTATAAAACCACTGTTGATGCATTGATCTTTGTTTATGCCGGTCTTGCCGCATTGCTGATTGCCCTTGTTACCGTGAGCTTTGAGTCATTCAAGGCAGCCTCTACAAATCCTGTTAAAGCGTTACGTACCGAATAATATAACCTCTATGTTCAAGAATTTCTTAACCATTGCCTGGAGAAACTTGCTCCGAAACAAGCTTCACAGCTTCATCAACATTACTGGCTTGGCCATCGGGGTAAGCGCCTGTATGGTGATCTATCTGATTGTAGATTTTGAGCTCAGCTTTAATAAAAAGCATGAAGGGTACGACCGCATCTACCGCGTTCATTCCTCTTTCAAGGGAGTTTTCTCAGGATTGAACCGGGGGGTGCCAACCGCAGCCGGGCCAACTATAAAAGATGAGTTTAAAGGTGTTGAGGCCGTTACATCATTCCAGATTTTCAGTTCCAAAGTTGAAATTCCATCCGCAGGTGAGAAAAAAGATCTTGAGGTGCAGGAAAAAATCATTCTGGCAGAACCCTCATTCTTTTCCGTTTTCAAGTCTTATGAATGGGTTGCCGGATCGCCAGAATCGCTGACAGAACCCTTTAAGGTTGTGCTTACGGAAAGCCGGGCTGAGACCTATTTCGGAACACGTGACCCGTTACACGTACTGGGAAGAGAAATTATTTATAGGGATTCGTTGAACACTACGGTTGTTGGATTGATTAAAGATCTTCCATTCCATACCGACATTGATATGACTGATTTCATCAGCTTCAGCACCATTGAAAAAAGCTGGTTAAAGAAAAATATAAGGCTAAACAACTGGCAAAGCGTAAATAGCAGCTCACAGTTGTTTGTGCTGCTGGATAAAACTTCAGATGTTACAACCTTCACCGAACAGCTTTCTATTCTTCAAAAGCGCTACAAAGAAAAAAGTACCTGGGATGTAGAGAACACGTTTAACGCCCAGCCGTTATCTGATCTTCACTACAATAATGAAACCGGTATTTTTGATTACGGCCGCTCCCCGGCTCACTTACCAACGCTTACCATTCTTATTGTGGTTGCAGCGTTGCTGCTGATCATTGGAGCGATTAATTTTATCAATCTTGAAACAGCACACGCTGTGCGCAGAGCCAAAGAAGTTGGCATTCGTAAAACGTTGGGAAGTTCACGCGTGGCGTTGATTTCGCAATTTCTCTATCAAAGCTTTATCATTACCCTCATCGCGATTATTATCGCACTGCCCCTCACCGAGCTTGCGCTGAAAGCATTTTCAGATTTTGTACCGGTTGGGGTAACGCTGTCGCTAAAACAGGTTGCGCCATTCCTGCTCGTGATCGTTGTGGCAATCGGCCTGCTGGCTGGAATGTACCCTGCTTTTATTATGTCATCGTTCCTGCCTGCCCTGGCGCTTAAGAATCAGATTCATGCCACTTCGGGTACTTCACGATCAGCCTTTCTCCGTAAATCCTTAATTGTTTTTCAGTTTGCGATTGCCCAGGTACTCATCATTTTCACCCTGGCTGTTGGCTGGCAGATCAGCTACATGCTTAATAAGGACATTGGCTTTAAGAAAGATGCCGTTGTTTATGTTTACACTCCCTGGCATGAAAAGGCAAGTAAAATTGGCGTCTTCAAAAATGAACTCGCTCAAATCGCTGAGATTACAGATATGTCACTGAGTGATGCTCCTCCGTCTGAAAACGCCTGGAGCTCCAACACGGTTGAGTATAAACCCGAACACGGGGATGTTGTTAAGGTAAATGCGTTCCGCAAATTTGGCGATCCGAAATACCTTGAGTTTTATGGTATCGAGCTTCTGGGCGGGCGGAATATTCGTCCGACCGATTCCTTGCGTGAGTTTGTCATCAATAAAACATTAATGACACAGCTTGGTTTTGGTACGCCCGAAGAATCAATTGGTCAATTCATCAGGTACAACAACCAGGATTATCCCATTGTTGGAGTGGTGAAGGATTTCCATATTCAATCACTACACAGTAAAGTTGAGCCGGTAATCATCGGCTACGATGTTGACTTCAATTGCTTTAACCTCCGTTTATCTACCGTCAATGGATCGGATGATTTCAAAGCCGGCCTTGCAAAAATTGAGGCCGCGTGGAAGAAAGTTTATCCGAACGCAAAAATTGAGCACACCTTCCTGGATGAAACCCTGAAGAATTTTTATGAATCCGAACAGCGAACCGCTAAGCTTATCAAAACCGCGATGTTCATGGCTATCTTCATCTCATGCCTTGGGTTATTCGGACTTGCTTCATTCACTACAACGCAGCGGATGAAAGAAATCAGCATCCGTAAGGTACTGGGATCATCGGTAAGCGGAATTGTGGTAATGCTCTCGAAGGATTTTGTAATCCTGATCCTGATTGCATTCATTCTTGCTTCCCCGGTTGGATGGTTTGCTGTAAACCGCTGGCTCCAGGACTTTGCCTACCGCATGGATTTGAATGCCTGGCTTTTCATCATCACGGTTTTGGCTGGTGTTATAATCGCCATCATAACCGTTGGCTACCAAACCTTGAGAGCTGCCAACAGCAACCCGGTTAATTCATTACGCAACGAATAAGAAATGATCAGAAGTTTTCTAACCCTTGCCTGGAGAAACCTGCTGAGAAATAAACTTCACAGCTTACTCAATATTTTCGGGCTGGCGGTTGGAATAAGTTCATGTCTGGTAATCTATCTGATTGTTTCCTTTGAGCTATCGTACAACAAAGGATTTCAGGGTTACAAGCATATTTACCGTATCCACTCCTCATTTGAAAACGAGCTTAGCCCCGGTGTTGCCTCGGCAACTGGTGATGCAGTTAAAAGTCATTTTAAGGGCATAAACAGCGTAGCTTGTTTTTACACAGAACAACTCAATATTTTAATCCCGAAAGCGAATAACAACGCTTCGTTTGAACGTGTCAAAGGCATCACGTTTACTGATCCGTCATTTTTTGATGTCTTTGATTCCTATACGTGGCTGGCGGGATCACCTCAGGAACTTAGTAAACCCTTCACCGTTGTACTAACGGAAAGCCGAGCCCGGATTTATTTTGGCACAACAGACGTCAATCGTATTATTGGTAAAGAGATCATCTACCACGATTCAGTTAGCACAACGGTCAGAGGAGTTGTTAAAAACCTGCACTTCAATTCAGATATTGACTTTACAGAATTTATTAGTACTGCCACCGTTAGAAATAGCAAAATACTTCAGGGCGCAATCCGTCTTGATAACTGGCATTATGAGAATGGAGGTTCGCAAGTGTTCATTCGGCTCAATGAAAAAACCAATCCGGAGGATATTCGCGCTCAGCTACCGTTGCTGGACAAACGTTATCAGGAACATTCGAGCACAAGCACTCCGCATTTCAGCAAGAACAAACACAAACTTCAACCGCTTAGTGATCTGCATTTTAATCCAGCATTAGGCATATTTGATCATAGCGGCTCAACAGCGCATCTTCCAACCCTGTATGCATTATCGAGTATTGCAATTCTTCTGTTGGTGATTGGCTCCATTAATTTCATTAACCTGGAAACTGCTCGCGCCTTCCGCAGGGCAAAAGAAGTGGGCGTACGAAAAGTTCTGGGAAGTACCCAACGTAAATTGGTTGTTCAGTTTCTTACGGAAAGCTTTATCGTTACCATCTGTTCAATTTTACTCGCTCTCCCACTTTGCGAGATAGCCCTGAACTTTTTCAAGGAATTTGTTCCTGCAGGAGTACAGCTAAATATCTCAAGCATACTTTTTCCACTACTAGTTTTACTTGTCCTTGTTGGTCTGTTGGCAGGGCTCTATCCTGCCTTTGTGCTTTCGGCTTTCAATCCGGCTAAAGTTTTAAAAAATCAGGTTTCTGCAGGTGGAGTGTCGACTGCTTTCCTGCGAAAATCATTGATTGTATTTCAGTTTACTTTTGCTCAGGCACTCATTATCGTTACGCTGATCATTGGATGGCAGATTAATTATTTGCATACAAAAGATCTGGGCTTTAATAAAGAAGCCATCGTTTATTTTTTTGCTCCGGATAGCTCAACTAATCCGAATGTTCTAAAAACTGAGCTGGGGAAAGTTGCAGAAGTACAGGAAGTTAGCCTGAGCGGAACTCCGCCATCGTATCAATCCGTTTGGTACAGCTACGTTTATACTCAACAGGGTAGCGAAAAAATTCAATCAGAAATTTGCATACGTGCAGCAGACGAAAATTTCCTGGATGTGTATGACATTAAACTTATTGCAGGTAAAAACCTGCTTCCGGTTGATACTGCACAGGAGATTCTGATCAATGAAGCATTATTGAAGAAGCTTGGTTTTACTAGTGCTTCGGAAGCTGTTGGCTATCCGATTGAGCATCTCACGAAAACACTCGTCATTGCCGGGGTTGTAAAGAATTTTCATATCGAATCACTCCATACCGCAGTTGAACCTGTAATGCTAGTACATTATAAAAGCTCAAAATGCCTGAATGTTAAATTGATACCCTCGGAGGGTCGCTCCCTATCTGATATAATCACCAAACTTGAGACGGCATGGAAAAGCGTCTATCCCGAACATCCTTTCCAGTTTTCATTTTTGGATGAAACGCTCAACAATTTTTATCAGGCAGAACAAAGAACTTCCAAACTTGTGGTCACCGCAACGTGCATGGCCATATTTATCTCCTGCCTTGGACTTTGGGGACTTGCTTCCTATTCTGTAGTACAGCGGACCAAAGAAATCGGGATCCGGAAAATTCTGGGTGCTACCGGCCGGGCCATTATTCTGCTGCTTTCAAAAGATTTCGTTTTACTTGTTGTAATCGCGTTCATACTGGCGTGCCCGCTGGCGTGGATCGCGGGCAATACGTGGCTTGAAAATTTTGCCTACCATATTGAGATCAGTGGCTGGATCTTTTTGCTCACGATTGCCGGAGCGCTGTTCATTATGTTTGCAACAATTGGTTATCAAACAGTTAAGGCTGCTTCAACCAATCCCGCTAATTCACTTCGTCATGAATAATATTCCGTTGGTGTGATAGTTCCTCTCAACAGTCAAGGGGACTACTTCTTAGTTTTGCACGCGATACACACGATTAATAAAAGGCTTTTCAACCGTTACATAAAACAAAAAAACAGCTGCCTGATTAATTGCT
>Ga0075156_10002066_pt1 | contig 11045 bp, 11 predicted proteins | sample JI81AbrownDNA_FD_70966 | JGI IMG/M metagenome (GOLD analysis project Ga0075156, IMG submission 70966) | Wastewater effluent complex algal communities from Wisconsin, to seasonally profile nutrient transformation and Carbon sequestration -... | ecosystem: Engineered > WWTP > Effluent > Algae...
AGAGAAAAGTTCCGATAAAAATTCTGTGGGACAAGCGCCATAATCTCTTTTTCAATTTTGGTAGGATCTGTCTGCTTAGTAAGCCCCAGTCTCTTTGTTAGTCGCTTGACGTGAGTATCGACAACAAAACCTTCATTGATTCCATAGATTTCATTTAACACAACATTTGCTGTTTTTCGACCAAAACCAGGTAATTTGATCGCTTCCTCCAAAGACCGAGGAATTTCTCCTCCATACTCAACAAGCAACATCTTGGCAAATCCCTGAATGTTTTTCGCTTTGTTATGGTAGAAACCAGTGGAAAAAATCAATTTTTCAAGCTCTGAAAGTTTGGCGTTGGCAAAGGCCTCCAGAGTGGGAAATGTTTTAAATAGCGCTGGAGTGACTTGGTTTACTCTTTCGTCTGTGCATTGAGCAGAAAGAATGACTGCAATCGCAAGTTCATGTGGAGTAGAGAATGTTAACGGAGTCTCCACTTCTCCAAATTTTGCATATAACAGGTCGTATATGGTATGTGCTAATTTAGATTTTGGAATTTGTCCGGTCTTTTTTTTCAAAGGGGCCGGACGAGATTGGTTCTAAGCGGCTGGAGCGCTGGCTTTGGCGGGAGTGATACCGACATATTTTTTAGGAGCAATGGCTGTGATGTCACCACCGTGATCCTTAATGGCTACCTTGAGTCCTTTTTTACGAAGAGTTCTCAATGCACGAGTCGAAATTTTCACTCGTACCCATCTATTTTCATCTTCTAAAAATATCTTTTTCGTAACTACATTCACTTTCCAAATCCTACGATTTTTCTTGTGGGAGTGGGCAACGTTATTTCCCGCTGTCGTTCCTTTTCCTGTTACTACGCATGTTCTAGCCATATGATTTCCCTTGTTTCCGCTATGTTTTTGTACCTATTTTCTTGGTCAATTCCAATCGAATCTTTTCCTGGAAGTAAGTGAATGCCTCCTCTGGGGTGTCGGCAAAGGAGAACAACTCGAGGTCGCTCGATGATACCAATCCATAGTCAGCCAAGGCTCTGAAATTGATGACCTGATTCCAGAACTCAGTGCCATACAGAAGGATCGGAATGCGAATCTTTTTCCCAGTTTGGACAAGGGTAAGAGTCTCGAAGAGTTCATCAAATGTTCCGAAACCTCCAGGAAAAGCAATCATCCCCCGACACTTTTTCATAAACCAGAGTTTTCGCATAAAAAAATAATGAAATTCAAAACTTAGATCTTCGGAAGCATACGGATTGACGTGTTGTTCATGGGGAAGGACAATATTGAGGGCAATCGATTTTCCGTCAGCCTCTCGTGCTCCACGATTTCCTGCTTCCATGATTCCAGGGCCACCACCTGTGCAAATATGCAAACTACGACCCTTAAATTCCGTGCCAAAGCTCTCCCCCCACTCTGTGATTAATTTTGAAAATTGAACTGCATCCTGGTAAAAAGGTAAGAATTTCTCTAGTACCTTGGGTTGGTGTGTGTTCTTTTGAAGATCTTCTGGGCTCGGAATGCGCGCTGATCCAAAAACGACGATCGTGTCTGTGATTTCTTTGCTGCTCAACATCGCCTTTGGGTAAAGGTATTCAGAAAGAATCCGCACAGGTCCAGCATCATCTCCCCATAAAAAATCTTTGTTCTCAAACGCTAATTCTGTCATTCTGTTCTAAAAGATCGACAATGTTTAGAATCCGAGTGAGATGAAATTCTTCAGAAAAATTTATATTTCCTTTTTAAAGCTTAAAATAAGTGCACATGCTCGAAAAGCAGGAGTTAGCCTACAATTTTTTGGCCTCAACATCCAAGAGACAGAACTCAAACAAATTTTAACTGAAAATAGTCTTCGATTTCAAAATGTGGAGCTAAATAATTGTGTGGGTTGGGATTGGAAATCGGAACCACAACCCTTATTAAAATCGAATCTAACTATCTATGCAGACTTTGTTTTGACTTTGGCGGAGAGGTGCTTACTCGTTTTCTTACCAGAGGTGCTGTTGAAACAAAAGAGAGCTTATTTGGAGAATCGTTTTTTTTGTTTTTTCGCAATTCCTGGATACCAAAGAAACTTCTCTGTCAAAAAAAAATCACTTCTCGAAACATTTTTAAGATCTCCTAGGTCCATTCAATTTGGAACCTTAGGTTATCATTTGTTTCTGATACGACCAGAGGCAAACTTCCAAAACACCGCTCCCTTTTTCGTACCGCTTTTGTTTGATGGCCAATTCGAATGTTTTGTTCGTACCTACCAATTGCAAAGAATCAGATATTTTTGGAAGAGTCGGATCTTCCAAAAGCCAGAACCGTTTGTCGGTGAGTTGTATTTGAAATCAAAAGAGAAGTACAAGGATGGGAGTTTTGGAAAAAGTTATTTTGAGTACCAAGGAAGGTTTTTGTCCACAACGAAGGACAATTACCTCTTAGATTACTGGGGCATCGGACCCATTGTGGGAATGGAAATCTTAAAAAACCTTCCCTCTTTCCTCTTCCCGACAGATCCAAATCTATCCCAATCGGATGTTTTTATCGAAGAGCTGAACCCGAGAGACACTCGCAGTCTGACCGAGGAAAAAGTTCGAGAGCTTATGAACTCTGACGACCAGGTTTCCATTTTTTCGCGTTCTCATCAAGAATGATAAATCGCGAGTTTTTCCCAATGATCACTTCATTCAATTTCTTGTCGTGGAGGGCACGGTAAACAGAAGTTCGGCTCGTTTTTTTTCTTTCAGCAAAATATTTAATCTCCAAAAGACTTTTACTCACTTGTTTACAAGATTGAATGATTGACTCTGTCATATTTTTTAGATGCCTCGTGCTTTTAGACGCACCACCTCTAGAATTATTCTAAAAACTTTCCATTCTAATAAAAAATTCAATCGTTTTTATTTGTCCTGGCCTTAGTTCGTAAGAAAAATCACGACAAAAGTGCAAAAAATTTCCCGTGGAGGTCATCGGTTCGATGGCAATGGATTTTCGATCCCCAGGTGTATAAATCTGATAAAAATTCCCACCACCAATGATTACTTTCTCCTTCCGATTCATTGAAAAAAAACCGAAAAAAGAATCGGTTCCGTCCACTAGTCTTGCTTGATAAAGTGAATCATAACTGATTCCTTGCAATTTCACTTCCTCTTCAAATCGAATCTCTTCCGTAAGAATCTTTTCCGGTAAGAGATAATCACCTAACTTTACCTCATAAAATCCAGAACCAAATAAATAAAGATCATCTACCGTTAATTCATCCCCTAATCTAAAATACGGATGAATACCCAAAGCAAATGAAAAATCAGAATCAGATTCGTTTTTTACTATATACTTAATTTTTAATTCACTATCAGTCAGCTGAAAAGACTCTATTAAATTGATCTTTGATAGATTCGTTCCCTCCCATTCTTTCGGTAATTCGAAGGAAAAACTAACTCGACTTTGTTCCTCACCCAGCTCTTCTTCGATCAATTCCCGCGGAAGATTATGATACAACCCGTGTAGAGGAATCCCATTCCCATCAGTTAACCAGTGTGTGCTGGGGTAAAAAGGCGTGCGTGCCCAAGGATTCGGTTCGAGTCGGTTTACCCAGGGAAACATCAAAAATGAACCAGATGCGAAAAATGGATCGGGAGGTTTGTGTCCAGAAACTACCGAGATTACGGTGCCATCTGCCGGCGAAGCAAGGGAAAGTCCAAGCCATTGCCCACCACCCTTTGGGTAGACCTCAAAAGTGGCCTTTTTTGTTTTTAACTTGTACAAGGACATTCCTCCAAAAATGATTGAATCCAATCTTTCCGATCTTAAAAAGGTTCTATGTCTTTACGGAAGCATTTTTTAACGACCCTTACCCTCATTTTTACCAGTCTTTTTTTGCAACAATGTATCTTTGCTAGTTTTCCAACATTTGGTGGACCTAAGCCAAATTTTGAAGAAAAAGTCATCTCAGGCAAAGACAAAGACAAAATTCTCGTCATTCCCATCGAAGGTGTGATTTCCGATGAAAGCAAGGATAGTTCCTTTTTCGATAGCGCTTCGGAATCCCAGGTAGCACGAATCAAAGAGACACTCAAATTTGCGGAAAGAGATTCTGATATCAAGGGAGTATTACTCAAAATTAACTCTCCGGGAGGAACCGTCACTGCCAGTGATATCATTTACAATGAGATCATGCGATTCAAAAGTCGAAAAAAAATCCCAGTGTTTGCTGCATTTATGGATACGGCAGCTAGTGGCGCTTATTACATCGCCATGAGTTCGGATGCGATTGGCGCTCATCCAACAACCGTTACAGGTTCAGTTGGAGTAATTATGCAAGGTTTTAACGTGAAGGAGGGCATGGAAAAACTTGGTGTGAAAGATCAATCAGTCACTTCCGGCCCAAACAAAGCGATCGGATCACCTTTCTCAGAACAAACGCCGGAACAAAAACGAATCCTGCAATCTATCATTGATAACCTCTTCGATCGTTTTTTTCAAATTGTCAAAAAAGGCAGACCGAATGTTTCCGAGGCTAAACTTAGAGAACTTTGTGATGGAAGAATTTTCACTGCTGACCAAGCTAAAAAAGATGGTATGATCGATTTTATCGGTTACTTTGATGATTTTCAACTTCAACTCATGTTGCATCCAAATTATTTGGGTGATAAAAAAGGAAATCCCAAACTTATAGTTTACCAACGAGGAAGTGGAAGGGTAGATAATATCTATTTTGCCAATGAAACGGGGAACAAACCTTCCGCGTTCAGTGGACTGGAAAAACTCTTTCGATTCAATACAAGCGCCCGTTTTTTTTATCTCTGGGAATTGTAAACACCCATGTTATTTAATTCGATTCCTTACCTTATCCTTTTCTTTTTTACTTATGTAATTTATTGGAACATCTCGCAAAAAAATAGAAAACCGTTACTCATAATTTCATCACTGATTTTTTATGCTTATTTTAGTTTTCCTTTTTTGTTTCATTTCCTGGCAGTTATTCTTGTTAACTATTTATTTAGTGAAATAATTTTCAAAAGGAAATCGGAAGGAAAATCCAATGACGGTTTACTTGCGTTTGTCGTAGTTTTAAACTTAATCAATTTAGGTTTTTTTAAGTATTTTTATTTTGTAACTGGAACTCTTTATTCCTTGTTCGGTTGGCAAGAGATTAAATCTTTTGCTGGAACACTAAACATCTTTCTTCCCCTCGCCATCAGTTTTTATACCTTTCAGGTAATCGCTCTCCAAGTAGACATTCACAGAGGGATACTGAAAGATAAAGTGAAGTTCGAAGATTATTTTCTGTTCATTTTGTTTTTTCCGCAATTGATAGCGGGCCCGATAATGAGGTCAGACAATTTTATTCCGCAAATTGATCATCCTGAAATCGATGCGGATCGAATGAAAAAAGGTCTCTTTCTTATCATAGGTGGACTCTTTAAAAAAGTAGTCATTGCAGAAAACATCGCTCCGATCATTTCTCCAATTTATTTAGATCCTTCCAAATACGATAGTTTCTCTCTATTTTTTGCAACCTTGGCTTTTGGAATGCAGATTTATTGCGACTTTTCAGGTTACACTGATTTGGCTAGAGGTTCTGCGAACTTACTCGGATACGAGATTCCGGAAAATTTCCAAGGGCCGTTCCTATCTCAAAGTTATCGCGAAATTTGGAGCAGATGGCACATTACCCTCTCCTCCTGGCTTCGAGATTATCTTTATATTCCGTTAGGTGGAAGCAAAGGTTCAATATTTCGCTCTAATGTAAATATGTTCATCACTATGTGTTTAGGTGGACTTTGGCATGGTGCCAATTGGGCTTTTGTTGCCTGGGGGGCCTATCTTGGAGCTTTTTTGTGGATCGAAAGATCGATTTATCTTGCGCGAGGAAAAAAGAAACTACTCCCTGATACCTTTCCATTTGTTGGATTCATTCGGTTTTTATTTGTTTACATTACCTTTTCTTTTTCCGGGATCTTTTTTAGATCTGCTGCAAAGGGAGAGGAGTCAATGTCTGTAGCCTTTGGTATTTTTAAGGGAATATTAACATTCAAAGATGTAGGCGATACTTTGGATCGAGTCAATGAACTCCCCGTATTTATATTACTCGGTCTTTTTTTCAATTGGCTCCAATATTCTGAATTCACATACACAAAACTGAAACCCTATCAAAATATTCTTTTGCCAATGTTCGCTGTGGCCATTTTCTTACTTTTAGGAATTTTTGGAGATGGTGGCCAAGATTTTATTTACTTCCAATTTTAATTTCTTAAAAATTGTCACCGTAGTCCTCTTAGGTGGCAATTTTTCTTTTTGCTTATCTAACACAAAATGGATCAGAGAATTACCAAATTCATATGACCAGAAAAATTTAGTCCCCCCTATGACTTTGGGAATATACACAAGACCTTTGATTACCAAATCGGCAATGGGTGCCAAGTCACACCGGTCAATAGTGAAGGAATGGATCGAATTCAAAGAAGGGAACCGATTTATAAAAAAATATCTTCATTTAGAATCAGAGAATGATAAACACCGCGTTGAAATTCGAATTGGATTCGGAACTTTCGGTCAAGTTGGTCCGTGGGTTCTCTTATCCACTAAAAATGTTCAAAAGAAAACTTGTGACATCGCATTCTATCCCGAGACAACAATCAATTATGATTTTGAACCTTGCTCAATGATTCGTGCTTCCGATTCTTTAACTCATCATACTCTACTTTATCATTATGATCACAAAGAAGGTTCCATCGCACATTTACAGTATGAATCTGGTTATGCGGAAGCAGACTTCGGAATAGTTTGGGAGGTAACGAAAGCGTATGAGGAAAACGAACTATTTAAAAAAATACGAGCAAAGTATACAAAAAAAGAATTCCAACCTCACGTTTATTACAACGGGAGGTTGGACTGATTCAGGGGAAATCAAAATCGGGTAACCATCTCTAGAAAAAGAATCATTGTCTACTTCATCGCGACTTGCGCGCAAACTCTTCCATAAGTTTCATGATCGTTCATCGCTTTGATCTGAAATTTAACTAAGCCATGTTTTGCGAATTCAAGACTCGCATCTTTAGCGGAAGCAGAAGCTTCACAAACATAACCTGCCTGAAACTGTGCACTGGAGGATAAATATAAAATACTTGCATAACTTTTGTGACTTTTTAACCCGATGGACTCTCTAATTTTGAGAGCTCGTTTGTAGTGAAGAGTTGCCAAGTCAAATTCGCCTGATGTTTCTTCTTGGGTTGCCATCTTGATGAGCTCATTGGAAATCTCGGTAAGAGTCGCCTTATCGTACGAGTTTACTAAGGATGAAACTTCTTCTTCATTTCTCATTTCCATCGCGGAAAGGGAAGCAGAAAGAGTAAAAATTGTGAGTGCGGCTCTTAGTTTCATATATCCTCCGAGAAGCAACGCTTCTGTCAGATATATTGCAATTACCGTGCCATTTAAAATCCGGGATCCGGAGGGCTCTGTTGGGGGGATTTCTCTGGGTCTGTGTTTATAATAAGTAAATCTGCTTAAAATTTAAGCAGATTGTAAAGGGAATTTATCTTTTTAACTCATCATCTGTGATCTCGAGTTCTCTCTGTAGAAAATCCTTAAGATCCATAGAACGAAAGTGATCTCGATCCCCATCACATTGGCGGCTCCCTGGCACAGAAAGAGTTCTTCCTGCCATCGTGATCGGTTTTAAAAATAAATTCCCGGTGAGTGGGCAATTAGGTCCTGGAGTCAGTCCATTGAAAGAACAAGTGGCTCCTTTGACTACGTCGGCAGGGATTTCATCAGTTTTGCCGTTGGGGTAAAAACTCGGATAAGGACCACCATTGTACCAGCGGGAGTACAGTTTTCCCCAAATCGGAGCCGCCACACCTGCTGCGGTCGTTCCTTGGCCGAGGGAAAGCGAAGACTTGTCAAAACCCATCCAGACCACCGTTGTGAACTTAGGGTCAAAACCGCAGTACCAGACGTTCGTATAGGAAGATGTGGATCCTGTTTTTCCACCAGACTCCCCTTTGTAATTCCCTTTATCGGAATCGCGTAAAGCTGCGGTAGGTGTTCCGCCAGTGGCAACGCCGATTAACATTTGTTTAATAATATACGCGGTGGCTTCTGGAATCACTTGGATCGTTCCGTTTTTTGCTTCCTCCGCTAATTCTTCTTGCACCTGTTTTTCACGATTATAAACAACAGATCCACTTTGATTCAAAACATAACGCACGCTAAATGGAATAACATCCTTTCCCTTATTCGCCATGATTGAATAAGCGACTGCCATTTCGTAAGGGGTCAGTTCTGCTACGCCCAAAGCAAGTGCTGGACCTGTTGGGAATCTAGCCTTACCTGTTTTCGTGACTCGCGAGGCAAAATCAATTACAGCATCCGTCCCAGTTCTCATTAAAACTTGGACAGAAACAATATTTAGGGAAAGAGAAAGCGCACGCGAGAGCGGAACCATACCTCTAAAATCCCCAGAAATATCTTGTGGAGAATAACCTTCTCCTTCTTCCGTGAGTGTCGTCAGCGGGGCATCCATGATCCCCGTACCAGATCCTACAGACCGATTGTTGATAGCTGCTGCATATACGATAGGTTTGAAAGCAGAGCCAGTCTGCCTTCGTGCCGACATTGCTCGATTGAATTGATTTTTTGGCGTGAATCTTGATCCACCCACCATGGTTTGAATGTATCCTGTTTGGTGATCGATCGTAACAATAGAACCTTCGACGTGTAAATTGGATGAGAATACGAGAGAAGATCTTCTAAATTCTTTGATAGCGGCATTTTCGTTTTCAGAGGGAGTAAAGTCAGTAAGTAACTCTAGTGCCGGTGCCATCTCCTTTTCTAATTCCAGTCTGAAAACTTGACGATTGTCTAAGCTAGTAATAAAAGGAACTCCCACAGGAAAAACGGATCCTAATAGATTGTACAAAGAAACAAGGGATCGATCCGCTCTTCCCGCATAACGAAAATTAGCCCCGAATGCATATTTATCTTGTTCAATAAGTGCCTTTCTCAGTTCTTCTTCTGCAATTTCCTGTTTTCTAACATCCAATGTTGTATAAACTCTAAGTCCACCTGTGTAAACTGCCTCTTCGCCAAGTTCTTTTTCCAATATCTGACGTACCCATTCCGTGAAGTGCGGAGCCCGGTTGAGTTTAGCCCCCCAAGTTGATCGAGAAGGAGATTGAGTAATGACGATCGGCCAATAACGAGTCCAAAATTCTTCGTGAATCCGTTTCACGTTCTCTTTAGGAACAAAACCGTTTTTTGCCATGAGCCCAAGAACCATCAAATGCGCATTTTTTGCTTCCATGGGATTTTTAAATGGAGAGTAATTGACTGGGGCCTTTGGCAATCTTGCGAGCAATGCTGCTTCTGCAATATCTAAATCTCGCACATCTTTTTGGAAATATACATTCGCTGCAGAAGACAGTCCCGTTGTGCCATGACCTAAGTAGATAAGATTGAAATAAATCTCTAAGATTTCCTCTTTGGTATACTCTTGTTCGATTTGTAATGTGAGAAGCGCTTCTAAAAATTTACGAGCGAACGTTTTTTTACGTTCTTGCAAAATCGTTTTAGCGAGCTGCTGGGTGAGAGTGGATCCACCTTGAACAATTCGTCCTGCCAGAACGTTTTTAATCGCTGCTCGTAGGATCGCCATAAAATCAATACCGAAGTGATTAAAAAAATTATCATCCTCTACGCTCAGAAAAGCTTGGATTACATGAGGTGGAATGTCTTGGTATTTCAGAAGTTCCTGTTTGTGACGATATAGCTCTGCAAAAAGCACTCCATTCGAATCATAAAGTTTAGTAGGAGTGGTTGGTTGGTACGAGGATAACTTTTGTAATTCTTTCCCCTGGTTTACTTCTGAAAGAATATAACCAAAAAAAAGTCCACCTAAAAGAGATGCAACAAAAAGCGAGTACAGTGTAATTTTTAGAGTTTTATCTTTATCCATAAAATTGAATCAGTCTAGAGATGAAATCTTAGACCTTCCCTTGCGAGATGTATTTTTAATTTACCACCACCTAATAGCTGTTTATGATTTTCGGCGGCTTCATATATTTCATAAATTTTTTGATCGGAATACGATGGTTCGTGATGTGTGAGAACTAAATTTTTTATATTCCAAGACTTCGCGCAGTTGACAGCCATCGTATAGGAGGTATGCCCCCAATCAAATTTCGAGAAGGATTCATCAAGCGTGTATTGGGTATCCAAAATGAGTAAATCGGCGTCCTTAAAAAAAACAGATGACTCATGTATGAGATCCATATCTTGCCCGGTGAACTCAGCATCCGTAGCAAATATGAAAACTTTTCCCTTATTGGTAGTAAACTTGTAGGCGAAAGATCCACCTGGATGACGGAGCGGGTAACATTCCACTTTGAGGCCATTTACGAATTCGATGGTTTCCCCTGGCGTAAAGTATCTAAATTCTCTTTTGCAGCCAACAGAGGCAAAATTCACGGGAAAGTATTCCGGACTTTGCTGGCGTTCCAATCTCTTTTCTAAGTCAGAATAAGGAGAATGAAATTTCAAATGAAAATCGGGAAAGTAAATCGGTTTAAAAAATGGTAATCCTTGGATATGATCCCAGTGCGTATGGGTGACAAAAATATTCACATTTCTGGGTTTTGAATCCTTAAAATAGGACTGGATTAAATTGTCCCCTACATTGCGAATTCCTGTCCCCATGTCCAATATATAGATTTCGCCATTCGAATCGGTAACTGTGACACAAGTCGTGTCACTGCCCGTTACAAATTTAAGGTGGTAAGGCAGTGTTTTCCAGAATTTTTCTGGGGATATATCTTCCCCGACCCTTCTATAAAGTGTCAGGATATCTAGGATTTTATTCCGGTAGTCTTGGTTGCGGAGAGGGGCGGCGATCGATCCACGAACCCCAAATAGTTGTACGATCACTTCCTCGATTCTTCGAAATCGACTTTCCTTGTCACTCAAGATTTACGAACTTGAAATTATGCCCCCTCGTTACCCAGGATACCAACTCCGGTTTGGACCAGAAATGACGCCAACTGTACGCCTACTCCTAATTGCCAATGG
>Ga0075156_10002067_pt1 | contig 11043 bp, 10 predicted proteins | sample JI81AbrownDNA_FD_70966 | JGI IMG/M metagenome (GOLD analysis project Ga0075156, IMG submission 70966) | Wastewater effluent complex algal communities from Wisconsin, to seasonally profile nutrient transformation and Carbon sequestration -... | ecosystem: Engineered > WWTP > Effluent > Algae...
ACCAGCCCGTCGCCGCCATCACCTTCTTTGCGCAGGTGGTCCAGCACCACCACGGTGCTGCCTTCCGGCTGGTTGTCGTTCCACTCTGGCAGCATGGCCGAGACAACCGCATTCTCACGCGTGCCAAACTGCACCAGCGGCTTGGCGCCGTAGCTATCCCGCTCCCTCAGCAGACTGCGGTTGAAGTCGCCCATCACCACAAAGCGCTTGCCCGCACGCTCGTCTATCCATCGCTCCAGCAAAGTGGTTTGCTGTGCCAGGGCGCTACACGCCTGGTTTGGTTTTTGTCCGCTTGGCTGATCCATGGGCTGCGACCGGCAGCCCGCCTTGAGGTGCACCAGCAGGAAATCCGTCGCCTTGCCATTGAGCTTGGCGCTGAAAGTGAGGCCCGGCCGCAGCGGCCGCTCACCTTCCAGGGTCAATTCCAGCACCGGCTTGATCGACGCAATATCCAGCTTGATGCCGGCCGGCTTCCATGCCACCCCTACCTGCTGCGGCATGGCAGGCACGCCGGGCATGTCCGCCGTGGTCCGCACCTTCCAGCCCTCGGGCAAGACAGCTTGCACGGCAGCATCGTTGCTGACTTCCTGCAGTGCCACCAAGGTCACGCCGGCCTTGTCCAGTGCCGCAAACCCCTCACGCAGCCCTTGCAGCTTGCGCTCGTACTGCTTCCAGTCTGCCAGGTCGGGCGCAACCCGGCAGGACGAGGCCTGCTGGTTGGGACGCTGGTAGTACACCTCGCCCAGTTCCGCCTTGCACTTGGCTTCGCGGCCATACTCCAGGCCATTGTGCACATCGCAGTACGGCAGCCCCCGCAAGGATGCGGGCATGGTCTTGCCCTCCTGCTCAAGCTCCCTGGCGGTACGCCATTGCACGCTATCGCAGGCGGCAACCCAACGGCTATGGCTAGCCTGATCCAGCAGCCAGGCCAGGTTCCAAGTGGCAATACCCGCAGCCTGTGCGGGAGACAATAACAAGGCAGCCAGCAGGCCACCGCCAAGACGAGTGAGATTCTTTTGCATTTGCGAGGGAAACAGCGAGGTTAAGCAAGGCCGGCAGCACCGGCAAAACAAACGCCGCCCGAAGGCGGCGTAGCCATCAACAGATGCGGAGCCTATCAGCCCAGCTTTTTAAGCGCCAGACTCACCATAGCCACCACCTGCTTGAGGTACTGCACATCGGTCTGTGACCATTCCTTGATCTCCACCGTCTGCTCGCAGCAGACTATGCCTATCTGGCTGCCATCCATCTCTATGCCCACATCCAGCAACGAATAGATATTCAAGGGCTCAAAGTAGCCCTCGTTGAAGCAACTGGTTGCGGCATGCTGGCGAGCATCGCCAGCGACTATCATGTGCATCTCACGCATGGCCTCAAAATACGGCGCATAGTCGTCCTCGCTCAGGACCATGCCGTTGCTCCATTGGTTGTCGCTGGCGTCATACAGGCTCTCGCAGATGATCTTGTCCTGCAAAGCGCCATCATAAAACCAGAAACTACCCCGGCTGCAGCCCACCTCCTGCACCACCACGCGCGCCAGCATCTGGAAGAACTTGGGTCTATCCAGCTTGCCTTCATTCAGCAGCGTGTACAGGTTCTTGAGCAGATTGGTATCGTGCATTGCCACCCCCATGCATAAGCCTGCCTTCTTTATAGCCCGCCCAGGGCAAAAATGCGAAAGGCCCGCGCCAGGCTGGCCTCAAGCATCTCCATCAGCTTCTTGCCCAAGCCCGAAGCAGCCCCCTGTCTGGCGACACGCTCCATCACACGGAACCGCGGGTATTGCGCAGATGCCGCTTGCAGGTTGAGGCGAGCCACTGAAGCAGGCGGACAACATCACAGAACAGCTATTCCTTTTTGATTCAATGCACTACAAAAGAGTATTGCAGCGCTTTAGCAACAATATGACAAGCAGCTTGCTGAGCAAGCGCTCGGCTTGAGACAATCGAGAGTAAATATTCAAACTACCCCCAGTCTACTCTGATGAATTACGTGGAGAACACCATGCAACGCAGCCTGCTTGCACTCGCCCTTGCCAGCGCTTTTGCCGCTTCGGCACAGGCGGCAGAACCCGTTACCGTCTATGGCAAGATGACGCTAGGCGTCGAAAGCATTGCGGCAACCGGCGCCACCCTGGCCAACCAGAACATCGAGCGCCGCATGCGGGTGACCGATGGTGCCTCCACTCTGGGCTTTCGTGGCAGCGAGGAGATCAACGACGATCTGACCGCTTACTTCCAGATTGAAACCCAGATCAAGCCCGATGACGGCTGCGGCTTCGGTGGTTGCTCCACCGTGGGCAAGATCACCGCCCTGGGACCACAGGACAACCGCTATGCCGCGATCACTTCGCCGCATACCGGTACATCACGCTTTGCCAACCGCCCGTCCTTTGTTGGCTTGCGCGGCTCCTGGGGCCAGATCCAGATGGGCCGGATGGACATGTACTACGAAAAGCATGTGCCGAACGAACTGCACCTGCTGCGTACCGGCCTCAACACCACAGCCCTGGCCGTACTGGGTAGCAACCAGCTGTCGCTGGCCGTAGGCGCCAACGATACCGTGGTAGCCCAGCGTACCTTCAGCACCACCCTGGCCCCCATCGTCGATGCCGCCATCGGCAAGAGCACGCCCGTCAATGCCACCATTGCCGCAACGCTGGGCAATGGCATAGGCGCAGCCTATGCACAGGGCCTGACACCGGCGCAAATCCTGGCTCAGGCTGGCGGTGGCGTTCAGGCACTGCTGAGCAACCCTCAGATCGCCAGCGCCCTCATTGCTTCCGGCGTCAATCCAGTTCAAGCCGGCGCTTCGCTGCAGGCCGCACTGGGCACCGCCGCGACCCAGGTGTTTACCCCAGGTAGCGCACTCAACACCCAAGTGTTGAATCAGGCCCGTGCCTACACCGTGCAAAATGGCTTCTACTTCGTCGGCCACCGCTACAACAACGTGGTGCAGTACCGCAGCCCTGCCATGAACGGCCTGACCGTGCTGGGCGCCGTCCACACGCGTGAGAACAAGGACGAACTGGGTGTCGAGTACGCACTGGACAAGACCCTGACCAACTCGGCCGCCCAGCGCAAGCTCAATTCCTGGGGCGCCGAGCTGACCTTCCACTACATGAACAAGGGCGTCTTCGCCAGCTTGTCCATGATGCGTGACAACGACCCGTACTCCATGGGCGGCGCCCTCGATAGCGCCTATGGCATCAAGGCCGCCTACGGCATGTACTTCAGCCCCGAAACGCGCGCAGGCCTGGTGTTCGAGCGCCAGGTCAACAAATACAACGGCGCGCTGGGCTATGGCGACAATGTGCGCGACGCCTGGGTACTGTCCGGTAGCCATAAGGTCACGCCCAAGATCGAGCTGATCGCCACCTACGCCCAGGCCCTTGATGCCGAAATGCACGGTGCCAAGCAGGCCAATTCCGGCGCCCGCTACGCACAGCTGACCGGCGTCGTGACACTGAGCCCGCGCACCAATCTGTTCGCTACTGCAGCCAAGGTCGCCAACGAAAGCGAAGCGGCTTACAACTTCTATGTCAGCGGTGCAGCCCACCCGAATGGTGATATTCAGAGCGCGCAGTACACCTCCCGTGGTTCCGACCCGACCAGCTTCCAGGTCGGCATCAACCACAACTTCTAAAGCGCCTGTGGTGAGCTGAAAGTAAAAACAGGGTGCCAAGGCACCCTGTTTTCATTCCGGTGTTGCCAGCACATCCACGCCATCCAGCGTCCTGGTAAGCAGTGCTTAAGCGCCGCTAACAAAACCCAGCGTAGCGGTTGCGGCTACGCTTGCGTGTGCTGGCGCGCGCAGCAGACTGCACCTGGGCAGGGCAAGCTCGCACAACAATGCCAGAAGGATTTTGTTAGTGGCGCTAAGTATCCAATAACCCTGCCAGTTGCGGTAAGCTCAAGCCCTTGTCCAGAACGCGACTCGCCATGCGCCGCCTCCTTACCGTTTCCTGCCTGATGGCCTTGCTGGCTGGCTGTGCCACCCAGCCCCCCGCACCCACCACCGCTGCAACACCGACCAAGTCTGTCGACTGCCAGTGCCCCGAGGCCTCCAGCAAGCCGGTACCCGTTACCGCCCGCTATCAGCCTGCAGATTGGTCTGTTCTGCCTGGCTGGCCTGGCGACAGATTGCTGGAGAATTGGCCCGCCTTGCTCAATTCCTGCAAGCGACTGGCCAACCGTACTGGTTGGAAGGAAATCTGCAGCGAGGCACAGGGCATCAACCCGCGCGATGATGTAACAGTACGTGGTTTCTATGAGCGGCACTTCCAACCGTGGCGAGTAGAAAGCAGTGATGGTAGCCAGAGCGGCCTGATCACCGGTTACTACGAACCCTTGCTGACAGGCAGCCGGGAAGCCAAGCCGGGCAGCGCCCCCATCCATGGCGTACCCGATGATCTCCTGACCATAGACATGGGCGAACTCTATCCCGAGCTGAAAGGCATGCGCCTGCGCGGCCGGCTGGATGGCCGCAAGGTCGTGCCCTACTGGAGCCGTAGCGATATCGATGCCGGCAAGGCACCGACAGCAGGCTTGGCATTGGCCTGGGCAGACGATCCGATTGAAGCCTTCTTCCTGCAGATACAAGGCTCCGGCCGTATCAAACTGGAGGATGGCAGCATCATACGAGTGGGCTATGCCGATCAGAACGGACATCCCTATAAGTCGATAGGGCGCTGGCTGATAGACCAGGGAGAACTGAAGTCGCACGAGGCTTCCATGCAGGGCATTCAAGCCTGGGCTCGGGCCAACCCGCTGCGATTGAAGGAATTGCTTGATACCAACCCCAGCTTTGTTTTCTTCCGCTTGCTGGCCAACGCAGACGGTGGCCCTATCGGTGCGCTGAACGTACCGTTGACGGATGGCGGCAGCGTGGCGGTAGACCCCAAGTTCGTCCCGCTGGGCAGTCCCATTTATCTCGCCACCACCTGGCCCAACGACAGCAAGCCGCTGACCCGACTGATGCAGGCCCAGGATACCGGTGGCGCCATACGCGGCCCCATACGTGCAGACTTCTTCTGGGGCTATGGCCATGATGCCGGCCAACTGGCCGGGCGCATGAAACAACAGGGACAGGTGTGGCTGCTGTGGCCCAAGGCGCTGGCCCTACCTGGCGGCGGATAGCGCGCAGGGGGCTTGAATACCCAACTCAGGCCCTCGCCTCAAACCAAATTGCTAAAGTGATCGTGCGGTGCGCCATTCCTTGGCCACGGCACCTATCTGGTCCAGGCTGGGCACGATACGAATGCTGCTGGCCAGCCCGTCATCCGGGCGCACACCGCTGCCCCCAGCCCAAACCTGCATGCCTTCTGGCAGCCTGCCTGCCAGGCTATTCAGCATCTGGCGCGCAGCCTGCTCGCCATAGGCAGCACTGAAGGACAAGGCCACGACGTCTACCTTATGGGCAATGGCTGCGGCGGCGATATCCGCCAGCGGCAGTTCGGTGCCCATGGCCAGGATGGTGCACCCCTCCAGCCACAACATGACCTCTGCCATCAGCAGGCCAAGCTGATGCGGCTCATCCGGCATCGTGGTCACCAATACGCGTGGCGCCTGCCCCATAGGGTGCAGTTGCAGCAGCGCATGCCGCAGCATCATCTGAACTTGCTCGGTGTAGAGGTGTTCGGCATGGATAGCCAACTCCCCTCGCTGCCACGCCGCGCCAACCGCTTGGTTGGCATGCTGCAGGCTGATCGTCACAAACCTGCGCAAACCATGGTCTATCAGTTGCTGGCTCAACCAGCGCCGCATCCCGTTCACATCGTTCTGCTGCAACAGGGCAACCAGCTCATCCCCAGGCCCCACGGGCAGGGACGCAGCTACCGGCACACCCTGCCGCGGCGCCCCTGCCTGCAAGTCACGCAAGGTCGCCAGCTGCATATTCATCAGCCGGCCAGGACGGTATCCCCGATCTATCAGCAGGCGTATCAGCTTGAGCTTCTCCACCGTCTCCCGGCTATAGACCCGATCACCACTCTCATCTCGGTCGGGTAAAGGGAAGCCATAGCGCCGCTCCCACATCCGCAGCAGCTCCTTGGATACCCTGGTTTCCTTCTCAACCGCCCCTATTGGCATCTGCAAGCCACGTTCATGCTGGCCGTTTTCACTCATATGCCAGCCTCCGCTTGATCAAACGCAGAATCGTGCCCAGCACCGGCACATGCTCATAGACCTGCTCGGCGGCATCCCAGTAGTCGTGATGCAGCACGATCAAGCCCTGTGCATCGAGTTCCAGCTGCGAGCCACCGCGTATCACCATGGCACGCCCACGCAAGCCAAACTCGAAGCGCCAGACAACAAAAGCACGTTCCGCTTCGGCAATACAGCTCTCCACCACAAAGCGGGGTTGCTCTAGCGTGTCGAACATATGCTGGTAGATACGCTCGATGGCAGGCAGGCCCCGCACATCATTGAACGGATCCTTGAACCGTGCCTCCAGCGCGTAACAGCTTGCGATGGCGGTCAGGCTGGCCGGTGTCAGCGATTCAAACCAGCGGATGATCTCTTCAAAACGGGGTTTCATAGTCCAGTAACCTTGTGCAGCAAGGGAAAGCGCCAGCTATAGGGCAGCCTGCTCAGCCACCACAACATGCTGGTAAAACGACGGGGAAAACGAATCTCGAAGCGTCCGGCCGCCATGCCCGCCAGCATGGCTTGGGCAGCGGCTTGCGGCGTCATCAGCTCAGGCATGCTGAAATCGTTGCCGCTGGTCATAGGGGTGGCGACAAAGCCAGGATTGACCAGGTAAATGGCCAAGCCCCGGGGTGCCAGGTCAAAGTACAGCGTCTCAGCCAGATTGATCAGCGCCGCCTTGGTAGCGCCATAGACCGAAGCCTTGGGCAGACCGGTATAGCCCGACACGCTGGCCACCAGCGCGACACCGCCACATCCCTTGGCCAACATGGCGGGCAGTACCAGCGTCAAACCCCGGTACACACTCAGCACATTGAGCTCAAAGCTACGTGTCGCGGCCGCAGCATCCAACTCCCAGGCGTGCTGGGGCTCATAGCGCGCCGCCAGGAACACCACCAGGTCCAGGCCACCAAAGGCGGCCTCCGCCTTGGCATGGGCCGCAGGCCACTCTGCCTCGGTAGCGGCGTCAAACGCCACCACCGCCGCCAGTTCATGCGAACCCGCCACTCGCCGGAGTTCGCTCTCCCGCCTGGCAGACAAGACTACCCTGGCCCCTGCGGCGAGCAAGGCTTGGGCAAAGGCCTCCCCTATCCCGCTGGAAGCGCCTACCAGCCACACCCGTTGCGTGCGCCAATCCCGTATCGGTCGATTCATGCTGGCCATGTTCACGACCGCTTGCGAAAGAACAACGAGACCTCACCGAGGTTCACGCCGAACTTGGACAGGGTGGAACGGTTGAACATGGTCTGCTCATCCAGCAGCCACATCCAGTCGTCGAAGGCCACCTCATAAACCGTCCCATCCACGGGCAGCTTGAGGGTGTAGCTCCAGTGCAGGGCGTTACCGGCCACACGGCCCACCGCCACCCCCTGCACATCGTCGGCACGGCCCTGCCAACTGCCATCCGCCTGCCGCGTAAGGGTCCAGACTCGCCGCTGCGTCTCGCCATCGTCATAGACAAAACGCTCATCCAGGGTGCCGGTGTCGCCCACCCAGCTACAGCGCATTTCCACCTTGAATCGCCGCGCCACCTCACCATTGCGCTTCTGAAACACGCCCCAGGCATCAATGGTGCCATTGAAGTAACTGGGCAAATCGAGGGTGGGCTTTTGGCCTGCGTAGTGGTTGACATCCACCCCGGCACAGCCCAGCAGGAGACCAGCAAACAACAGGATCAGCAAGCGTTTCATGGGGTAGGCTCCGACAAGGGTTGAGGGCGGAATGCAGGGCTCCAGCTAAAGAGCAGCAAGCCGTTGAACAGCTTGAGCACACAAGGCACACCGGCGTAGATCATGGCCAGCGCACCAGCAGCTGCAGGGCTGCCCGGCACATAGCCAAGACCATGCAACAGAGGTAGTGCCAGACCGGCAGACAAGGCCAAAGCCAGCTTGCCCAGCATGGCCCAGATACCGAAGTAAAGCCCCGTATCCTGGCGTTGCCCAGACGGAATCAGATCGGCCAGCAAGGCGGGTGGCAATGCCAGATCAGCGCCCAATGCCATGCCCGACAGCAGGCAGACGACACCAAACTGCCAGACATCGCCACTCCCGAGGCTAGCCGCCCAAAAGAACGCGCAGCTGCCGAGCACCATGCCCACCAACCAGGCCTTGGCCTTGCCTATGCGGTCGGCCAGCATTACCCAGCAGGGCAAGGTAAGCGCACCCGCCAGAAAATAAACCAGCAGCAGGCCGCCGGCAGCGGTAGGTGCCTGCAATACATCGGCGATATAGAACAGCACCAGCGTGGCGGGCAGTGCCACGGCCAGGGAGTTGATCAGGTAAACCAGCATCAGCCGCCGTATGGCCGGAGGTTGCAGCAGCAGGCGCCAATGGGCACCCGCCCGTTTCGGTGGCAGCAATGGCGGCGGGGTGCAGCGCAGGGTGTAGGCCAGGGCCAGCAACAGCACGACCGCAAACACCAAGGCGTAGAAGCTGTAGCCTTGTCGTGCCCCATATTGCTGCACCAGCCAAACCGGGAGTACCGAGGCCAGCAGCACCCCCGCCAGACCCGCAGCCTCACGCCATGCGGTAACCCGCGAGCGCGCGTCCATGTCGTCGGTGAGCCTGGCGCCCCAGGCCAGGTAGCAGATATTAACCAGGCTGTGGGCCGTGTAGACCACCACCAAGCAGACAGCCAGCCAGGCATGAAGGCCCCAACTGGCCAGTTGCGGCGGCGTGAATAAGGCAAACAGACTAGCCGCCAGCGTAGCGCCTCCCAGCAGCATCAGTCGCCGCCAGCCTGCAGGCTTATGCTGCCAGGCGTCTACCAGTCGGCCCAGCCAGGGGTCCTGAACCGTATCAACCAGACGCGCCAGAAACAGCACCAGCCCCAGGCTGGCCAGGTTGAGCCCCAGCTCCGCACCATAGAACTGAGGCGCAGTCACATAGACCGGCAAGGCCGCCATCGCCAGCGGCCACCCTAGCGCGGCGTAGGCGAGCAGGCCAGTGGCTTTCATGGCGCGCCGCCCAGTAACTGCTTGCGCAGGCCAGGCTCGCTGGTACGCGCATCCAGCCAGATGGCAAAGAACCAACGGGCAAATTCCGGGTCATCAATATCGGCCGTAAGCCGTTCGCCCGCATAAAAGCGTATGCCCTTGCCTGGCTGCAACACGCCCACCAAGGCATCGCCCTCGCGAACATCGACAAAACCGCGTCGCATGTGAGCGGTCCAATCGTCAAAGCGTGCCTTGGGTGCACCCAACCTCGCCATCTGCTCCAGGCTGGCATCAATGATGCGATCCGCCTTGAAGCTACGTGCATAGGTCAGCACCAAGGCGTGGCCTTGCTGGGGATCATATTTACCACTGTGGCTAAGCAGTTCGGCGCGATATAGCTTGAGTCCAAACCAGCGCATTTCCCCCTGCCCTACCACCCGCGCGCCAGGCAGGGCATCGCGCCAGCTTGCCTGTGCAGCAACCGACAACAAGAGCACCAGCAGCAGACGCATCAGCCCAGTGTCCATTGCCTCACCCCGGTTCTACCTTCGCGGAAACCCGCTTCGCAGTAGATGAAGTACATGCGCCACAACCGGATGAACGCCTCGTCGTAGCCCAGGGCGCGTACCGCCTCCAGCGCCTGTTCAAAGCGCATGCGCCAAAGGCGCAAGGTTGCCGCGTAATCCAGGCCGAACTCCAGCTGATTCAGGACAGAAAGACCCGCTGCACGGGCTTGCCCCTCAAAGCGCTGCGGGCTGGGCAGCATGCCGCCAGGAAAAATGTACTGCTGGATAAAGTCTGTACCGCTACGGTAGCTCTCAAAGCGCTCATCCACGATATCAATGGACTGTATGACCACACGCCCACCCGGCTTGCGCAAACTGGCCAGCTTGCCAAAATAGGTCGGCCACCAGCGCTCCCCAACCGCCTCCACCATCTCGATGGACACGATATGGTCGAATTGCCCCTCGATATCGCGATAGTCGGTCAGCGTCAGGCTGACCTGCTCACTCAGCCCCAGGCGCGCCATACGTGCCTGGGCCCAGGCCAGCTGCTCGGTTGACAGGGTCACCCCATGCACCTTCAGGCCACGCTGGGCTGCACGTTCAGCAAAGCCGCCCCAGCCGCACCCAATCTCCAGCACCGTTTGCCCCGGTGCAGCATTCAGTTGATCCAGGATGCGGTCGTACTTGGCCCATTGCGCCGCTTCCAGCGTCTGCTCTGCACCGGGCTGAAACAGCGCGGCCGAATAAGACATGGAGGGATCCAGCCACAGCTGATAGAAAGGATTGCCCAGATCATAATGGGCCGAGATATTGCGCCGGCTACCCCGGCGATTGTTGTCACGCAAGACCAGATGCGCCAGGCGCTTGAGCAGCAGCGCCCACCAGCGGCCGTTGACGGCCTGGCTCATGGCAGCCTCATTGCGCAGGGCCAGCGTGAACAAGGCCAGCATATCGCTGCTGTCCACCCAGCCCTGTTTGTAGCTCTCGGCAAAGCCGATATCGCCTTGCCGCAGAATGGCCGCAGCGGCACGCCAGTCATGCACCTGCAGCTCGGCATGGGGGCAGGCACCGAGCATGCCGAAATGGGCAACCTGACCCTGGGGGTCCACCAGGGTCAGCGAACCCGATGACAGTTTTTGCAGCATGCCCACAAAAAGTCGGGCACTCAGCGGCAGCCCTTCAGTCCGGTATGGCAGCGCCAGATCATTGCGGTTCATCGTATTACCTCGATGTTATGGGTGACTTCTCGCTCAGGCGCCGCGGGCTTGCGGAAGAATGGCACACCCTTCCCCCACAGGCGTAGCGCCTGCCAATGTATTCTTGCCACCACGCCCAGCGTCATAAAGGGCATGGCCAGCACGGTGGTCAGCACGCGGCCAGCACGCAAGGGCTCGGCCCTGCCCCATAAGGCCGTCTTGAGCAGGGGCCGTGCTTGATTCTGGTCGTCGTAGTAGTC
>Ga0075156_10002068_pt1 | contig 11039 bp, 12 predicted proteins | sample JI81AbrownDNA_FD_70966 | JGI IMG/M metagenome (GOLD analysis project Ga0075156, IMG submission 70966) | Wastewater effluent complex algal communities from Wisconsin, to seasonally profile nutrient transformation and Carbon sequestration -... | ecosystem: Engineered > WWTP > Effluent > Algae...
GTGAACCTCTCACCAATCTGAGTGCCATGAAAAATGACACAGTTCATTCCTATCTTAGAATCGTTCCCAATCTTGACATCGCGTTCTATTTTGACTCCGTCCGATATGATACAATTCTCTCCGATGACTACATTTTCGCCGATTGTAACAAAATGTCCGATTTGTGTATTTTTACCAATTTTTGCTGATGGGTCGATGATCGAATGTGGAGAACGAATTCCATTGGAAACCTCAGTAGGGAAAAAATGAAGCAAGATCTCAATCAATGCCAATTCAACATGGGGAACGATTAGTAACGGTTTTCCAGGAAGGCTCTCGGCTAATTCCTCATTGACGACGAGAACTGTCGCTTTTGAGTTTTTTGCTTCCTTGACAAATGCTTTGGATGACACGAAGGAAATAAATTTATCAGATTCTGCTGCCAGAGGCAAAACTTGGTTCACCTCAGACGTCTCGGGATGATTACAATTAAGAAGTTTTGATCCTTCGATCAGTTTCAGGAGTGTAGTTATGTTAGTATGCATTATAGAATCTCTTTCTTCATTATTTATCAATTTGAGCCACAATTCTATCATCCAACGAAAAGGAACCCGCACCTTTTAAGACCAATGGAAGAGCAAGACCCATCGCTAAAATATGAAATTCATATCCATTATTAGTTAAAAAGAAACCATTTGGACCATGTACTAATACAGCTGCAACAAACATCGTGACAAAAATTCCAAATGCCGCTACTCTCGTGAACAGACCAAAAATCAGACCTAAAGCACCAAAAAATTCGGCGGCGATCGCGAACATCGCAAAAATAGGTGGGATGCCTAGCTGGGTTGTAAAAAAATTCATCGTTCCGTCAAAACCGAAACCTCCAAACATACCCAAGACCTTCTGGGCACCGTGCGGGAGCATCACAAGACCCAGAGTCAGTCTGACTATGAATAAGGTTATATCTTTGTTAGTTGATAGGAGTTTATAGAAAAGATTCATTTTTCCCTCGTTTGGTTCGTATCGAAAAGTTTTTTGTACCGGAAGGATTCGTCAAGTTAGAATCTTTTAACCGTATCTAACGGAAGTCATATTGAGTGAACCCATAACTACCTTATCGTTAAAAAACTGAATTTTATCCGAAGGTGAACTAGCTCCCAGAATATATAGGAAAGGAATAAAGTGTTCCGGTGTCGGAATGGCAAGGTCAATATCAGGCCCAAGGCTTTCATAATGGATCAAGCTGCCGTCCTCTCGATTTAAAATTAGACTCTTGAACAAATTGTTTGCCCGGATTGCCCAATCAAAACCATATTCAGAGTCGTTCATTTTATCCCAATCCGCCAAACGCAAGTTATGTATAAGATTCCCGCTACCAACAAGAAGAATGTCCTGATTTCTGAGGTTTTGCAATTTTTTCCCAAGGTTAAAGTGAAAATTCCCATCAGGTGTATTTCTAATGCTTAATTGTAATACTGGAATATTCGCATCAGGATATATATGACGAAGAATGCTCCACGTTCCATGGTCTAGCCCCCAGGATGTATCCAATACGGCTGGAATTTCCGATAGAGAATCTGCAATTTGTTTCGCTAAGTTCCGATCGCCGGGAGTATGGTAGTTAACTTCAAATAATTCTTTTGGAAATCCACCAAAGTCATGTATGGTGGGCGGGAAATCGTTTGAAGTGATAGAAGTTTTTTCTGTGATCCAATGAGCTGAAATGCATAAGATGGCTTTGGGAGTAGGTATGGAATCTGTCAATGTTTGCCAGGTTCTTGAAAACTCAGTTTCCTCGATGGCATTCATTGGACTTCCATGTCCGATGAAAAAAATAGGCATCATATTGTTTACCTTCGATCGTATGTTAAAAATACTTCATTGCCTTTTGCGATCGAACTTGTTAGTATCCATTCTTTTTCATCAAAACCAGAAATAGCAGAACTTCCATCGGCAATGCCGGCCAATCCATTTTTCCCTATAACGAAGGGAACAAGAGTGATATAAATTCGATCCACTAAGTCACCATCAAGAAAGGAGTAATTGAGTTTAGGGCCCCCTTCCAAGAGAACATTTTTGTATCCTTTGCGTTTCAAAATGCCCGTCACCTTTTTTGGATCTAGGTCCGTTGAATCGAGTGCAAAAATTTCTGCTCTGTTTTCGAGATCAGCTCTTATTTCTTTTAGATTATTTTTTGTACAAATAACAAGGGGAATGTGGTCAGACTCTTCAAAAACATGTTTATCGGTAGGTAGAGTTCCATTCCTGATTAAAATCACGGGTCTTGGATTGAGAGCATTGGGGAAGGCGCGAATTTTTACAACGGGATTGTCATTGATGACTGAATTTTTACCCAAGATGAGAGCATCTGATTGCGAGCGATAGACATCCATCTGCAATTTGTCATCTTTTGAGGTTAAGCCATACCATCTACCATCCGGACGTACTACTTTTCCATCCAAAGTCATGGCCATGTTAATCGATAACTTCATTGATTCTTCCTAACGGAGAGATTTTTCAATTCCCTTTGGAGGATGAGGTGGACCTGCATCGCGCATGTTCCGCAACCTGTGGTGGCTCTTGTCTTTTCTCGTATTTCCTCGAGAGTATGGGCTCCTGCTCGAATGGCGTCTACTAATTCTTTTTCAGTCACCATACGACATAGACAGACCCTTTTCGGTCTCATCAGCGAATTTATATCAATTCCATCTTCCACGATTGCACTAATCATTTGACAGAAATTTCAAATCGGCGGAAACTCTTTAATTACTTCAGATAAGGAAAAAACTAGGAAAGTCTATGGCACATGACCTAAGCCCGGAAAGAAAAAAAAATCGTAACCGTGAAATCTTTGGATGGTGTATGTTCGATTTCGCGAACTCTTCTTACACCACGGTCATCATAAGCGTTGTTTATTGTGAGATATTCACACAACTCGTTGTCCCCTCCGACCCCAATTCGGTAAATCCCTTCCAACATGGGAATTCTTTATGGGCATGGTCGCTTGCAGTCTCCTATCTCTTTGTGGTATTAACTGGGCCTATTTTCGGTGCAATTACGGACTTTTCCTCCACCAAAAAGTTATTTCTTTTCATTAGTTACATTGGTTGTATCGTCGCCACGTTCATGTTATACTATGTAAACCCTGGAATGATTTGGATGGGATTCGTTTTGGTAGCGATATCAAATTTTTTCTTTGCATCAGGAGAAAATTTTGCATCCAGCTTTTTACCGACTCTCGGTGCCAAGGAAGACCTTGGAAAAATATCTGGTTATGCCTGGGGAATTGGTTATTTTGGCGGAATCGGATCAGTGGTTCTTGCCACGACTCTAGGTGATTATACACTCGCGAATTATGAAAACTTGAAACTTGTCGGTCCATATACAGCCGTTTTTTTTCTCGTAGCCGCAATTCCGACATTCTTATTTTTAAAAGAACCGCACCTGCCATTGGGTCATAAAACTGGAGTTAATTACTTCAAAATCGGTATTGATCGCGTTGTAACAACACTAAAAGATGCGAGTCGATTCAAAGATTTAATGATTTATCTCGTTTCGTTATTTTTCACGATGGCGGCACTTGCCATTGCTATTTCGTTTGCTTTCATATATGGCTCACAAGAGATCCACATTGAAGCACAACATAAGCAAGTGATGTTTATATTTATACAGATTTCTGCTGCGATTGGCGCCTTAGCTTTTGGAGTGGTACAGGACAATATCGGAGCGAAAAAAACATTTAATCTGACCTTGGTTTTGTGGCTTGGGGTCTGTGCATTGATCTATTTCGTACAAGACGTAACCGCAGCGCTGAACTTCGTATTTGGAAAATCTTGGACCGTACAATGGGTATTCGTTTTTATCTCTTCCCTTGCCGGAATGGGTTTAGGATCAACACAATCGGCATCGCGAGCACTCGTCGGAATCTTTTCGCCCGAGGCAAAATCGGGAGAGTTTTTCGGAATGTGGGGACTTTCCGGTAAAATCGCAGCCGCTGTAGGTCTATTTCTTTTCGGATACATTCAAACGATCGTATCCTTACGAAATGCTTTCTTAGTGGTCGGTTTCTTTTATGCCATTTCCCTTGTGATCAACCTTTTTGTGAATGAAAAGAGGGGAGTGGAAGCAGCGAATCAGTTTCAAGAATAATTATGTTTATTGATGAAGAAGATGATTTTGAACTTCACCAAAGCCAGCGAAAACTGGCTTTGGCAACGGTCGATGAGTTGATACAGACCAAGCTCGACTTGTTAGATGCAGATAAACATGTTCCCATTTTTATCAACAACGCGATTTCTTATCTCAAAAGAAAGTACGTAACAGAGGAACAAACTATTTCTCAGTTATTAAAAAAACGCCAACAACAGAACCAGACTTAATTGAAATCGATTATCTTTGTGATCAATTGTTTTTGATCTAGCTCCATATTTCTAAGTTTTCTTGCAGTAAACTTACTCACCTTTCGGATCATTTTTTTATAGGTTAGCATGATGTGCTTTTGTTTGTCATATGGCAGAGGATCTTTTTCATCATTTAAGACCATGGAGATAGCAGGAGTAGCCTTTTGTACCGGAACATTTGGCCAAATTGTATCTGAAGTCAGGGATTGGTAATACTCTAACTGTATGTCTGAGTTCACGTCGATTTTGAACTCACCTTTCTCATCTTTTTCTGCACTTTGCGACTTAGGTGTCGGATTTACAAGACGACGCATTTCCTTTACATACACTGTTCCATCCGCATTCACACGTCTGAACATCATGATGATTCGGTCTAATTCCGTAAAATCTTTGTTAGGGTAAATGAAAGCAATCCCGTCGTATAAATAGACTTTTGGCCAGTCGATGTAGGACTGTCCTTGGGGAAGTTTAAATTCTAGATAAGTTTTCCCATCCGAGTCTTTGAGAAATAATTCTTTTACGTTATCGGGTGTGTGCCCAAGGTATTGGGCCGAAGTCTTGTCGACCCCAAGATCTTGTAACTTTTTCATTTTCTTTAAATGCTCTGAAATCGAGGCATGAAGAGTATCAATTTCGTTATCTGAAAATCCCGAGGTTCTTTGGAGATCGATTTGTTTTTGTGATTCCCGATCCTTTAAGGTAAGCGAAGCAGGTTTTTCCGCAAAGCTTGGTGAAAACGCAAGGAACAAGGAAAAAAGAGTAAAAAGAAATACAAGAAAAGAGTGAGTCATGACATACCTCGAACTTTCATTCCTTTATAGTATCGATCGTTTTCCTGTCGATACTTGAATCGATCTGGTTAGAATTTTCTGGAACTAAAAAAAGAAAGCACTGCCTGGTGGAAGTCAGCTTCGGCCTCTTTGGCAGCAGGAATCAAGCCGACCATCTGTAGGTACCCGTGAATGAGGCCTGGAAAATGCCGATGTTGGACTTTGATACCCGCCGTTTCCAAAACATGAGCATAAGCATCTCCTTCGTCACGAAGCGGATCAAATCCAGCCGTTGCCAGATAGGTAGGCGGGAGACCTTTTAGCTCTTTCGGATCAACGGTTAGAGGTGAATTGTACGGGAGGCTTCTGTCTCCCGGATTCGGTGTAAAATTGCGGATGAACCAACGCATCGTTTCTCGTGTCAGAATGTAGTTTTCGCTGAATTTCTCATAAGATTCAGATTCCCGTGAAACATCTGTCATGGGATAGAGGAGTACTTGGAAAACGGGCAGTGGGGTTTTTTCTCTTTTGGCGCGGATACAAATTGCCGTCGCGAGCATCCCACCGGCGCTGTCTCCAGCTACGGCAATAGCCGCAGGGGATCCACCCAGAAGGTATGCACTATTTCTTATATACTGATATGCTTGGTAACAATCATCTATGGCCGCAGGATAGGGATGTTCGGGAGCAAGTCGATAGTCAACGGAAGCGACAATTACCTTAGAGTAATAAGCCAGTCGTCTACACATGGCATCATGGGTCTCAATGGAGCCAATGCTCAGCCCACCTCCGTGAAAGTAGATGACTATCGGCAAATTCCCTTTCTGGGGATGCGCATTGTACATACGGATCGGAATAAAGGAAGCAGAAGGTGTAGGAATGAGTTTATCTTCAATATGGCTGACATGAATCGCCGGTTCATCAAAAACTTTAATATTCTCAGCAAATAGTCTGCGAGCTTTCTGGGGGGTGAGAGTTTCGAGTTTCGGAATGATTCGAGCGAAATTACAAGCAAGCTGGCACTGTGGGTTTAGAGAATTCCCGTCCCGGACAGAAACACCACCAAAAAGAGTATAGATCCAGTTTTCTGGCAAAGAAAAGACAAACTGTGCAAGGGATCTTTTAATACCTAACATAAATTAACTGAGCTTTTCTTTCATCATCTTATAAAGTATTAACAAACCGAAAGTGTCCATTTTGCAATAACTAACTAAATCTTCCAGAACACGAATTTTTTCTTCTGGTGTCACCTGCTTTTTTATTAATCTCAAATACTGGTAGTTGGCATCTTGGCCTTCCCTAATGGAAAGCCCTACATGATTTGTATCGGAAAAGGCGGGTAAAATTTCCTTTAATGAGGCTTTGCCTTTTTGTTTCGCTGAATAGATCCAGAATTTTTTGAAAGGCAGAGCAAGATCTTTAAAATAGGGATGTATAACATCCCAAAATTCAGTCTGTTCAGGAAAGATTTTTACTAAATCGGCGATGATTTTTTTTTCGAAGAAATCATTGAACGAAAAAATCGTAGTCTCCTTAGGAATGAGTTTTATGAGTTCTTTCAGGATGATTTCTCTCGGGTCGCCCAATTCAGGTGGGTGAATATAAGAGTGAAAATCAACTCGATCCTTCTTAGAATCCCAAATATGCAGTGAAAACAGAAAAGGGACGTGTTGAAAAGGGCTCGTCCGAGGAAATATGGGAATGGTAGGATTAATCGATTCAAAGTCCAGAAAACAAACTGTGTCAGTCACACCCTCAAAAAATTGCTTCAATTGCATTGTATCAAAATGAGTACAATTTGTCACATGTGCATTCTTTTGAATTTTTTGGATTGGATTTAATTCTTCATCGGGAATCTCACCAAAGGTTTTGATTCCACTAAGATAAAGTTTTTTCGGAAGCTCATGCCCTTCTCTAAGATCGAAAATTTCAAAACTTTCCAAGTCTTCAAAGCAGAGCGATGTCGCATAGCAAGATTTTGGCGAGTTACAGTGCGGAAGTAGATCTTCCTTATTGGGAAAAAAAGGGTTTGATTGAAAGTTTAAAAAAAGATTCCATTCGTCTTCGAAACGGACTGATTCTTTGATTAACTTCTCCGAGAGCGATTCGGTAAAAAGAAAGGAATCTCTATCTAAAATGAAACCTTCCATCAAATAATGAGATTGAATGCGAATGAGTTTGATTTCGGATATTGTGAGTCCGAAAGATTCTAATAATTTTTTTTGAAAGTAGAGGGAGCGTATGATGTCTAGTTTATTCGAACTTACCGGTCGAAATTCATACAAACACCAGGAATTCTCACTCGGATCTGGCGTTAAACAGTCAATATAGGAGGAATACAAAGCAGACTCAAAATATCCCCCAAGAATCGTCTGGTTGTTCGCAAGAGCAAGTAGAGTGGCTTCCTTTTGTTCGGTTTTTGATTGGTTTCTCTGGATTGTCACCTTCTTTTCAAATTCAGATGTACAGAGTGTTACGAAGTCGAACCATTCCAAACTTCCGCTATGCGCTGTGACAGACTTTTCAAGTAAGTTTTGATTGTGTAGATAAAATGAATTAGTGCACTTTAAAAAATTTATGTATTGGGATTTCGAAATCGGATAATTAATAATTTTAGGAAACAAACGTATACATCTCATTGATCGAGTGTAAGAACTTCTTGTAACCAAGTCGAAAAGATTCAGAAGATCCATCTCCGAGTGCGTTCGGAGATTTTAAGAAAAAAGGATAAAGTGCTTCTGGGTTAGATGTGGTTAAAGTAAAAAAACGATCCTCTTGGTGAAAGCTAAACTCTTGTAAGAAGTTCTGAAATGATTCGATATAAAGCGGGGAAATTTCAAGTTTTAAAATGGTAGCTTCCCCTTTCGTGAAAGCTAAGGGATGGAAGTTCAAGTCATTCGCCGTAATTTTTTTCTGTGACAAGAAATCTTCTCTTAACTCTTTTTTCACAGTCAATCGCGGTAAAATAAATCTTCGTAAGTCTTTTTTTGATCTATCATATGCCAAAAGATAAAAATCGTCCGAGTTTTTTCGAACCAATCGATACGGTTCAATGATTCTATCTTTCTTATCGCGTCCATAATTGATAACGAGTGCCCTTTTGTCCTTCAATGCCTGGATGATTTTTGATAGACCGTCCGTTTCCTCATCTGCGTCGGAAGTCTTTTGTCGACGGAACTTGATTCCTTTTGGATAAAGTTCGAGGTTTTTTGAAAATATCTTTTGTGAAAGCGAAAGCAAAATATCGTTTTCAAAATTCGATTCAGCACATAATAAAAGAGAAAGATATTCTAACTCCTGTTTTGTGAATTTTAGGAGCTGATCTAGAGTTTCTTTTTCGAGATAATAGGGATAGTGATCTTCGGATTGAAATCCAAAGTTTGCCACTTTGATATTAAATCCCATTGATTTCAACTGGTTTAAATCTCGGTAAAGCTTTTTTCGATCCGAATCGATGTCTTCATTCCGATAGTACCGGGGCATGATTTTACGGAATTTCTGGAAAGAGATTCCTTTGGGTTCCTTCATTAAATTGAAAAGTAAGGCAAAAAGACGAATCTCTGTTTCATTCATCTTTTTGACTTCTATCATCGGAAAATCTTCTTCAGAATCCAAATTCATAGGTTTCGCACTTCGTTCCAGTTTTATGTTTTTTTTGATTCCGAAAAGTAGAAAATCTTAAATCTTGGAAAAGAATGCAATTTTGGCACACAGTCCTACTTCTATCCTTTTTAGTAAATTGCGCCACTTATTGGAAAAACAGGCGAAATGATCTCCTTGATGTCATTACGGTTGGTGCAGAAACACCTATGTACGGAGCAGCGATCAAAATTGGGCCTCTCCCTATTGGATTGCTCTTCGAAGGTGGAGAAAGTGAGCTCGGCAAAAAAGACTTAGGTCGTGGATATGGTGTTAGGGGAGGAGAAATCGGAGGTTACCATTCACAACAGCTCGTTTATACCTTCTTAGGTGGAGAAAGTTTCCATGCAGGCGAGGCTATTAAAGATGAAAAAGGGAAATGGATGGTCGATGAGAAAAAAATTCCGCTTACAGAAAATGACAGATACAATATCAAAAGTTATAAAATGCGTTATTTCTCTTATTTTAATGATCCGGTAAAGGACCGAAAAAAAAGAAAAAAACAACATTTTCAAAGAGAACTCACATATGACTTAGTCAGAGAGACTGGGAAAACTGAATTCTTAGTTTATCTACCGAAAGAGGATCAAAAGCCATTTGGTTATCCACCAGGATTTTTGTGGAATATTGAAATTGTCGGTGGGGTGTATGGAGGAGCGAGACTAGGATTTAACTTTGGTGAATTTACAGACTTTGTCTTAGGATTTACCACATTAGATATGTATGATGATGACGTGGAAGGAAAGGAAAAACAAGCGTTCCCTGGTTTCCCTTTCCCTGGTGCCACAACTCCCGAGGAGGAGGCTAACGAAGATTAAAGTTTAAAATCTTTCGCTGTGATTTTGTTTTTCGGATCAAATGTTAGCTTTACGAATTTATTGATTTCCGTTGCTTGTGGCTTGTCTTTCAAAGTATAATACTGTTCTGGTACTTCGATGTCTTCCACAAGATACCAAACCATGACAGTTCCTGCTGGATCTGACGACTTTTCTGTCGATTTGCCAAGGAGCGCTTCTGTTTTTACAAGTGAATCACCAACTTTGATAAGATCGATTTCCAATTTACGAAGAGCCGTGTGGGGGTGAATTTTTGTGCTTGTGGAAGAAACTTTATTGCCCGATGAGCAGGCAACAAACCCGAGAATTACAAACAAATAAGAAAGAATGAGAATTGACCGTTTCAAGGTTCACCTCTTTAAATTTAATAACTTAAATTTAAAAAATGGCAGAAGAATTGGCAAGTGATATCTCATCTCTTTCTTTTTCTGCGTTGCTGATTTTTGTGAGGATTTTTTTAAAGAACGGGATTGTTAGAATCACTAAAAAAATTTCCAGAAATCCAAAAAAGAAGGAGAGAGAAGGGAAAGCATATTCTTCCGAAACTGTATTTTGGAAAAAAATCTGCATATTAAAAGAAACAATCGGACCTAACATAAATCCAAGTGAACCGATTCCCGTGAATGCCGACATCGTGGTGGCAGTCAAACCAGGTCTGGACATTTTACTTGCAAGCATCATAGACGGAACAAACATCACGCCAGCTCCGATTCCACATAACAGAAGAAATGTAAAGAGGATCCAAAAGTCGCCCGTTGTTCCCGAGAGCCCTAGAAAAATTCCATAGGTTGCCGAGCCAATGAGTACAAGTGGTAAAACCCCCGTTTTGCGAGATAACACGGCAGCAGGATAGGAGAGTAGCGACATCGGAAATAAAACGAGACCCAGAAAAAGTCCGAGTGTTCCTGGATGAAAACCAAGTGTTTCTCTGAGATGAATGTTAAATGAGGAAATAATAAAACCTACTGTAAACCGATCGATAAAATTGAAGAGGAATGGGACAAGAAGATATGGATTTTCAATGCTTGCCTGTTTTAAGTGTTGCCATTTGAACTTTTTTTCTTTATGAATCCCTTTGTCCCTTAGTTTTACAAGAGCAACGATTCCCACAAAAATTAAGATCCCACTTCCTACGTAAAATGGGAGAAGAGGATCCTTTCTTCCTAGTACGCCAAGTGGCATTCCGAAAGCGCCACCAAGAGATAAAAACATTCCGGTAACCCCCATAAGGACACCTTTTCCGTAATACCTTTTATTTTCTGGATCGTTTTCTCGATCAGCCGCCGAACTCAAGAGCAGACCTATGATAAAAATATGGGCAGCTCCTTCTAAAAAACGAATCAGCAAAAAAAGATTCATATTTTGAACTTGTGTTAGGAGATAAAATAAAAAAGCATCTAAAAAACAAAAAG
>Ga0075156_10002070_pt1 | contig 11036 bp, 7 predicted proteins | sample JI81AbrownDNA_FD_70966 | JGI IMG/M metagenome (GOLD analysis project Ga0075156, IMG submission 70966) | Wastewater effluent complex algal communities from Wisconsin, to seasonally profile nutrient transformation and Carbon sequestration -... | ecosystem: Engineered > WWTP > Effluent > Algae...
GGGGTAAACATCAGGCTGCCTTCAACTTCAACAGGGGTAAATGTTTGAATACGCTGATTCCAGGTATCCACCACATAGACGGTTCCATTCTTGTCAACTGTGACACCAACTGGTTCATCAAATTGACCAGGATCGAAGCCCGCGCTGCCGAACTGGGTGATGAAGTTCCCTTCCGCGTCAAACACAACGATGCGCTTGTTACCTGTATCTGTGACATATACCCGCCCCTGAGCATCTACCGCAAGTCCGCGTGGGCCATAGAATGATTCGGGAGTTTCACCCTGCCCAAATGTTCCCCAAGCCTTGATGAATTTTCCAGTTCCTGTGAATTTTTCAATCCGATGATTCCAAGTATCGGTTACATAAACTGAACCATCTGGGCCGACCGCGATGCCCCAGGGTTCGTTGAACGTCCCGTCTCCGATGGGAGTGTTAACCCCGTCTGCAAAGGTACCCCATTCCTGGAGTGTATTGCCTTCCATGTCGAGGTGCAAAATGCGGTGATTGCGTGAATCGGCAACATATACAGTCCCATCAGCAGCAAAAGCAAGCGCACGCGGCGCATTCATAACGACAGGGTTTGCCTGAGCAGCATCGAATCCCATGTCGGCAGAAAGTTGGATGAATTTTCCTTCGGTTGGGTCTTCTACAATTTCCGATGCGGTTGGTGCGACTCCATAATTCCAGATCTGCGAAGCGACATCCTGACGGATGTAAAGCCTCATTTTGTCTGCCGGTGACCATGTGGAGAGGCTTAAGTCTGGGCGACCCAGGGCTTGTGCGTAGGCTGTGTAATCACGATTCAACCAGATCTGAATAATACCGGCACGAATTGCTGGGTCAGTGATGCCTCTGCAGAATAGAGAATAGTCTTTGGATTTTCGCAGCTTGAGGAAACTCATTGCACCGTTGCAGGAATAGTCCTCAGGGAAGGGAGTGTTTGGGTCACGATCCATCACAAGGTTGAAGTAATCCTGCATGGGCCACCACATGCGGATGTAATCCACGCGATAGTAGCCTGGCCCAATTGCAGGTTCGATCTTGTCGAAGTTCTTTTCGTCCACAATGATGACGACAGAATCCCGAAGGGAGCGGGTGGGCTGGTCAAAGGAGCGTTGATTGGTGAAATCACGCAAATACCAAACGAAAGGCCAGGAAACACCAGTATCTGGCGCACTGGCGTCGTATGCCAGGGCTACTCCCATGCCGCCGGTTGTGCGCTGGGAAATTTCCTCAGCTTGTGTAATGACGTCTTTGATTCCCGTTGCTCCATGTGCATAAACAAGGAATTCTGTTGCCTGGTCGTAGGTGATGTAAGAGGCACGGAAAGCAGCTCGTGCAGTGAGTACGGCTAGCAGTGAGAAGAATATAACGACGAACACGCGAGCCATCTCTTTGAAATTCCACTCGCGGAGGAGATACACAAGGCCAACTGCGCTGAGAATGGTTACGATCAAAGGAAGCAGGAATGCACTTGTAGCTTGTAACTGCTCAAGAGCCTGTCCTTGGAAAGGCGGGGTAACTCCATTGAGTGAAAGTACCATGCCCGCCGTACTGGTGATAAAGACAGTTAGCGTTGCTACAGTGAGCAACATGCGCTTTTCTTTTAATTTCTGCCAATCTGTTGTGTCGATAAGATGCCCAATTGCCCAGCCGGTGATGAAGATCATAGGGAGGGTGATGTGCAGGGTCAGCCAGGGCATGCGCTCGCCTGCGAAGGAGAATGCAATGAAGCTGATAATGCTCCACCAGACCAACAGACTGAATGTGTTGGAAAAATTCATTTCCTCGGTGTTGGTTTCGTCGCCAAGCAGAGCAGTGACGTCTCCGTTCTGAGATTCTGCGAACAGGTTAATGTTGCCATCTTTTTCTTCACCTACTACTTCATCAATTTCAGGTTTTGCGACAGGTTTTCTTCTCAAACCGATAATGATGGCAAAGATAAAGCCAATGGCAGGCAGGAATTCGTAAATAGGGATTTGCACCAGTAGATAGTAATACCACGGCTGGCTGCCACGTTCTACGTCTTGCTGAACGATCCAATAGCCGAGCGAGCCAATGGCACCTGTGAAGAATCCGCTGCTGTTGGTGAAGACAGTGGTATATAAAATTGTGAAAGGAACCCAGAAGATGAGGGCGGTTTTCCACCATTTTTCCTTGTTCCATAGAAATCCAATAAGAGCGGCGAGGATGAATGTTAAGATCAGGAAACCGCCAATGATCAAGATGGCTCGCGTGTCTGACCCAAGCGCCTGGACTTCACCTGCTGAGGTTGGTATGGTTACATGAAGTGTCTTCTCAAAAATTTTGAGTAGAAAGGGAGATAGCTGAGGAAGAACAATTGTCCCGGTGACCATGAGCAGATCGAACGAACGGTCGTTGCGGATGCGTTCCCATCCATAGCCGCGGATGAGTAGGTAGGCGGTTGCAATGAGGGAAGCGAAGGCAGCGACAGCGAGAACCAATGTCACAGGAGATGTGGCAGCTTCGGGCGGGGTAAGAGGCGATACTTCTCCAGCTGGGTTGCTTGGCAGGGCGGTTTCTGCACCAGATATAACTTGAGAGTCACGGGAATAAAGTCCATAACCTGCGGCGGCGCCTGCGAGTAATACGGTGATGCCAAGGGCGATGATAAAGGAGCGGTACTCTTTTTCGGCGCCTTTCCACGGGCGACGGGTGACCTGTGCAAGGAAATAAATTGCAAGGTAGATCAATGCTTCGGCTGCATAAATAAAGGAAGTTTCTTTGGATACAAAGTGCAATGCGAGTGCGGCTGCCAACATGAGCAGGTATTTCCTGCCGCCAACTTCAAGATGGCGAAGGATGGCATAGAGCATTAATACGCCGGAGAAACCTACAAAGGATTCGTTGCGAACGTAACGCCCGTAGTAAAGCATGTATGGTGAAATAACCAGCAGGAGGCCCGTGATGAGCGCGCCCCATTTGCCAAGATAACGCCGCCAATACCAGACCATCCAGATAATGGCGATGCTGAATAACGCGGTGGGGATGCGGGAGGTGAAATCACTTGCGCCAAAAAGAAAATAACTGAGCGCAACGATGTGAAACTGGAATGGCCCGTGCATCATGGGCGAATGTTCGTATCCCTGTCCGCGATATAGCAGCCATGAGAAGTAGGTGTGCAAACTTTCGTCGTGACTCATTACGCGCGTGCCAAGATCGTAAAAGCGTGTGACAACGGCAAGCAGAATAACGACTACAAAAATTGCGACTTCATTGGTTAGCGCAGGCAGCAGGGGATGGATGGGGCGTTCGAGCCAGTTTTGTTTTTGTTCCATTGAGTTTCACCTTTGATAAAGTTGAAGAAAAGTACTTCAAGCAAATTTCTGTTGTAATAATATTCGCAAAAGTTTAATGGGAAGTGAGAGGTATTATAACAAGAATGTTGTTGGTTTTCGTGTAGGCATGATGATGCTTTTTATTTGGATGCCGCCCCCGCAAGCTGACCACACCCTGCATTAATGTCAATCCCGCGACGCATACGGATCGTACACGGTATCCCGGCTTGTTCCAGTGATTCTTTGAAGAGGGCAGCCCGCTGACGGTCTGTTGCCTGCCCGTCGAACCCTGCTGTGGGGTTGAGGGGAATCGCGTTGACATGGCACATCAGTCCGCGCAGTTTGGATGCGAGTTTTTTTGCAACTTCGGGCGTGTCGTTTACGCCGTTGATCAGCGCCCATTCAAAAGTGACACGGCGGCTGGTTTTTGCCACGTAGTATTCACAGGCTTCGAGGACTTCATCAATTTTGTAGCGTTTGTTGACGGGCATCATCGCCACACGTGCATCATCATCCACAGCGTGGAGGGAGATGGCAAGGTTGACCTGTCTCTGTTCGTCGGCGAATCTTCTAATTTGTGGAACCAGCCCCACGGTTGAGATGGTGAAGCGGCGCGCTCCAAAATTGTAGCCATCGGAGTCGTTGAGTCGATCAATCGCATCCATTGTGTTTTCGTAATTGTGAAAGGGTTCGCCCATGCCCATAAAAACGACGTTGCTGACGGTTTCATCCTGTTGCTTGAGCATTTGCGCATAATACATAACCTGCGCTACGATTTCTCCACTGGACAAGTGACGTTTGAAGCCCAGTTGGCCGGTGGCACAGAATACGCATCCCATGGCGCAGCCCGCCTGTGTGGAGATGCAAAGCGTGCGGCGCGGTTTGGTCGTGCGGGCATCGGGTCCATCATGAGTATCGGCGGGGTCGCCATAGCGCATTAGCACGGCTTCGATCAGATTTGTGTCTGGCAGTTCAAACAACGTTTTGCGCGTGTGTTTATCTGAAGAATCCTGATAAACCTTTACTGAGAACGGTGTGAAGGTTAGTTGTTCCGCCATCTTCTCGCGCAGTGATTTGGGCAAGTTCGTAAATTGTTCTGGCGAGTTATAAAGATGCTGGTAAAGTCCCTGCCAAATCTGCTTTGCGCGGTAGGCTGGTTCATTCCATTCCTTGAGGAGGTTGGTAAGTGAGGTGAGATCGAGATCGTAGATGAGTTTCATTGGTTCTATTTTAGCAGACCACAGCGGGAACTTCTGTGCAGGTTTTTTCGTTTTGGGTTAGGATTAGTTTTCAAATAGTTTGAAAAATATAGGGGATTCGTAGGGATAATGATGGTTTTTAATAATTTCCTGGCGATATAATTCCCGCTTTATATAAAGGAGTATTATGCAAAACAAAAGTGTTGCTATTTCAAAACAAACTCTTATTTGGGTTCTTGTGGCCGTTTTAGGAGTTGCCGGGGTTATTACCCTGTTTTTTGCCTTCCGTGGCTCCAGCGCTCCGGAGGATGATGTGAACGTGATTTATACCAATGCAGCATTAACTGTCGAAGCGCAGCAATTAACCTTGCTTGCAAGCCAGCCGACTGCAACGGTCACGCCATTTGTTACACTGACTCCATTTGTTACAAACACGGCCTTTGCGAGCGCAACGCTCCCGACGCTTTCTTCCTTCGCCACCAACACGCTGGCCGCTACTGGTGGTTGTGATAATTCTGTATATATCAGTGATGTGACAATTCCAGATAATACTGTGGTTACACCGGGTCAATCCATGACCAAAACCTGGAAGGTGCAAAATAGCGGCACCTGTGCTTGGACAACGGCATATAAGATAACGTTCGTTACAGGGAATGCCATGAGCCACTGCACTTAGTCAGGCTGTCAGCCCTGGGCAGTCTGTGGATATTTCTGTGGCGATGGTAGCGCCTACCGCTTCAGGCGATTCCGCTGGAACATGGCGGCTCGCCAATGACAAATCCGTGGCCTTTGGCACCCCATTGACTATTGTTGTAAAAGTGAGCGGCGGGACAACTGGCACCCCGACAAAAACAGTTACTCCGGGCGGTTCTTCTGCTACATCCACCAATACAAGCACACCAACTGCTACACTTCTTGCCCCGCCAACTGCAGCCTCGAATCTATCGATCTCTAATAAAGCCTGTGACCCCGCAGGGAACAGCGGCGGCACCCTCAATTGGCAGGATAATTCCAATAATGAAAATGGCTTTAATATTTACGCAAATAATGTATTCCACGGTTCCGTTGGCGCAAACATCACAACCTATCTGGTTCCCTCAGATTCCTTCGGCGCTACTCTTACCTTGAGCGTGGAATCTTTCAACAACGCAGGCAGTTCCTCAAAAGTGGATTTACCCGTATGCCCGTAAATTAATTGATTAGTAAAAAGCCCTCCCGAACGGTCTTCGTTCGGGAGGGCTTTTTGTTTATGGAGTTAGGGAAGATTTTTACGCCACCAACGAAGTCAAATCATCAGCAATGATATCCATTTTCGGCTCCCACTTATCCGCTTCTTCTTTTGTGGAAACCCCGCTCAACACGAACGCGGTCGGGCATCCCACAGACTGGCCTGCGGCGATGTCCGTCTCCAATCTGTCGCCGACCACGAGAGTTTCTTCTTTCTTCGTCCCCAATTTTTCCAGAGATAACTCCATTAAATAAGGGAATGGCTTACCCGCCACGATCGGCTCCACACCCGTAGCGGACGTGATAACCGAAAGCCACGAACCCGACCCTGGGATCTCTCCACGCGGAGTGGGGAAGGTGCGGTCTGTGTTAGTCGTGTAGAACGGAATACCCGCACGCACTAGCAAGGTCGCTTCGGCAACTTTTTGGAAGCTGATGCCTCGGTCAATGCCCATGACGAATACTTGCGCATCAGGAGCATTTTCAGTCGAAAGGATTTCAAATCCCTTTTCTTCCAGCGCCACACGGATTCCGTCTTCGCCGATCACGAATATCTTTGTCCCGCGCGGATATTTTTGAGCGAGCATGAATGCCACTCCCAGTGCGGATGTCACCATCTGCGAAGAGTCAATTTCCACACCGAGTTCAGCGAGACGCTTCTTGTATTCTTCGGGAGTCTTCGTCCCGTTATTCGTAGCAAAGACAAATTTCAATCCGCGCTCGCGGATGCGTTTGAACGTGGCGGGCAAATCTCCGATCGGCGCATCGCCTTTCCAGATCACACCGTCCATATCGAGAATGAGGGCTTTTATATTTGAGGGAATCATTTTTAATTTACGATTTTCAATACTTCGACAAACTCAGTACAAGTTTTAGATTTACGCGTTGCGCATCACGAAGTACGTTTTCAGCGCCCCATTATAAACGCAAGACCCCGAAGATTTCTCTCCAGGGTCTTGACTGATTACTGTCTACTGAAAACTGATTACTTCAAAATCTTCTCTGGCATCTCAATGACCTGATCCACCAAACCGTAATCCACGGCCTGCTGGGCATCGAGATAATAATCACGGTCAAGGTCGCGCTCGATTACTTCAAGCGGCTGGCCTGTGTGTTTTGCCATCACGCCATTCAACAAAGCCTTCAAGCGCAAAATCTGCTTGGCCTGAATTTCGATATCCGTAGCCTGTCCCTGTGCGCCGCCGAGAGGCTGGTGCATGTGGACGGTCGCATGTGGCAAGGCGTAGCGTCTGCCCTTCGTACCGGCAGTCAACAACACGGTCCCGAAAGAGGCGGTCACACCTACGGCCACTGTGCTGATCGGATTCGAGATAATCTGCATCGTGTCGTAAATCGCAAGACCAGCATAAATCACGCCGCCAGGGGAGTTGATGTACATGCGAATTTCCTTCTCAGGATCTTCGTGGTTGAGGAATAATAATTGCGCAACAATTACATTTGCAACCTGGTCATCGATCGGGGTGCCAAGAAAGATGATGTTATTGCGCAGCAACAGTGAATAAATATCATAAGCGCGCTCGCCGCGGCCTGTATTTTCAACGACCATTGGAACTACATTTTTGAAATCAGGGATCATGTTTGTCTCCTTTAAGTTTCGCCAATCATACACAAAGTGTGTTGGATTTTTATTAAAATTTGATTGATGTTATAAAAGTGCGCCGCACCCAATTAATGAGATGTTTCAGCTCTTTGGATTCTTTCCATTAAGCGAATGATCCCATCTTTCTGGTGCGGCGCGCGCGTCATTCTTAATCTGTTACCTGCCAACCATCAAAAAGCATTTCCTACTCTGAAGCTTTTTCCTCGTTACCTTCGGCTGGAGCTTCTTCTTCGGGGGTCTCTTCAACCTTTGCTTCTTCAACAGGCTTGTATTCGCCCATCGCGATTGACTTAATCATATCTAATGCTTTACGGGTCATCACACGGCTTGCAGATTCCATAGCGATGGCTTCGCTCAATTGCTTCTGTCCTTTGCGCCCGCCGCGAATCTTGCTAAAGTCCATGCCTTGCTGGGCGAGGCCGTTGAGGGTGTTGTTGTATTCTGCATCGAGGGCTTCGTTATCCAGCTGGATTTTTTCGACACGGACAACTTCGTCAAGCAATAAACCGCGTTCTAGGCGTTTCTTTGCAACGGGTTTTACTTCTTCTTCAACGAACTGCTCGCGGGTGGTGCTGCGGACTTTGAAGTAGGTGTCCAAATCCATGCCCTGTTGGCTAAGGCGGTTGGAGAGGTCAGAAAGCACATGCTCGCCTTCATGCTCAATGGTGTGTTCATGATACTTGATGGTGGCGCCTTCTTTGATCTTTTCGATCAAGTCAATGAAATATTTGTCATCATACTCAGCTTGTGAGCGGGCTTCTACATCTTTTTTCAGAGCTTCCATCAATGCATCCACTGTTTCGCCTGCACCGGTCATTTTGGCGAATTCATCGTTGATGTCGGGCAATGTTACGCCGCGTACGGTTTTGACGGTGACTTCGATTTCAACGCTCTTGCCTTTTAATTCTTCCACTTCCCAATCGGCTGGGAAATCATGTTTGACGGTTTTACTCTCGCCAGCTTTCAAGCTAACAAGTTCCTTGGCAAAGCCGTTGTAAGGCCATTCAGTATCACGATCTTCGCTGCGAACGAAGGTGGCAAAGCCCGTGCGATTTAATTCGGTGGTTTCAGATTTCACATCTACCAAAACATAATCGCCAATTTCAATGGCGCGTTCTACATTTTCAGTAGTGGCGTACATCTGACGCATTTCTTCGAGAGCAGCATCGACGGCTGTTTGATCAGGAGCTTGCCATTCGTACGGAAGGCGCACGGAGTGATAATCGCCAAGTTCCACTTCAGGAGCCAGTGGCACACGGAAGGTGAACTTTGGCGGCTCAAGGCTGTCGATGGATTCGAGTGAGCCAGCCGCGCCGGGATTCACATCTGCTTCTTTGAGTACATTGGAATATTCCTGGTCAATGAACAGGTCCACGGCTTGTTCGGTGATTGCGCCTTCGCCATATGTACGCACGACAATATCGTAAGGAGCTTTGCCTGGGCGGAAGCCTGGAATATTGCCGCGAGAAGCGATTTTGGTCGCTGCACGGCGCTTATAGATGTTCATTTTGTCCTGATCCACTTCCACGATCAATTTGACGGAGTGGTCTTCCTGGTATTGTTTTTCGATGTTCAAAGTTACCTCTTTTGTTTTCAAACCCTAAAGGTTTTAGGGTCTTTAGGATTTTATGTTTTATTTTCAGTGAGGATGGTGGGAGTTGAACCCACACGCCTTGCGGCACATGATCCTAAGTCATGCCTGTCTGCCAATTCCAGCACATCCCCAGATTTGCCATTCGGTGTGCAATGAGCGGCGAAATTATACCGTAAGGTATGTCTAATTTGTGGATTTTTGAGCGGCTATTTTTCTTCTCGTTTCTTTTTCTGCCGGAGACATAAGCGTAAGATAGGGAGGCTGATTTTCATCAAAAATAAGCAGATTTGATAAAGTTATAATCATAATTTAAAGGAGAAACTTATACATGCCCCTCTCTGCTGGTATTCCCGCCCCTGATTTTGAAATGTTGGATGATACGAATGTAGCTCGGAAACTTTCTGACTATCGTGGAAAGAATGTGGTGCTTTATTTTTACCCAAAGGATGATACCCCGGGCTGCACAAAGGAAGCTTGTAATTTCCGTGATGATTATTCAGCATATGAGAAGGCTGGTGTAGTCATTTTGGGCGTCAGCCCTGATTCTGTTGCTTCTCATGTGAAGTTTAAGAAGAAGTTTCAGTTGCAATTTCCCTTACTTGCGGACGATGAACACAAGGTTTGTGATCTCTACCAGGTGTGGGGACCGAAGAAATTTATGGGCAAGGAGTACGAAGGTGTACTTCGTACAACATACTTAATCGATATGGAAGGAAATATCAAACGGGTGTTTGAGAATGTCCGTCCGGCGGAGCATAGTGCTGAGTTGCTGGCTGATCTGGGAGTCGATTAATAATTTTTTGTTTGGTTATTTGGAAACAGGCTGATGGTGTTGCGAGAACATTATCAGCTTGTTTTTTGTTTATTGGACGGTATCAGCTTTCAGTTAAGGAAGAAGCGCACAATGTCCCTAAAAAATAGTGACAAATGTCAGGTAGTTTGGTATATTGGTCAGGTTGTGAAAATAGTGACAATTCACACATAATTTGTCTTATTTAGGTAATTAAAGTGGAATCGGGGTGGGTTCCCTTTTGATTTTTTTTAAGGAGAGAGCTATGCGACACTTTGTAATTGTGGGAATTTTGGTCATTCTCGTGGCCGGTCTCACTTATATCGGATTGGACGCGATTGAGTTGATGCCGATAGCGGCAAGCGCTCAAGCTGCGCCGATTGATTGGTTGTGGAACTGGGAAGTGGTCACCATATCGTTCCTGTTTGCTTTGATCACTGTTCCCATGGCATATAGTCTTGTTGTGTTCCGAAAGAAAAAGGGCGATAACACGGATGCTGTCCACATCGAAGGAAATACCAACCTGGAAATTGCATGGACGGTGCTTCCGCTTTTCCTTGTGATGATCTTTGCTTATATGGGAGCGTACTCACTTGGGGAGGTGCTTCGTGAAGACCCGAACGCGATGGTCATCAAAGTGAAGGCTCGTCAGTTTGCGTGGACGTTTGAATATCCTGAGACTGGGGTGATCAGCACAGAGTTGCATCTGCCTAGCGACCAGCAGGTAGTTTTGAAAATGGAGTCGGAAGATGTGATCCATTCCTTCTGGGTTCCTGAATTTCGTCTCAAGCAAGATGTTGTGCCTGGGCGTGTGACGGAGTACAGGGTCACGCCTAATTTGGTGGGTTCTTACAAGGTTCGATGTGCAGAGCTGTGTGGAACTTCTCATTCTTATATGGAAGCGCCTGTGATCGTGGATGAAGCCGCTGATTTCACTGCGTGGATGACGGAACAGGAAGCGCTCGCTGCTGCTGCTCAAACCCCAGAGGGTCAGGGCCAGCTTTTGGCTGTGTCGAACGGTTGTGTGGGATGCCATTCAGTGACCAGCACAAGCCTGCCTACTGCGCCTACTTGGTTTGGGTTGTACGGTTCACAAGTTGAGTTGGCTGATGGAACAACAGTTACAGCCGACGATGCTTTTATTACCGAGTCAATTCTTGATCCGAAGGCGAAGGAAGTTGCGGGCTTCTCTCCAACTATTATGCCTCCATACACATTGACTACTGACCAAATCGCGAACATCATCGCGTATATTAAGACTCTGAAATAAGACGGCGGAGGATTTTTAAATGAAGCGTTTCTTTTC
>Ga0075156_10002071_pt1 | contig 11033 bp, 5 predicted proteins | sample JI81AbrownDNA_FD_70966 | JGI IMG/M metagenome (GOLD analysis project Ga0075156, IMG submission 70966) | Wastewater effluent complex algal communities from Wisconsin, to seasonally profile nutrient transformation and Carbon sequestration -... | ecosystem: Engineered > WWTP > Effluent > Algae...
TGTATTTAATATTGAATGATTCCTGGTTAACGCTACATCTTTTTAATCTAATATTGCCTTTTTAAATGTCAAGTGCTCTCGATGTTAGCTTATTTACATTTACTTTGATGTTGACATCTTGGTAGAACGATGGAATTTTTTCTCACTTTTTGAGGTTTTCACGCAGTTGGGGTGCTCCATAAACGGGAACGAGAAAAATTAATCGGGCAGCATTTCCATATAAAGGGTTGAAAAAAGTCCACGCAATTTTTCCCTACTCCGTACTTGGTTTTGTTTGGCAACGAAAACTGTAAACCTGATGGATTGAACAAATTTCTTCGTTAAAAGTATTCAAATTAAAAAGGGTGCGACTAGTCAAGTTGTTAGAACAGATTTGCTACAAACTATGAGTGAGCCGGAAATCGAGGATCGAAAGCCGGCAGCTATCGAAATTGTAGCAGTCCCTGAATCTCAGGATGGAGGTGAATCAAGCGCTCCAGAATTGGATTCAGGGTCCGAGCTGCCGTTTTTGGTAACTCAGTGGCTCGCAAACTACAAGCCTCCAATATCCGACGAACGAAAGAAAAAAGAGGCCCTGGAAGCCATTCAAACCGCATCAAAGCAACTAGCTCAGGCATTCAAGACATTAGGAGCATTCGGCACTTGTGTGGATATGGGCGATACCGGAATCCGGGATGCTTCGTACGAGGACGTGTCTGTGCGATGGTCCCACAACAATCCTTTGGAGCATTTGGTTCACGCAGCTCAACAATCCACGATCGCTTCCCTCCAAGCTGCAGCTTCCAAGGTGGATTTAATCTCTCAAGACTCCTCGTCGATAATCATGACGTCTCTTATTAAAAGAGCCATAGAGGAGGATCCTCCAAGCGAGGACTCTTCGAAAATTATATCTCTTCTTCAGCCTCCGACGCTTTTAACTTCTACTGAAGAAGTGAGACGTAGCAAAATGCCATCTACGATCAACACGACGCTCTCTCCAACCTTGGAAACACCGAAAACCCTGGCTTCGGGAAACTCCGTCGATTCTCAACTCACTTTGGCCTTGGAATCCAATCCCAGTGTCCTGAGAATCAAAGCGGCCGTAGCTTCGCGAAATTATGTGGCTTATCGCACAACCTTCACAAATCAAAGGGAAAACCTTCAACGACTTGAGAGAGATTTGGATCGAGCAAATCAAACTCTTGAAAGCTTTCATATACATGGGTCACAAGATTTGATGATGGAGGCACAAAGAGTCTCGGCATTTTTATCAGCGCAAATCCCCGACGTCAACATCTGTGTTCAAGAAGCGCATAAATCCATGTTGGATGCTCACGAGGAGTGCACTGCCCTCTGTGAAACAGCAAGAATTCATGGGCGATACTACCTGAATCCCTTCAGCCAAATTTCAGCCACTCTCACACGATTGCATCCTCTAGCAACTTGGATGAATCGTGCTCCCCAATCTGTGCCTCCCTCTTTTACTCCCAACCCAAACCCTACTCAAACGACCGCCATACGAGATATAATGACGGTCAATGTGCTTCATGCAATCCAAAGGAGATCCATCCAAGCGCCTTCTTGCCTTAGGCAGAGACTCTCAAACTCCTTTATTACCAAACAAGCTGTCAACAATCGGTTGTCCCACGTTGTCACTATAAATGCACACTTATTTTATCCTGTTTACTGTTTGCGATTTGATCGTACAGGAAAATATTTTGTCACGGGAGCTGACGATCAGTTAGTTAAGCTTTTTGTTCTCGGTGATGCGTCAAATCAAAACAAGTTATCCAGTAAGCCGCGCGATTACGGAGCAACCTTGGTGTGCACCATGCGAGGTCATGCTAGTGTCATTACTGATATCGACGTCAATCTTGACAGTGCAATGGTCGCCACTGGATCTGAAGATGGGGATTGTCGTGTGTGGGGACTGAGAGACGGCTCACCAATTGCCGTACTTAGAGGTCATGAGGGCGGTGTCACCATGGTGTCATTTTCTCTCACTTGTCCCTACCGTTTGGTCACCTTAGCAGAGGACGGTTATGCCAGAATCTGGGATGTCCGTGAGGCCGCATTGCAGAGATATGTTAATATCGTCGGGACGCGCAAGAATTACCTCAACCCAAGTTTCATTTCTCCAAGAACTTTAAAATCTAACTCCAACTTGAAGTTATCTCCAACAAAGTCATCCACGGCTTTGGCGAATGCCATAGCCAAGGCTGATTCAGAAGACGACGATGAAGAAATGGCCGAGGCCGCCCCTACATCAAGTCTTGGCCACATTGTTTTGGACGACCCCCCACTTCCTCCAATCCCACTAGGACCTGAAGGAACTCCTAGACCCAAAATGAGTACCACTTCACACGCATCTCCCCCACCACCTGTTCCCAATGGCGTTGTCTTGCCTCCAATTCCTTATCCGTCAAACGCCGCAGTCGACTCCAGGAACAACGCCCCCGGCGACGACCATATCATTGCCGCACCTCGCATCGGACCCTTTGCTCCTGCACAAGTTGTAGATGGCAATGAGGCCATTCTGGACGAGGGAGTAAAACTCTTGACAAGGCTGTACCACGGAAACGACACGTCTCTTGAAGAAGATATGCAGGGCATGGCCACAAGAGGTCGTAGGAGGAAGATCAAAGTGATTTGCATTGCTAGATGTCCTATCGGAGGACACTTTGCGACCGGGACCGAGGATGGAGTTGTTAGAATTTGGAGAGACATTGACGATCATTATTTGAATTCCTTAGAAAAACTAGATCGACAAGCCGCCCGACGGGTCTATGAAAATTTGAGTTCGTCCCCGGACTCACTTAGTAGCGTTGGTACGCCATCTCCCGAAATTCCCGATAAGCCTTTAGCTTCCAGGTTGTTGGCGACCTTGCAGGGACACTTGAATTCCATAACAGACATTAAGTATTCCTCACGAGGAGATCGGCTATTGACAGCATCTCAGAAGGATGGCGTTGTTCGAATTTGGAGTTGGGACAGTACAAGTGAAATCCACGGCAATTTCAAACAGGTTCGTCACGTAATGATCCGCTTGGTACCCGTAGGCACGCCTTTGACGTCGAGAACTCCATCGTCCAGATCGTCGGCGAGCAATCGAGGTCGGCGAGCTACCGCATCAAGAGGTGGAGGTACAACTTCAGCAACTCAAAATGTCCCAACGCTGCAGTGCGATGTCGCCAACTGGAGCGCAAACGATCTTTATATTATCACAAGTCAATCTATACCCGTAAAACGCACTGGGCCGCCCGACTACCAACAAGCTGTGACCGGCGTACCAGTTTCCCCGCTTTCACAAGTCATTCAAATATGGGATTCTTTTCAAGGTCAATGTCTGGTTAGCATTCAAGGTGCTCACGCAGCGCCATGCCATGTAATTGTCCCTCATCCTCAAGATCCATTCATTTTTCTTTCTGCTGGTAGTGATGGTATCGTGCATCTGTGGGATGTTCAGAACGGAACTCGCATCCACTCCTGGGAAAATCGACTGCAGCACGGAGCCTTGACTGATCCAAGATGTAAGGAAAAGTTTTGTGGCTTTCTTGATGGTACTTGGAAGGATGATGGTACTACAGCCATTTTGACCGATGATTCCGGTCGGATCATAATTTTTGATACATCATTGCCTCGTGCATCAAATAGCGATCGCTTGGTCCCCGTGTGGATGAAGGAACAATATTTCGCCTCAGACTACTATGAGTTGCTCTATGATTTGTCTGGTTATGCTCTTGACTCGCGGTCAAATCTTCCGCCTCATATCGCGCCGCGAGCTGTACGTTGCAATCATGTTGGAACTAACAGTGGCGATGCCATGAATTATGCATTGTTGGATGTAAAAGGGCCTTTGCCCTTGTCAGAATCTATTTGTAGTGATCGAATGCATCAATTAATGCTGGGTGCTTTGTTAGTGCGGCATCAAAGAACCGTGTTTGGAGATCACCTTGTACAACGCACTTGGATACATGAAGCCAGTTCAAGGGTCAGTGGTGTGACTATTGGGCGGACTCAAGGTTCTATTGTAGTTAAAGGACCTCTTTATGAAGCTGCAGACGCACTTGAATTGACTCTTTCCGCATCTTCTCGGAGACTTGCCTCTAGAACAGGACTTGGACGTCAAAGCTTACCTCAACATCTTTTGTCGTCCCGTTACAATTATCTTGGTTATGAAGACATTGTTTCTTCTGATGCTGAAGATAGTCCAGATGAAGACTTTGTTCCTGGTCAACCTGAAAGCAATCGAACATTGCCAGGGAGGTCGCTCACTGGACTTGAACAGCAACAAGCACCCAGTCGAAGTCAAGCCAATGCCAGTGACGACGATGAAAGTGTCAGTTTAGTTGAGTCAGATCATTCCTTGCTCTATGGATCAGACGATAGTCTTGAACCTGAAGAATTGGACGACCACAGTCCAGTGAGGCGAAGAAGACCAAGAAGGGCAACTGGCCAGCAAAGGGCTATTGATTTATCTGGTGGCAGAAGATTACGAGATGGACGTGAGATAACAAATCGAACTCAAAATCAAGGTCGACGTCAACCGAGCCGACCTCCTGCAAGAAGGAGCGATAGTCTTACTGTCGTCTCAGAGCCGATTCGTCAACCGAGGGCTGCAAGAGCTCGGGCAGCCCCTGCTCGATACGCTAGGAGCGACTCGGAATCGGACGATAATGATTTACTGGAGTTGCTTTCCACTAACAAGCCGCCGGAATCGCCTGAAGACTACAACGGCAACTACTTTGAGGATATACATAGAGGCCACATGTGGAAGATGAGTCGTGCTGCAAAAGTGAAGAGAGATTGGCTCATACGCGAGGAGAGCAAGTCAGGTTTCACTGGAAAGAAAAGTTACGCTCCGCAGGTAAGCTTGACTTTTAGACATAATTAAAATGTTCAATCGATTATATGACACACTAAATAATTTTTTTCGATTATTTCTTTCAGCTGGGAGACTCTGTCGTGTATATTCCAAGAGCACATTATGATACTATAATTAAGCATCCTGCAGCTATGATGCATTCGGCCCCATGGAAGTCGTTTCCAAGCAATAGTGCTTGGCCGGTCTTACTCTGTAAGGTGAAAGCCATCCGATATCGATTCCCTATTGAAATCCTTTTCAAAGATGGCTACAATGCAGTTGTGGCAATTGTGACCTTGGAGATGACGGGTATCCCCAAGATGAGAACTGGGCATGGTTTCCCGTGGCCTATGCCAGAATTCATTCAGCAGCAGTCTCGCAGCAATTCCAAAGTTTTCGAAGTGAGTTTGTTTCAGTGCGGAGAAATCGATTTCCTTATTCCTGAGGCTTTGTATCTGTGGCGACAGGTATCGTTGGAGACCGCTATTCGCTTGAACCATGGGAACCCGAGAGGAATTACTGTGCATGCTTTTTACGAAAATAACCCCAAGTCTCGAAACGACGATCCGTACACTACATTCATAGGCGAGATGGTGTCGATTGATGGAATTCTCGTTACTGAAGAGTCCGATGGTACTGTGCAAATTGAGTTTGGACAGCAAACTCAAGAGTGCGAGCTTCATTTCCAGCAAAGTGGTTACAGTACGATCCAGGTCGCTTGGCGCAACGACGCCCCAGATACTCTCTGTCCTTGGGATCTTAATGTCTCGTCAACTCCTGTTGGTGATATACCACAGTGTCCCGCAATCCCTGAAGCTATGCAAATCGATTTGATTGAGAAACTTTCCGAGATTCTCCGAGAAAATGAGAGGATCAAAAACTACTTCGCGTTTCCTGTGGATACCTCTGTTTATTCCGATTACAACATGTTAGTAGAAGTGCCAATCGATTTGTCGTTTGTGCAACGACGGCTGGAACAACGTTATTATTCAACGTTGGATAGTTTCATGGCCGATATAAAACTGATTGAAAACAATTGTTGCAAATACAATGACTCGCGAGGGGATGTGGTAGTGGCCGCGAGAGAATTAACCACTTACTTTACTAAAGCTGTCAACTCACTTTCTGAGAAGTATAAGGATGTAGATAGCCTACAAGATGGAGTTGTGCAACGGGAGCTCCAGAATCGTGTTGAGAAGATCACATTTCCTCAACTCGGAACTTCTCCTGCACCAAACTTAAGATTGCCCATGACGGGACCATCGATTGATAATGAAGCTTCAGGACATGCAAGACCCAGGAGAAGTCCCGGAATTCCTGATTTGCTTGAACCTTCCTCTCTACTTTCAAACACAAACTCTAGATACTTTGCAGGTCCGAGAAACGCTGGACATAATTCAATCGCTGCGGGCCAACGCCGAAACCCTAGCGGCCGCCGTGGTCGCACAACTAGTGGCGAGCTGCATCTTCAAACAACTGGTTTTGTCCCAATGCAACAATATAGCCGTGAAATAAATCCCCAGAATACATTAGGGGCGCAATCATCCACACTTGCCGATCTGTCACTTCGGAGGTCATCTCGCGAGCGTCGGCCTGCTCTTTCAAGTGACTTTGCAGTTCCAGATTCGTCAGATGACGAAGGATTTGACACTCGAAGGCGCGCAAAGAGAAAACCTAAAACCTCTGGTTCGATTGAAGAATCTAAAACTTCACAATATGTTGGTACCTCCAATAATGGAGCTGATTCATCCCGCTCCCTTCGCCAAAAATCTAAAGTGAATTATAAAGACGCTGAAATTAACGAGGCAGAATCAGTAGGTGCTGCAAGTGAGGAACAATCATCGGAAGCTGATATAGGCAAACCCTTAGAGCCAGCACAAGCAAACGTCAAAGCAAATTCATATTCTACGCGTTCAGGAAGACCCGGTTTACGTGTTCAAGATCATGAGCACGAAAGCACTGAACAAGAGAAGGAAGAGTCTGAAGATGAAGTCCAGGAAGATTCAGATCACTCGCATGAAAATCAACGTTCTTTTTCGGTAAATCTACGGCCTCGAAGCGGACCGAAGATTAAAGAAAGTGCTAGCAGTGTTCAAGACAGAGATTATTCCCAAAAGGCGGTAAAGGAACATGAAAGTTCAGCAGCAAGAGTTTCTTTAAGAATTGGTGCACGCTTGAGAAATGCGAAAGCAACACAAATCAGCTCTCCTATGAGCCAAAAAGCAGAGTCTGGCAGAGGCACTCGTCGTGGCAGAATCAACTACAGCGGAATGGACTCAGATGGTTCGTCATCCTCTCCAATCGAGATCGAAAGTGTAGTTAGCGTGCAGGAGGAAAACGGATCAGAAGAGAACGAGTCTGACAACAGAGAGTCAGAAGATGAGTCGGAAGCCAGTTCATTTGCTGAATCTTCAGTTGCAGACGATCGCCCCCGCATGGGCCGAATATCTGGGCCAAGAGCATCAGCTCGCACACGAGCCACTCGCCAACCTTCAAAGAGAAGCACGCGAGCGCAGCGTAACTCTCAACGAAAACGGGCGATAAGCACGAACTACAAAGAAGAGAGCGACGAATCGGAGGAAAGCTTCGTGTCATCTGAGGAAGAGCTGCCTCCTCCTAAACAAAAACGCCGGGTCAGAGGTCCACGAACCATGGGTCGTCAGAAAAAAAGAACAAAACGCGATTCCGACGAAGACTCAATCTTATCTGAATCGTTCTCCAGTAATCGAGACGAGGAAAGCGATTACGAGGAACGAGCACGTAAGTAAAACATTCATCGAGATTTTATTTCTAAATAGCAAATTCTTATCAAGGATTTCGACATGCAGCAAAAAACAATGTCGAAAATGTTACCATGAGAGGGCTCCCAAAGGTGTCCAAATGGCGCGAATTCAATTCGATTGAAGTTCGAGTTAGAATTACACGCACAATGCTTAGCACTTTGGTAAGATAGCTTTTTGTGCTCAGTGATCATAATTCGACTTATTATCTTAATCTCTAATCATTTTATTGCAATAATTCTGTCGCCTAAGCGAGAGATGGATAGTTCCGGTGCGTTTGCGACACCCGTTGTCGAGGCATATCCAGCCCTCAAAAATGACTATTTAAAAAAAGTATCACGGCCAATGTGCTTCCTAACAGTCGAGAAGAATCTTAGAAAGTACAGAAACATTAAGGAGATCCGAGATGATCTTATTTTGATATTTTTGAATTGCGTCAAGTATAACGGACCAACCCACGATCTCGGCAAGGAAGCAATGTGAGATGAAATTTGTTATCACATTTAGATATGCTCAGTTGGAACTCATGAAACTCTTTTCCCATCGCAGAGCCATTTGGCAGCAACTAGATACTGTTTTTCAAGAGGCCTGTGAGGCAGAAGGCATTATTTGATAAGCACTAGCTATTGCATATTCTTAATTTGGCTTGAATCTAATGGATGAGCAGCTGATTGGTGTTGGACAAGTCATCCTCAGATTTGAAAGTCCCAAGTCGCTCTTTTTCTGTTGCGTCTTGAGCTTTTCGTGATAATCCTCAAACAGCTCCACGTGAGCCACGCAGATACAAGTAGGCTCAACCATGTAGTGTAGTACAAGTTGCCAATATGCGCAGCTGGACAGTTCTCTGATGTGATATATCCCGTACCCACTGCTAATAATAAAGCCCTACAGGAGAGGAATGAAAATAACGCTTCGCTCTCCATTAATTGCTCTGGATTTTCTTTCACATACCAAAGCTCCGACAAAAACATCAAGCAAACTGCATTAACACTGCTCCTATTGCGCCTGATAGCAAGGTGTGATTGCAAAGTGATTTAATTTCGTCAAAATTATAATTCAAGCTCTTAGGAATACTCGCTTCCAACTTATTTCGACAATCAGGTTTGCGTGTTGCACAAAACCTAGATCACCCGTTGCCCCGGACCCCCTTTTGCCTGAGTAAAACGCTACCATAGTATTAGCAGACCAACACTAACCAAAATGAATATCAGTTCTGCACCGTCTCCAAATGTACTTCGTGTGTTTCTTGTGTACATACGCACTTCAAATGTACCGCCGATCCTTGTTGTGAAAAAAGTGAGGATTAGCGTGAGGCAAATCACCATTATGGACTGATCACTCTTGGTGTTCCTTAGAAGATTCATTAGAAAAATAAATAAAGGTGACCTATTAAAGTATCTTTAATCACTGTGTGTCAGAATAAGATTCCTACAGTTAGTATTTCGCAAGGAGTTCTAAAATCACAATCGAAGATCCAAAAGCGGCGGTCCATCTTCTCAGCCTAACCTTTCTTGAATATTCCACTTCACTTTCAAGTGTATCATGATATTTAGTGCTATGATTCATGATTGATCTCATACATGAAAGTCATCTTACTCATCATAAGACATGGATTTAAACATCTCCATCCATTAATCCAGGCCATGCAGAGAGTCCACTCCTAGAAAACAACTAACTTTACATCATTAAGCGTCCCATGCGCGATGCTCTTTCAGATATAGTAAGAATTTTACTTAAGACTAGTACAGTAAAGTTTCATTGAGTCTCATAGCAGTATTAAAGCACAAAATATTCAAATTCTTGATAACAAGATGCTAAATGAAAACACGTTAAAATGTACGCCATCATTTATTACTTAACTTACAATCCACACAGTCCTTAAAGCCAAGTCCATCGAGTTTCAGTAAATCAACAATCTAAACGTTGATTGGCATTTACGACCTGCAAAAGGAAGAATAATATTCAAATCTCAAGAAGATGTCTCATTATGAATATACAACACATCATATGTAAAGATATCTACACGCCGAGATTCAATTTAGTAATTTGAAATATCATCAATCAGACAAGACACTTTTCTTCGGGGATCATTATATAGCCACTCGTGTTAAGCGACAGACTAGTAACTTACATACGACCAAATTACATGTAAAACAAGTTAAACATGTCTTTTTGCACATTTATAAACTAATTTATAGAAATGCTTTTCAAATCGCTCACAAATTCCTCTCCTGTTATCGACCCACGAAACAGGAAATTATGTGAAGGCCCAAACATGAACTCAACGCGAGCGCGTTTGTACATACTCTAAGTTTCTCTGGTGTCGAGAGAAAAGTGCAATGAAAAAATTAAAACCCTCGAAAATTTGCTTCTCATGCAAACAACCGATTCGTGATTTATGAATTCTCGTAATGCTCAATGCTTGCTCTGATTTCCTCACTTTCAAATAAGTCTGACGGACTGGGTTCGTCGAAATCTTCGGCCATGTCCTCTTCTTCTTGTACGACAGACAGCATCTCGTCAACATATTCGTCTTCATTCATCTCATTAGCCTCTAAAATATCGGGCAAATCAAGTACGTCTACTTCACTCAAGTTTTCTACCGAGGGTCGAGGATTGTAGTACTGTCTCGGTGTGATTTCAACAGAGCTTACAGAGCTTGCGGTCGGGCTTTGGTATAGCTCTGCATGTACGTAGTTTCTGTCCTTGAACGAAATTGTTGATACAGTTCCCTTACTTTCCATGTCCTCAAAGTCACTCGATCTTGTTAAAGGCTCGGACGCGTCTAGATTTCTTGTGGATCTGCGTGATGAGTAAGCAATCGCTGCAAGAGCGGAGCCCACCATCAAAACGAAAATAGTAAAGCTCATGTAGCCTGGAACACCTGCAGTAGCGTTCATCGACTTTGCCTTATAGTTCATGCTGCCGACAGTGACTCCGTATTTGGGTGAGAAATTGTCACCTTCTGGATCGTAGCTAGAGCAACAGGCATATGCACAATCAACATCAGGACAGGATCCACTCTTGTCTGCAAAACATGATTCGCATATAGTGGAGTTGTATGCATCACACACACATTCCTTCACTTGACAACACTCCTCAGCACAATCCTCATCTGGGCAGGTTCCTGTACCCTCGAAGCAATTGGCACAAGATTGATCAGAGAAAATGTCACACTTGCAAACGCTCGACTTGGTAGGTGAGGATGTGGGAGAGGATGTGGGAGAGGTCGTGGGAGAGGTTGTTGGATCAGGTGATGGTTCACCGCTATGCCATTCTCCTCCTCCTCCACTGCTCCACTTTCCACCGCCAGAGGGCTTTGCTGGAGGCTTGGGGTGAGGCTTGGGTTTGGGTTTGGGCTTGGGGTGTGGTTTGGGCTTAGGTTTGGGTTTTGCTCCACCTCCCCAACT
>Ga0075156_10002074_pt1 | contig 11026 bp, 11 predicted proteins | sample JI81AbrownDNA_FD_70966 | JGI IMG/M metagenome (GOLD analysis project Ga0075156, IMG submission 70966) | Wastewater effluent complex algal communities from Wisconsin, to seasonally profile nutrient transformation and Carbon sequestration -... | ecosystem: Engineered > WWTP > Effluent > Algae...
GAAGACAATCCGGATCGGCCCGCGCAAGGTGATCGTGGCGAACAGCGTTGATTCAATGAAGGCGCTGCAGCCGGCGAGCAAATTCGACATCGCGGTGCTGGAGATCGACCGCCTGCAGCGCAGCATCCGCAAGGTGCTGATGGCCGACCAGCTGACGCCGAAGGATGGCCCGGCGATCACCGCGACCGAGGCGACGATCAACGTCGATCTGATCCGCCAGCAGCTCGGTCCGATGTTCGGCCGGATGCAGAGCGAGTACATGGCCCGGATGATCGATCGCGTCTTCGGCCTGATGTTCCGCGATGGCGCCTTCGGCAATCCTCCGCGCGAACTGGCGGGCCGCGATTTCCGCACGCAGTACCGCAGCCCGATTGCACGCAGCCAGAAGGCTGTCGATGTCGCGGCAATGGATCGCTACGAAGCCGCCCTGGTCAATGAAGTCGCCGGCACCGGCAAGACGGAACTGCTCGACAACTACGACTTCAACAAGGCGACCCGCAAACGCGCGGAATTGCTCGGCGTCCCTGCTGAACTGCTGGTCGATCAGGATGACGTTGACGCCGCGCGAGAACAGCGCAGCCAGCAACAGCAAGCACAGCAGCAGACCGCGATGATGACTCAGGCAGCCGGCGCAATGGCTGGAAAGGTGGCAGCATGATGACGACAGAGCAGATCGCCGATCTGCGCATCATCCAGCGCGTCGAGCTCGGGCAGACGAAAGGCCAGATCGTTGTCGGCAATGGCCGCATCTTCGCCCTGAGTTACGACAGCCTGATCGACTTGATCCATGCGCTCGAAGTGATCAACGCGAAGCTGACGCTCAAGTGGCTGTCGCTCAAGGTCGTGCCGAAGCTCTACAACCCGCAGGCGCTGTCCGGCGCTCGCATCAAGGGTGGCGGCGCAGACCTCTACGATGGCCGCGACGGCGAGCCCGTCCAGCGCTTCGGCCATTGGTGCCGCGTCGAGATCAACGGCAACGTCTACGACAGCTGGTTCACGCGGCTCGACGAGCTGATCAAGTGCCTCTATGCCGTTGTGAAGGACGAGCAGAAAGACCCGTTCGCGCGGCAGATCATGGAGGGGGTGGGGGTATGAGCAACAGCGATGCAGTCCTCGGTGCTTCGGGATACGTGGCTGGGGCAATCCCCGGCGTGATGGATGCTGCCGATCCGATGTTTGTCGCAGCGATGACCGGAAAGGTTGCTGGCAAGGCGGCCGAAATCTGGAATATCCTCGGGCGGCGCAATGCCTTCAACAACACGACCACGCTGCATGACGTGGTGGATTTTTCAGCGACTACCGCGCTGATCGTTCCACTTACCGGGGCAGAGACCCTGGAAATCATCAGCAGCAGCGCATCCGATGCAGCGGCTGGAACTGGCGCGCGAACCGTCCGCATTGCCTACCTGAACAGCAACAACGAGCAGGCCATCACAACAGCGACGCTGAATGGAACGACCGCCGTGTCGCTGGGCTCCGGCTTCAAGGCCGTTCAATGGATGGAAGTAGCCACGGTCGGGAGCGGCGAGGTTGCGGCCGGAAACATCGTGATCCGCAACGCGGCGGCGACAACGGTCGAACACGAGAAGATCGCAGCCGGAGGGAATCGCAGCATGTCGGGCCGCATTCAGATTCCTGCCGGCTGGACTGGATACCTGAAGTCGGCGGATTACCACGCCATCAGGCAGGCAATTGATTTCCGCATTCGAGCGACTGTGCACGCAGACGACCGAAGCGTCGCCGGCTCGACATACATGTTCCAAGATAATTCGTTTCAGGCTGCCGACACGGACAGCGAAATGGATATTCCCTGGTTGCCGATGCCGCCTTTGACCAAGATCAAAATGAGCGCGATTGCGCAATCTTTGGCCGGCACTCCCCGCGCCGATTGTTCTTTCTGCCTGCTGATGGTGAACCACGCATGAGCCAGGTCACCCCGCACACCTACCACGCGGCGCTCGTCGGCCATCACGAGGGCGCGACAGTGCTTGACGACCTGATCGCCCGATTCGATGCGCGCATGTCGTTCGTCGCCGGGATTCCAGATTCTGCGCTGCTTACGGCGTTCCACGAAGGACAACGGTCCGTGATCCGGTTCATCCTGGACACGGTGGTTTCAGTCGAGAGCGGGACGCCCAAGTTCCCGCCGATACTTTAAGGAGGATGTGTGATCAAAAAATACTGCGATAGTTGCGGCTGTGAAATAACCAAGTCTGCTCTGCATCGAAGAAAAGACAAAACAGTCTGGAGCGGTGGATCAGCGGTCATTCTGAATTCTGGAAGCGGTATTTCTGTGCGCGTCGATGTGAACGCTACCTGCACCGATGGATCCGTCACCCTTTACGATGTTTGCGACGGCTGCATTTCTGAAGCGATAGCTTGCGCGCTGACTGGAAAAGAGAAATTTCGCCGTTTGGCATCAGATAAACCGGAGAAGAAATAATGTCTGTACTAATGCGCAAAATGATTGGCTTGCGGTTGATGGACGCGGCAACCGATGGCACCGAAGGCGGCGCTGGTGGCGGTGCCCCGGCAGCCGCAGCACCCGAGCCCAGCATTCTCGAAGCTCTCGGCGCTGGTGGCGATCCTGCCCCGGCTGCTGCCGCGCCGACTGGCGACCCCGCCCCGCAGACCACGGAGCAGCAGGCGCTGCAGGCCAGCGAGACCGACACGCGACGCCCGGCGCACGTCCCCGCGAAGTTCTGGGACGCGACCAAGGGCGAGATCAATCACGAGGCCTGGGCGAAGTCTTACACCGGGCTTGAGCAGCGCATGAAGGACACCGGCCTGCCGCCGAAGGATGCGACAGAATACAAGTTCGAGCCCCCGGCCGGCATGGAAGCCTTCGAGCCCGATCCCGATCTGACCGCCGCCTTCCGCACCAAGGCGCACGAAATGGGCCTGACGCAGAAGCAGTACCAGGCAGTCATGAGCGAATACGCCGCGCTGATCCCGAGCATGGCCGAGCAGATGGTCAACTTCGGGCGCGGCAAAGCCGAGGAATCGCTGAAGAGCTTCTACAAGACGCCCGAGCAGCTGACGGAGAACGTCAAGCTCGCATTCAAGGCGTTCAATGCCTACGCCGACGAGTCCGACATGAAGGAGATCAACCGCATCGGCAACATGCCAGCGGTGATCAAGATCCTCGCCAAGGTCGGCCGCGAAATGCAGGAGGATCCCGGCGTCGGTGGCGACTCGATCCTCGCGGCGGAAAGCCTCGACGAACTGATGGCAAAGGATTCGCCGTATTGGGATCCGAAGCATCCGAAGCACGCTGCGGTAAAGGCCAAGGTCTCCGCACACCACGAAGCCGCCGCCCGGCAGAAGCAGCGCAAGGCGGCATAACCATCACCCCCCCGGCAAGGCTGAACAACCGCAAGGCCAGCCAAGCCGGGAAGCAGGACAGAGCGGGAACAACTGCACGCCAGCCCGCACCGCAGGACCGTACTACCGCATCACCCTGGGCCGCTCGGCCATCGGCTAAATGAGCGAACAACCCGAAAAGACGCAACACGAATCCTTTACCTCACCTTTTCGGGAGAAACATCATGAGCTTTCAAGTAACCGAAGCGTTCGTCACGCAGTTCTCGGCGAACTTCTATCACCTGTCGCAGCAATCGGAGTCGCGCTTCGAGTCGAAGGTCGTTGTCGAATCCGGCATCGTCGGCGAATCGAAGAAGATGAACCGCATCGGCGCCACGGCTGCCCAGCGCAAGACCACGCGCCACGGCGACACCCCGCTGATCGAGACGCCTCACTCCACGCGCTATATCGACCTCGACGACTACGAGTGGGCCGATCTGGTCGACGAACTGGACAAGAAGAAGATGCTCGCCGATCCGGCCAGCGCCTACCTCAAGGCCGGCGTCGCCGCGATGAACCGCTCCAAGGACGATGTGATCATTGCCGCGATGAACGGCTCTGCCCGCTCGACTTCCGGTGGCGTTGCCCTTCCTGCGGCGCAGAAGATCGCGCACGGCGCGGCCGGCCTGACCAAGGCCAAGCTGATCACCGCGCGCAAGAACTTCCGCACCAACGAATGTGACGGCGAGAACGGCGAGGAATTGAATATCGCCTACACGTCCGAGCAGCTGGAAGACTTGCTCAATGACACCACGCTGACGGATACGCAGTACAACACCGTCATGTCGATGATGTCGGGTGACATTCCGAAGGGCCAGAAGCTGTTCGGCTTCAGCGTCACCCCGTCCGAGCGCATCACCAACAACGGCACTTCCGACCTGGTTCTCGCCTGGGCGAAGTCCGGCGTTGCGCTGGGCATCGGCGCCGAGATCACGACCCGCCTGACCGAGCGCGCGGACAAGTCCTACGCCATGCAGCCGTATGCCTGCATGAGCCTGGGCGCCGTCCGCATCGAGGACGCGAAGGTCATGCAGATCGCTTGCAACTAAACCCGCCACGAACGAGAGGAAATAAATCATGGCTGCTGAAAACCTGAAGTCCACGGCGGTGACCAACGCCGACGCGACGCCTGTCGACATGACTGGCGCCTATCTCCAACACGGCCGCCTGCGCGAGTCCGTCGCCATCGTCGAAGCTGCTGGCGGCGATGCGGGCTCGACGTACCGCTTCTGCCGCATCCCGTCCAGCGCGCGAGTCTCGGCGCTGTTCTTCGCCTGCGACGACCTGGGCACCGGCTTGACCCTCGACATCGGCCTGTACAAGACCGCCGCCGATGGTGGCGCCGTAGTCGATGCCGACTTCTTCGCTTCGGCGGTGGATGTCGCAACGGCTGCCCTGGCTGAAGCCAACTTGCTGCACGAATCGGGCGTCGTCAATATCGACGATTCCGAGAAGCGCATCTGGGAAGCCCTCGGCCTGACCGAGGATCCGAAGATCAGCTACGACATCACCGCCGTTTCCGCTTCTGCGGCTGCGACCGGCACGATGAAGGTCCGCGTCCAGTACGTCGACGGCACCTAAGCAACTGAACCCTGACACACCTATGAGGTTCCTCCTGCCTCGTGTCAGTTTCGCCGGCTGCCTCTCTCGGGGTGGCCGGCCCCTTTTCGTTTCAGAGGATTGAAGCATGGCGACTTCGAAGGTACAGGTCTGCTCGAACGCGCTGCTCCTGCTTGGGCAGAACACCATCGCATCGTTTTCTGAGAACAGCGACCGGGCCGTGATCGCCTCGAACCTCTGGGACAACTCGCGCCAGGCAGTGATCCGCTCGCACCCCTGGAACTGCTGCATCAGCCGGGTGGCTCTGGCGCCTGACTCGGCAGCGCCGGCATTCGACTGGACGTATCAATTCACGCTGCCCGGCGATTGCCTGCGCGTGCTGTCGGTCGGCCAGGACGGCGAGACGCCGGAATACAAGCTGGAAGGCCGCAAGCTCCTGATCGACGACAACCCGGCCTATCTGCGCTACATCGCCGACAACGAGGACGTTGCATCGTGGGATTCGCAGATGGTCGAGGTCATGACGCGCTACATGGCGTTTTCGATGGCCTACGCGCTGACCAAATCGACCAGCCTGCGCGATTCGATGTATCAGGAATTCACGCGGCTGCTGAAGCAGGCCAAGGCGATTGACGGGCAGGAAGACACGCCCGACGAAATGGGGGATTTCCCCTTCCTCGCGGCGAGGCGCTAAATGGCGCGCGTCGACTACATCCAGACCAACTTCACGGCTGGGGAGATTTCCCCCCGCCTGCTCGGGCGCGTCGATGTGGCGCGCTTCAAGAACGGGCTCAAGACCTGCCTCAACGCGATTCCGCAGGTTCATGGCGGGGCCAAGCGTGCGCCAGGCTCACGGTTTGCCGCAGAGACCAAGGACAGCACCAAGGCCGCGCGCCTGATCCCATTCATCTTCAACCGGTCGCAGGCGTTCGTGATCGAGTTCGGCGACCTGTATGTGCGCTTCTACACCACGACCGGCCAGATCCTCAATACCGGAACGCCGGTCGAAGTGGCCAGCCCCTACACCGAGGCGCAGCTTGACGACATTCACTATGTCCAGTCGGCTGACACGATGTTCCTGTTCCATCCGTCGCACCCTGTCTATCGCCTGGTGCGCTACTCGAACACCGTCTGGAAGCTCTCGGCGGTGCCGTGGCAGGTTCAGCCTTCCGAGGAAAAGGGCGACAAGCCGGCGACGACCCTGACGCTCTCTGCCGCAACAGTCGGCACCGGGCGCACGGCGACAGCGGCAGCGGCCTGCTTCGAGGCGTCCGATGTCGGTCGGCAGATCACCAGCGGAGCGGGGCTCGCGACAATCACTGCTTACACCTCTACGACAGTCGTCACGGTGACCATTGTCGATGCCTTCGCCTCCGCTGGCCCCATTGCTTCGCAGTCCTGGACGCTGACCGAATCCCCGAAAACCACGCTCACCCCGAGCGCAAAGGATCCGGAAGGCGCATCCATCACGCTGACGGCCGGCGCGGCGGCGTTCAAGAATTCGGCGCAAGTGACCGACATCGGGAAGTTCGTCGAGATCAATGACGGCCTGGTCGAGATCACGGCATTCTCAAGCTCGACCGTGGTCACCGGCACCATTCGCACAGTGCTTGTCTCGACCACGGCGGCGCAGTCTGGCGGCTGGGCCCTGCGCTCAAAGGTCTGGAATGCGACGGACGGATACCCGCGCTGCGGGACGCTGTTCGAGCAACGCCTGATCTGCGCCGGATCGTCGGGCTACCCGCAAACGCTGTGGGGCTCACGGACCGGCGAGTATTACAACTTCTCCGAAGGCGTCGATGATTCGGACGGCTTCAGCTTCACAATTGCCAGCGACCAGATCAACCCCATCGAGCATCTGGCCTCGACGCGGATCCTGCTGCCGATGACCTACGGCGGCGAGTTCTCGATGATGGGCGGCAACGATTCGCCGATCACCCCGACGAATGTTCAGATCCGCAGCCAGACTGCCTACGGTGTTTCCGTTACCAGACCGGTCCGCGTGGCGAACGAAATCATCTTCGTTACGCGCGGCGGGGAGCGCGTCCGGGCTCTGGGCTACCGGGCAGACATTGACTCGTTCAACTCGCCCGACGTGTCGGTGCTGTCCGAACACATCCCGCGAGGCGGCATCTACGAAATGGCCTTCGCGCAGGAACCGGATCAAGTTGTCTGGATGGTGCGCGGTGATGGCGTGCTGGTCACGATGTCGATCGACCGCGACCAGGACGTGATCGGCTGGGCCCGGCGTACTACGGATGGCCTGTTCGAGTCGGTCGCGTCAATCCCGAACGGTGATGAGGATCAGGTATGGGTCGTGGTCAAGCGAACCATCGACGGATCGGATGTGCGCTATGTCGAGTATTTCGATTCCGCCCTGAACACCGACAGCGCGGTGACCGGCACAAGCGGCGGTGCCGGGACGGCTACATGGTCCGGACTTGACCATCTGGAAGGCGAGACGGTCGACGTTGTGGCTGACGGCGTGGTGATGCCGCAGCAAGTCGTCGCAACTGGTTCGATCACCATCCCGCGTGCTGCGAATGCCATCGAGATCGGCCTGCACTACGAATCCGAGATCGAGACCCTGGAGCCAGAAGTCCAAGCGCCGAACGGCACCAGCGCCGGCTCAGCCTTGTCGATTCACGAGGCCTATGTTCGCTTTTTCCAGACGCAGGGCGCGACCGTGCAGGGCGAGACGCTTCCATTCCGCCAGTTCGGCGCCGGCATCCTCAATGCTGCCGTCGAGTCCTTCACCGGCGACAAGGAGGTGTCCATGCTCGGGGAGAACAAGACGATCGTCATTCAGCAGACGCAGCCGCTGCCGTGGCAGGTGCTGGCGGTGATCATGAAGGTGTCGGCCAATGGTTAGGGACGCCACGCTCGACGACATCCCGGCAATGGTGGCGCTGGGCGCGATCATGCACGCCGAGAGCCGCTACAACTTCATGGCCTACGACGGCGAGAAGGTCTCGGCCACGTTGCGCAGCCTGATCGGCGTCGGCTTTGCGCGGGTGCATGAGCGTGACGGCGAGATCGACGGCGGCATGGTTGGCTATATGTCCGAGGCGTGGTTCTCGCGCGCCAAGGTAGCGGCAGAACTGGCGCTGTTCGTGACCCCCGGCAAGCGCGGCGGCATGGCGGCATGGTATCTGCTGTCCGAATTCAGCGCCTGGGCAGAGAACCAGGGCGCGCAGGAAATCACGCTCGCCATCACGACCGGCGTCAAGGTCGAGGAAACCGGCCGGATGTATCAGCGCCTCGGATTCGAGCAGGTAGGCGGCGTTTTCAAGCGGAGGCTATAGCATGTGCACAGGTATTGAACCTCTTTTGTTCGGGACAGCCGCCACGGCTGGCGGAGCGGCAGCAACGGCCGGCCTGATCGGGACAGCCGGAGCATTCTCTGCCGGGTCTGCGTTGTCGCTTGCCTCGGGCGTGATGGGCATTTCCAGCGCGCTATCCCGAGGGCAGCAGTCGAGTCAAATGGCGAACTACCAGGCTGCCCAAGCCGCCGCCGATGCTCAGGCCGAGCGCGAAGTCGGCCAGGTCAATGCCGACAAGATCAGGAAAGCCGCCAAGTCGCAGCAGTCCTCGGCGCGCTCCGCGCTGGCCGCGTCCGGCGTGGTGGCCGATGCCGGAACCCCGCTGACGATTCAGGGCGACATCATCAATCGCGGCGAGGGCGATGCTCTTACCGAACTGCTGACCGGCGTCCGGAAGGGGCAGCGCCTGGACAGTCAGGCATCCGGGCTGCGCGTGGCTGGCAGCAACGCCAAGGCGTCCGGGTATGCCAGCGCGGCGGGCTCCTTGCTGGCGACGGGCGGGAAAATTGGATCGAAGTACGGCGGTTTCGGCGGATCGAGTTATCCGCAGGGCAACAACCCCGACGAATGGAATAACTGATCATGGCGCGCATCCCGATGGGAAACTTCGGCAACCGGGTAGCGGCGCCGGTTGTGCAGGGGCCGCAACTGCCGGCGATGGCGTTCGGGGCAGACGTGGCGGGACCGCTGGCGCAGGGGCTGGAAGTCGCGGCGCAGTCGTTCGGCGTCGAGGAGCAGAAACGCGAACAGGAAGCGAAGCGGCTGGAGCGGGAGCGGAAGCAGGAAGATGAAGCCCTGACGCGGGCGAAGGCAGCAAACGCGGTTCTTGATCGGGAGATTGCCGTCAAGACGCTGGCGGCGGAAATCAGCCAGCAGGTCGAGGCCGGAGATATTCACTACAACGACGCGCCCAAGGAGTTCAAGAAGCGCATCGCCGATCTCGGAACGCCGAACATGGCCGGCATGGACCCGGTGACGGCCGAGAACTTCAGCAAGGGCGTGAAGCGCGCTGACTTCAGTGGCGAGGGGATAATTCACGGAGCGATGTCGAAGGCTCGTCTGGCCGACTTCCGCGCACAAACCGACAACATCCTCGACAAGTTGGGCAAGCAAGCCAGCCTGCCTGGCGCCGACCACGCCGCGATCAACGCGCAGGCCGATGGCCTCGATGAGGTCGGCAAGCGCGCCTATGGTGCCGGCTGGGCAAAGAAAAAGCTGGACTGGATCGCGGGCAATTGGGACGCGCATCTCAAACAGCAAGCCATGACTGTGCGCGACGACCTGAAGGGGATCAAGGCGCTGGAAGAGGCGATCACGACCGGTCCCTACGCAGACAAGCTCCATTCAAATAATCGAAACACCATCATTTCCATGCTAACCGGCTACCGGACGGCCAAGATTCAGCGAGACGAGGCCGTAGCGAACAAGGTACAGCGTGAGCAGGAGCGCGTGCTCAAGCGTGCCGAGGCCGAATTCAACACCTTCCAGTCGCTGGCCGACAAGGGGACGATTCTCGCGCCCGAGTACATTAACCGTGTCGTACAGATGACGGCTGGCACACCTTACCAGCAGGGCATCAAGATGCTGGCGCAGCAGGCACAGGAAACTGGCGGTCTGGCCTCGCAGCCGGTGGTAGCGCAAGAGGCGATGCTGACGCAGGTCGATACGCTGATCGCTCAGCGCGGGCGCACTCCGGAACTGGACAAGCGCCGCGAGCAAATTCAGAAAGTTCTCAGCGGCAGCCAGGCCGATCTGAAAGCCAACGGGCTGCGCGCCGGGCTCGAACGCGGCGTGATCAAGGACATGGCCCCGCTCGACATCTCAACGCCGGAAGCCTTTGCTTCATCCGTCGCCATTCGCCTGACCCAAGCCGAACAGGTGAGCCAGTGGGCCGGAAAGCCGGTTTCACCGCTCGATGCGCGCGAGGCCGAACAGGTGCGGGGAATGCTCGATGCGCTGCCACCGAAACAGAAGTCTCAGGCGGTCTCCACGATTGCCGGCGCTGTCGGCCCGAAGCTGGCCGGAGCATTGGCCGAACAGGTCGAGAAGCAGGACAAACCGCTCGCGCTGGCCTTCGCCACGGCAGGATCATCGACCACGGCAGGCCGCTACACGTCGGAATTGATCCTCAAGGGGGCTGCGGCAAAGAAGGATGGTCTTCCGATCAAGGATAAATTCGGGAAGAGTCGATCCGCTCTTGAGTGGGAGATCGCTGGGCATCTTGATGGCGCGTTTCCGGACGAGCGCGCGCTGAAGGCTGCGAAAGAATCGGCAAACCTGATCGCTTTCGGGCTTGCTGCCGAGGCAAAAGGCAGCCTCTCCGACGACGACATAGAGGCGGCCGTGAGTCTGGCTATCGACGGGACAATCATCAAGCGCAACGGCAAGAAGTTGCCGATCCCGCCCGGCTGGTCCGAGGATGACTTCGCCAGGGGCCTGCGCAACGCATCGAAAGGCTCGGACATCCAGAAGCAGGCGCCCGACGGCAAGGTGCGCGCCGGGGGCGTGGAAATGTCCGCTGCCGACTTCGCCGCAACCGTGCCAGGGCAGGAACTGATCTACGCCGGCCCCGGCCGCTATGCCGTGATTGTCAAGGGCCGCCCGGTCACCAATTCCGCAGGCAAGCCGATCATCGTCGGGGTGCGCTGATGGGACTGCTCGACGCTTACCAGGACAGCACCGACCGCGCGCTGACCGTGATGGCCGCGAGGCCCATCGATCCGGAACCGCCGAAGCCGAAGCACAGCGGCTGGAGCACGATCCCGCGCGCCGTTGCCGGG
>Ga0075156_10002077_pt1 | contig 11017 bp, 4 predicted proteins | sample JI81AbrownDNA_FD_70966 | JGI IMG/M metagenome (GOLD analysis project Ga0075156, IMG submission 70966) | Wastewater effluent complex algal communities from Wisconsin, to seasonally profile nutrient transformation and Carbon sequestration -... | ecosystem: Engineered > WWTP > Effluent > Algae...
CACATATCTCAGCATGACATCTTTGGAACACGCTTCAAATCAATGTGGGTCTCCAATATTTCTGAAACACTCACTGAATTTGAACTACTCAAAGGAGAAGAGGAAGACCCGTTCTTGCTTGAGGAAGGCTTACAGGAAACAATTGTGCTCGAGGATTAATTGTTGAAAATTATAATGCCCTCTCTAATAAAACGCTCTCTCCAATTAAACACAGCGTTGTAGTACAATGCTGGCGTTTTATTAGAGTGGGTACGTTAGCTAATTAGATATGACTTTAGATGGTAGTCTGCTGACCTTGAATCTAAATTTAAACGAGTTTATTGATTCAAAAATCCATTACCCAATTTCTTGCTATAACAGTTAAATATTTAAAGCTAAGCAGATGTAGCTTTGTGAACTGTTCAGGACATGATAGTACTAGCTCCGTCATTCTTTTCTTATGGTCCGCTAATTCGCCAAGTGTCTGGACACTTGTCCTCGGTGCAACAACACCGCGTCATCCGATTTAACAGTTCACACAACAAAAATGAAAGAATGTAAGGTCGTTATGATCTTTACAGGGAAGACGCATTTGCCTTCAATTGCCTTGAGTAGTTTATTTGTGTGTTATGTCCAAGGATTGAAGGAGAGTCTTGGGAACGTCGAGGCATGCTTGAGGTATCATTTTAAGTTAGATAGTGATTTCTTGAAGACCAATAATTTGAATCTATATTTTTGTAACTCCAAATTGTTTGCACCCAAATTTTGAAGCAAGAAATTCTTCTAGCTCTTGAAAAGCTTCTATGCAGAAAATAAACCCTGCGGAAATTTTCTGAGAAACTTTACTTTGGCTTGTATTAAATGGGATTATAGATGTCAAAGTTTTTTCCTTCTACTTTCAACAATGAGATTATTTGTATTGCTAATGTTAAGACATAATGATTCCTGGTTTACGTAGAAAGGGTCGATTGAGGCAGAGATCCGAACCGTGGTATCAGTTTAGTAAGACTACCTATGCATTTATCCTGTGTTATGAACAGAAAGTATAATAATTCTTGTAATTAAAACTGGATAAAGGACGACTGTGTTTTATGGCTGATAAAATGTATTCTTAATACGAATCAAGGTAATAAGAGCAGGAATCAAATCTTGGGCAGTGTAAAGAAATATGTGATTAAACACATGCCTGCGAAAGATCCGTCCGTGCCATATGTCAGATTCAAAAGTGAAGTACGTATGCAAAGAAATCATAACACATACTTGCGAGCTATATCCGACGAGCAGAATTAGTCAATTTTGAAGCCGTCCTTTTAGTCGGATTTAAGAGTCGTGGGGATTTTTAAAAAGATTCAAAGGGAGTCGTGAGGAATTTTTTAAAAGATTTGTTCACCCTAGATTTACACTATCAAGAATGAAGTCAAAAAGGCAAAAACCTCTAAAGAGTTTGAGGATTTTAGTCTAAAATAGAATTTAGATCATTTTTTACGCTCTTTCTTGATGACCATAAATAAAACTTGTTTGATGAGTTTGATGTAGGGAAATGTAGTCTTCAAATTACCTTACATGCTCAAATTACAATGGTGCTCCAATATGGCAACCGATTTTGAGTGGCAAATTAGAAAAGCTACGGCTCCAAAGCATTAATTTGGACAAGAAAAAGTTCTTGATCATTTTATTCAGCAGTGAGATCATTTAGCAAGAATTTTCCATGATACAGTTGGGTGGAATGATTTTTTTCAGATCAGCACAGTTGCTTTCTATCAAGCGCAAACAAACTTGGAGATTCTGCTTTTAAGCCCATTCACATAATATTGTCCTGTTTCATAAAATCAGTGGGTGGCAGGCTTGCAAATGGTGAGTCCTACTTCAATAATCAGCTAACTAAGTTTCATATCAAGTCAGAGCATTGTTTTGTGTGGCATCATAATGGCAGGATTTTAGGCTTTTTGAAGAATTCGTGTTTTGATCAAAGATAGTACGGTACCACATTTGGATGGGCCAGTAGACTGAATATTCCAGCAGCTATTTGGCAATAACCTCCTGTCATTAAGAAATGGTGCAACACACGCTACCTCAAGAGGCAAAGAACTAACACAAGAAGCTCAATTTGAGCTGAACTTGTCAGCGTCTTTGATGTGCTGTCCCAGGTCCTCTGGACAGGCTACATTGTGATATCCAAGAAATCGGAGAAAGCTATACCAGGACAACATAAGCAGCGTACCATTATACGAGGATGCCCAAGCATCGAGCATTAAACCTACTTGCCATATTAATGTAAGGTATTTCTTGATAACGGAGTAAGTGAGAATCAAGGAGTTTGCGATAATATAATGTCCTGCTAGTCACACGATGACTAACCTTATGACAATGCCACTGCAAGGGAATGAGTTTAAGAAATTCAGGGACGATATATATAAGATGGTGGATCAATCTCCCCCTTTGTGAGTATAACACACAGGAGTGTGTTGAGAAAACCAAATTATACTACGAATATAGAAAAAAGTAAATGATCTCTCGCGCACTTATACTGCAGCGCCAATTTGTATCTGTATGGAAAAATGCTGTCTGCATTTCACAAATAGAGATTGTTTAAAACTCTGGTTCTTTATCCGATATGATTGATAGAGTTTGATTTTTAGTTGAACATAGTTTTTCTTTAACAAAACCTTATTTCATATCCTTTTTTAAAAATAAAGCCTAATTTAAGTCTATTGTACCTATTGAACTTTAGAAACAAGGATTTATGCGCTACTCCTGTAAAGACTACGTTATTGATTTCACATTTTATTCTAAACTCTTCGTTACAGTCCACCAAATCATCAAGCATGCGAAATTCTCTGCTGCCTTGACTACTCACATGTTGCACATCTTGCTTGTTTGTTGCCAAATCAATCCTCTGAAGGGGTTGCCAAACTTGGTTGTTATTCGCGAATTTCAAATTGGTTTGCTGTTATGTAAATTGATTGAAAACGTTAATCCAGCATATCTATACAGTATCAGTTCAGATAACATTAATGATCATATAAACTAATTTATTTGTTCTAAAAAGTGTGTTTACTGTACATGAGTGATAATCTTACGTGTCAATCAGCATATGAGATGCCAAATACGTGGCTTTAGCAAAACATAGATGGCGGGTTTGTGGCGGCACACACCCAAATGAAACCAAAGCATAATGCAACACTTCAGTCAACTGTTAATTAAATTTATGTAAGTTACTAGTATTTAAATAGTGCCACTACCATTGACACCCTTGGCGAAAAGCTTCTTTTTCTTGGTTTTGGAAAATTCTTCTTCACTACCATCATCTATGACAATGACCTCTTCGTTACTTAGTTCTTGACCTGTATGAATGGATGGTCGTGGCCTTTTTTCCGCTGATATGTTTCTTTTTGCAGCCTCGTACTCTGTTTGGGGTATTGTTACATCCATGACAAGGGTTTGGCTTGACCGCTTTGCAAGTGGAGGCGAAGAATCTTGTGTGACTAACAGATTGGTGTTATTCTTAGGAGGCCCCAGAAAATCTCCGATTAAAGTTTGCTGCTTACACTGAGAATGCGACGTCAAATAAACAATCGGCGAACTGCGCATCACGTTTTGTGTAAACAACAAACTTTCCATAGTCATCTGGATGTTGTTTAACTCACGAGTGAGGTGATAGATGCGATTTTGAGCTGAAGATTTGGTTAGGACAAAGTTGGTGACTCCATGATCGAGCTCACTTTGAATTCCGCTTTCCAACAGCATGTCTTGAAATCCGAAGTAACCATGTTTCACGATTCCTTTCAGTAAAAGCAGATCATGGTCTGTTTCTGGCTGAATCTCATTTTCGCTGCTTTTCCACCAAAACGGTCTATCAGGCCAACTGTCTCCTGACTTGAGCGAAGCTTTCGCTGCCTTAGCCACAGTCTCTCCGAGATTTTTCACTTCAGGGTTCATCAAGATGGAGCGCAAACGCGATTGCTGAGATATCTGACCAAAAATGCTGCGGGCTGCTTTTTTATCAACCAGCATGCAAATGCATAAATCAGGCGAATTCTTCATGTATTCAGCAGCTACAGTGCACAAAGGCATCATATTTTCTTTGTTCATTACGCGAGCTGTTTTGGCCCATCGCCTTAGTTCGTCTCGACACCAATCTATGACGCGAGATCCTATACCATTTTCAAATCTCATCCATTTAGTCGCGTTTTTGGCACCTGAGTACTTAGACTCTGTTGTTCCTGACATGCGACGTACTGCTTCCACCAGCATGATTGTTTTTTGTGCCATCATCATGGGCTTTTCTGAAAGATCAATAGCATTTCGGTGAACATTCCTCTTTTCCTTAACTTTTTTCTTGAGGGTTGAAAGTTTTTCGATCGCTTTGTCAATCGTGCATTGTGATGCGTTGCTCTTTCGTAGCTTTTCGATGTTGCTCTCGGCGAGATCAATCGCTGCTTGATCATCCTTCACCCAATCAGCAGCGAAAATTCTCAGAACATCGCATAAGCTTGTCCAGCTAAGATCGATTTCGCTTTTTTTGACATCATTTCCTTCTCTAATGTGTTTTTTACTGTTTTCGTCCCATCTTGGCAAGCCGAAAGACGTTACAGCTCTCAACAGGACATACTCGGTCATAGTCAACGGAAGGACTTCTTCATCTCTAGCATTATAATCGGACTTGCTCTTCGCTCCTGATTGGTTAGTTAATTTTATACATCTATCTATAGCAATATCTGCGTAGAAAGATGACCTCGAAGTCTTGGGCCGCCTTGCGTCCAGATCTGCTTGCTCGGAGATCGAGTTATGGTTCGGTAGGAATGGAAGATTGGGATCAGAAGGATTTTTGGGGTTTGGATTCGGCTCTATCCCAACTATCACACGAATGACGTTCTTTAAGAGACGGAAGTTGGTTTTGGCTTCGAATGCCGCTTTGACCTGATCTAAATGCCTTCCAACTTTTCTAGCGGCATCACTGTCAAATTCTTTTGAAATGCGATCGCACTCCTTCGCCGCAAAGTCTAGTATTCGTGGCCAGAGACGAAAATCTGCATTCTTGATTTTAATGAGCCACCTTAAGAACTCAAGTAAAAGAATGAATTTCGGGTCTTTCTGATCGATCACTGTAAATCCCAGAGGACCAGCTTCTAATGTATCTTGGATGGAAGATTCTTTAACTGGACTTTTCCCGTCAGCCAGCCGGTCTTCGTCCTTAGGAGGTAGTTTCGAAAGAAGTACTTTGCTTCGTTTCATCAAATCGGAGCGACTTGGGAATAAAAAGATTGGCGGTGAAGGTTTTTTATTTAATGACTCCTCGTGCAACTTCGAGGCGTTTACAATCCACGAAAAATCGCCTTGCTGCAAGCAAAGGGACTGAATTATGAATTCCTTGTTGAACCCTTTGAGATCTTCTATAATGTCTTGTTCTTCGGATAAAAGGGATGCAGCTGCCTTGGCCGCGCTAACTTTCGCTTTCAGATAGTTTTCAGGATTTTGGACCGGTTGGAGTTCTAGGTCATCGTCTCTAGTTTCCCATTTCAATAATGGATCATTTTTCATTTGGTCGTATACAGCATCGGTGACAGGAAAACCATAATTACATATTGCTTTCACTAAAGTTGCATCATGAAATGATGTCCAGTTAGAATGAGGCGCACTGGCTCTTTTTATGTACCTTAAAGAAGATGCCAATCCATTCATATTGTCCATTTGAGAGCTCAAGTTGGCCATCGCGAGCAGCTCCATAGCGTTGTACATTTGAAAACATGAGGATAATATTCGTTTCTGCAAGTTTAGTTTCGTACTTTTGAATCGGTCTGCAAGGAGTTGCAAGGGCGCGAACGATTCAAGAATTTCTATCATAGTAGTCAATCTCAAACTAGATGGACTTTGAAGCATTACTAGGCTGTTACGCGGATCATTTGGAACATTTGATTGGCCTGGAGATTCTATTGGGGTAGACTCTATGATGCTGCTAACAACTTTTCGAAGCTCTGGATGATATGTCGTACACATTTCTAAAACTTCCTCTACATTTCGATACTGCAGCGATACAGAAAGAATGGTCAAATTTCAATTTCGTATGGTAAGGCGAGATTGTTATAACATACCGTGAATTCCTGGTATTTGTATCCCAGTGAACTTCCCTCGACGTTATCGGCTGTAATTACTTCCCAGCCTCTCAACTTTAAGGCGGGTAATAAGTTTTGATTGAAGGCGATTTCAAGGGGAGAATAAGTCTTCTCTGGCTTCACCTCTACACCCAAGCGCCTCGATTTTATCCAATCCTTGGTTGATTTGGAACGGTCGGGAACCGACTGAAACGATGTGTACGCGTCAAACAAAAGACTTTTGATCCAATTATTGTGCTGATCAAGCAAGCGATGAAAGAACTCTTCTTTTCTGTCGATTCTGCAGTCGCTACTAGTCCTGCATTTGCTATCAGAGTCCATTGGATCTGGCCGTCCAATAGTATCATCTCTATCAACAGGTGAAGAGGTTTGCTCTTCAAGCAGATTAATTAGCGGAATGTCATCTTTTTCGTCATCTCGGCCCAATTTATTGAGATCAGCAGATGCTTCGTCCTCTGCCAATTCTTTGAGCAAAACTAAAACTATCGATGAAGTCATTCTCTTTATCTACAAAACAAACGGAAATTAGATGTAAACTCTATGTCAAAACAAAAAATTAGAAACGCACCTCTCTCTCGTCAAATTTGCATCCTTTAGACCTGGTGAGCATTTTTTTAATGAAGCTGATGCGATATCCAAATTGAAGTAGTGCTTTGATAAGGTTTTCAACATCCTTACGATCCCAATCAATTTTTCTGTTCCCACCCCATCTCAACTTCTCGCGACACTCGTTTCCGTCTTCTTCAGAGGATAGATCAGCATCGCTAGAGTTTGATGATTCTTTTACAGCCTCGGACTCGGATGCAAATACATCTCCGACTCGCGCTTCAACGTACGTTCCCTTGAAACGGCGACGCTTCTTTGCAATTAGTGGCGACTCGGTGTCCTCCTTTGCCTCGCCCACCATTTTGGTCCAGAATTCAGGATCATCTATGTCCACATCACCAATAGGTTCATTATCTTCGTTCACGTTTGACAAACCATAGGGCACTTTGAAGGAAGCTTTGGAGAATGTACCGCCTGCTGCACCCGATGAGGAGCCTGTATTGTCATGAACGACAGTCTTTGCTCGAGATAATATGGAATCAATATCTGCGCTAATAAAAGCTTCCGATTCTTTGTCGCTCTTTCCAACCTTTTCCTCGTTGAAAATATCATAAGCACCGTGCCGCAGAAGCTTTTCGATTTCTTCTTTCGTCAAACCAACCTACCGTAGGCGTGGAAATTTAAGTTTGAGCTATTGAAATAGAAAAAATTTGGGTTATAGATTTACTCACCTTCGACTTTGTCCCAGCGCCCTTATTTTCGACCCCATGCAGCACTGCCTGGTCCAATCCCATTTTCAGCGAACTCATATGAAACATCTGCATCTCATATGTTTTTCGTGCTAGAAGTCTGTATATCTTGACGCTTTTAGTCTGCCCAATTCGATGACATCGAGCTTGTGCTTGCAAATCGTTTTGCGGATTCCAATCAGAATCGAATATGATCACTGTGTCTGCAGCAGTTAGATTAATACCAACGCCACCTAACCAATAAGTCAAATAGGTAAGAGGGATATCTTGATTTTTGAAACTAGGAATTTTAATAATCTCTCACCGGCTTTAGTGGTCAGGAGCATGACAAATGGTGTCTCCTTGCCTTCCTCAGGTATGGCTTGGAAACGATCAATGGCACTCTGCCGTTTTGCGCCCGTGATGGATCCGTCGATGCGCTCATGTTTGTATTCCCTCGCCATCAAATAGTCTTCAATTATATCAAGCATTATCTTAAACTGCGAGAAAATAAGCAACTTATGTCCGTCTCTCTTCATCCGGGGTAAGAGTTTGTCTAAAAGGACTAATTTTCCCGAGCTCTTCACCAACAGGTCCGCTTCAGATATATTTGATTTTTCTTGCTTTTCTTTTCGACGCATTTCTTGCTCGACACCATTGATCAGGAATGCCGAATTACAGCATTTTCGAAGCTGCATGGTCAAATTGGATATTGAAGGCATGTCGATTTTTTTCCGATTACGGTTAAGAAACTGGATATTATTTTCATAAAGTGCTCGATAGTATTGCTTTTGCGTACTGGTCAACTCGACTTCAATTAATGTTTCTTCTTTTGGTGGAACCGACTTTTCTACATCCTCTTTGAGTCGTCTGAGAATATAGGGGCGAATCAACTCGTGTAGCGTATCAATTTTCTCTTTGCTTTTCATTTCACCGTATTCAGATGTGAATTGTTCTAAACTTGGAAATTTTTCTCTATCTGCAAAGTTAAGCAAAGCCCATAGCTCTGTCAGGTTGTTTTGAATAGGTGTTCCTGTTAGCAACACAATGTTATTAAATATAAAGTCTTCGTGGCGCAAATTCACAGCTAATTTGGACTCATGATTCTTTAATCGGTGTGCTTCGTCTACAATGAGCAATTCCCATTGCACTGCAGATAGCTCTTTGTGATCATCTAAGACCAGAGTTTCAGGCGTAGTGATAACGACTTCAATCATCCAAATACGTTCATGCTTTTTCGTACTTTTTTTATGGCAACGTTTGAGGTAAAGAGCGTTCGAACTGTAAACCTCTGGACGATCTTCAAAAAAAGGGAATTCATGTTGGCGAATAATTGTGCGATCCTCCTGTGAGCCATAGTAAATCACCGCGTTCAAATCTGTCCAGGCCTTGAATTCACGACTCCAATGTGGGATAGTAGACAACGGAGCAACAATCAGAAATGGTCCTCGACACTTCAGCTCCCTTGCCACGAAATTTACGTAGCATGCAGTCTGAATGGTTTTTCCTAAGCCCATTTCATCTGCTAGAATACAAGATCTCTTGTTTGTATAGTTTGACAACAACCAAGAAACACCCTCAGCCTGATAATCGCGCAGCATACCACCGTTTTGGTATTCATGTTTTTCAAGCCGGGATTGGAAGTCCGTTGCCATAGCTTTCCTTTTGTCTGAACTGATGCTTTTCAAAATTTTAGAGCCTTCGTCGAAAGTTAAGAACAGTTTTCTTTTGATTTGCTCTCCTGCCTTTTCGGATTGATCAATATCCCGTTTTGCAGGCTTTTTCATACGGCGTTTGAGTGCTTCAACGTTACCCTCATAGTCTATATTATTTATTATGAGATCACGTTCGAATTCATAAGAAGCATCTGAATAAGGAAGGCTCATCCACTTAACGAGAAATTGTCGACCAGTACCAGTTTCATAGTCCGGGTCATCTCTATCCAAAATCAAGCCAAAAGGATTCTCTGCCTCGTCGACATCTTCTTTATCATCGTTTGCAAGCTCCAGGATTCGATCAACTTCCAGAAAACTAGGATCGAAATAGTCACCGTCGCCTCTTTCATCGGCCGAAAAGTAGTAACCACCCCGAGACTTTGAAAAAAAGTTCCGCAAATGTGTCGATGCGGTTTCAATCAGCTCAAGCAAATCTTCCTTGGTTTCCCATGAGCAATGCAGATAGCTCAATCCATTCCATTTAACCAGATACCGCTCCTCGTAAGTATCTAGACTCTTATCAACTTCAGTGGATTCTTGAAACCATCTAGATCCATTGTCCACCTCCGATGTATTCATCTTGCTGCAAATTTCATGCCACGAGCGGATTGTCTCGGAGCGAGACGCTATGATTCTTTGAATCTTCATTTCTTCTTGTGAATCGTCTTCGTCCACGTTAGAATAATTTGTGACTTCCTCTTCAGTAGAAGATCCAGAATCCTCACCCTGATCAATATTTTGCTTTACTGGCGACTTGTGCTTTCGCTTTGATGTATGACGAATCGCCGGAGACTTTGGTCCATGCTTCTGTTTGCCATCCCTGCTTTTGCTTTTGTATCCAGCAGAATTCTTTTTAATGGAATGGGCAGGTGGAGATTGAGGAGATCTAGAGTGGAATGCCTCCTTTTTAGCACCCGTCTCTGACATGCTTTTTTGAAATTTGGTACGACGTGACGACTTTCGCAATGCAACGCCTGTTTCTTTTTCTGCGGCGGCGGAACCTCGTACGTCGCAAATGTTGTCTACGGTTTCATCCGCTTCCTCTTCTTCAGTATCACAATCCTCTTCTTCCTCTTCCTCTTCTGGAGACTTGGAATCATTTTGAGAACTTGTTGAATTTGCAAGAGATTTTTCGTTGAGATTAAACCTCTTCTTAGCCCCAGCTCGGGAGGAGCGTCGAGGCCTGTAGACCTGGGCATCTCCATCGGAATCAAATGGATTCATTTCAGTTTCAATTGCAATGACTCTATCTACGCTGGGAATCCCTCTCGAGTCTTCTTGATTATAGCCGCCCTATTCGGCTTAATGTATGTTGCCGCAATTCTTGAGCGTGTCTTAGTTCCCTTCACCGTTAGCCTGGGATGTGATCGTTGCTGAGTTTGCTCGCTGTTATTTTTACTTTTAGATGTTTCCTCACATCGGAAAATTCTGTGTCTATTTTGTCTCCTGCGCGTTGATAGCTTCCATGTACTCACTATTTTTTTGGTTTTCATAGGAGCTTGTTAAGGAATTACGGAAACTTTTTAGAATGTTGTCGCTGTAGTAGCAAGAGGTGCCGCAATCTGTTTAGTTCATAGCAAGTCAACATATGGTATTAGTACGAATTAGCAGTTAAATAATAATTATACTGCAGCCTGATACCAGTGAAAATCTATAACCCTAAATATTAGAATTTTGCACATAACAAAGCATCTGCAAGTTTTAGAATTGTTGTCAAAATTTCAGCAATAATAATGCATGCCGATTATCAACCTTTATTTTAGAAGCACAGAATCAAAATAATTTCGCTATTTGCACTTAATACAACTAACATACTATGAAATCACGCTGATTGGAGGCTGCTTATATGGAAGAAAATTCTTTGTAAAGACTAAAATTATTTGAATGGATGATCAAAGAATATATTGTCATTGAATTGGTTGATCATTGCTACTTT
>Ga0075156_10002081_pt1 | contig 11014 bp, 5 predicted proteins | sample JI81AbrownDNA_FD_70966 | JGI IMG/M metagenome (GOLD analysis project Ga0075156, IMG submission 70966) | Wastewater effluent complex algal communities from Wisconsin, to seasonally profile nutrient transformation and Carbon sequestration -... | ecosystem: Engineered > WWTP > Effluent > Algae...
CTCAATCTCACATATCATATTTTTCTTCGTTGTTTGTGATGTCAACTATTCCTTAGAATATAAACTTTTTGAAATTCCTTGGGAAATTATTTTTTGGGAATCCTTTGGCAAGTTTTTTATCCTTTGGCAAATTATGGACTCCCATCATGGACTAAAAATTACACACTACTACTAGTTTGGCGCTTGGAATCTCCAGAACTTTTGCACGTGGTCAACATGAATTCAAAAACGACAGAAATGCTTGCGATTAATAACTACCGTAGTTCATGACTTGAAAAATGTTTACTTAAAGTAAGTATATAAAGAATCTTGCGAATGGATCAAGGTTCGGCAATCATTCTAATTGTAGTCGTATTTTCATAAAATGAATTTTCTTCAACTTTTTTTAGAATTTTCCTTTATATTTGCCCTATTCACTTCGTTGTAATGATCAAGGCGCATATCAATTTAGTAGTTGTTAATAAATCCGGAGAATATTCACTGAGAATACTTTGGACCACTTGTGCAACTTGTGAAAATGGTCAACATTTCCTACAACAATGTGTTCGTGTCTTTTGTCTTTGTCCATTTGTCCGAAGATTGTCATGAGTAATGATAACTGGCCATACCTGGCACTTAAAAACCTAACTACTGCGATCCGAATTCGCAGGGGAACTTATGCCTTTCCAGAAATTTCGGTGACAATTAAACAGTGCCGTCAATTTATCTACATGTATCATTTGCACTTTTTGGGAAATACACACAAGAGGCACGACTTTTATATTTTATATACTTGCCTATAAATGCCATCAAATTATTTTCTCCGAACAAGATTTTCCCCGTCTTGTTGTTTAATTACGTGTAGTTGATTTGCCCGAACTTGTTGGCTTAATTAACAGAATATTATCTACGGAGGCATTGATGATGTTTTATACATCAATATATGAAGAGAATGTATGACCAACTACTTGTTGATCGAAACGATACATGCTTCACCAAGGGCTTCCTACCTTTTCTAGACATGGAAATTTTTTTATTTGTAACATCTGATCCCGCTATGTATTGAAAGTAATTTTTAGTCATTTAAGAGTTCTCTTATAAATCAGAAACGAAATTTCAGAGCTGGGAACAGCAAACTTGGTCCTAATGACCCATGACCCGGCATCCGTAACCCAAAAAAAAAGAAAAAAAAAGAAATCTGGTAATCAAATTGTAGTGGTAGTCTTCCTACCCTTCAACTTGTACTTTTACACGGCTATACTTCGTTATTTTATCTGTGATTGTATGTTCAAAACAAAGATTTCTCATGTGACACTATGCAAATATCGAATTTATTGCCATTCCACTAATACACACGAATCTCTTATGCAACCACCCATTCGTGTATTTGACCTGCCTTTGTATCAGCCGCTTACTGAGAAATCCAATAAAAAAGTCGGAGATGATCCTCGATCTCTAGCATGAGCGATCGGAGCTTCTCTTGATGGAAAAAGGAGCATCTTATTTGCCAATATGCCGTTGGTTTGATTGTAATTGTAAAAGTATTTACAACTACCACTGGGCTCACGATCCTAATTATAAGAATTTATTATTTCAAGTTACCTTCAATTCGCATCTAACTATTGCATTGAACGGAGGTGTTAATAAACGTTTTCAATCCGGAATTGAGGGGAACATAGACATTTATGCAAAAATGTAAAATCGAACATTGAACACATCTATTAAATTGCAGAAGATATTGAATCATTAATTCGTTCAGCCTAACCTCAAAATTAAGAAGGAGATGGGATCAATTTTTAAATGAATAAGTTCACTTGTCTTATTGCAAACATCTTTAGCGGCACATCATATGATTGGGCTAACATTTCGGATTTATTTTTATTAAAGTATAATAAAGATTTTACTAGAATTTTCGATGTAAAATTTGAAATGAATTGATTGTTAAATAATGTGAATTTTTCGGGAACTATTGAAAGTTATTAGTTCGTCAAACTACTGAATTGACAAGAGAATGTTTGAAAGAATCCAAAAACAGGAAAATAATTTATCTGAATTGGTTTAGCTCATCAATAAGAAGTTTATCCTTTTGAAGCATTACAGAAACTAACACAAGAATGCTTAATTAGACACAGATAACAGATAGCCCAATGATTTAGTATTAGAGTCCTATACATCGCAATTTAGATAGGGAGGCTATTGCTGTATACTTTGAAGAACCAAAAAGTAATAATCACTAAGGGGCATCACCGTGCGTCTGGTTTGTTGATTGTTGCCGCTAAAGTGGGTTCTGAAGCAATAAGATTTTAGTTTTGAACTACGATTCTCAGAGCTTCTTACTTCTCCTCTATTGTCCCCAAGGATAGAAATATTTAACGGGTAGAAACATCTAAATATCTGAGCATCATGCGTAAATCAATAACCTGAGCCACACATCTATAATATGTATGTTGTTGTGTTGCATGACTTTTAGAATTCCAACTTTGGGTTTGATTCACGACTCTCAGAATACTGACCAAATAATTTGTAAGGAGCTGGAACTTACAAAATCAAGTGCCTGGCGTTCCATCTACAAATCAGGAAGGTCGCCAGTAAGGGGATCAGGATGACCCATTGAAATTTCAAGATTGTATGCCACATCAGTATGCAACATATCTCTGCTTTATTCGCGAGGCAAAACCTTTGATTGTTTAAGAATTTTGTTCAAACTTATTGTGTCATACTCAAGGAGCATGCACGTTTCTTGTGCTATTGCTATTGTATCCTCCTGTTTTGTGTGCCTATTTTATTTTTCAAAACGACACCATGATTTTAATCGCTGGTAATTTGGAAGCCATTTAAAACTAGGATTTAGTATTAACGAATTTAAATTTAGTTCTGGATTGTCACTCAAAAGGAGCTTTTTTGTAACATGACAAAAAAGTATTGAACCTCTTCCAACCCAGTGAGCTTAAGATTTTTCGTACCCTAATATAAACAAAAAGGGGTTCATACTTAACTTGCCGCTTTTCCTAGTTCTCCCAAAGGGTATGGCACAAGTGCTACCAAAATTTTCGCTATTTAGTAACCAGCATGAAGAGGGATGTTTCGCAGAGTTGAATTAGGATCCTTATATTATCTCCATGCTGAGCAACAGGATTGTGTAGTTTACGATATGTCCAATAGTCTTGAAACAATGGAAGCATTAAGTGGAGCCTTTGCCCAGTAAGTATGATGAACGATTCCAGACTACAAAGCAATCTTCCCCATGTCTTCTAGCGTTGAAAATGAAAATTTGCTTGACTTTTGTGACTTCAATATAGTACATCTATAGACAGTCTCTCATATTAAATCAGCAGATATTCTCAGTATATATTTGTTAATGTTTCCTCTTTCAAGTGTAGTCACGAGCAAGCGTCCTGCACGCTTGACGTGTCCTTAACACGCTCTTATGACGTGATGAGTGATGAGTCTGATTAGGCTTGATCTAAACACCTCATGCCAGCTCGTGGCCATTAGAAGAAAATGTACAACTATCTATGTATTATACGTGTCGGTACAAAGTACCCTCGCAAAATCTTCTTTCAGATGGCAAGTTGCGAGTTCCTTAGCGAGGTTTCATGCCTTTCTAATTTTGATGTAAATCAAGTCAATATATAGTTCACAGTACACTTTTTCCAAAATGGAATGATGAATCACAAATAACATACACCTATGTGTAATATAAGTTTGAACATCCAAGGTAGATAACATTCAATTCAGATAGGGACCGCTAAAATGATACGCTTTTGTTACTTGTGCATGCAAACGATTATGGTATTTGTTACTATAGATTAGTTTTACTTGTGTTTCAGAACTGCATTAAATATATTTTCAGTCCAATCCAACAGTACAAAATTTTCACAGAACCTGTGGATTGGACTGGGCTGTATTGGACTGTACTATATTGGACTAGACTGTATTGGACTGGGCTGTATTGGACTGTACTATATTGGGCAAAACTGTATTGGACTGTACTGGATTTGACTGTATTGGACTGGACTTATTAATTTTACTAGTGTTCCAGAATGGTACTCAAAATATGTTGATTCCAATCCAACAGTACAGAATTTTCACTGAACCTGTGGATTGAACTGCTGGACAGGACTGGAATGTATTGGATTGGACTGGACTGTACAATACTTTAAAGCACCTGACTTGAATGCACTGGACTGTATTTGATTGTATTGGACTGGATTGTATTGGACTGAACTGATATTCTACTAGGTACATGTTTCTACAGACTGCGTGATTTTTGTGCACTAAGCACATACATCGTGTGTTACAGTATTTACTGACGGTGGTACATTAGAGGTCTTCTTGGTTCTTTATAATTAGCTCATGCAGTTGGAAAACACATCATTTTCTGTAAAGTTTGACAAGTTTATATCATCCACTTCAGAAAGCATTTCTCAGAGGAATGAAATTGAATATCAAAGTTGATCATCGAACTATTTCTCTCTTACGTTATCTATTTACTGGCTTGGAATCTGAGTGCATCTTGCTAAACTTTTTGATGGTGAATATGACGCTCCTACATTTCAGTAGACCGGTAATCTCTAAAAATATTTCCTCATTGCACAAAACGTCATTTAATTGTCTTTCATGCAGTTTTGAGCAATGACTCGTCAATACCTAATTATTTTAATATTTCAAATATCTAATGACCGAAGTCTCATGAAAGAATTCTGATCCTTTATTCAAAATTGTCTGAGAATTTCGCTTATCTAAAAGTAGCGCGCAGAAGGTCATCGTCGTGGAAGAAATTTGATTTGGCATCATCAGCTCATGTTTGAAAAATCTTATAGTGCTACAAAATCTTGTTATAAATTTGCTGTGTAGAATTTGCACTCGAAAAATTTGTAAATCCTTCCAAATACTTAGGGCCATTCTTAACAGCTATGACTTTTGACAGTATTCGAGTAGAGCTCTACATGACTAAATTTTCATTCTTAACAGAGTTTTTTTCTGCTTGAATAAATATAGACAAGCATGGTTTTAATTTGCCTTGCTTTAGGAACTGCTTTCTACTAAGAATATTTAGCCTGCCATAAGAATCATACATTCTAAAAACATGGTACACACTAATAATTTGTCAGGAATAAAACGCTATACATGAGCTATGTTTGTAAAAGTCTATTATGCTAAGCTTTTCTATTTCCAAGCCGTGACAATTCTCTTGCGTATCTTATAATTGAATTAAGGGTAGCAAAGGAAAACGATTAGTCATTTTTTCAACTGTAACAGGAATGCGCAAGAAGCATTATTAGGAACGTTCTTCGAACGATCGAGTCGCTCTAATTCTTGTGAAAGTGAGTCGTGGATTTGTTGCGCATTTGGCCTTTTTTTAGGGTTCTTGTCCCACATGAGGCCGATTAAATTTCGCATGGATTCGGACCACTTGGATTCAAGAACAGGTCGCACACCTCTTGTGATTACCAAGTCTTTTAGCATGTTTACGGTGAGATGCGGAAACAGTGGCTTCAATGACATGACTTTCCAGAAAATGAGTCCGAGAGAATAAATATCACTTGACTCATCGTAGGGTGTACTAGCATAAACTTCTGGTGCCATGAATGCCAGTGAGCCAATCATTCCTGTTAATTTATATGGTTTGGGAAGTGACGGATCGAATTCAGTACTCAAACCAAAGTCAAAAAGCTTGACATGGCCTGCTGAGTCAAATCCGACATTTTCTGGCTTCAAGTCACGATCGATGATGTGTTGCTTATGCAAGTAAATGACTGCACCAGTCAAACCTTTAAGCACTTTCAATCGTGTCTCCAGTAACTCTCTATTATTCCGTTTGTAAGCTCCTGGCTTGAGCCACTTATTGATGCCTCTTGAAAATAAATGTTGTCTGCATCGCCATTCTTCTACACGTTCTTTCAAAGTACCATACAAACGATCCATTACCAAGAAAAAACTCTTGCTACCTTTGGATTCTTGTGACAATCCCCGTAATTTGAGAACATTTGGATGGTCCATGGCGGCAAGAAAGTGAGCTTCAAAAGCCATGTCTCTGATGCCCATGTAGAATTCTTGGTGGTCAGAGCAATATTTCTGGTTCAGCATTTTGATAGCATATAGATCAGACTCTTGTCCTGTGCCGAAAGGATCACATGGATGATCTTCCTGGTGTACATCGTCTTGATCTCGCTGTATTCTTTTCTTTCCAACTTGGATTCTCTTTATTTCCGTAACTATACCAAAATTTCCTCTTCCTAAAACGGCTCCCAATTCAATGTCGCTGAGACTAAGCTTAGGGCAAAGCTCTAGATTTCTCAGAGCAAATTCATAGTTTCTAGATTTTTTAAGCTTACATTCAACAAACTTTGCAGCCTCAATTGAAAGCTCGTGAAGTGTAGCCTCTGGCAAACTAGGCCCCCCGAGAGATGTGACGGAAGTTGATGTCGTAATATTAGAGAATCTATTAGCCTTTTGAAGCTCTCTGTGAGCTACTAGCGCCGCCTTAGAAACCATTCTGTTCTAATCAAGATAGAAACCAAGAGAAAAAATGAAAAGCAGCGGTCAATCTAAGTTTCTCCTCGCAACTCGTTTGAGGTGCCTGTTGAATGGGCAAATATTTTGTTGAATGGCTACGTGTGAAAAGAGCATATATAGAAAGAAATGTATTGAAATCAAGAATATCAATATTAGTATATACTCTTCATGAAAATTGTTTAAATAGTCAAAGACAAAGCGAATTCAGTTCCAATATGTCTTAACCTACGAAGTCAATACCTCACACTAAATCAACACGACTTCCTCTTTATTAAACAGTGGGTAAAATACTATATCTTGATCTGTTCTGACGTGGCGTCAGTTACGAAAGTAGCGTCCAACAGCCTATTAACTCAATATCCTGGTTTTTTATCCGGGTCATTCTGGTCGGCTTAGCATCATTTGCTCCTGCTTTTTATCTCACATAATACATTGTAGAACGATTGATTATTATTAGATTATTCAGGCATCATTTGCTCCTGCTTTTTATCTAACATAATACATTGTAGAACGATTGATTATTATTAGATTATTCAGAGGACCATTTTAATTATAGTCAATGCCCGTAGTTATTGCTGATTCATGGGCAATTCATTTTGAAAAAGCCTTAAAATCTTGCTGTTCATTTCGTTCAAAGCAGGCTTGAGAGCTTCAATTATTTGTTTCTTTGTGTCGATTTTTGGCCGAATAGTGTCTTAGCTATGTCTAGGTGACAGTCTTGGTCTTGAAATTCTGTCGCAGACGAAATTCATTATAAGTTTCGACAATGCATTTGTTCGTAAATTCGATTCATAGCCTCATAGCGGCGCGAAATTTTACGACAAAAAACATACTGTATTGCTTGCTATTCATTGAGATAGCATTTGAATTGTTTTTTCTCAATTCAAAGGAGCATGAAGTTTAAGCACATGTCCCCGTTTTGTTCCAAGAGAATTTGGTGCAAAGGCATTTAAAGTGATGCAAAGCCATGATCGATGTATGGTTTCTCAATTCTGCACAAGAAGTCGAGCGAGATTGATGATTTAGTCCATTAATGAGTTGTACCGGATACAAACCCTTATGCATATTCTACTGCAAACACCGATGCAAACTCTGATGCATTAAATGCTCTCTCTGAGGTTACTGCAACACATACGTTCATCTTTTCAAAAGATCCTAGCCTTTGCCAAACATTTTAATCATTTTCTATTCGTACATTTTATAACTGCGACTTGACTGACTCGTCCTCAAATCATACTATATCCCTGAACGAATATTAGTCTTTATAGCAAGTTTTCACATTCTTCAGTAGGTATATTTCGATGACGATATGCTAGATCTGATGCGAAAAATTATGGAAAAAATTGCGGCAAAAAAAGCAAGTTTTTGTAGATGAAATATAAGACTAATAATATCCAACCCGGATCTTCTCAGGTGGTTCACGTTTGAATGAAAGAAGATTTGCAACCAATATCTCAGTGGAAATTATGACGATTAATTATTACTCTTGTTAACATTCAAATGTTGAATTTTTGAACTTGATCGAACCAAATGAATGTCAACATATATAGAGATATCTTATATTTGATTTTTACACCCAGTATGTCAGTATAATTTCATGCGAATCATTTGTTAAATGGATATTCATGACGCATTCAACTCAGATTTGTAGATTGCCGTTTTACTTATATTTTTTTTAAACCAATGTCTAGGCGTCTGGTGGACAAAATAAAGGATATCTTTCAAATGTCCTGTATGAATGTAAATGCATAAAGATTGTAATTATGCGGTGGAAGGATACTTTCATCAGAAAAGCTCTAATATTTCCTTTACTAAACACAGAACTGAATTCGACGTGAGAGTATATGTCAAAACATTTTAAGCTCCCGGGTGAACATATCCACCAATTGCATTCAATTATTTGTTATATCACGTCATTCCATTTCAGGACAAGGTTTCAACTCATTAAAGGCTGTAAAAATAAGATATTCTTTTTATTCACTTATTTGAGGAACTCATATTGCTGTTTCCAATCAAATTAAATACAATATTAAAGTATACAACACGCTACTTTAGTTTTGAGTTTACTAGCGCAAATCACGCAGCTTTTGCTATTGCTTGAACTTTTTATTGGGTTAAATCTGCTTGCCAACTTGCGTGTCATAAACCGATTTAATTAGTTATCCTTGGAATCTATTGATAAATGTAGCAAGATAATTCATTTCCCCCATTAGAGAATGCATGTACATCCTGTTTTGTATCATAATATGTAGCAAGATACAAAGTTATCTTTCTTGTATTTTCTTAGCAATTATGTGGGGATAGATCTCAGATCACATTAGATCTATAGTATAAACAGAAATTATTATTTATGTATCCCTGTGCTTAAGTGTACTGGATTCAGATAAACTCAGTTATGTACTCAAGAAGATACGCAGGCCAAGCTAGTGCACTGAGACTCATAATAATTAAAAACAATAAAAAGAGGCACTTTTGAATGAAACTCATGAAAATGTAGCTTACTCTTGTGCAACAGAAATTTTATTTTCCTAAAGATGTGGTGGAACTTTTTACTGAGCGTGAGAAAATGACAGTTGAAGCAAACGTACAATGCAATGGACAAGATAAAATAATAAAGTTTAGAATATGAAAGAAACCAATCTAGTAATAAACTAAAACTAACACGTACTCTAATAAATTTAGAAATATGCTGTAAGGCTCGCTTCGGTCCCAACAGCATTTTCCCGGTTAATTTTTGCCTTGCCTCTTTTGGCTCATTATTTTTTTCATGATATTTTGCTTTCCCCAACACACTCCTACGCGTGCTGCTGGGCACTATTCCCACATACGCTCAAACAAAGTAACCTTTAGGGTTTGGTAATGAAGTCCCCATGCATATCATGTGTGGGACATAATGCTACTTTGTCCTCTCCTTTTTTGATCTTGTCAGTTTCAAATGAATATCTTACATCCAAATGTCGCGTGAATCTGCTGCTTGATCCTTTGCCATTCTCGGCCAGTATTATGGTGTCTTGGTAAATTGTTGTAGTAGGTATTTACATACCTTGGGCTGACAAAAAAATGCCTGGTTCAGCCTCTATTTAAATGTTTGTGTTTACTTTTTGTTTACATGTTGTCGAGTATACTGCGCCATTTCCTAGGTCATGATTATGCCACAATGGCTGCACATATGTAGGTTTTCTGCTTAGGAACTATCTACCCAGGGCCAGTGCCCTTCTAATACATATGAATTGCATTACTCAGGCCAATTTTTTGTAGTTGTCCTCATCAGGTGATTGGGCTCTGGTACATAGGAAAGCTACTGCTGTTTGAATGTCTTGTCATGTCCATCTGGATAGGGACCATAGCTTGACGACCAGGTGATGGAAGAGCTGGGCCATAACCTCAGGCAATTGCATTCGTCTTCATTTATGTTCAATAAGTGTCAAGCGGCGAGAGCTTCACAGATCCATTCATGTCTGAGCGCAATTCTGTAAGCATTTTTTCTATGTATTTGTATCTTGATATTTTTTCTTTGACTATTGTTGTGTATTAAAGCATCTTGCCTAAATATTACAACACTTTTCCCTGTGTTGTGGACTTTCATTGCCAAATTTTTTATTAAGCTGTCTTATGTCCTCTTCTACAACCTTTTTGTTGAGATGGGATATTTTTAGGTTGTCTAAATGCCATATAATTGTACACTGTTTGGTGTTGATTGTTTTTGATTGCTACACATTGGTCATATTCATTTAACATAAATCTCCATTATTTTAATTTGTTTAATAGCAGTTTCCAAAATAGCAATGCCTCGTGCAAAGTCCCAAATAATGCCTTCTTGAGTTTGACATATAACATGAGTTGTCATGTTTTTTCCATATGTATTTACTGTTTAGTTTTGGTTCTAGCTTGACAATTAGTTTGGCAATCATACCTTCTACTAACATGTGGACATCTTGTTCCATGTTGGGTGTGGGAATGCACCTCTTATGTCAGTTACCGCCACGTATCTGCCTCTGGCATAAATGGTGCAGGATAGAAACATTGAGTTCGATTTTGTCATATATTACCTCTGCAATCTGCCATCTTCACATCCTCTTGCTTTGATAATGACGTCAAGTTTTTCTTTCAGGAACATTAAGTACCATATCACTTTTTCCTTCTCTTGCTGTGACAAATCTTCTCTTTTTTGGCAGTAGTGCTTCCCATTGCTGTAACTGATTTAATTCTATCAGTTTTGCCTCATTTTTTTTGCTAAATTTCATTATGTCTCTCTTATGTTCATTTGCTTCATGATTAAATGTGTGTAGTGATTGGATATTTTTGTCATATTTGATTTTTGGCCATTCTGCAACATACTGTACCTCGTATTCCTTTTGCTAGGCCTGTCATTGTACCAATTGTTGCTTGGCATATATGATGACTTAGGAAAATCCTCTGAAACTACATTGCCCATTTCTGGGTCTATGTTGAGCTGTGCTTTATTCATTTGTTCTATGGTGTTGATATCTTTATTGTTATGTGTGAGTCTTCTGGT
>Ga0075156_10002084_pt1 | contig 11004 bp, 11 predicted proteins | sample JI81AbrownDNA_FD_70966 | JGI IMG/M metagenome (GOLD analysis project Ga0075156, IMG submission 70966) | Wastewater effluent complex algal communities from Wisconsin, to seasonally profile nutrient transformation and Carbon sequestration -... | ecosystem: Engineered > WWTP > Effluent > Algae...
AAAAAATTCCGGAAGATGATAAGTTGCTGCGGGCAATTTCAACCAAAGGATTACATGCGCTCGCAGAAAAGAAAGTAGGAACCTCTCTCAATGATATTTCCCAGGACCATATCAAATTTGAAACTGCGGCTTGGTTATTTGAAACCTACCGCCCTGATTTGTTACTGGTTTATACAACTGACCTAGATACGATTCACCATGGATATGGACCGTTCTCAGAAAAGGCCAAAGAAAAATTAAAGGATATCGATTCCTACTTTGGCTCTTTTTTAACGCAACTACGGGTGTATGAACGAAGTGACATTGCTGTGATTTTGGTTTCCGACCATGGATTCTATTCTGCCAAGTTTACTTGTGCTCCCAATGTTTATCTTCTTCAGAAAGGTTATATACAACCAGAGTCCCAGGAATTTGATTTTATTTTTAAAAGCTCAGGTGGTTCTGCCATATTACTTCCTGGAAAGAGGATTCCGACAGCAAGTGAGCTAAATAGGATTCGTTCTGACATTTCCGCCGAATGCCCTGGGGTAATTTGGAGAGAGGATAGGGAGGACTTGGCAGTAAAACAACAGCATCCAGAGGCTGTTGCTTGGATTTTTACACCTGAAAAAATATACTTCTCTGGAACAAGGAAAGGGGAAATTTTTTCAGAACAGAAAAGTTTCCTCCATGGGCATGGTTATGACAACCGGCTTCCAGAAATGGAAACCATTGGTGGTGTTTACTGGAAAGGGATTCGTGATAAGCAAGCTTGGAAAATGAATTCTGTCAAAGATGTCTTTGCCAGAGCTCGTTTGCTTCTTGGATTACAAGAAAAAAAACCGATTCAGAAATAGAACTATGGTTTCCAATGTATGCATTCCCCCGGACATTCATCCATTTCCTTTTGTACTTTTTTGATATCATCGTCTGGAATCACAGCATCGTTGATCGATGAACCCTCGATATGCGTCTGTGATAAATCATCCTCGTCCATCATGAAATACTTTGGATAATTGTCCGCACACTGGTTGCAAGAAGTGCAATTGTCTTTGTCTACATAAGCTTTTTTCATGGAGATTCTTTCCTTATTTCCGAACCAATTTTATAATATAGAATGACGCTTACAAATAGGAGAGTAACGATGTTTGCGAGTATAATGGGGAGATTGGAAAGGCAAATTCCATAAATTAGCCACAAGATAATTCCTACTCCTTGGAGAATATACATATTCCTAGAGATATCACGCGTTTGACGGGTGAGAATCACTCTTAAAACTTGCGGGAGATAGGACAATGTAGTAAGAATTGCAGCTAAGTAACCAATGAGTATTTCCATTTATTTTGATTGGTATTCACGTCGAACAATCGTTTTGACGCCACCTCGAACATTGTAATCGCCAACAACTTTTAAAGAATATGGATCTACCGCCGCCACTAAATCCTCGAGTACTTTATTGACAACGTTTTCGTGAAAAATGCCCACATTTCGAAAAGACATAAAGTACTCTTTTAAGGACTTTAACTCGATACATTTTTCTCTAGGGGAGTATTCTATGTAAATGGAGCCGAAATCGGGCAATCCTGTCTTGGGACAGACAGCCGTAAACTCAGGGATAGTGAATTCAATGGTATATTCTCTGCCAGAATAGACATTCTCAAACCATTCGATTTCAGGGGTCTTCCAGTCTGGGATATGGTCTTGTTTGTCCTCATAAAGCGAGGCAGATTTTTTTTCCGACATTTGTTTACCGTAGTAATTGCAAAATTATTTTGGAACCATCCCATGAAAAGTGATAAAAAAATTGCCGTAATCGATTTCGGAGGGCAGTACGCCCACTTGATAGCCTCGCGAGTTCGCAGACTTGGCGCCTACACAGAGATTTTATCAAATGAGGAGTCGATCGAAACTTACAACAGTTACTCTGGTATTATTTTATCGGGAGGTCCCTCTAGCGTTTATGAAAAGAATGCTCCTATTCTCCCCGATGCCTTTTTTGAAATACAGAAGCCAATTTTAGGAATATGTTATGGTCACCAACTTCTAATGCAGAAGTTAGGTGGAGAAGTAATCGCATCAAATAGCAAAGAATATGGTCCCGCAAATTTAAATCTAAAGACTGATGAATTTTCTAAACTGACTTATGGAGTGAATAACCAAACAGTGGTTTGGATGAGTCACGGAGATGAAGTGATTCAGTTGCCGGAAGGATTTACGACCAAAGGAGAGTCGGAACACTGTCGATATGCATTCGTTTCAGATGAAAAAAAACAGCGCTATGGAATTCAATTCCATCCAGAAGTGACCCATTCCGCCGAAGGCGGGAAAATGCTCTCCAACTTTATAGATATTTGCGGAGTAGCGAATACTTGGAATTTAAAATCATTTTTAGATCAAAAGATTGAGTCTTTGCGAAATCAAGTTCCCGTTGGGAAAAATGTTTTTTTACTCGTTTCTGGGGGAGTAGACTCATCCGTTGCCTACCTTTTACTCTCTAAGGCACTCGGAAAGGACCGAGTGAAGGGACTTCTTGTAGATACAGGCTTCATGCGGAAAAATGAAGTCAGGGACTTAAAAACGAACTTGAATGAAATGGGATTTGATTTAACAGTTTGGGACGCCAGCAAAGAGTTTTATGAAGCATTAGAAAATAAATCGGAACCGGAAGAGAAAAGAAAAATTGTCGGAGACTTATTTCTGAACGCACAAGCACGTGCAATTGAATCTATGAAATTAGATTCTGAAAATTGGATTCTGGGTCAGGGAACAATATATCCGGATACCATCGAATCAGGTGGGACAAAACACTCCCACAAAATCAAAACGCATCATAACCGTGTCCCAGCCATACAAAAGTTAATCGAAGAAGGTAAAATTGTAGAGCCGATCCATGATTTATATAAAGATGAAGTGCGGGAATTAGGAAAAATGTTGGGTCTTCCGAGTCTTTGGATCGAAAGACATCCCTTTCCAGGGCCTGGACTCGTGGTTCGAATGATTGCTTCCAAGGAAAATCGAGGAGAATCGATTCTCCCCGGACTAAAAGAATTACTCAGCGGAATGAAAAAAGAAGTAAGCCTCGGTATTCTTCCCATTCAGTCTGTCGGAGTGCAAGGGGACCAGAGAAGTTATGCTCATGCAGCCGTCATTGGAGATAGTGATCTTACCTGGAAGGAATTGGATTCCGTTTCGATTCAGATTACAAATTCTATCAAGTCACTGAATCGTGTTGTGTTTATGCCGGGCGTAAAAAAACTTCCTGATTTCTTCGCTTATACGGAATTGACTTTGGACATGCTTCATTCCGATCTCCTACGCGAAGCTGATTCCATTGTGAATCAAATACTCTTTGAAGAAAATATACATACTAAAATTTGGCAGATGCCCGTTGTTCTTGTTCCTGCCAGTTTAAAGTTAGGAACATTTGGAATTGTTCTCAGACCTGTCGAATCTGAAGAAGCAATGACAGCCAATTTTTATGAAATGGAAAATTCCATCCTTTCGAGGATCACAAAAGCATTGTTAAATTTAGATCAGATAACGGCGGTTTTTTATGATCTTACTCACAAACCGCCAGGAACCATTGAGTGGGAATAGACTAGGGGAGTAAAAGAAAGAGGACAGCCATTGTTCCTATAGCCAATTCCGGGAATCTTCTATCAAAAAAACTTTTTTGCTCCTCCTCAGATTTTGGTTGGGTGACTTCTTGGTTGGAACGTGAAAATAGTCTCTTAAAGAAACCTGGTTTTTGAGCGGGAGTTTCTTCCCAAACCACCGGTGCAGTGGTGATCGTAACGTCTTTGGTCTTTAATATTTGTTTTGTGCCATCCTTAAATTCTAGGATCGTTTCCAGTCTGCCATTCGGTGTCGTTTTAACGTTCTCATAGACTTGGTTTGACTTATTGATCGTAACAACATCTGAACGCAGGCTTGAAATAGCCAAAAAAAAGCAAAGTGTAGAAGATAAATATATTTTCATATGTTACATTTGCAGATGGAATCTGATTCTTTAAATGAATTTATGATAAAGATTATTACAATCCCGTTAAAATCTCTGAATCTAATTCCATTTGACAGTGAGGTCGCTCATTTTAGCCTATCCAAAGTCCTATAGGGCGTCGTGGCCAAGTGGTAAGGCATGGCTCTGCAAAAGCTTGACCGCCGGTTCGAATCCGGCCGACGCCTCCATTTGATTTGAATTCCCTTGACCTGTCAGGTGATTTTAAAATCATTACTATAGCATTTTGCCTGGATGGTGGAATTGGTAGACACACAGGACTTAAAATCCTGTGGGAGTAATCCCGTGCGGGTTCGATTCCCGCTCCAGGTAGTGTTGTTCCTTAAGAATGTTTGATTCTTTTGTTCTTCATTGTTTTTCCTTGCTCGTTCCCGCAAACAACTGCCCACCATTTTTATTTTTTAATGACAAACTCAATGTTTAAACATCTAATCATTGTAAGAACAGGAATCCTATGAGAATGAATCCACCGAAAGATTCCTTTTTACAAATCATTTCCAAGGAACAATTGGGAAGGACTGCTGGTATTATTTTACAGAAAGAAGGACTTACGATTATGAAAGCCATCGAGGCTCAAAGTCGGAAATCCAATTTCGAATCCGGTTCTTTGTTCCAGCCTACAGAAGCTACTTTTGAAAAATTAAAAATTTCGCCCGAGATCGCCATGGATCAACTATGGGAGTTGATTGATTTCGGAATCGTCACGCAAGTTTTTGAAATCAGATCAAACAAATCGAGCGGTCTTATGGAGCTAGTATCCTTTGTGGTTACGATACCAGATGACCTTCCTTCTCTAGAAGAAGCGTTTCATAGATTGCTCAATCGAAGTGTCGATCATATCAAGAAGTATGTTGTGGAAAAGAAGTTACTTACCGAAGATCTATGGCGACTTGTTTTGGTAAAAATTTCGGATCCAGAATACGTAAAAAATTTCAGTGAAGGTGATGACTTAAATCACTGGATTGATACAAAAAGGTTTCCTTATTCACCTTCCAAAGCGATGTTAACTGATTCTCGTGATTTAATTTTAGATGGATTGAGTAGAGAATCTCAATTGCTTGTTGTGCCAAATATTGGTTTTTATTCACTACAGGATGCAAAGGCAAGTAGCTTATTACAAATCGCATATGAACTGTTTATTGCTAAAGTAGAGCCGATTGTTCGTTCCTTTGATATGGGATTACAAGATAGAATCGAAGAGATCAATAAGGACGATTCTCTCAATTTAAATGCGGGTCCCTTAGATGAAATCACACAAATTAAAACAAGAGTTCAGTTGTATATGGCATATGATTCTATGTTAAAAGAAAAAGGCTATTTTACATATGTAAGTATACTTAATCGACTTTGTGGCTTAGCTGAAAAAGAAGTTGAGTCTGCTAGGAAATTAGATCTAGAAAAGCTCTTAAAAGGTTACTTAGTAATGCTCGATAGTTCACTCGATTTCGATTCGAGATTTTTGAGATTAAACCTTGAAAAAGATGATAAAAATGAAATGGATGTCATTGAACAGCTGAGAAAAAATCCAAATGTACTTTCCGCTGTATGGCATGATGAGGAAAACAAAGTTGCTATTTTTGCTCAGAAGAATCTCCAGAAGTTGATTGATATCAATGCTTCCATCTATGATCATTATAGGTTTACTACAAAATTTATACTTTATTTCAAAGCACTCATAGAATACAATGAGCCCGACATAAAACCAATTTTTAAAGATGAGGATTTTTTAAAAACTTACGGTAAAAATTTAGAAGCGGTCTATTTTCATTATATACCTTGGTATTACAGGATTTTCTATTATTTGAATATTGATCCTATTACTAGCATCGGTTATATGAAGGCGAAATCAATTATTTCCTATGGTCAAATGGAAAGGGAAATTAAATACAAATCGAGAAGAGAAAATTATTTTAAGCGAAAACTTCGCGATAAACAAGAACGAATCGAAAAAGATAAGAAAGTCCAGCACAAGAGAATATTAATTCAAGCAATAGAAGAGGCTTTTTTTACAAAAAAAACACTACCTACCGTAGAATGGATTCTCGCAAATTATCCAATATTTTCACCTCTTTTGATTGAAAAAATTATTCCAGATTTTGCATTTGTTAAGTTTCCCAATAAATCATTGTCAGATGAATCAATCATTCTGTTACCGAATTCACCCGAGTTTGAGGTTCGAAATAAAAGATTGAAGGATCTCCTGACAGCTTGGATTCAAGGGGAGGAACCCTTTCCGGAGGACCTGAAGCCGAAACTGACCGAAATCAGAAATTTATTTTTTTAAATCAATTTGTTCCTTTGATAGCTCCACCAATGAAATTTATTGACTAAAATTTATCCTTGTGAGTGAAAAGAGCACAGATAAGTTTGTAAGCAGTGTCAGATTCCCTCGCAAATGATGAACTCGAAAAAATCTTGAATTTGCAAACAGAATTAGCATCTGCGAAACCAGATGTTTATTCTCTTATGATGCTCATCACGAGACGTACTCGGGAATTAATTGGCTGTGATGGAGTCGTTTTTGAGCTCAAAGAAGGCGATGAATTGGTTTATCGGGCAATCTCTGGAATGGGAGAGTCGCAAATTGGTTTAAGAATACCAATGAAGGGAAGTTTTTCGGGACTCTGCATGGAGACTCGAACAGCGATGACCTGTCTTGATTCCGAACTGGATGCTAGAGTGAATCTAAATGTTTGTCGGCGCATTGGCTTGCGGTCGATGGTTGTACAACCTTTGTATTTTGAAGGAGAAGTGATTGGAGTGTTGAAAGCTTACTCTTCCAGAGAGTCTAGTTTCACCGCACACAATGCATCCTTTTTAAGGCTGATCTCTGGTTCGATGGCTGCAACATTATTTAACGCCTATAAATGGGCAGAAAGTGAGAAACATATCAAATCTCTTGCTTATCACGCTAGCCATGACTCCATGACAGGTCTAAAAAATAGATCTGCCTTTTTCGATCAGCTAAGAATGGGAGTCGAATCAGCTAAAAAATTTAATACTAAATTTGCTCTTGGAATGACTGATTTAGATGGGCTAAAATATGTGAATGATACATTCGGTCATGCTGCGGGGGATTTTTTAATTTCAAAATTCGCAGAGAGATTGGAGACGGAATCGGGAAGCGAAGCGATTGTCGCAAGGTTAGGTGGAGATGAATTTGCAATGCTTATTGCAAAAACGGAAAGGGGGAAATCTTTAAATAAAAGTTTTTATAAGATTGTGGCAAGAGCAGAAGGAGTGTTACCGTATGAGAACCAATTTTTATCTTTGCGGGCAAGCGCTGGTGTTGCTGTTTTCCCAGATGATTGCAAAGAGCCAGAAAAACTGATGGAATTAGCAGATGAGCGACTGTACGAAAACAAAAAAACAAGGCGCTCAAAAACCTAAATCAAACTTTTGCCAAACGATTCAAACTCCTTTCTTTCTAATAACACTTCCGTCCAAAAGGAGGACATAGAAATTATAAACTGTACTTGATATAAGGCTTATAATCCATATCTTGTTTTAAGATATGGTTGATCAACCAATCTCCCAAGAAAGATATCAGATTCTCCAAAAATTTGTGTAATTCCGCTTCCGAGTGCGAAACGGTATCTCCAGCAAATTTCTTTTTCATTTCAAATATTTTATCCGTAAATGCGTCATGTTGGAGTTTGTGTTTTTCAATTTCCGGGTAATTGTTTTTCTCCATCACTCTTTCTTCGATTAAAAAATGGCTAAGAGTGTAATCTTCAAGAGCATTGATCGCTTCCTTGATTTCATCAATTTTGGACAAAAGATTGTTTGGATTTTCTTGGAATACCGCTTCTAAATTGCTTAATAAAGCAAAAAGTCTTTTGTGCTGCGAATCAATGTCGTAGATCTTTGTTTCGAATCTGCTATCCCACGCTGTGCTCATACGGTACCTCAAGTTTTAAATTCTGGTTGATGGGTAAAAAAACAAGAATATTATTTTTTATTTATCGAAGTGGAAGGATGCTTCTAATCACAATTTTCATTCAAATGCAGAATAGGAAGTTTCCAATGCTCCGACTTGTTTTCAAAAAAATAACGAATGCCAAAATCATAAAATTTTAATGTTCCCTCGTTTTCCATTTGAGGTATTGGCACTTCTATTTTATTTATTCCAATCCTAAGCTCGTTGCGTATCAAACCTAGTACAGATTCTTTATGGGCACGGAAGTATTTATCCTGGTCAAATGATTCCCTTTCTCGGAGTTCGATTTCATATCGATTCGGAAAAGTGAAAGCAGCAGGGTTTTTTGGGATTTCTATTGTTAGGTGAAGCGGTTTTTTCCGAAGGGTTCCTTCCGACTGAAATGTTTTACTTCGACTCAAACAACCTTCTAATTTGAAATAATACTGCAAATTTTGATTCATTTGAATATTTGTTTCGGTACCATTGATAGTAGCTTGTGCCTCGGGTAACAAAAAATTATGCGAATCTCTCGTCCTATGAATGAATAGTAATTTTTCATCGGTAAGATTGAGTTGGTACAAAGAATAGACCGAGAATAGAAGTGGTATGATTACTACTGATATCGATTTAAACTGGCATTTTAGTTTGACCGAACTCGCAATGGAAAGCAGACCGAGTAGTGGTAAAAAAGTCTCATCATCTAACATGAAACATTGAAACATACCGCCAATGAAAACTGCATATATGCCAATAAAAATTCCGATTGTTTTTCCTTGTTTTAGAATACGATAACTGATCATAAACCAGATTGAAATATATAGAAAGGCACAAGTGATGCCACCTAAAACAAAAAAATGGAGAAAATCATGATGGGCGTGAGATTTTGGAGTAATCGAAATTTCATAAAATAGATATGGCTTTTCGACCAAAATTGGATTGTAACTATTTTCAAAAAAAGTTGGGTAGTTGCCCGCTCCGATGCCTAAGTATGGATGATTTTTGATTAAATTGAAATTCGCTTTATGGATCCAAACCCTTTGGTTCTCTAATGTCTGTTTTGTGAAAAGTTGTTCAATGCTCCTGCGAAAAAGCCAATTTTCCTGATAAATGACGATGGCTAGAACCAAACAAGGTAACAGAATCGCAAACAATCTCAAAAGATTTTTTCGATTCAAAACAACTAATTTTTTTAAATCGAAAAAAACGAGAGAGCCCAAAAGGATACCCAACCAAATCGATCGACTTTGGTTTAATAACAGAAGTAGTAGAATTAAAATGCAGAGAAGGAGGTAAAAAAATGATATTTTTTGATATCGTTGATGGTTTTGTTTGATCTGAAAAAGTCGAAAAGTTTGACGGAAAATGGTCGGAGAAAATAAAACAAGGAGAGCGCCATATGTTAGGTGTGTGTTTTGAAATCCGATCGGCAAATACAGTTTTAAGTGTAACCAATCCACAGAAACGATGAGATGAGGCAATCTTTTTCCTTCGACGTATGTAAATCCATCCATGACGAAACTGGAAAGCCGATAGGGGAAAACGAAGGATAAGAGTCCTGTCAGAATCAAGAAAAAGGCCACAACTTGGAGCAGGAAACGTATTTTAGATTTTTGCTCTCGAGTGAACTTAGAAGCAGGTAAAAGTAAGAAAGCCATCCAAAAATCACTGACTTCGGAACGCAACAAAATCGATGACAGTTCTTGAAACGATAAAATACCACTTATCAGCCTTGTGACAAAGATGCAAAAAGATAAGGAGACCAAAAACCAGAACAGAAGGGGAAAATCCTTGAATTTTGGGTATCGGAAGACAAGGTAGCATAGTATGGACAAGACAGCAAAAGCCTGCGAGATTGTGACTGAGAACGGAACAGCCAAAAGAAACAGACAAAAAAAAGTAAAATCCAATCGTTTCAAAGTGAATTTAACACTCATGAAAACTAATGAATTCAGGAAGCGAGTCAGTGTCTACTAATCCAACGCGGAAATTGTCGGTTGCGATCATTACCTTCAATGAGGAAAAAAACATTTTAGATTGCATCGGTTCGGTAAGATCCTTTGCCGACGAAATTATCGTTTTAGATTCCTTTAGTACCGATAAAACTAAAGAATTGGTAAAAAATATAGACAAAGTGAAATTTCTAGAAAATCCATTTTATGGCCACGTGGAACAAAAAAATTTAGCGATTTCCCATTGTAAAAACGATTGGATACTTTCTTTAGATGCGGATGAAAGGGCAGATGAGACCCTCCAAACTGAGCTTACAAAATTCATAAATAGTGAAGCAGATTCGGAAACACAAGGTTTTCAAATTGCACGCCTAACTTATCATCTTGGAAGGTGGATACGTCATAGTGGATGGTATCCTCAAAGAAGGTATCGACTTTTTAAAAAACAACATGCCAAATGGGTAGGGGAAAACCCGCACGACTTTATACAAATTGAAAACCCTAAATTAGGAAAAGTGATGAAAGGTGATATCCTTCATTACAGTTTTTCTGATTTTTCTCATCAATTAACTACGATTAACCAGTTTTCATCTATCGTTGCCTTTTCTCGATTTTCCAAGGGCCAACATTTTTCAGTTACAAAATCATTGTTAAAACCGATAGGAAAATTTTTCGAAATTTATATTTTTAAATTTGGATTCCTTGATGGCATTCCTGGACTATATATCGCGCTCTCATCCAGTTTTTCTACATTTCTGAAATATGCCAAAATGTATGAATTGGAAAACAAAACGATCGAAAGACCATCCAATATAAGAAAAGACTATGGCGAAAAAAAATAAGAAATCCTTTTTTTCTCGTGCTTTTCGTTCCATCTTTTTTAAAAAAGATGTGGCACCTAACTTAACTCCGAAAAAGAAAATGCCTCAGAGTTTTCATATTGAGTGGAAAAATGCAGCTGAAAAATGGAAACAATTATTGTTAACAAGACAAGTTGAATCTGGTCTCGTCATTGAACGAGCAGGATACCGTTTGCATAAAACGAATGATAAAATTTTTCGATTAGAGGGTGATTCCTTTTCCATCCTACTTGCGACAGGCAATACTCTTTATACGGGAAAGGATGGGAAAATTTC
>Ga0075156_10002090_pt1 | contig 10993 bp, 8 predicted proteins | sample JI81AbrownDNA_FD_70966 | JGI IMG/M metagenome (GOLD analysis project Ga0075156, IMG submission 70966) | Wastewater effluent complex algal communities from Wisconsin, to seasonally profile nutrient transformation and Carbon sequestration -... | ecosystem: Engineered > WWTP > Effluent > Algae...
CGAGAAACCCATCCGGGCGAGTCGAGAACAAACAGACTCAGGTGGTGCGTCGAGGTAACTTAAAGCGCTCCGTCCTCAACGATTCCAACCGCCCGGTGCGGACCCGCATGCCGGGTGGTGGGGGAGGGGTCGGTCAGGTAACCTGGCCGCCCCTATCCCGATTCTGCGTTGCCTGCCCTCGCCACGAATGCCCCGGGGTACTCGCCAAGCCGGACGTTTCGGTTTATAACTTCCCCACATACCAATAAAGCAGTACGTGGGAGGGGAGACATGATCAAGGCGACCTTGACCGGGCAACGCCTGGTGGCGTTGTTCGTGCTGGGCTGGGTGGTGGTGAACTATCCGGTCCTGTCGGTGTTCGACACGGCGCGGGCGTGGTTCGGCATTCCCTCCCTTTATCTTTATGTCTTCGGCGTTTGGGCGGCGGTGATTGCCCTGATGGCCTGGATCATCGAGCGCTAGGCCGCCATGACGCGCGGCAGTCATTTCGCAGGTAGGGGGCGGTCATGACCAGTACCGTCATCGTTGCCATCTCTTTCCTCTATCTTGCCCTGCTCTTCGCGGTGGCCTACGTGGGCGACAAGCGTGCTGACGCGGGCCGCTCGATCATCGCCAATCCCACCATCTACGCCCTGTCCCTGGCGGTGTATTGCACCACCTGGACCTACTACGGCAGCGTGGGCAGGGCGGCCTCATCGGGGCTGGGCTTCGTGCCGATCTTCCTCGGGCCGACCCTGGTGGTGGCCCTGTGGTGGTTCGTCATGCTGAAGATGGTGCGCATCGGCAAGGCGCACCGCATCACCTCCATCGCCGATTTCATCGCCTCCCGCTATGGCAAGAGTCACCTGCTCGGCGGGCTGGTCACGGTGATTGCGGTGCTGGGCGTGATCCCCTACATCGCCCTGCAGCTGAAGGCGGTGTCCAGCAGCTATGCCATCCTTATCCACTATCCCGACATCATCATGCCCGCCAAGGCCGGCACGGTATCGTGGATGGCCGACACGACGCTTTACATTGCGCTGATCATGGCGGCTTTCACCATTCTTTTCGGCACCCGCCACCTGGACGCCACCGAGCGCCATGAAGGCATGGTGGCCGCCGTGGCCTTCGAGTCGGTGGTGAAGCTGGTGATCTTCATGGCGGTGGGGGTCTTCGTCACCTTCGGGCTCTTCGATGGGTTCGGGGATCTTTTCTCGCGGGCCGCCCTGGAGCCCAGGCTGCAGAATCTGATGACCATGAATGCCGGGGGCAACACCTATGGCAACTGGTTTGCGCTGACCTTGCTGTCCATGCTGGCGGTGATGTTCCTGCCACGCCAGTTCCAGGTGGCGGTGGTGGAGAACGTCAACGAGAACCACCTGCGCCGGGCCATCTGGCTGTTTCCCCTGTACCTGCTGCTGATCAACATCTTCGTGTTGCCCATCGCCCTGGGCGGGTTGATGCACTTTGCCGGTCAGGATGTGGATGCCGACACCTTCGTGCTGACCCTGCCCATGGCCCAGGGCCATGGCTGGCTGGCCCTGCTGGTCTTCATCGGCGGCCTGTCTGCGGCGACGGGCATGGTCATCGTGGAGACCATCGCCCTGTCCACCATGGTCTGCAACGATCTGGTGATGCCCGTGTTGCTGCGTTATCGCTGGCTCGCGCTGCAGGGCAGGGAGGATCTATCGGGCTTGCTGCTGGGCATCCGGCGCAGTGCAATCATCCTCATCCTGCTTCTTGGCTATCTGTATTTCCGCCTCGCGGGGGAGGCCCATGCGCTGGTCAGCATCGGGCTGATCAGCTTTGCCGCCGTGGCCCAGTTTGCGCCGGCCATCATCGGCGGGATGTACTGGCGCGGCGCCACCCGGGCCGGGGCCCTGGCCGGCCTGTCGAGCGGGTTCGTGGTGTGGCTGTACACCCTGCTGCTGCCCTCGTTCGCCAAGTCGGGCTGGCTGCCGATCGAGTTCCTGCAGGCAGGCTTCCTGGGGCTGGAAGTCCTGCGTCCCCAGGAGCTCTTCGGCATGAAGGGCCTGGATCCGATTGCCCACAGCCTCTACTGGAGCCTGCTCGCCAACGTGGGGGCCTATGTGTGCGTGTCCCTGATGCGCTCCCCCAACGCCGTCGAGGCGGGCCAGGCAACCCTCTTCGTGGATGTCTTCAAGCAGAGCCGGCCCGCTGGCGGAGCCTTCTGGCGCGGCAGTGCGCAGATCGGCGACCTGCTGCCCCTGATCGGTCGCTTCATCGGGCCGGAACGGGCGCGCAACGCCTTTGCCGACTATGCCCGCAGCCGTGGCGCGGCTTCGGTGGAGGTTCTGCCCGCCGATGCGGGGCTGGTGCATTTTGCCGAAACCACCCTGGCCGGCGCCATCGGCAGCGCATCGGCCCGGGTGATGGTTTCCTCGGTGGTGAAGGAAGAGCCCCTGGGCCTCGACGAGGTGATGAACATCCTCGACGAGGCCTCCCAGGTGCGCGCCTACTCGAAGCGCCTTGAGCAGAAATCCCGGGAGCTAGAGGCCGCCACCGCCGAGTTGCGCAGCGCCAACGAGCGCCTCAAGGAGCTTGACCGCCTGAAGGATGACTTCATGTCCTCGGTGACCCACGAGCTGCGCACGCCGCTCACTTCGATCCGGGCCTTCTCCGAGATGCTGCTCGAAGATCCGCGCATCGACCTGGCCGAGCGCAAGCGTTTTCTGGGCATCATCGTCAGCGAAACCGAACGCCTCACCCGCCTGGTCAATCAGGTTCTCGACATGGCCAAGATCGAGTCCGGTCACGCTGACTGGCACAACGGCGAGGTCAGCCTGGTGGAGGTGATCGAGCAGGCGGCCGCGTCCACCAGCCAGCTTTTCAAGGACAAGGGCGTGACCCTCGACATGGCACTGCCGGGGCAGGTGCCCATCCTGCTGGCCGACCGCGACCGTCTTGTCCAGGTGATGCTCAACCTGCTTTCCAACGCGGTCAAATTCGTGGACGCAGGGCGCGGGCGGGTGTGGGTCGCCCTTGCCGAATGTGCCGAGGGCCTGCGTGTGGATGTGCGGGACAACGGCCCGGGCCTGACGCCCGAGGAGCAATTGGTGGTTTTCGAGAAGTTCCGGCAGGGGGGCAACACCATGACCGACAAGCCCCAGGGCACCGGACTGGGTCTGCCGATCAGCCGTCAGATCGTCGAACACTATGGCGGCCGGCTGTGGGTGGAGAGTGCCGCCGGAGAGGGCGCATGTTTCTCGTTTCTGATGCCTTGCGGCAAATCAACAGAAACGAAAGATGAGGCAGGATAAACTACAGGGAATCGCGCCCTGGAATGAGGTTCGCATGCTGCTGCCTCGACCCGGGCGAGGATGGGGAGGAGACTGAATGGCCAAAAAAATACTGATTGCCGACGACGAACAGAACATCGTCATTTCGCTTGAATTTCTGATGAAGCGCGAGGGCTTTGTCGTGTGCATCGCCCACGATGGCCAGGAGGCCCTCGACAAGGCGCGGGCCGAGGCGCCCGATCTCATCCTGCTGGATGTGATGATGCCGCGCAAGAACGGTTACGAGGTGTGCCAGGAGATCCGTGCCGAGGCGGCCCTGCAGGGCACGCGCATCCTGATGCTCACCGCCAAGGGCCGCGAGACCGAAGTCACCAAGGGCCTGGCCATGGGGGCGGATGCCTACATGACCAAGCCCTTTTCCACCAAGGAGCTGGTGACCAAGGTCAAGGCATTGCTGGATGTGCCGGCATGAGCGTCAAGTCCCGGCAGGTATTGGCGGTCCTCACCGCCTGCGCCCTGGTGGTGGCGGTCATGGCTGCCGCGGGAATTACGGTATGGCGTGACCTGGCGCCGGAAGAGCGGGACATCATCGAGCCCATCCTCAATCCGCGGCTGGGGCTCCTGCTGATGATTTCCCTGGTGGGTGCCGGTGCAGCCGCCGTCCTCATGAAGTCCTTCGCCCAGGCCAACCTCCTCGGTCCTTCGCTGCTGGCCGATGAGCTCGGCCTGATTGTCGGCACCGACCCGTCCCGGCGCCTCAAGCCGTCCGGTTCGCCCGAACTGCAGCGCATCGCCGAGTCGGTCAATGCCCTGGCGGATCAGCGGCGCAGCCTTCAGGAAGATGTGGAGGTCCGCATCCGTGAGGCCCGTTTGTCGGTCGAGGAGGAACGCAACCGGCTTGCCGCGCTGATGTCGGAGCTCAACCAGAGCGTGGTGGTGTGCAACCTCGACGGTCGCATCCTGCTCTACAACAGCCGGGCGCGGCTGCAGTTCCGGGCCTTGTCCGATGCGCCCACGGCAGCAGGCGGCGGTGAGATCATCGGCCTGGGGCGTTCCATCTACGCGGTCTTCGAGCGCAACCTGATCGTGCATGCCCTGGAAAGCATTCAGGAACGCATCCGTCGCCAGAGTTCCCAGCCGGTGGCCAACTTCGTCACCACCACCCGGGCCGGCCAGTTGCTGCGGGTGCAGATGGCGCCGGTGCTGTCGGCGGTGGAGGGCGAGGCGGAGAATGCCGTGTCCGGCTTCGTGCTGATGCTCGACAACATCACCCGCAATTTCGAGGCCGAAACCCGTCGCGACCAGATGCTCCACTCCCTCACGGAGGGCAGCCGCTCGTCCCTGGCCAACCTGCGGGCCGCCGCCGAAATGCTGGAGTATCCCGATCTCGATCCGGAACTGAAGGAGCGCTTCCTGAGCGTGGTGCGCGACGAAGTACAGGGCATGAGCGCCCGGCTCGATGAAACGGCCAACGCCTTTGCCGATTCCCTGAAGACCCGCTGGCCCCTCGACGAGATGCTGGGCGCCGACCTGGTGGCCGCGGCCCAGCGGCGCATTGAAAAGAAAGTCAGTCTCCCCACCAAGATCGAGGACGTGGATCCGGGGGTCTGGGTGAAGGTGGACAGCTTCTCCCTGCTCCAGGCCATCAGCTACCTGGTGAGCCGTCTGTCGGACGAGTTCGAGGTGCGCGAAGTGCGCCTGCGCCTTACGGCCGCGGGCCGGCTGGTGCACCTGGACATCATCTGGTCGGGGCAGGCCATGAGCACCGAAACCGTGATGGCCTGGGAGCTGGAGCCCATGACCTTCGCCGGCGAGAGCTCGCCCCTCACCGTGCGCGATGTGATCGAACGTCACGACGGGGAGATCTGGCTGCAGCGCGAGAAAACCCAGCACCGGGCCTTCTTCCGCCTGCTGCTGCCCTCTGCCGCGCCCCAGGAGCAGGTGGAGGCGGGGGCTTTCCTGAAGGGCGAGAGCCGGCCCGAGTACTATGATTTCGACCTGTTCAAGCAGACTGAAGCCAGCCATGCCCTGGACGACCGCCTGCTGTCCGAGCTGACCTTCACCGTCTTCGACACCGAGACCACCGGCCTTAATCCGTCCGAGGGCGACGAAATCATCCAGATCGGTGCCACCCGCATCGTCAATGGCAAGCTGCTCAAGTCGGAGTCCTTTGACCAGTTGGTGGACCCCCTGCGCGAGCTGCCCGAGGCGTCCACCAAGATCCATGGCATCACCCCGGAAATGCTGGTGGGCCAGCCACCCATGGTCAAGGTTCTGCCGGCTTTCCATGCCTTCTCCGAAGACACGGTGCTGGTGGCCCACAACGCCGCCTTCGACATGCGCTTCCTGCAGCTCAAGGAGGAAAGCACCGGCATCCGTTTCTCCCAGCCCGTGCTCGATACCCTGCTGTTGTCGGCGGTCATCCATCCGGCCCAGGAGTCCCACCGGCTCGAAGCGATCTGCGAGCGCATGGGGGTGAACATCATGGGCCGGCATACGGCCATGGGGGATGCCATCGTGACCGGCGAGGTCTTCCTGCGCATGATCCCGCTGCTGGCCGAGATGGGCATCCGGACCCTCGGCGAGGCTCGGCAGGCTTCGGAGAAAACTTACTACGCCCGCGTCAAGTACTGAGGGTTTGTGGATGATCCGCTGCGCCGCCCGTAACGAGCCCCAAGGGCTCGCTACGATTTCCTGACACCCGCTGAGCGGAGGTAGTTGGACATGACATCCCGCGGGATGGACGCCGCTCAGAGCGCCGTGATGCCCGCGACCGGTCTGGCCGCGCAGCTACGGGGTCCGGCGGTGGCCGTGGGGCCCGAGGCCCCGGTGCGGGAGGCTTTGGCGCGGATGGTGGCGGAGCGGGCCGATATTGTCGTGGTCGTCGACGGTGCGGGCTCGCGGCCCCTGGGGGTGCTCACCCAGCGGGATGTCATTGAGCGGGTCGTGCTGGCCGGCGCGGATCTGGGTGAGGCGGTTGCCGGCGTCATGACCGGTGGGGTGGTGTCGCTGCCCCTGACGGCCAGCGCCCACCAGGCCCGCCTGGCCCTGGCCTGTCACGACCTGCGCCATCTGGTGGTGGTGGATGGTCGCGGTGCCCTGGCCGGTCTGGTGTCCCGTGTTGATCTCTACACCAGCCGCAGCCTCGACGTGGAGGATCTGGTCGAGGCCATTCACGCGGCCACCGACATCGCCGCCCTGGCGCAGGCCGCCCACCGGGTGCGCGAAGCGGCGGCGCGACGGGTCGAAGACGGAACCGCCGCCCACGTCTGCGAGTGGATCGCCATCCTTAATGATCTCGTGGTGCTGAATGCGGTTGATCTGGCCGAAGCCGAGTTCGAGCTGCCCCTGGTGCCCTGGTGCTGGCTGGCCTTTGGTTCCGAGGGGCGCCTGGAGCAGACGCTTGATACCGACCAGGACAACGGGATTGTCTTCGTGCCCGAGTCGGAGCGGGACACCGAAACCCTCCGCCAGCGTTTCCTGCCCTTTGCACGGCGGGTCAATGAGGTGCTCGACGCCTGCGGCTTTCCCTTTTGCAAGGGCGACGTGATGGCCGGAAATCCGCGCTGGTGCCTGTCGATGACGGAGTGGCGCGGGCAGTTTGCCGGATGGATGAGCTGCGCCACCCCTGACGATCTCCTCAATGCCACGATCTTCTTCGACTTTCGCGCCATCGCCGGCGATGTGACGCTGGCGGCCCGGCTCCAACAGTGGCTTCTCGCCAATGCCGGCGACAACGACCTGTTCCTGCGTTTCATGGCCGCCAATGCCTTGCGCGGCGGGCCGCCCTTGGGACGCATCCGCGACTTCGTGGTGGACCGGGAAAGCGGTCTTCTCGACCTCAAACGCGACGGCAGCCGCATTTTTGTGGACGCGGCACGCATCCTTGCCCTTGCCCTGGGGGTTTCCGACACCGCCACGAGTGGCCGTCTGGAGGCGGCCGGCGCCCTCCTGGGCTGGCCCCGGCGCGAGGTGGACGCCTGCCTTGAAGCCTTCGATTTCATCCAGCAGTTGCGCCTGCGCGGCCAGCGGGAAAAGGCCGGGCCGCCCAACCGGATCGCCCCCTCCGCCCTCAACGAGCTTGAGCACGCCTTTCTCAAGGAGTCCTTCCGCCAGGCCCGCAAGCTGCAGCAGAAACTCCAGTTTCGCTACCAGTTGTGAGGCCGATGCCCGGCGAGGCTATACTCGAAGCCGTCGATAGGGGAGTAAAGATTGAGCGATATCCTCGCAAGGCAGCGGGCGTACTGGCGGGCCACCCAGCGACTGACCGCCGTCCTGTTGCTGGTCTGGGCTGCGGCCAGCTTCCTGCCAGGCTGGTTTGCCGAAGAACTGAACACGGTCAGCTTCCTTGGCTGGCCCTTCGGTTTCTATATGGCCGCCCAGGGGGCGCTGATCATCTTTCTGCTCATCGTCTGGATCTACGACCGCTGGATGACCGGGCTCGAGCGGCGTTACGGCCTGCATGACGACGATTGAGAGCTTGTGAATAACTCCACTGTGCGGCCCGATTTCACCCCGGCGATGCTCACCGCACGCTTTGTCTGGCTGCGCTTCCCGGCGCGAACGCCAACCGCCCGCCACGATTGCTGCTCAAGCCCTGAGCGCCCATGAGGTCGACGCCCGCCCTGTTCCGCCGCCTCGGGCGCTATTACGCCTTCTATGCGGCAGGCTTCGTCTGCCTGGTGATCTTCCTCGCCGTGGCGGAGCAGCTGGGCTTGAGCCCGCGCTGGATCGGCCAGATCTTCCTGTTCTCCACCATCGCCATTTACGCCGCCATCGGCGTCATGAGCCGCACCTCCGACGTCTCCGAATACTACGTGGCCGGTCGACGGGTACCAGCCCTGTTCAACGGCATGGCCACGGCTGCCGACTGGATGAGCGCGGCCTCCTTCATCGGCCTGGCCGGAACGCTTTACTACTCCGGCTTCGTCGGTCTGGCCTTCGTCACCGGGTGGACGGGCGGCTATGTGCTGGTTGCCCTGCTGCTGGCGCCCTTCCTGCGCAAGTTCGGCCAGTTCACCATTCCCGACTTCCTCGGCGCCCGCTACGAGGGGCACTTTGCCCGGGTGGTGGGCGTCTTCGCCGGCGTGCTGGCCAGCTTTGTCTACGTGGTCGCCCAGATCTACGGCGTGGGTCTGATCACCAGCCGCTTCATCGGCATCGAGTTCGAGATCGGCGTTTTCGTCGGCCTGGCGGGCATCCTGGTGTGTTCCTTCCTGGGGGGTATGCGCGCCGTCACCTGGACCCAGGTGGCCCAATACCTCATCCTCATCATCGCCTACCTGGTACCGGTGGCCATCCTCTCCTACAAGGTCACGGGTGTTCCTGTCCCCCAGGCAGTGTATGGCGAGGTGTTGCGGGATCTGGGGGTCAAGGAGCTGGAGCTGTTCTCCGAGCCGCGGGAGAACGAGGTTCGTCTGCAATACCGCTACCGGGCCGACGAGTACGCCCGCAAGATCGCCGACCTGCCCGACGCCCTCGTTGCGGAACGCATCGGGCAGGTGGAGCGGGTCACCGAACTGCGCACCCAGGGCGCCCCCGCCCGGGAGATCGCCGCCGCCGAACGCACCCTGCGGGATCTGCCGCGCACGCCTGACGAAGCCCGGATCAAATGGGAGCGCGCCCGCCAGGACAGCCTGTCCCGCTCCGTCAATCCGCCCCCCCACGCCGAAGCCCACCCCGGTACCGACCAGGCCGCCAAGGACAGCGCCCGCAACAACTTCCTGGCCCTCACCTTCGTGCTGATGGTCGGCACCGCCGCGCTGCCCCACATCCTGATGCGCTACTACACCACGCCCAGCGTACGCGAGGCACGGCGCTCGGTGTTCTGGTCCCTGTTCTTCATCTTCCTGCTCTATGTCACCGCCCCCGCCTACGCGGTATTCGCCAAGTGGGAGGTGTACAGCAACCTCATCGGCACCGACATCGGCAGCCTGCCCGGCTGGGTGGCGTCCTGGGGCAAGGTCGGGCTGGTCAAGATCGAGGACATCAACGGCGACGGCATCCTGCAACTGGCCGAACTCACCATCAACAGCGACGCCATCCTGCTCATCATCCCCGAGATCGCCGGCCTGCCCTACGTGGTGTCGGGCCTGGTGGCGGCGGGGGGGCTGGCGGCGGCCCTGTCCACCGCCGACGGCCTGCTGCTGACCATCTCCCACGCCCTGTCCCACGACCTCTATTACAAGATGGTCAATCCCCAGGCCTCCACCCAGCGCCGCCTGGTGATCACCAAGTCCCAGCTACTGGTGGTGGCGGTGGTGGCCGCCTGGGTAGCCTCCCTGCGCCCGGACAGCATCCTGTTCATGGTCGGGCTGGCCTTCTCCATTGCCGCCTCGGCCTTCTTCCCGGCCCTGGTGCTGGGCATCTTCTGGAAGCGCGCCAACAAATGGGGCGCCGTGGCCGGGATGCTGGCGGGGCTGGGTGTCACCCTGTATTACATCGTCCGCACCCACCCCTTCTTCGGCGGCAGCATGGGCGACGCCTGGTTCGACATCCACCCCATCTCCTGCGGCGTCTTCGGCGTACCCCTGGGCTTCATGGTCATCGCCATCGTCAGCCTGCTCACGCCGCCACCGCCACTGGAGGTGCAAGCCCTCGTGGACTTCGTCCGGATGCCCGATCAGGGCAGAAAAACCCTCGAAACCGAAAACAGGCTTTGACTTTTTAAAATCTTGATATATAGTGCCGCCTCCACTTGGAGAGGTGGATGAGCGGTTTAAGTCGCACGCCTGGAAAGCGTGTTCAGGGTAATACCCTGACGCGGGTTCGAATCCCGCCCTCTCCGCCAAATTTCAGCACAACGCCCCGCAAGGGGCGTTGTGCTTTTCTGCGATCTGAGTTTGGCTTGACGCCTTTGATCGACCTCAATCAGGCATCCGACACGGCTCGCAGGCCGCTCACCACATCACCAGGGGCCGCCTGCCGATACCTGCGGTCCGGTGGCAAACCTATCGGCTGCTGCTCACGGTGCGGGGCGGGCGGGCACCCGATATAGGCCCATTGTCGCGGGCTTGTCTTCAGCGCCGCCCAACCTGATACCGCACGCCCTCCGGTCCGTAGCGCTCCGAATGGGGCTGCTCGGCCACCAGGTGAAAGACCTCCCCCACCCGATACAGCCGGCTCTCGCCATCCACGTCGATGCGGATCTCCCCGGCCAGGATCAGGGCCAGGGCCTCGAAGGGGTGGGTGTGCAGGTCGAGCCGGCCATTGGCCTCCCGTTCGACGATCACGGTCTGGCAGAAGCCTTCGTCGCGAAGGCGGGCTTCGAAGGTGTTCCGATCCATGGCGACCTCTGTACTCGGTCGGCGGGCGCGGGGAGGCGCCCGCTGGGGTACTTACTGCCCCAGCAGCGCGTCCAGCATCCCGATCATCTGGTCGATCTCGCCTTCGCTCACGTTGAGCGCCGGCATGAAGCGCAGCAGGTTGGGGCGGGGGGCGTTGAGGAGCAGGCCCACCGGGGCTTGCTCCAGCGCGGCCTTGACCAGGGCCGGGCCGCGGTCGCTGTCGAGGATGAGGGCGCGCAGCAGGCCGCTGCCCCGTTCGCCACCCAGGCTGTGGCGGGCGGAGAGTTCCAGCAGGCGGCTGGAGAGATATTCACCGCGGGCGCGCACGTCGGCCAGGAAGCCGTCGGCCAGCAGGGTGCGCAGCACGGCCACGCCCACGGCGGTCATCAGCGGGTTGCCGTTGTAGGTGCCGCCCTGGTCGCCGGGCACGAAGCAGCAGACATCCTCGCGGGCGAGGAGGGCGGCCAG
>Ga0075156_10002091_pt1 | contig 10990 bp, 9 predicted proteins | sample JI81AbrownDNA_FD_70966 | JGI IMG/M metagenome (GOLD analysis project Ga0075156, IMG submission 70966) | Wastewater effluent complex algal communities from Wisconsin, to seasonally profile nutrient transformation and Carbon sequestration -... | ecosystem: Engineered > WWTP > Effluent > Algae...
GAACTGGGTTAGATTCAACTCCATCTGCCCATTTTGTATAGGTTTCTTTGTCCTTAATGTCATTTGCATATTGATAATTCCCTCCGTTTACGATCAGGGTCGATTTCGTATTCTCCAATACGGATTTAGTTGAGGTTGTGTGCCCAGTAGTACTAGATCCACTAATTGCACCATATGCTCCTTCAACTGCCACTTTAATTTCACGCTCAGAGAATTTGCTTTCATTATTAGTAACTGTCGTATAATCAGCCCTAGCTCCAATAAAAGCATTTGCTATATAATGAGTTCCGTAGGTTTCAAACAATTCCATAGGATCCATATTGTTGATATCTGCTTTTGCCTGCTCTGTCATAAATTGCTTTAGATTTATACGTTTATCTATTCCTAATTCCCAAACACGATTTGCATCGAGGATAGTGAGATAATATTCACTCGAGCTCCCTCCCCATGATTTGGAATAAGCCACATTTACAGAAGCACTAAACGCTGGTCCTTCATAGCCTACTTCCACTTCTTGACTAAATGACTTTGCATATTCTCTCTGTGAACTCCCGGAAATTTCTTTGCGACTTTTTGTTCCTATATAAGTGACTGTAATTTCTGGTGGGGCAACATAATCTTTGCCTCCCTTAATTTTTTGATTTGCACTCCATTGAAAAATCGGATAGGTTACACTGGATGCCTCTGCATATTTACCAAATATATTGTATCCAGAACCAACAACATTCAGACTCGGAACTTCCGTTTGTGCAACTATTCCTGAAAATGAAATAATTGTAAAAAATAAAAATAAGCGAATCGCTTTGTTAAATTTAAAAATGTTTTTCATAACATTTATCTCCCTTTTGTTTTGCTTCACCCACAATCGCTCATTTGAATGTTTAAATATTTGAATGTTTAAAATAAGGTGTGCAATCCTTTATTAATTTATACCCCAATTTCTACCTACATTTTTTTGTATCTAACCAGAAAATTTCACTCTGTTTAGTTTATAACACCTATTTTAGCATAGCGAAGAACGCTAAGTTTGCGTATCCTTAGTGGTGCGATAGACGCCATAGATAAATACTATATTAGCCGCTATTAGGCCTGCAACCCGAGGGGCAGGGACTGTCTAAAAAAAAGATTCTTTTTACACAGTCCATCGGAGTGTTTGTTTAGGTTAGCATTTGAAAGAAATCATTGCCCTTGTCGTCAACGACTATAAAGGCAGGGAAATTTTCTACTTCAATCGACCAAATTGCTTCCATTCCTAGTTCGGGGAAGTCTAGAACTTCTACTTTTTTAATGTTTTCTTTCGCGAGTAGTGCCGCAGGTCCCCCGATGGAGCCGAGATAAAACCCTCCGTTTTTTTTGCAACTTTCTGTTACAATCTTGGAGCGATTGCCCTTGGCGAGAGTTACCATAGAATACCCTTTTTCCTGAAACAGAGGGACATAACTGTCCATACGTCCGGCTGTGGTTGGACCAAAGGAACCGGATGGCATTCCCTCTGGAGTTTTTGCAGGGCCTGCATAATAGATAGGATGATTTTTGAAATAATCCGGTAAGGCTTCTCCTTTATCCAGTTTCTCTTTTAATTTGGCATGGGCAATGTCACGAGCTACAACTAATTTGCCCGATAACATGACTCTGGTCTTAACCGGATATTTGGTAAGTATTTTTTGAATCTCCGACATTGGTTGGTTTAGGTTGATATGCACCGAGTCACCGGAAATTTGTATCTTTTCGAAATTAGGTAAATATTTGATTGGCTCGTATTCCAATTGTTCGAGAAAGATTCCATCCTTGGTAATCTTTGCTTTGATATTGCGATCGGCACTACAGCTTACACCGAGTCCCACCGGACAGGATGCACCATGACGGGGCAAGCGAATGATTCGAAAATCGTGTGCTAAATACTTACCACCGAATTGGGCTCCGATACCGGATTTTTGGGCTGCTTTTAGCATTTTCTCTTCGAGTTCTATATCTCGGAATGCAAAGCCTTCTTTTCCGCCCGAAGTAGGCAAATGATCTAAGTATCCCGTAGAGGCAAGCTTTACAGTTTTTAAAGTCATCTCAGCAGAAGTGCCACCGATCACAACAGCAATATGATAAGGAGGACAGGCCGCTGTTCCCAAATTATTTACTTTATCAATAATAAATTTTTCTAAGGAGTCTGGATTGAGCAATGCTTTGGTTTCTTGGTAGAGATAGGTTTTGTTTGCAGAGCCTCCTCCTTTCGCGAGGAATAAAAATTTATATTCATTCCCATCGGTGGAGTAAACATCAATTTGTGCGGGTAGATTGCTTCCGGAGTTTTTCTCTTCATACATGGTAAGTGGAACAACTTGAGAATAACGTAGATTACGCTCAACATAGGTCTGGAAAATCCCTTTGGAAATCGCCTCACTATCCCCGCCTCCCGTAATCACATATTCTCCTTTTTTGCCGATCACGATTCCAGTTCCCGTATCCTGACAGGAAGGCAATTGCATATCCGCAGCAATCACGGCATTTTTCAAAAGAGCTGTGGCAACAAATTTATCATTGTCGGTTGCTTCGGGGTCGTCTAAAATCTTGCGAACTTTTTCGAGATGTCCGGGACGTAGGAAAAAGGAAACATCTTCCATAGCCCGTTTTGCTAATAATGTCAATGCCTCCGGCTCCACTTTGAGAATTTCTTTATCTCCAAATGGAATAGTAGAAACATAATCCTTGGTCAGTAATTTGTAAGGAGTCGTATCAGCTCCCGTTGGAAATGGATCAGAATAGAAAAAATCTGGCATGGGTTTTCCTCGAATAATATAAAATGAATTTTCTAAGACTACTGTGTAGATTCAAACTTAAAAATCAACTGAAACTCTCCCCGTCCACGAAAAGAAGAAAAAGACAGACTGAGTAGTCAGAAAATTTTCTATTGCCAAATAGGCTTATTGTATTTTTAACTTAACTTATGGCGAAAGATAATTTTACTGAGCGTGCTTTTGACCTGATTACAGGAATCGAAGCCTACAACAGTCCTTATGCAGAAACAGTAGGCGACCCAGCAGAAATAGCTGAAGAGCTTACACTGGCGGCGGCGTTAAAGACTGCCGGAATTAGTGCAGGGCTTTCTCTTCCAACTGGATTATTCAGCATATTCACAATTCTTCCTGAACTCTTCATGGTATACCGAATCCAAGGGCATTTGATTAAGGACATAGCTTCGCTTTATGGAAAGGAAGCACTTGTCAACAAAGAGCTTTTGATTTACTGTATGTTCAAACAAACTGGCCTTCATCTAGTTGAGCGTCTACTAGAAGATGTGGGGACAAAGATTATTATCCGCCCTACTACAATTCGATTTATAGAATCTCTACTTGAAAAACTAGGAATGAATCTTTCCAAAAAATTAATTCGAACGCAACTCTTAAAATGGCTGCCACTTCTAGGTGCTGCTTTAACCGGTGGCTTAACTTACTTAGATACAAAGTATGTAGCTGCCACAGCGAGTGGGATTTTTGCGAAAGATATTTTAATTGAATCAGGAGAAATAACACAAGCCAATGAGTAAGCGGCTAATCTACTGTTTAACTCTTCTATTTCTTATTTCCTGTGAGAACAAGAATGAGGCAATCGTAAAAGACATAGACACACTAATTGAAGATGAAAAATTTTCACTAGCTCAAGATAAGATAAAGAGTAAACTAGAAGGGAAACGAACGTCAGACGAAGTACTCTCGAATAAAAAGCCAATAAATCCGCGGATAATAGAAGTATCCAACGATAGGAATAGAGTAGTATGGACAGAGGATAAGCAAATCACATTTAGAGATTTGGCAAACCCTTTGAGCAAAAGTCTAACATTTCCCGATGTCCCCGAAATGATTAGTGTATCCTCCGAAGCAGAATATGCGATTGTATTATTCAAGCTTCCCAATGGAGCGGGTTGTAGAATGGTCAATGTATCTCTTATTGAACCAAAACCATCTTACCTTTCTGATACTTATGTTTCTTGTAAGAATAGATCAGCTGTGTCGTCTGACGGTTCAAGTATATACTATTTTATCAATGAAAACCTTTATGAAGAAACTCTCAAAGAGCCAAAGAAACCGAAACTACTTGTCACAAAAGAGCGGTTTGAGTCGATTTATCCAAATGTAAAGAATAGAACGCATATCTTCTCCATTGCAAAAACATTTCTAATCTTCTTCGGAAATGCAGGTGTTTATAATCTATACTGGTTTAATCCCAAAGATAGTAGCATAACAAAATTAGCCTCCGAAATTCTTACTCCTAAGCTTTATTACGGTAATGGAAAAAATGCATTCGTATTGTCAGGAGTCGTTGGCTCTCTTCTGCTACGAGAAATTAAATATACTTCTTACGGAGAGCCGAGCATCACGAAAGGATTTCCAATTACCTACAACGAAATAAATCCATTCCCAACTACCAAGGCAAATGAATTCATTTCCGGCAAATCAGGAAGCATTTATAAATGGGGAACGTCAATTAAGAAAAGAGTTTATCCTGTGATCGCCGACAAATTCTGGGTAGTCGCTCGTGATTATATTATTTATGAAAACAATAACAAAGAACTCATTCTTACAAGCACGGAATTTTCTCCAGAAGATTGGAAACTTTTAGACCTATATAAACAAGTTAAGCAAAAGAGCAAGTAAGGAATTTAAATTAAGAATTTCCGATAATTTTCTTTATCTGATCTCGAATTCGAGCAGCGGATTCATAGTCCTCACTCTTTATTGCAACAGAAAGAGACTCTTCTAGAATTTGGAGTTGTGTTCTAGGAACTGGTTCGACTGGTGTAAGCTCGTCTAGACTTGACTCGGAAGGAATTTCTCCCCCTTTCATTACCACACCTGCCTCATCTAGAACGCTCTGCGTAATAAAAATCGGAGCCTCTGCTCGAAGTGCAATCGCAATCGAGTCGGAAGGTCTTGCATCAATTAGAAAGATTTCTTCGTCTTTGCGAATGGAAATTTTTGCGTAGAAAGTATTGTCAATAATTTCGTCAATGGTAACTTTAATAACCTGCGCTCCAAGAACAGGAATAAACATCATGATCAGATCATGTGTCATCGGTCTAGGTGGAGTGATTCCGTCTAAAACACTTGTAATTGCATGTGTCTCAAGAGGACCGATAAAAATCGGGACAACTTTAGAGTCGGCGGTTTCTTCTTTTGGCTTCAAAAAAACAGCAAACCCAACGTTCGTAAGAGTGATGTCGGAAATTTTTACTTCGATCAAGTCCATTAAATACAATATTATTGTAGTTAGTTTTTTTTAAAGCCAAAATAATATGGTCATTAAACAAATTTCGGTTAAATATGTTACTCGAAGCTATTTCATTTTCTTTCAATCTGGGTATCTTTACATGCCTCTTCTGGAATCTATTTTCTTTTCAAAATAAAAGGCTCATAGACAAGCTTAAAAAGATTCCCGTTTTCCTAGGTTTCTCGCTTTCATTCTATTCTTTGTTTTATCTTAGTTCTCGCTTCGATACAAAACTATTCCAATTCAAGGCAATTTACTTCAACGGTTATACAATTCTTGCGCTGTTTGTTTTAATTGGTATAGCTATATATGTAAGTAAGAAATCTTTCGATTTTTATGCTCCCCTATTATCTATTCTACTATCTCCCTATATTTTCTTTCTTTTATTTGGATTCGAGGAAATTACTTTCGGGGAAATTAAAATTATTTCTTACTCACTACTTAAAACACAAAATCCAATGATTGGACTCTCATGCCTTTTACTTCTATTCATTAAATCAATCAAAATACAAATTCCCGCTTTAATACTAAGTATTGGATTTCTATTCTATCAGATCAACCCTCTAAAAGAATTTCCATTTCCCGAAATTAAAACTCTGCACTATAAGTATATACCGCATGAAATTTTCTTGAAAGAGAACGCCTATCTATTCGAAGAAAACAGCGGAATCTATACCGAAAAAAAAGAAGCCGAAGATGATAAGCTCTATAAATTTACAATGAAGCCGATTAAGAAAATTAATCTTCCGCTGAAACAAGACCTACAATATCTTATTTCAAGTTTTGAATTTCCAATCTTAATAGCAGAAGGTGATACAATTACAGTTTTAGAACTCTTTCGAAGCTACAATCACTCTGTCTTCAAAGTTATCTTTCATATCCAACAACCAAACAAACAAATTGAAGTCATCGGCGGCAAAGCAGGATTTGACACTGCAACTGTCGAAATTGAAGGACCTATATTTTAAAGAAATGCTTATTAATGAGTGAACTTACAGCAAACAACTTATAGTTCCTCTCCTAGGATATTTACATCTCGTAAGAGTTCTCTTAGATCGGTAGCGTTAGTCGGAATCGTTTCCCCCACTTTTAAAATGTCTGAATGAATTCCTGAATTGTTTCTTACTTTCTGATGATAAGCAAATAGTTTTAATACATCCCTGTCTCTCATACGCTTGGGGTTGATTTCTAAGATTAACTTTTGAATGGTATGGTCAGATGTTACTTCTATTGGATCAATGAAATCGCGCGGAAAATTTCTTACAATGCAAGCACGATTTGCCTCTTGGTTGAGGTTAACCTTACATCGTTTTAGAACTTCGGCTGCCCCTCTTTCTTCTAAGCTTAAAGAAGAAGGATCAATTCCTTTTTCTTTTGCTTCAAATACTTTAATCTCTTCAATTGTATCTAAGACAGCAAGGCGCATCTTCTCATCAAAAACTCCATTGGAACAATCTTGATTTCTAAAAATAGTAAAATGCAAATGCGCACCAGTAGATAAGCTCCCGCTATTTCCAGAAAGAGCCATTACTTCTTTATAATTAAAAATTCGTCCTTGCCTACCATTTACTTTTTTTAAATGAGCGTAAAATCCAAAGTAGCCTGCCTTCTTAAAGTAGACTAACAACGATTCTCCGTAAATGGTTTGCTTGGGCACTCCATCCCTAGTCACCCATTCAGGATAAACTCGAACCACAAGACAATCTTCTTTATCAGGACATTTAAGTGAAGTTCCAATTCCTAGTGGAATGTCAAAACCATAATGAATCTTTCCCTTTCGTGGATCGATATTCATAAAATTAAGATCACAACACATATTCGCTGGATCAACAGGAAAATCATCTAGATCATTTATCTTATTACTGCAATATTCATCTTTTCTAATTTTTAATTGTTCTAGTAAGTCTTTTACAGTAACGCTTCGCGCATCCGAGATATCTTGCTTGGAAAAAATCTCTTCATTTACTGTCTTTGCTTTTTGTAGAACTTTCTCTGGAGTCAAGAATTCCGTTTGCGTTTTCTTCCCATGCAGTTTGCCATTAGTCTTCTTTCTTTCTTGAAAAAGACAACCGGGAAAAGTTGTAAGAATGACAATTAGAAGAAAAAACAAAATTGCTTGTTGTAGATTTTTTAAGTTCCAAGATTGCATAGGTTTAGCGATAGGTTTGGGATTTAAATTTAGATTTATTTGCAATTCGAATCATTAGACAAGCGGGGCACTCAGTATTCGCGCAGGAATCAATAGGATAATTGGATTTTTTTAAAAGTAAGAAAATTAAACCGAATCTATCCAAATCTTGCTTTCGAATTTGAATTCACTCGATAACAAAAAAATACGTGTATGGGCCCAGAAGGACTCGAACCTTCGACCCGCAGATTATGAGTCTGCCGCTCTAACCAACTGAGCTATAGGCCCTTAGATGTATGCTGCCAGTTTTTTAGGAATTACGGAATTCGCAACTGTTTTATTGGTTTATCTTAAAGATTTGGCTTCTCGACTCTTTCGATTTTAAAAAATATTTCTTCCAAAACTCTTGGTCTGATTTCTCATCAACAGATTCTAGTGATTGAATCAAGCAATCTATTTCGTTTCTAAACTCTAATAGCGAATCATGGATTGAATTTTTATTCGTATTTATGATCGCATTCCACATTTCTGGATTTGAGCCAGCAATTCTAGTCATATCGCGAAAGCCTCCTCCGGTAATAGGAATAGGAGATTTTTCAGTATAGTATTTTACCTTCTCGTTTTGATACGCCCAATTTACTAAAATGGAAGACAATATATGCGGAGTATGGGAAAGATAAGAAAGAATTTCATCATGCTCTGTTGCACTCATCTGAATAGTTATAGCTCCAACCATCTTCCAGAAATGAGTTATTTTTTGAATTGCTTCTTTGGAAGTTCCTTTTGGTTCAGTCAAAATACAAAGACGATTCTCATATAAATCAGCTTTTGCGTAATTCATCCCTGATTGTTCGGAGCCAGTCATTGGATGCGACGAATAGTAATTATGCCCTGCTTTAAATTTGGATTCTACTTTATCTATAATGAATTTTTTCGTAGAGCCTAAATCAGTAATGTAGCCTTTATAATTTTCAGGAATCAAATCTATTTTATCGCAAGTTAAATCAACGGGCAAAGAAAAAATAATTAAATCATATTCATTCCACGAATTTGATTTTAAAAAATCCTCTTCTAAGAAAATTTTATCCGTAATGTTTAGACTCATCCCTTCTGCACGACTTTTTTCAGATCGGACAACACCGGTTACCTCACAACCGAGTTCTTTCTTTCGAATGGCTAAAGAAAGAGAAGCACCCATTAGTCCTAATCCATAAATTAATATTTTTTTAAATGGTGAGTTCAAAGCAAAGGCTCTGTCGCTGGATATGATCCTAGGATACGTAAGAAGGTTGCTTTCTCTTTTAATTCCCCTAAGACTTTGCTTATAATTTCATCTTTCTCATGACCGTTGAAATCAATAAAAAAGTTATACTCCCAGGAATTTCTTCTTGTCGGTCTAGACTCTACTTTCGTCAAATTAATATTATTCTCAAAGAAAGGTTTAAGTGCAGTGTAAAGCGAACCGGGCTTATCAGCTACTGAGAATACAATCGAGGTTTTATCATTTCCAGTTGGAAGACACTGAGACTTACCTATGATAAGAAATCTTGTAGTATTATTCGGTAAATCTTCAATTGATTCTCGCACAATATTCAATCCGTAAATATCGGCCGCAATCTTAGAAGCAATTGCGACTCCTTCTTTTTTCTCTGCAACCATCATGGCTGCTTTGGTAGTGGAAGAAGTTTCAATTATTTCCACATTAGGCAAATTAGCAGAAATCCAGTTCTTACATTGTGAATTGGCAATACGTATTCCGTATAACGTTTTAATCTTAGATAAATCAGTCTCGAATCCTAAAAGATGAATTGAGATTCTCATGTATATTTCAGAATAGATTAATAAGTCCGAATTTAAAAACATATCAAGTGTAGAATTAACAAGGCCTTCCGTAGAATTCTCAATCGGAACTACACCGTAATCACATTTTCTTGCTTCTACTGCCTTGAAGACTTCAGGAATAGAGGAAAAGGGAGTTGATTTAATGGATGCTCCAAATCTTTCTCTAGTAGCTTGATTGGAAAAAGATCCTTCCGGCCCAAGATACCCAACATCTAAAGCTTTTTCAATTGCTATAGAGCCTGACATGATTTCGCGGTAAATAGAGATTAATGCTTGATCGGGAAGGGGTCCGGGGTTATTCTTTGTTACCTTCTTATATACATCTTTCTCTCTATCAGGGCGAAATATTTCTTCTCCCTTTGCTCTCTTCACTTCACCAATTTTACTGGCAATAGCTGCTCTTTCTTGAATTTTATTTACAATCTCTGTATCTAGTTCATCTATTCTAAATCGTAAATTTGACAGGTCTTCATTCATCGAATATTTCTTCCTTTTCAGGCTTTAGGTCATCCAATTCTTCAAACTTTAATTCTTTCACTTCGACTGGCATTGGTAAATCAGAAAGTTTATTGAGTCCAAAATGAATTAAAAATTCATTCGTAGTTCCGTATAACGTAGGTCTACCGGGAACTTCTTTTTGACCTACAGCTTTTACTAACTTTTTAGCAATCAGAGTAGATACCATGTTACGAGAGGATACTCCGCGTATTTCGTCAATCTCAGGAAGAGTAATTGGTTGTTTGTAGGAGATAATGGCTAATGTATCAAGAGTTCCACGAGAAAGTGTTTCTCTTTTTTTCTCTTTAAAAATATTGCCTAAGATTTTATAGTATACTTCGTTGGTTAAGAACTGATAGCCTCCAGCAATTTCTTTTAAGAGAAATCCACCGTTCTTTTCTGAATAATCAAGTATGAGTTCATCGAGTAGCTCTCGAACAAATGCCTTTTCCAGTTTAATGGAATCAGCAAGACTTGCTAACTTTACAGGTTCCCCTGAAAGAAAGATCAATGCTTCGATTAAACCTTTATTGTATTCTCTTGTATTTTGATTATTTTCCAATATCAACTGACCAAATATATTTTGATATTTCCAAACATTTTATGTTGTTTAATTCCAACTTTTTTTAATTTAACAATTTCTAAAAGCGCCAGAAAAGAAAAGACTACATCATATGTATCCGGTTCAGTAGAATCAAATATATCAGAAAAATCAATTTCTCTTCTTTTCTCTAATAGCTCTTCAATCGTCTTAATTTTTGTATCAATAGAATAATCTTGATCTGCAACTAATAGGTTGGGGATTTCTTCATTAACCGCTCTTGTCTCAAGAATATTATTAAATGCAGAAATAAGATCTAGCAAATCTAAATCTAACCAATTTTCATCAGTAGGGAAATCAATTAAGATTTGATTTGATTCTCTTCTAAATACTCCGGCACTAATCTCATCTATCTCACCTAATTTTCTGCCCGCTAATTGAAACTTCTTATGCTCTAAAAGTTTCTCTACTAGTTCTTTTGGAAGCTTTGTATCTGTTTCAATTTCTTCAAAGCCAGGATTAGGCAAAAGCGACTTTGACTTAAGATAAACGAGATTAGCCGCCATTTTTATAAATTCTGTGCTAAGCTCTATCGAAATTGTCTTAGAAAGCTTTATGAATTGAATGAAGTCTTCTGTAATCTTGGAAAGCGAAACATCAAAAATATCTACTTTATAACTTTCGATTAGACTCCATAAAAGTGAGAGAGGACCTTCGGAATA
>Ga0075156_10002098_pt1 | contig 10980 bp, 8 predicted proteins | sample JI81AbrownDNA_FD_70966 | JGI IMG/M metagenome (GOLD analysis project Ga0075156, IMG submission 70966) | Wastewater effluent complex algal communities from Wisconsin, to seasonally profile nutrient transformation and Carbon sequestration -... | ecosystem: Engineered > WWTP > Effluent > Algae...
ACGGACGAACGGCAAGCATGAGTGAGCGGTCGAGAACGCTGGTGGTTTGTTCCTGAATTTTCTGTAAAATTACGAGTAAGGGAGTGGCGAGTTGTGGGATTTGAGGTAATTCACCGCTAAGATTTTCAAGCGCTTGCGAGATCATCGTCGCCGTGACAATCGGCATTGCGGCAAGGCGACTGATTGCCATTTTGGCGGCGAGTAGTGTCTGCGCCGTATTCATACCCTGCGTCTGCGCGTCGTGAATGACTGCCGCCGCCTGCACAGGAATGACGGGAGCAATATCCTCTCGAATTGTCGATATTTTTGAAATTTCTGACATGAGCTGTATTCTAATATTTAACGTAGCCCGAGTATCGGCAAGTACCTCAGCAACTTTAAGTATTCCATGAGGTTCGGTTGATGCCGTGCTGCAGTTGTTGCTATGAGTCGAGCGAATATCACCCGACATATATTCTACTCTGAAATAGTCCGCGAGCTGAAGGTAAAAGCACGTCCCGGCGACGAGTGTATTTGGAGCGCAGTAATCATATGCAATGGAAGTGGAGGCGTGCAGAGAATGTACGCGCCTTGCTTATGAAATTGAATGGAGTTAATTCGATCGTTCGTGATTCTCTACCATTTTTTTGTGGTTCTCTGTCAAGTATGTCGGTGCATCATTCTGTGTTACCCTGTGGTAACTCTGTGTTACTCTATGGGAGACTGATTTTCCACAGAGTAACACAGGGTATGAGGTAGAGTTTTACCTATCCTATCGTAGGAAAGAAGAATTCCCACAGATCACGCTTCCGCGCCCACAAGTCGCATATCCACCTCACGTTTATCCAAATTCACCCGCATAATCTGCACTCTCAGGCGCGTTCCGATGCGATACTGCTGTTTGCGCCGGCGTCCGACAAGCTGGAAATTCTTCTCGTCAAACATATAATAATCATCCGTCAGGTCGCGGATATGGAGCAAACCCTCGATGCCGACATCATCGAGCAGCACGAACACCCCAAAGCTCGTCACACCGCTGACCGATGCGTTGAATTCCTTGCCTAAGTATTTTTCGGCGAGAATCGTCTGCGCGACCTTGGTCGAGGTGCGCTCGGCAGTGACGGAGAGGCGTTCTCTGTCCGAACAGTGTTCGGACGCCGCCGAGAGCCGTCTGAGAAGCGAATTGATACGTTCAGCCGAGGGAATTTCAAGTGCATATTCCTTGAGCAATCGATGAACAATCACATCCGGATACCGGCGAATTGGCGACGTAAAGTGTGCATAATCGCTGAATCCGAGTCCGTAATGCCCGATATTTTTCTCGGAATAAACGGCTTTTGCCATCGCACGAAGCATGAATTGATGGATTACTTTTTTCTCGGGGAGGTCTTCGACTTGTTTTAATAAGTAGTTAATTTCCTTAGAGGATAGATTCTCTAGTTTAGTTTTTACGCCGAGCGACCGTACGAACGTCAGCACGTCCTTGAGTTTGGTCGCGTCCGGATTATCATGTATCCGATAGAAAAACGGCAGCGGCTGACGAAGCTTGGCTTTTTTCGAAATCGCCTTGATATGGAGCGCCACGGTTTGATTGGCGGCGAGCATGCATTCTTCGACAAGCTTGGTCGAATCGGTGGCGGATTTTATAATCGCGCGAACGGGAGTGCCGGTCTCATCAAGCTGGAATCTCGTTTCGCTGGATTCGAAGTCGAGTCCGCCTTTATCGAAACGTTTAGCGCGTAAAATTTTGGAGAGGGTAAATAAATTCTGCACGAGCTCGAGGTGTTTGCCTTTGCCGGTATCGATAATCGTCTGTACATCGTTGTAGGTAAAGCGTTTGGTGCTTTTGATGGCCGTCTCGGCAATTTCATAATTTTTGAGTACGCCTTTGGGAGTAAATTCCATAAAAACCGAGAAGGTAAAGCGGATTTTATTTGGCACGAGCGAACAGATATCATTCGAGAGTGATTCCGGGAGCATGGGGACGACACGATCGACGAGATAGGTGCTGTTGGCGCGGTTGTAGGCTTCTTTGTCGAGCGCGGAGTTTTCCTCCAAATACGTCGTAACATCAGCGATATGAACGCCTAAGCGGTAGTTTTTATTCTCAAGAATGGTGAGCGAGAGTGCGTCGTCGAAGTCACGTGCGTCATCGGGATCGATGGTAATAATTTCTTCTTTGCGGAGGTCGATCCGCGGCGGGCGAATGGACTTTGGTGTGGGCTGAATGGCGAGCGCTTTTGCATCGGCTTCGAGTTCATCGCTGAATTTAGCCGGCAGACCGAATTCTTTGAGAACGCCGGCGAACTCGACTAAAGGGTTACCGGAGGCGCCGAGGACTTCAGTGATTTCGGCTTCGGGGCTCTTGTGGGCATCGTCCCATCGAACGAATTTGGCGAGGACTTTATCGCCTTTTTTGGCGTGTTTGAGTTTTTTGGGATGAATTAAAAAATCGACGTAATATTTTTCTTCGTCGGGAATAAAAAAGTGGAAATCACCGTCAAAATCGAGGGTGCCGGCCATTGTGCTCTCGGCGCGGCTAACGACTTTATTGACCGTACCGTAGGGTTTTTGGTCTTTCTTGAGAGCGAGTAATTTTACCTGTACGGTATCGCCCGCAAGTGCGGTAGCAAGATACTGCTGCCGGATGTAAATAATTGGAAATTCAGTAGAGTCAGTGACTATCGAACCGCGGTTATGTTCGAATTTCAGCACACCGGTAAACACACTCGGATTCTGTGATATCGGAGTAATGCCGAAGCGTCTGCGGGCAGACTTATAGATAGTTTTTTTCTGTGCAAGGTAATTAATCGCATCGCGCAATGCTTCATATTCGGCGGAGTCGGAGCGATAATGGAGTAATTTTCCGATATCGAGCAGGCGCAGAGTCGCGGGAGCATTTTGGGTGAGAAGGCCGATAATTATTTGGTGTAATTCTTCGGTCTGAGGTAGTGCAGGCGCAACTGCAGTATCGGGTTTCTTTTTCTTAGCCATTTGATTTTCCTAGAGTAAGAGCTATAATTACAAGGCAGGAAGTTAGAGTAAATCCCTATATCCCCTGAAACAATAGAGACAATTTGGTAGTCTGAGCAAGCGATTACCATATTATTAAACTGCAAATTCGGAAAGTTTTACCGTTTTATCGTCACATTATCGCAAAATCCCTAAAAATGTAAATTTATGTTAAAAGTAAATTCAACAAAAAAAAAGTGAAACCTCATGAGAATCGCGGCGTACCTGCCCTCGCTTTCCGGAATAGACAACAAGCCGAATTAATTCCTTTCTTTATTATAGTATTTATATATTCTATCATTATTTACAAGAGTGTAGTATGAAAAAAGCCGTTCTCCTGTTCTCTCTCATATTGGGACTATCCGCTATCGGACTCCGCGCCCAAACTGCCGAAGACATTATCGCAAAAAACATCGCCGCTACCGGTGGCATCGAGAAAATCAAAGCATTGAATTCTATGAAAATATCAGGCCATGCTATGGCAATGGGGATGGAAGTGCCGGTCAATATTTTTGCAAAACGCCCATTGATGACACGTTCGGAAATAACATTCATGGGTAAAACTCAGCTTGAAGCCTATGACGGAACTACTGTGTGGCAGCTTAATCCATTTGCTCCAAGTGGTGTAATAGAGCCAGTCGAGCTTACAGGAGACCGAGCAAAATCCATCATTGATCGCGCAGATTATGACGGTGATTTTGTGGACTATCAGTCAAAAGGGTATGTAATCGAATTCATTGGAAAAGATGAAATGGAAGGTTCCTCTGTATTTAAACTTAAAGTAACCAAAAAATCAGGCGATGTGAATGTCTATTTTATTGATGCGGATAATTATCTTCCTATAAAAGTAGTTAGCAAAGTAAAAGTCGAAGGTAATGTGGAAGAAGACGAAGTGATTTATGGGAATTACAAGCCCGTAGCCGGAGTACAGATGGCACATTCCATGGAAATTCGTTCGGGTGGCGTTACGAAATTTCAAATCACCATCGATAAAATCGAGCCCAATATTCCAATCGACAATTCCATATTTGTCATGCCTAAGAAAAAGTAAACACATGCTGCCAATTCACCCGAGGCAGAATTCAACATCGATAGTATCTCGACTTATTTTTATCATCTATGAGGATTTACCGTGAAAAACAGAGTGTTTTCATCGCTTGTCGCCTCGGCGGCAATTATCGGAATTATTGCGACAACTCAACCATCAAAAGCAAGCGACTGCCTCGACGGTTCGGGGACTATTAGCGGCGAAAATCATCAGGTGCTGACCTTTCATACGATCGTCGTGGAAACTGAGGCAACTGTTATTCTCTCCCAAGATAATGCTCAACGCGTGATAGTACAAGCAGATGACAATCTTCAGAATCTAATCGAGACGAAGATTGAGAATGGAACACTCAAGATATCGGTGCCCAAGTGTGTCAATCCTACAAAGAGTATTACAGTATTTGTGTCCATGAAAGACGTCAAAGAGCTCACCCTAGCAGGGAATGGCAAAATTCTTGCACCGAGTTCTGTAACATGCGAGAATATCAAATTTGTCGTTCAAGGCAGCGGTGAAATACAATTTGATGAATTGCACGCAGAAAACATTTCAACACATGTCCTCGGTAGTGGGAGTATTACTCTCAAGGGTAATGCAATCGCTCATACAATCGAATCCGTCGGCAGCGGCGTGGTGCATGCTTATGATTTAAAAGCAATTAACTCTAAGCTCAGCGTAGCCGGAGCCGGCAACTGTGAAATCAATGCCGATAATCAATTAGATGTCAAAATCACCGGCACCGGCAGCGTTCGCTATCTTGGCAAGCCGGAAGTATTACACAAAGAAATATCCGGTGAGGGCAGTCTAATCAAGAGATATTAAACTCCAAATTCGCCACACAGAGTCCGGGCAGGTTTCGGCTCCTGCTCGGACTTTATTTATACCGAACATTCGCACAATAGCAAAGTGGGCTCTCCGATAGACAGCCAAAGGTTGCGGATCGGAACACGTTATTCTCAAAACTATCACCACACCATAGCCCGTACAGGTTTCGGCTCCTGTCCGGGTTTTTATTTGCAGTAATTTCGCAGCCGACCTTATTTTTGAATCCATCGTTGTTCATAATTTTATCTAAGAATTTTTCGGAAAGGTACGTATGCGGTATAATTGTACGGTAGTTTTGATAGCATTCGTAGCGCTCACGCTACTCTCACAGGCGCAGGTAAAAGTATCGTCTTCCACTTTCGGCGCGATCGAAGCCCGGCATATCGGTCCTGCCGTCATGGGCGGTCGCATCGCCGCTCTCGATGTCGTCAATCGCGACCCACGCTTTATCTATGTCGGCGCTGCCGGCGGCGGACTCTGGAAATCACGCGACGGCGGCACGACCTTCAAGCCGATTTTTGATAAATATTGTCAGTCCATAGGCGCTGTGACAATTGACCAAAACCACCCCGATACCGTGTGGGTCGGCTCGGGTGAGTCGTGGACGCGGAACAGCACATCTATCGGCGATGGTATCTATAAATCCACTGACGGTGGCGACAATTGGCAGCGCGTCGGTCTCGAAAATTCCGAACGGATTGCAAGGATTGTAATCCATCCAACGAATCCCAATATCGTCTATGCAGCTGCTACCGGACATCTCTGGAATGACAATGAAGAACGCGGACTCTACCGCACAAGCGACGGCGGCAAAACCTGGGAACGTGTGCTCTATGTCGATGCCAAGACCGGCTGCGCTGATGTAGCAATTGACCCCAAAAATCCGGATGTCGTCTATTGCTCTATGTGGCAGTACAGACGAACCGCCTGGTCGTTCGCTTCCGGTGGTAAAGGCAGCGGAATGTACAAGTCCACCGATGGCGGCAAGACCTGGAAAAAGCTCACTAACGGCATGCCGGAAGGTGACTTAGGGCGTATCGCAATTGATGTTTCACCCGTCAATTCTAAGATTGTTTATGCAAATATCGAAGCTGCCAAAACAGGATTTTACCGTTCGACCAATGCCGGTGAATCATGGGAACGTATGAACGGCGGCGCGGAATCCTCCCTTCGCCCGTTCTATTTCTCCAAAGTTGTCGCCGACCCCGTTGACAGCAACCGCGTCTATAAGACTTCACTTTATCTCGGTGTGAGTACCGACGGCGGCAAGTCATTCTCCTCGCGCGGCGGCTTCCACTCGGATGTCCATGCAGTATGGGTAAATCCCGGAAATTCTAATCATGTCATCATCGGTACCGATGGCGGGATGTATGTATCATTCGACAAAGCATCGAGTTGGAGATTTTTTAATAATCTTCCGCTGGCGCAGTTCTACCACATCAGCTATGATATGGACAAGCCGTATAATGTCTATGGTGGCTTACAGGATAATGGCTCATGGTACGGGCCGGCCGAGAGTCCAAACGGTATAGAAAATCGTGACTGGAATAATGCAGGTGGCGGTGACGGCTTCTGGGTATGGCGCGATAAAACAGATAAAACAATACTCTATAGTGAATCACAGGGCGGAAATATCACCAGAATTCACACCAAAACCAATGAAAGCAAAGACATTAAGCCCTATCCGAAGTATGGCGAACCGAAGTATAGATTTAATTGGAATACTCCGATTCAACTCAGCCCGACACGGCCGGACGTGATCTATATGGGTTCGCAATTCCTCCATAAATCCACCGATAAAGGCGAGTCCTGGACGAATATTTCGCCCGATCTGACCACGAATGACAAAGCAAAACAGCAGCAGGAAGAGTCCGGCGGACTGAGCGTGGATAATTCCAGTGCCGAAAATCACTGCACAATCTATACCATCGCCGAGTCACCGATGGACGCAAATATTATCTGGGTCGGCACCGACGACGGCAATGTACAAGTCACCCAAAACGGCGGGAAATCTTGGACAAATGTTGTGAAAAATATCCCGGGATTGCCGGCAAATACATGGTGCACGACCGTCGAACCCGGACATTTCGCCAAGGGAACATGTTATGTGTCTTTTGACGGACACACGTCCGGCGATATGAAGTCCTATATCTATAAAACATCTGACTTCGGCAAAACCTGGACCGAAATTGCAAGTGGCGTCAAGGGCTATGTACATGTCGTTCGCGAAGATCTGGTGAATCAATCCCTTCTCTTTGCCGGCACCGAACTCGGCATGTTTGTCTCGATTGACGGCGGGAAGGAATGGTCGCAATTCACCGGGAATCTGCCGAATGTAGCTGTGCGTGATATTGCAATTCACCCACGTGAGCATGATCTTATTCTCGCTACGCATGGTCGCGGGGTGTTGATTGTTGACGATATCACACCCTTGCGTAAGCTGACGGCGGATGTATTGGACAAAGAACTCGTTATATTGGAAGGGCGTCCGAATGAAATGAAAATTGGTGGCGGATTTCAGGAGTTTTCAGGTGGAGGAAATTTCGTCGGAAGCAATCCAAGTGATGTAGCGACAATTACCTACTATCAGAAAGACCGTCATGTCTTTGGTGATATGAAGATTGAAATTTCCGATAAAAACGGCAAGCTTATCTCGACAATTCCCGCAGGAAAACGCAAAGGAATTAACCGCATCGATTGGGCAATTCGCCTCAAAGCCCCGAAAGTCGCGCCCGGAGCAAATGTCGCCGGAGGGGCAATGGCAGGACCACTCGTGCCCGAAGGCGTCTATTCCGTTAAGCTGCTCAAAGGCGATAAGACCTACACCGGCACCATCAATCTCGTTGCCGACCCCCTCTCGACCCACTCAGCCGCTGACCGCGCGCTGCAGTCGAAAGCAGTGCTCGACTTATACGACATGCAGGGCAATCTCGCCTATATCGCCGATGCTGTCACCGGCGTTCGCGATGCAGCCACCGCCCGCGCCGGGAAAATAGACTCGACCGATGCGCTGGCAAAGAACCTCAAAGCATTCGCCGGGAAATTAGACTCACTCCATAAAACGCTCGTGGCGACGAAAGAAGGCGGTATCCTCGTCGGTGAAGAACAGCTCCGTGAACGTGTCGTCGATCTCTATGGCGCAATTAATGGTTACGGCGGCAAGCCCACCAAGTCACAGATCGAAAGAATGGACGCCGTGAGCAAAGAACTCGCGAATTCCGAAAAAACATTCGGGCAGTTCGTCAAGGCCGACCTCGAAGCATTCAATGCTCAATTAACCGCCAAAAAACTCCCCGCTATCACCGTCATCACCCGCGCGGAATTTGACAAGAAAGATTGATGAAGTGATGGGTAGGTGATGAAATTAAAAAGCTCCGGCATGCGATAGAATGTTCGCATAGCCGGAGCTTTTTATTATACATTAGGGATTTGGGTTCGGTTCTGCATACTCCACACCGACGTCTTGCGGTCACCCATTGCCGTCCAAGCCGCTCTTTGTCGAAATAAACTCCGCAATACGCGCCTCATGCCAGTATTCACCTGAATGCCCACGTTGCATAAACCCTAAGTGTCCACCATGATCAGGGTTATCTACATAGAAATACTCGCTCGAAGCAGCCAGGTCAAGAGCAAAACAACTCGGCGTGAGGAAAGAATCGTCTTTCGCACTGATAAGAAGTGTCGGAATGCGAATCGATGGAATAAACCCGGTCGCGCTGCACTTCGCCCAGTACTCTTCGGCATCACGGTAGCCATGCGCCGGCGCCGTATAACGATCATCAAGATCCTGAAATGTGCGTATTGCCTTGAAATGTTGGAGCGTTACACCGGGCGGAAACACCGCCTGCTTGAGCGCGATTTTCTTCTGAAATGACGCCACAAATCGCTTCATATACAGCGCATTTTGCGAGGATGCCATCACAAGTGCCGATGCCTTTAAATCACAAGGCGCGCTGAGAGCCGCGCCTCTGCTGATAAGCGTGTTGCCGCCCTGCTCGCCGAGATACTTGAGAATTGCATTCCCGCCTAAACTACAGCCGACTAAGGAGATATCACGGTAACGTTTTGTAGCCGCAATACGAGTCACGAGCGAATGTATATCCTCCGTCGCGCCACTATGATAGGACTTATAGAGGCGATTCATCTCACCGCTGCAACTCCTGAAATTCATTGCCGCTACATCAAATCCGCGCCGCACAAATGCCCGCACGAGTCCACGAATATACTTGGCATCAGCGCTCGAATCCAATCCATGGGCGATGACCACGACGCGCGAAGCAGGAGTAGCCGCAAATGCCCAATCCACATCAAAAAAATCTCCGTCCGGAGTCTCGATACGTTCACGCCGGTACTCCACGTGCGGGGTTTTCCGAAAAAATGACGGAAAAATGGTCTGCAAATGAGAATTCCGCAGGTAGAACGGCGGAGAATACGACGGAGAGATAATCGGCATAAGAAAATAAACGATAATTATACCAATATTGATTAAAAAGCATGTCATTCTGAAGGAGTCGTAGGGGCTGAAGAATCGAAACTTGCTGATGGTGTAACAGCTTGACCGTGCAACAAGTTTCGATTCTTCACCCTAAGAAGGGCTCAGAATGACAGCGTTGTTATAAATACGTTACTATTATATTCATATCTGTATTACAACGGCTTGAACTGCTCAAATGCCTGCGAACATGAGTTGCAGTAATGAATCGAACGACACAGAGTCGGACCAAATGGCGACTGCACGGTAGTATTGGTACTCCCGCAGAATGGACAGGCGATATTTTCCAGAATATCAAGTTCAAACTCTACTTCATACCGCGGCGGCGGCGCAAGTCCGTGTTTTTTAAGAGCAAGCAAGCCACGCTCGGTAATCCGATTCGAATCCCACGGAATATCAAAATTCACCACCACCGACACATCACCAAATTCTGCAAGTCGCTTTTGTACATCAGACTTCATCACTTCAATCGCCGGACAGCCGACGAAGGTCGGTGTCATCTGTACGCTTACTTTTCCTGTGTCCGATACCGTGACATCCGTGATAACACCCAAGTCCACGACCGATATGCCGGGAATTTCCGGGTCACGCACGTCGTGCAGCGCCGTGATTATGTCATCGGGCGTCACCACTCTGCAACCGGATCAGTGGCAAATACTTCCGACATTTCGTCGAGAAGTGGCTGAAGATGCTCGGTGTGCGAACCGTAGCGTCCACCGTAGGAAGGAGTATAATCAGTAGGTATTGTGAGAGTTGCTTTTGCAAGCGTCGCGGTAATCGACTCCATCCACAGGCGCTGAAGTTCTTGTTCACCGGCAAACACCCCTTCATCAATCAATTCCTGTTCAAATTTTGACGGCTCAAACATCCCAAGCGCGAGTGGAAACGCGAAGTCGAGGGCGGCTTGCATCTTGTTGTGGCTTTCTTCATTGCCTTGCGCGCCGAGCTGTGTGACCCATGTATTAGCATGGAATACATGATACTTAATTTCACCACGAACCTTTTTGGCAAGTAAGGATAGCGGTAGGAAGGAGGATTTTTCGAGTAATTGATAGCGGAGCATTTCGGCGGTATCGAAGAAGAAATGGCGGATCAAGCTGAAGTCATAGCCGCCGATTGGTAATTCCACCATGTGGCAGCAGTGCATTTGTTCGGCATTGCGCATAAAAGCTGCGGTATCCGGTTCGGACTCGCCAAGTGTATGAAGTATTTGGAATAAGGCAAGGGAATGTCCAATTTTATCCTGCGCAATCGACGAGAAAGCGATGTCTTCCTCAAGCAGCGGTCCGAGGCCGGTCCACTCAGAATTACGATGACCAATAACGAGCGAATCGTCAGCCATACGATAGAGTAAGTCTTTGATGTGATTGTTCATAGGGGGAGCTCCTGCAAAGTTTGTAAATTGTGTCTGCCCGGCGGATTATTTCGCCATGCGAAACCGTAGGATAAAATTTAAGGATGGAATTTCATCGATAAATCCATGAAATTATAGTGCAAAAATACTGAAAAATCAGACATGGTGTGTTCTTCTCTTCCGAGACCCTCGCTTCTTCGCGAGCGGCTCGGTGAGGGCGCTGAGCTTACCCAAAAACCGAGGGCATCGCGGGGACGCGATACTCTCGGGAGG
>Ga0075156_10002108_pt1 | contig 10969 bp, 10 predicted proteins | sample JI81AbrownDNA_FD_70966 | JGI IMG/M metagenome (GOLD analysis project Ga0075156, IMG submission 70966) | Wastewater effluent complex algal communities from Wisconsin, to seasonally profile nutrient transformation and Carbon sequestration -... | ecosystem: Engineered > WWTP > Effluent > Algae...
ACAGGTGTACCCCTCAAGGGTCGCAAATCCTGAGAGTTTCTTCAAATGATCCGACGAGAATCTGAGCTCGTCCACGCGGGGCCACCCGGGTGCGCCGTGCGGGAAGATCCGATTGACAAGCAGAAACGCCCCCCAGCTCAGCTGAGGGGCGTCCCTGAAGATTTTTCAGGAATCTTGGGGTTTGAGGGTCAGATGAGGCCCTCGCTGGCCGCCTTGGCTCGCTCGAAGCGGCCCTGGACGTCGGCCCAGTTGACCACGTTCCACCACGCGGAGACGTAGTCGGCCTTGACGTTCTTGTACTGCAGGTAGAAGGCGTGCTCCCACATGTCGAGCTGCAGGACGGGCAGCTGGCCGAGGGGCAGGTTGCCCTGCTGGTCGAAGAGCTGCATGACGTTGAGGCGCTTGCCGAGGGTGTCCCACGCGAGGACCGACCAACCCGAGCCCTGGATCGCGTTCGCGTTGGCGTTGAAGTGCTTGGCGAAGCCGTCGAACGAGCCGAAGAACTCGTCGATCGCCGAAGCGATCTCGCCGTCGGGACGACCGCCGGCGTCCGGGGCCATGTTCTTCCAGAAGACGGAGTGGTTGATGTGGCCGCCGAGGTGGAACGCCAGGTCCTTCTCGAGCTTGTTGAGGTTGGCGAAGTCACCCTTCTCGCGAGCTTCCGCGAGCTTGTCGAGGGCGGTGTTGGCGCCGTCGACGTACGCCTTGTGGTGCTTGGAGTGGTGCAACTCCATGATCTCGGGGGCGATGTGGGGGGCGAGCGCGGAGTAGTCGTAGTCGAGCTCGGGCAGCGTGTAGACAGCCATGCTTCTTCTTCCTGTTCGTCGGGGCCGCCGGGGCGGGTGCGCGCCCGCGGCCGTAGTACTGGGGACAACCCCGATCCTAGGGCAGGTATTCCGCCGCGATGGTTGACTGGGGTGCATGAGCACCTCCGTCGGACCCCCCGCAGGACCAGGCATGCCGGCCCTGCAGCTGAACAACCTGTTCAAGAACTTCGGCGCGAAACGGGCGGTCGACAACCTGTCCCTCGCGGTGCCGCGAGGGTGCCTCTTCGGACTCGTCGGCCCCAACGGTGCGGGCAAGACAACCACACTGTCGATGGCGACGGGGCTGTTGCGTCCCGACCACGGCAGCGTCCAGGTCTGGGGACGCGACGTCTGGGCCGATCCTGCGTCCGCGAAGGCGATGATGGGGGTCCTTCCCGACGGATTGAGACTGTTCGACCGCCTCAGCGGGGCCGAGTTGCTCCGGTTCGTCGCGGGTCTGCGCCGGGTTCCCGCCGCAGAGGCGTCGATGCGCGCCGACGCCCTGCTCGCAGCACTGGGTCTCGCGGACGACGCCAACACCCTCGTGTGCGACTATTCCGCCGGCATGACCAAGAAGATCGGCCTGGCCTGTGCGCTGATCCACAACCCCCAACTCCTCGTGCTCGACGAACCGATGGAAGCCGTCGATCCCGTGTCGGGCCAGGTCATCCGGACGATCCTGTTCGACTTCGTCGCCAGGGGCGGAACCGTCGTGATGTCGAGCCACGTGATGGAACTCGTCGAATCGATGTGCGACGCGATCGCGGTCGTCGCGTCCGGACGCATCCTCGCGGTGGGGACCACCGAGCAGGTCAAGGGCGGGCTGCCGCTGCAGGAACGGTTCCTCGACCTGGTGGGTGCGCGATTCGAGCAGGGGAGCGAGGGACTGGCATGGTTGGGACACTCGTCCGCCTCCAACTGAAGCTCTTCGGACGCGGGGTCCGCGGCAACGTCGGCAAGCTCATCGGGCTGGTCATCACGGGCCTGTGGATCGCAGGCGTGGTGCTCGCCCTCAGCGCGGGCCTCATCCTGCTGCGCGGGCACCCCGCCGACGAGCGGGGCGGTGCCGGCGTCCTCGTCTTCAGCGCCCTCGCCCTCGTGTGGCCGATGCTCACCCTGATCTCGTCGGGTGCAGACCAGACCCTGGACCCCGGCCGCTTCGCCCTCTTCCCCCTGCGCGCACGCGACCTGATGCCGGGCCTTCTCGTCGTGGGCGTGCTCGGCTCCGGTGGCCTCACGGCCTCGGCGTTGGCCCTGGCCTACCTGTACTCGTGGAGCTCAGCCCTCGTCCCCGCGGTGGCGGCCCTCGTCGGGGGGACCATCGGGGTCCTCACCGTCGTCGTGGTCTCGCGGGCTCTGACCTCGCTCTTCGCCCAGGGCATGGCGACACGCCGGTACCGGGACTTCTCCGCGTCCGCGCTCGCCATGGTGGTGATCGCCTCGGTCGTTGCGATGCAGTTCATCCAGAAGTGGGTCGGGACCGATCCGAGCGCCATGCTCCGCAGGGTGGCCGGGGTGTCGAGGATCCTTGCCTGGACGCCGATGGGCTGGGCCTGGGCACTGCCCTGGGACGCGGCCGAGGGCAGGTGGGGTCACCTCGTCCTTCGCGGGACGCTGGCCGTCGGCATGCTCGCGCTGGGGTGGAGGGTCTGGCGTCACACCCTCGACGTCGCACTGGTCTCCCCGCTGGAGTCCGGTGGTGGTGGGGGAAAGGTGAAGGCGTCCGGCTGGATCGACAGGGTCCTCCCACACGGGCCGGTCGGCGCGATCGGCGCGCGTTCGCTGAAGTACTGGCGCAGGGATCCCCGCCACGTCGTCAACGTCCTCGGCGCACTCCTCCTGCCACTCCTGATGATTCTCCCGATGCTCATCAACCCGCTGCCGGGACAGTCGCTGCGGGAGCCCTGGGTGCTGATGTACCCGGTGCTCGGGTCGATGCTGATGAGCGCGTCGTCGGTCGCGTCCGAGATCACCTACGACGGGTCGGCCCTGTGGACGCAGATCGTGGCTCCCATCCGCGGACGCGATGACCGACTCGGTCGACTGGTCGGCCTGCTGGCGATCTTCGTCCCGGCCACGATCTTCACCGATCTCGTGTTCCTCGCCCTGACCGGCCAGTGGCGGTACACCGTGCCGCTCCTGAGCGCGGGCCTTGGATCGCTGGCTGCGGCCACCGCTGTGGGCACCCTGGTGGGGTCCTGGTGGCAGTTCGCCGTGCCACCACCCGGATCGAGCCCGTTCGCCAAGGGTTCCGGCGGTGGCGCGGTCTCGGTGCTCAGCGCGCTGGCCTGCATGGCCGGGTCGATCGCCCTGTCCATGCCCTTCATCGCAGTGGCGCTCCTCGCGGCCTGGCAACCCTGGTTGGGGTGGGTGGCACTGGGCATGGCACTGGGGGTGGGTCCCGCGATCATCTGGGGTGCCGCCCACATCGGTGGCCGGCGACTCGACGCCACGTGGCCCGAGGTGCTGAAGCGTGTGACCTACGAGTCGAGCTGAGCCGGACGCAGGTTGCCGCGACGGGCGGCGCGTCGCAGGACGCGCAGGAGTGGCGGTGCGAGCAGGAGCAGGAGGGCCACGTTGGTGAGGGCGCGTCCGAGGTTCCATCCCAGCGAGGTCGCCAGGTTGTAGAGGGCGAAGTGGTGCAGATTGGTCAAGGCGCCGGCGTCCGGGTCGAAGGACAGCTGGGACTCACCGCCGAGGGCGAACGGCCAGAACGCGAGGTCCATCAGTGCGCCGAAGATGAACGCCGCGACGGCGCCGTAGGCGGCGAGCATCCCCACCTCGAGCCAACCGCGGGCGCGGGGGAGCAGGCCCGCACCGAGGCCCACGGAGCCTGCGGCGAGCATCTGATAGGGCAACCACGGGCCCACGCCGCTCGTGAGGAGCGCTGACGTGAACAGAGTGGTGTTGCCGAGCACGAATCCGAATCCCGGTCCGAAGACGCGTCCCGCGAGGATGACGAGGAAGAAGACCGTCTCGATCCCCGCGGTACCGGCCCCCAGGGGGCGGACTGCGGCGCCCACGGCAGACAGGACCCCCAGCATTGCCAGCGAACTGACCTCGAGGTCGTGCTGGCCCAGTTCGGAGACGACGACGCCCAGCACGACCGGCAGGATCAGGGCGAAGACCAGGGGTGTGAGGCTGTTGCCCTGCAGCGCGGCGCCGGGACTGATCAGCAAGGGCCAGCAGAAGGCCATCAGGGCCATCACTCCTGCAATGCCGAGCATGACGACCGAGCGTCGAGAGGTCCTCATCGGAGCCCCCGGGCCGCTTCCGCGACGGTGAGCACGGGGAGGGGATGGAAGATCTTTGCCACCTGGGGTGCGAAGGCCGGGGAAGAGGTGCACACCTCGCGGGTGGTGCCGTCGGCGACGATGTCACCGTCGGCCAGGACCACGGTCCGCGTCGTGGCCTGCGCGGCGAACTCGACGTCATGGGTCGAGACGATGACACAGGTGCCCGAGGCTGCGAGTTCGGTCAGGATCGTGCGCAGGGCCGCCTTCATGGCGTAGTCCAGGCCGCGGGTCGGCTCGTCGAGGAGGACGACGCCGGGGGACGCCGCCAACTGGATGGCGAGGACCAACGCCAGGCGCTGGCCTTCGGACAGGTCGCGCGGGTGCCGCTGGGGATCCAGGTCGGCGCCGAGCCGGGTGAGGATGGCTGCGGTCGTCCCCCCGGACGACTCGGTCTCGCGGTCGGACTGGGCGCACTCACCCTCGACGGTGTGGAGGTAGAGCAGGTCCGCGGCCGACTGCGGCACGAGGCTGACGAGCTGGCGCGCCCGGCCGGCGGTGACCTCGCGGGGGTCCTCCGACGTCGATCCGGTCGTCACGGAGATCGTGCCGCTGCTTGCCGTCGCCCCTTGCAGGGCCCACATCAAGGACGACTTCCCGGCTCCGTTGCGTCCCATCAGGGCGGTGATCTCACCGGACGCGAAGTCGCACGTCACGTCGTTGACCGCCAGGACGTCCCCATAGCGGACGCCCAGCTTCTCGATCTGCAGCGCGGTGCGTCCGCGCTCGCGGGTGGGCTCGGGGTGAGGGGGATCGAGCACGATCCCCTCTGTCGTGACGTGTCTCCGGGCTTCGCGGACGCTGAGGGGTACCTGTGGCCAACCGAACGTCCGCGAGAGCTCGACGAGAGGTGGAGTGACGTCCGCACGAGCGAGGACCTCGCGGGCCGGCCCCAACTCGGCGGAGCCGTCACCGGGGAGCCAGAGCACCTGGTCGGCCGCCTGCATCACGCGCTCGAGCCGGTGCTCGGCAAGCACGACGGTGAGGCCGACATCATGGACGAGCGTCGTGATGGCCGCCAGCACGTCCTGTGCTGCGGTCGGGTCGAGCGCCGACGTCGGCTCGTCGAGCACGAGGACGCGCGGCTGGGCCGCCAGGACGGCGGCGATGGCGACGCGCTGCTGCTGGCCGCCCGACAGGTCGAGCAGGGGACGCCGGCGCAGGTCGGCGATGTTCATCAGGTCGAGGGTCTCCTCGACGCGCTTGCGCATGGTCACCGGCGGGAGGCCCAGCTGTTCCATGCCGTAGGCGATCTCGTCCTCGACGCGATCGGTGACGAAGCCGGCGAGGGGGTTCTGGCCGACGTATCCCACGACGTCGGCCAGGTCACGGGGGCGGTGGTCGCGTGTCGAGCGTCCATTCACCACGACGTCGCCGCTCAGCGTCCCGCCCGTGAAATGCGGGACGAGGCCGTTGATCGCACCGAGGAGGGTGGACTTGCCGGTACCGGTGCGGCCGACGACCACGACGAGATCCCCGTCGGGGATGATGAACGAGGCGTGCGACAGCACCGGTGGTGAGTCCGGGTACGAGATGGTCACATCGTCGAAGCGGATCATCGTTCGTCCCTGGGTGGGAGTGGGGTGGCGACGGCGGGGATGGCGACCACCAGCGCGAGCACGATCATGGCCGGGTGGAGCGTGGGCCAGGCCGCCGGTGAGATGGGGGGCAGCATCGCGTTGGGCTGGGTGTGGGCGAGCCAGCCTGCGATGGCGATGGCGGTTGCGCCACAGCCGAGCACGACCGCCTCGGGCCAGCCCCACGGATCGGGGCGGTAGCGGGTCACGGCGAGGCGGCGTCCGGAGCGTCTGAGTCCGACGACAGTCGCGACGACGCCCCCACCGAGGGCAAGCGCTCCCCAGCGTCCGGAACCGGGGACGCCAAGCAGGATGAAGGTGCCCAGTGTGACGCACATCAGTGCACCCATCAGCATGACCGAGGTGCCGCGACCGACGCGGCGCTGGTCGTGCGTGCGTCCGTAGCCGCGGGACTCCATGCCCGCGGCCAGCAGCAGGGAACGGTCGATGGCGTCCTCGAAGACGGGGATGACGACCGCAGTGACGGCGCGCCAACCCCGGGATGCCCCGCCCCTCAGACGACGCGCGCGTCGCACCCGGACGCCGGACTCGATGAGTTGGGGAGCGACCGAGAGTGCGATCACCACGGCGACCGACAGTTCGTACAGGGCAGGAGGCACGGCCCGCAGGGCTCGCCTCGGGTTGGCCAGTGCGTTGGCGGCCCCGACGCAGATGAGCATGGCGGCGAGGCGACCTGCGTCCGAGATGGTGAAGAGGACAGCTTCGAGTGTGACGGGGCCGCCCAGGCTGATCCCCGCTGCCCAAGCGGGGAGTTGCACTTCGGGCAGGGTGAACAGGACCGTGCCCTCGCGCAGGCCGCCGACCGTGAGCTGGAAGAACATCCGGACGCCGATCACCATCAGGGCGAGCGTGAAGTACGCGCCCACGCTGCGCGCCCAGGGCGCGGCGGTGCGGCGGGCCAGGACCACCCACACCACCGCGGCCACGACAAGGGTCAGCAGCAACAGGTTCCGCGTCAGGCTCACGGCCACCGCGGCCCCCAGTGCCCAGCCCCACCACCCCCACGGGTGGGTGGTGCGTCCCACGAGCCGGGTGTGGCTCGTGGGAGCGGGGGCCTCGACGATCGGACGCTCGACCCTGGCAACCTGCCGGGTCATCGCGTCACGAACGCCAGCGCGTCCGCAGGGCCACTCCGACGCCACCGAGGGCGAGGACGCCGACGGTCGTGAGGGTTCCCCAGGGGGTGCCGCGGTCGGGGGTGGCCGGGGTCGTTGCGGTTGCCTCGGCAGACGGGGCGTCCGAGGCTTCGAGGGTGGCGGATTGCGGCGCGGCGGAGGCCGACGTCCCGGCACTACTGGCCGCGGCCCCGGCCTTCGAGTCCATCGCGGACGGTGACCCGGGCCGCGTCGAGGTTGTTGCCTTCGAGGTTGTCGCCTTCGAGGTGGCGGCGTTCGACGTTGTCGCCGGACGCGTCGTGGAGGACGTCCGAGTGGATGTGGCGGTGGGCTTCGACGTGGTCGGCTTCGTGGTGGCCGTTGGCCTGGTCGTGGTTGCCGTCGGTTTCGTGGTGGCTGTCGGCTTGGTCGTGGCCGTCGGCTTTGTCGTAGTCGCAGTCGGTGCGGGTGCTGCGGCCGGCGACGGCGTCCAGGACGGCGGGTTCGCACCCGTGCCCCAGTTCCATGCCTCGACGTCACCAGCACGCGACTGGTGGATCCCTGCGCCCTCATTCGAGTAGCGCCAGGACGATCCGGTCCACAGCCAGTAGACCCAGTACGCCTGGACGGACGCCTTCGCCGGGCAGGTCGACGGCGTCGAGTTGATCTGGCAGATCATCGAACCTGAGTCGAACCCGACGGACGCGACCGCGCGGAGCACCTTGATACCGGTTCCCGGCAGCACGCAGCCGGCTGCCACGGTCCCACCCTGGTGGGTGGCCTTGACGTAGACCTTCCCGGAGGCCTGACACGTGGCGTCCGCCGAACTCATGGGCAGGGTCGCCGCCCCGGCCGGCTGGCCGACGGCCAGCACGGCGCAGGACAGGACCGCCGCCAGGAAGGCAGCGAGTCGACGCATCAGCGACGGCGTCCAGCTGCGAGGGCAGCCGCACCGGCGGCCGTGATCAGCAGCAGCGCGCCCAGGGGGGCGCTGTCGCTGTCACCCGTGTCGGGCAGGGGACGCGTGGTCGGCGAGCCGGAACCGCTCGTGTCGTCGGTGTCTGTGCCGTCGGTGTCTGAATCACCCGGGTCGACGGGGTCGGTCGGGTCCTCCGGATCAACCGGGTCGGTGATCACGATGGGTGAGAATTCGGCGGTGTTCAGGGTCACGCCGGCCAGGAGCAGCATGCCCTGCGCCGTCGCCGAGGTCTCGGGATCCGTCCCGTCGAGGCTGGCCGGGAGACCGGTGCCGCCGGCGAGCTCCTGCTGAGCAAGCATCCAGGAGACGGTGTCGGTGACGTCGACTCCGGCTTCGAGCAGTGCGCTGCCCAACAGGCCCGCGGAGTTGGCGGGCGACCAGGCGTCCCAGTAGCCGCCGGCGGTGAGGTTGTCGGCGGCCCATGCCTTCGCGAGGGCGATCGCGCCGGTGACGGCGTCCGAGGAGGGGAGCGACGTGAGAGCCATCAGGGCCATGCCGGTGGTGTCGGGGCTGGAGACGAACACGGGATTGTCCGGGTCGGTCCAGGCGTCGACGTAACCGAAGGCTCCCGAGGCATCCTGCGAGGCGATCAGGGCGTCCACGGCCGCCTGGGGAACGTCAACGCCCGCCCTGCCCAGGGCGATGATCGCGAAACTCTGCGCGAACGTGTCGGCCAGGTCGGGGGTGGCGGCGAGGGCCGTGGTGATGATCGACACGAGGTCGACGCCGCCGAAGTCGGTGGGGTCGCCGCCCATGGTGACGGCTGCGATGGCGAGCTTGCCCGCGCGTCCCGGGTTCTTGGCGAAGGAGCTGGCCTGGCCGGCGAGCCACGTGGTAGCAGCCAGCGTCTCGGCCTGGTGCGTGCCGCTCGCGGCGAGCGCCACGATCGCATCGGCGGTGCCGGACGGGTCGGGGTCGCCGGTGAAGGAGCTGGTCAGGAAGGGGCCGTCGACGAACTGGCTGACCAGGTAGTCAGCGGCCTTCTCGGTCGACGCCGGGTTCGTCGGGTCGGCGGCGATGAACCGGACGGCGGGAGCAGCCGCGGGGGCCGCGTGCGCGACGGAGGGGAGGGCTTGGGCGCTGAAGGCGAGAACAGCCGCAAACCCGGCAACTGTGACCTTGCGTTTGAGGGACATCTTGCTCTTGAGGGACATCTTGCTCTTGAGGGACACTGCGCTCTTGAGAGACGCTGCGCTGTGGAGGGACACTGTGGTCCTTTCGGATGTGCCCGCGATGCATCGGGAACACATCCCCCGACTCGCCCGCGGACCTCGACGGGTGATGGTGAGTCCACCGCGTCCAGGCATTCCGACTTGTGACGAATCACTTCACGGTTGCGGGTCAGTCCCGGGATTGCACCGGGTTCCCCTGTTGGCGATGTGGGTACAACTTATCCCATCCGAACCCCGACGCCGACACCGGCCAGAGGGTCAGAACTTGTGGGCGATCGCTTCGATGGCGTCCTCGATGCGCTCCTGGACGTCCTCGATGATGTTTCCCTCGTCGTCGACGGTGTCGCCCCACTGGTCCTCGTGGGGGTGGGCGGACTCCACCGACCCCTGTGCTGCCGCGGTGTGATCCCTGTCGTCGTCCATCGCCATCTCGTCCTTCTCGTCCAGTCCGTCACCGGGTTGGTCTCGTTCGTCCAACACGTCGTTCACGATTCGACGGTACCCCCAACCTGGCCACCGATCGCAGGCAGGTCACCCCCGCGTGTCACCTCGAACACGCGGAAACCCTTGGCCGACGCCACTCGTTGACAGTCCCATCCACGCCCACCGAGCCAGCGCTGGAGCGAGTCGGCACCGAGGTTCTTGCTGACGACCAGTCGAGCGACGCCGTCGTCCGTGAGCCGGGGGAGCCACGTGTCGAGGAGGTCATGCAGCGCCTGTTTGCCGACCCGGATCGGGGGATTCGACCAGATCTCGTCATAGCGGGCGTTGGGGTCGGCGTCCTCGGGCAGCAGCGCCCGGACGCGGTCACCCAGGCCTGACGCCGCCGCGTTGACCCGCACGAGCTCGAGCGCGCGCTCGTTGACATCGACAGCGTCCACGATCGCGTCCGGGCACTCGGACGCCAGGGCGATCGCGATCGGACCGTATCCGCAGCCGAGGTCGAGCAGTCGGCGTGCGTCCGGGTCGGGTTCGACCTCGCGCAGCAGCACCGCGGTCCCCGGGTCGAGGCGGGACGCGGAGAACACCGCGTTGGCCGTGACCAGGGTGTGGTGGCGTCCCCACACGTTCGCGTGGATCTCGCGTCGCGCCTCGGGTCCGGTGGGGGTCTCGAAGTAGTGACTCATGCCAGCGTCCTCACGGTGCGTGCTTCGGCGGCCCGGGATGCAAGGTCTGCGTCCGGGGGGTACCCGACCTCTTCCAGTGTCAGCCCGTGGGGCGGCATGACGAGGACGGCGTGGTGCCGGGACGGCCACGCCGTCACGTCCGCGAGCCAGTCGGCATCGCGGCGTCCTGCGCCGATGGCGGTGAGGGCCCCCATCAACGAGCGGACCATCGAATGGCAGAACGCGTCCGCACGCAGCCAGTACTCGATGTCACCGTCGGGAAGCCGTCGAGCGTCGAGGTCGAGGAGGGTGCGAATGGTCGTGGCCCCCTCGCGGGGACGGCAGAACGGACCGAAGTCGTGAAGTCCGAGGAGTGCGGTGCCGGCGGCGTTCATGGCGTCCAGGTCGAGCGTCCCCTTCACGCGGGTCACGTGACCTCGGGTGAGGGGGTCGGGGAACGACGCCGCGTCGGCGAGGCGGTAGCAGTAGCGGCGCCAGATGGCTGAGAAGCGCGCGTCGAATCCCTCCGGGGCGGAGGTGATGCTGCGCACGACGATGTCTGGGGTCAGGACGCGGGCCAGCCGCCTGGCGAGGGCGGTGAGGTCGGCGTCGTCGGGCAGGTCGACGTGGGCCACCTGGCCCCGCGCGTGGACGCCGGCGTCCGTGCGTCCGGCGACGACCAGCGAGACCGGGGTGGGTAGCCGCAGCACGCGGGGGATCCAGAGCTCCAGTTCGCCCTGGACGGTGCGCTGGCCGGGTTGGCGCGCCCAGCCGGCGAAGCCCGCCCCGTCATAAGCGAGGTCCAGTCTCGCCCTCATGGGAGCGGCTGCGAGGGCGTCGGTGGGGGATCGGGGGAGGTCGTCCTCCCCCGCTGGCAGAGCGCCCTCATGGGAGCGGCTGCGAGGGCGTCGGCTCGAGCCG
>Ga0075156_10002109_pt1 | contig 10968 bp, 8 predicted proteins | sample JI81AbrownDNA_FD_70966 | JGI IMG/M metagenome (GOLD analysis project Ga0075156, IMG submission 70966) | Wastewater effluent complex algal communities from Wisconsin, to seasonally profile nutrient transformation and Carbon sequestration -... | ecosystem: Engineered > WWTP > Effluent > Algae...
GCACATCAATTCCCCTGCTTCTGAGTGCTACGACCACCTGATCGGACTCATCAATATTCACCCGTGGGTCATTGGCACCCTGCACGATCAAGAGCGGCTTCGTAATCGCATCGATATTGAGCGCCGGCGATACCTGTTTCATAATTTCCCGCTCTTCATCATTCGATGGGTCATACCACTGCTCATGCATCTGCTCGAGGTACGGCTTCCAATACGGCGGTATCGTATCAAGGAACGTAAAGAGATTCGATACACCCACATAGTCGATACCGCAGCGGTACAATTCCGGCGTTTTGACCAAACTTCCAAGCGTAGCGAGTCCGCCGTAACTCGCTCCGTAGATTGCTATTTTGGATTCATCGACGATACCCATGCTCTTGCAGTACTCAACGCCGTCTTCTAAGTCGTTGAGCATATTCCGTCCGATTTGCTTTGCTCCTGCCAAACTAAAGCTCTTGCCGAAACCGCCGGAACCACGGTAATTTACCTGTAATGTCAAATACCCGCGACTCGCAAAAAGCTGTGTTTCAGGATTAAAATGCCAGCTATCCCGAGGGCCGTACGGACCGCCATGTGGATTGACAATCAGAGGATTTTTTCTTGATTCTGCGCCCTTGGGGATCGTCAGGTAGCCGTGAATGCGCAATCCATCGCGACTTAGGAACGATATTGGACGCATAGATGCCATATCTTCTTCCCGCAGGTGCGGCATGGTATCGACAATCAGAGTAATCGTATCGCTTGATAAATCATAGAAATACACTCTTCCGACAATTTTATCGCCATAGACATATACCAGATACTTATCTTCATTGTCGGACTGTGCGTAGATTTTATAGGTATTTTCACCAAAAGCGCTGCTGAGTCGTGCGCATAAATTCCTGTAATGCTCACTTACCGGTACGAGCTCATCTTTCTCACCTTCATACGCCCAATAATCAATCTCGTAGCCACGCTTGCGGGAGAGCGACAACTCTGCAACATCATACACATCATTGTGATACAGCACTTCTAACACTTTCCTTTCTTTAAGATCATAGCGCTGTATCTCCATGGTATCCGATTGTAAATTACTCACAACGTACGCTTCATGCGGGTTTTCGGATTGATAATTATACTCAAGGATCCAAAATGCTGTTCGCCATGACGTTACCTCGACAAGGGTGAACGGACTGTCCGGCGATTCCCGGTACAGATGATGATATTCCGTACTATTTTGAAGCTGTGTAATTGACCGAAGCTGACCATCTTTATCGAATGTGAATCCCATTATCGGATTCTGTATGTCCTTATTTTCGTATAATTTCTCTAATTCACCTGTAGTAATATCAAGTTTGTACGGTTCGAATACCTGCAGATTATCCTTGTTCATACTAATAATACAATGATGCGGGTCTGCTTTCAACTCGTTAATCACCCGCACCCTCACACCATCGAATGGCGTCAGATCCATGACATTCGTGCCGTCAATGTTCACTCCGAATACATGATGATTCTCATCACCACCCTTGTCTTTCATGAATACTATGCGCTCGTTATTAGCCCACCAATATCCCTCAATCAACTCTTCGTTCTCTTCAACTACTTTCGTTATCTCATTAGAAGACAAGTTTTTTACATAAATATGACTCTTACCGTTTGAGTCTTTTTCACGGAACGAAAAGTACGTACCGTCGGGCGAAAGCAAGAAGGCGCTCAGCTTGGGCTTGGAGAAATAATCCTGCACAGTATAGGGAAAAGTCCCTTGTTCAAAAGCCGAAATACGAGCAAGTTCTTCAGTTGAGGAAGGTAATGTTGTGTTGCCTGGAAGTGTGTTCATTCGTTCTGAGGATAGTAGTATATTTTTTTTAATTATCAAATAGTTACATGTTTTACTTTATGTCAATTTCCCTGAACAATAATCGTCGGCTGATGCTCGACCGTGAAGTTCATCGAATTAGCTATAAAACACTTTTCGTGTGCTTTTGCATGGAGTTGAATAGCTGTCTCGACCATTGATTCTTCGGTGACCGTAACGGTAGGACGCAGCATTACATTCGTAAAATGCCCTCCGCCCTGCGGCACTTCGTCCATTCTGCCAATCGGAGTATCGCTATACTCCATGACAATGACTCCCGCATCGGCGCATAAATGTAAGTACCATAGCATGTGGCACGATGAGAGCGAAGCAAGCAGAAATTCCTCGGGGTTGAATTTGCTGCTGTCTCCACGGAATGCAGGATCGGATGATGCATCAATTGACATTTTACCATCGGCTGAAATCGTATGACTTCTTTCGTACAGGCGATAGTCGTTCGTGCCGGTTCCGCGATTACCTGTCCAGGTATTGGTCAGTGTGTAGGTATGTTGTTTGTTCATAAGAATCTTTGGTTTATTGGGGGATATGATCTGCGAGTTTTGAATTTGCCGCTTGAAGAATGAACTCAACTTCTTCAGAATGTATAACTTCATGGATAGTCTTGGGCGGAGGCGGATTGATGATATGTTCTGCTACATGCAATTGCAGCCATTTCACATCATGCCATGCGCCGTGCTTGTATCCTACTTTTTTGAAGATACCGATTTCTTCAAAACCCAATGCGAGGTGCATTTTTTCACTTTTTTCATTGGGCACGAGCACTCCGGCATAAACATTATAATATCCCTGAAGCCGGAGAATAGCAAACAGCGTCTCATACAAAATCCGCGCAATTCCTTTCCCATGAACATGTTCGGACAAATACACTGTCGATTCCGGCGACCACTGATAGGCGTTCCGGGCGCGATGCTTCCCGGCGTATGCATAGCCGACCACCGTATCACCCTCCAGGCACACAAGCCAAGGAAATTCAGCGGTATAGGAAGTTATTCTCGATGTAAATTCTTCGATCGTCGGCACTTCATACTCAAAGGTAATCGCCGTATTGAGCACATACGGCGCATAGACTGCGAGCGCAGCTGCTGCATCATCGACCTGTATAAAGCGAAGAGAGTACGTAGTATTCATGGAATATCACCAAGCATTTCAAGATTAAGTAAATGCTTGTTATCTATTTATTATCAAGCAATTATCTTTTTACTTTCGGGTAATGATGTTTCTTTTGCGGTTGAATTCCATCGTATGGTTCCGGCGGTGCATGCATAATCACTTCCGGAAAGAGTTTGGTAGGAATCCCCTCAAAATCGCGTGCCCATTGTTTGTGGTTATACACGCACACCGGCAGGCATATAGAACAATAATTATGTTTCGCAAAATACGGAAAGCACTTACCTGTATCGACCTTATAGCGATCGTTGCCGAGATGATCTTTACCTGCTTCGGGCATTCGCTCATCACCGATGGCATCAGCGGGACAGTATATTCTGCAGGCGCGGCAATTATCACAAAATTTCGCAATTCCCGCATCAATCGGATGGTCGATTGCCATCGGAAGTGAGGTCAAAACGCTGCCCATGCGAAAGAGCGGACCGAAGGTTGGATTGATAATGGAGCCATGCCTGCCGAGTTCGCCGAAGCCGGCTTTGAGTCCGATCGGGATATGAAGCACATCACTATCTCCTATTGGATGCTCGACCTTACATTCATATCCGATTGACCGTATCAGTTCAGCGAGTCGTATCACCGTCTCGCCAAGAGCGTAATATATCCGCAGACATTCAATTGCGGACTCGCGGGATGGCACGGTTTGAAATTCGCGCCAGAGCATTTTTTGTCCGACGGCAATTGCAAATTCATGGTTTACCGAGCGTCCTTGATACATATCCGACGGTTCGATTCTACAAATACCGACCATATCAGCTCCGAATTCCTTGGCTTTTTCCTTGACATACGATGCAGCGTCTGCCCCGGAAGCAAATTCCATTTTTACGGGAGCGACAGCACCGTCAAACCTCGGGTACTGTTCCTCATGAATCTTCCTAAGATATTCATTTACCTCAGGAATATCTATCGTTCGCCCGCCGACTCCCGCGTACCATTCATCCCACATAAACGCCGGAGGAGAGTCCTCGGCAGCGGTGATAATTTCTGTGATAGCGTATTCGGGGGCGAGGACGTTCATGGCAATAGGTTACCAAATTAATGATTTCGCTGCTGTTAGTGCCGATTGCATTGCTTCGTCGGATGTAGCACCGAGTGCGGTGATGTGTCCCATTTTGCGACCTTTTCTCGAACCGCTTTTGCCGTACAGATGGAGCGACGCTGTTGGCGTTTTGAGCGTTTCGACGACGCTGTCCGGTATTGCGCTGCCGCTGCGCTCGCCTAAGACATTGATCATTACGGCGGCGGGAGCGATCATTGCGGGTGAACCGAGCGGAAGATTACACACGGCGCGCACGGCATTCTCAAACTGAGAAGCGTGGCATGCTTCAATGGTGTAATGTCCTGAATTATGAGGGCGTGGCGCGATTTCATTAAAGAGGATATCGCCGGATGACGTGAGGAATAATTCTATCCCGAACATCCCGACTCCATCAATTGCCTCCACACAGGCGCGGGCTATTTCCTGCGCACGTTCCTGCAGCCGCACATCGACCTGAGCCGGAGCGATGACAGCGCGACAGATATGATTTTCCTGAATAGTCTCGACGCATGGATAGACTGCGACTTCGCCACGGCGATTGCGGGCGACCATCACGGCGAGTTCTTTGGTGAAATGGACGAATTTCTCTGCCATGAGTTCGCGGGGTTCTTCAGTGTCTTTGAATCTGCTCCATGCATTATGTATATCATTGTTGTTTCTGACAGTTGCATTGCCATAGCCGTCATAACCGAGGGTGCGGGTTTTGATAATAAACGGAAATCCGTGTTCAGTGCCGAATGCAATGGCATCGTCAGGAGATTCGAGAGCTACGAACTCCGTCGTTGGGATTCCATTTGAACGGAAAGTTTGCTTTTGGGTGTATTTATCCTGAATCTGCAGAAGGGTTTGCGCAGACGGGAACACAAGACGTTTTTCGGCGATACGTTCGAGAATTTCGGGATTAATAAATTCATTTTCGAGAGTAATCGTGTCACTTGCGGCGATGAATTGATCGAGGTCTTCGTCAGAGTTCCATCCGCCGGAGAATTCGAGTTTGGTCATGATTCCGGCCGGCGAATCGGCGCCGTGCTCGATGATTGCAACGCGTAAACCAAGCCGGTATGCGGCTTGGGCGAGCATTTTAGCGAGCTGACCGCCGCCAAGAATGCCGAGAGTAAGAGGGACATCGCCGGAGCGTTGATAGGGAGAGCCAAGCATAGAGAATGAGTAAAATTGAACGATAGTTGTATTCAAAGCGTTAGTTCGGGATGCAAATTTACGGCAAAAATGATTGGTGTGAGGCAGCAATGGCAAAACTACCCTTTTTGAGGTAGGAGACGGGGTACAGGGTCGAGCGTACAATCAGCATATTTGGCGGGTGCAGGTGAGAATTCTGCAATTATATTCTGCAATCTTGTAACAGACCATCTCCTCCTTTCCGGTATTTTTGCTCTACGATTGTCAGTATGCATTCTCTTCAATGCGGTGCCTCACCGACGTTGCAGAAGTGTTCGGTATATGGATGCACAGATGAGGCAAGGTGGTGCTGCTGCGGTTGAGTGGCAGGGAGTTCTATACCGATCGTATGTATTTCCGTGCAGCAGCTTGCGTTCAAATCATGAGTTTTCGCCGGTTACAATTTTTAATTTGTTTTCATTTGGTCAAAAATTAACCTGCTTTGTTTGGTTTTGTGGACAAATAAAGGTTATATTTGTCCATTAAGTACGTATCTCAATTGTTTTTTTTATAATTTTTTTAGTGGAGAACATTCATGTTCAAATACAAATCTCTTCTTGCCGCAGCGACGCTTGTGGCTTTAATTATGGTTGGTTGTAATGAAAATACAACAGATCCAACCGATGCAGTGCCGAATGCACCAACCGGATTGATGGCTACGTCCAACAGCAGCACTCAAATTTCGCTAAAATGGACAGCACCGACTGCGGGTACATTTAAAAGCTATGCATTACAAGTTACAGCGACGGGACTTGACACAACATTTACCATCTCTGATGCTACTGCAACAGCATTCGTAGTATCAGGTCTGACCAACGGAACAACATACAAATTCTCGTTGAAATCTGTTAACGGTACTGCAAAAAGCGCGACAGCGGCGACTATTTCCTGGTCACCTTCGACCCGCTTTACAGAAATCAACGGCAATTCTATTCGCCTTTATGAATATGTATCGACAAGAGGAAGCGGCTTACAGCTCTACAATCCTACAACGAAATCACCGGAAGTGATGAATATTGCCGGCGGATCAAGCTGGGATTTTGCAATTGACAACAACGGCATCGCTGATTCATTGGATACCGGTTCACCTGGCGCTTTAAGCTTCACGATTGCTCCACGCAGAGTCACAATGATGGGTAAAATCTATTCCAATGTCACAAGCTTAGATGATATCTACGAATCAGCAGATTTGACCGTAAGTGCAGAAGGATTATACACATTGCCAAATGTTGCAACTGGCGGCTATTGCATGGTGCTCAAGACAGCAGACGGTAATTTTGCAAAAGTGCTCATTAAATCAGTCGGTGGTAAAATTCTTCAAGGCACCGCACCTGATCGTTATTGCGAAGTAGAAATTTCTTACCAAACGGCTAAGAATGTACCTCACGCTGAAGTAAAGCCAACAGTCGGACATTAATTAATAACAGTCAAGTTCAATTTATTATAGAAGGAATACAATGAAACAACTAATGTGTCTTCTCGCAGCGGCAGTACTTGTCAGCGGGTCAGCATTCTCACAAGAGTTAAAAACAACCAAACGTGGCGGCGCGGCTATCCCTCCTGCTCCACAGATTGAAGCAACGAAAGGTGCACCGGCTGCTAAAAAGCCGGCAGGAAAAACAATCAAAGGAAATGTCGTAAGTGTCATGACCTATTGCAGTACCGGTAAGGCACCGGCCCTCACAGGAGCACAAGCAGCAGATATGGCAAAACGCGGAGAATTACTCGGCGTTCTTTCCGGCTCAAAGCTCTATGTAGTCGTCAATGCAGACGGTACATCGGCTGCTAATAAATTAGCAAAAGGCGGAGCCGTAGTCCTGAGCGGCAAAGTAATGTCCAAGGGCGGCGTTAATCTCGTTGCAGCAAATACCGTCGAATAACTCTTCTTCGGCAGTCAAAATAAAGCCCTGCGTTTATAACAAACGCAGGGCTTTTTTATTCGCTTTCGTGTCACGTATTATTCAATACTATCAAGGATATTACAATAGCTCTGATAGCGCTCAGGGTCGATTGCACCGCGTTCGAGCGCAGCAATTACCGCACATTCGGGTTCCGCACGATGCATACACAATGAGTATTTACAATAGGGGAAGTATTCGTCAAATTCATGGAAATAATACTGCGTTTCCTGCCTGCTGACATCCCAAAGTCCGAGCTCCCGCAAGCCCGGCGTGTCGGCGATGAAGCCACCTTTGGGCAGAGCAAACATTCTCGCACCGGTCGTAATATGCCGCCCCTTCCAGGTACGCTCACTTATCTCGCCCACTTCCTGATGGTCTTCACCGAGGAGTGCATTGGCTATTGTTGATTTGCCTACGCCGCTTGGACCCGAAAAAACGGTAATTTTCCCGCGAAGTGACAACTCAAGAGCCCGTAATCCTTTGTTATTTTTAGCGCTTACAAGATGAATTTTTATGCCGAGTGTTTTATAGACTTTCAAGTCATCTTTGATAAATTTCTCGGGCATGAGCTCTGTCTTGTTGATACAAATAATCGGCGTCAATTCCCCTTTCTCGGCGGCTATTATATACCTGTCTATCAGGCGACGGTTGTAAAATGGCTCAGCCGCTGACATTACGATTAAAAGCTGCTCTGTATTACTGACGATGATTTGTTCACTCGAGCTTTTGCCGATACCACGTCTCGAAAGCTTGGTGTGCCGCTGATCGACGAAAACGATTTTTGCGCTTTCCGGTGAGTCTGCGTCCTGTGTATAGCCCACACGATCGCCGACAGCAATCAACGAAGAGTCTGAGTGTTGCGATCGAATGGTGCCGGCAGCGTAGCATCGGACGACTGCATGGTGTGGGTTCTCTGGTTGTACAAACCACGCTCTCCCCTCGCTGTATATCACCCGTCCGTGCTCAGTTTCCTGCTTAATTTTATCATCATTTTTCCGGAATGTTTTGGTTTCATTTTTGAATGATAAACTCGAGCGTTCACGCTTTTTCCGAAGGGAATCAGGCAATGTATTATCATCATGATTTTCCTTGGAAAACTTCTGTAAGCGTTTTTTGGTATTATGGGTTTGCTTTTCTATTTTCTTCATGTGTCAGATTATTTTCACACTCTAATTTTAAATCTGTCAAAAATTATTGACAATATTCGGTAGATTTTTTGTAAGTTGTTGTCAGTTTTTAACAACAATATACTGTTATTTCCTTGAAATACCGTTGGATATTTCGTGAGTTTTCTGATGAAAGTACAGTTCAACATTTAGCATCGTCTTTACATATTCCACGTGGCTTAGCTCAGGTGCTCGCAGCTCGCGGGCTTGACAGCGACAGTTCGGCTAATCGGTTTCTTGTTCCTACTCTTGCGGAGCTTCATGATCCATTTTTAATGGATGGAATGGAGCTTGCAGTTGAGCGGATAGAGCGGGCAATCAGCAAGGGCGAATTGATGTGGATACATGGCGATTATGATGTTGACGGCACTTCCAGTACAGCATTAACGCTTCAATTTTTGCGTGAAATTGGTGCGCGTGTCGAGTATTTCATACCCGATCGCCAGGGCGACGGATATGGACTCTCTCATACGAGCATTAATCAGGCACGGATTGCAGGCGCGACGCTCATCATCACCGTTGATTGCGGGGTTACTTCCGTTGAATCAATTCACTTAGCAAAGGAATACGGTATTGATACTATCGTTTGCGATCACCATGAGCCGAGTGAAACCCTTCCTGAAGCAGTAGCAATTTTAGATCCTCTCAAGCCCGGATGTACCTATCCATTCAAGTATTTGGCGGCATGCGGTGTGTGCTTTAAATTAGCACAGGCGCTCAGCATGCGCCGCGGCAAACCTGAGCTTGCGCTTAAATATTTAGACTTTGTCGCTCTTGCCTCCACGGCCGATATTGTGCCTCTCATTGGCGAAAATCGTGCCTTAGTTTATTTTGGCTTACAAGTTCTTAATGAATCTCCGCGTGCAGGTTTCCGCGGGCTGCTCGAATGTGCCGATATGCAGCCGGGTAATCTTACCACATCGAGTATTGTCTATGGACTCGCTCCCCGTATTAATGCCGCAGGCCGCGTCGGAGACGCACGACGGGCTGTCGAAATGATGACGCAAACAGATGAAGGAGCAGCATTTGCGATTGCGCAGCAATTGGAGCAGGACAATCGCAAGCGCCGAACATTCGATGAATATACTTTCGCTGAGGCAAAGCAGGAAGCCGATCGATTACTCAAAGAAAAGAAGCGTCATTCTCTTGTGCTGCATAAGCCGACTTGGCACGCCGGAGTCATTGGAATTGTCGCCTCCCGCCTTGTGGAAAAGTATCACTTGCCAACCGTCATGCTCACAACGATTGACAGCCATGCCAAGGGTTCGGCTCGAAGTATCAAGGGCTTTGATATTCACAGTGCGCTCAAGAGTTGCGAGGAGTATCTCTTGGAATTCGGCGGGCATAAACATGCGGCAGGTCTTACGCTTGAAGAGGCAAATATCAGTGCTTTGCGCGAGGCATTTGATGACTACGCAAGCTCACACATGTCAGAAGAAATGCTTATCCCGGAATTACTCATCGATGCAGAGATGCGCCTCAATGAGCTCTCACCCGGGTTTTTCGACGTGATCAAAAAATTTGCTCCCTTTGGTCATCAAAATCCTAAACCTATCTTCTATTCCCGTAGCGTCGTCAGTGCCAACGGTGTAAAGGTCGTCGGTAATAACCACCTGAAATTCCGTGCATTACAGTCGAATTTTATTATTGATGCGATTGGATTTAATCTTGGTGATAAGATTTCACTCTGCACCGGAGGCAAGCCATTTACGATCGCTTATACGCTTGAAGAGAACACCTACAACGGCACTACTACCCCACAAATTTCGATCAAAGACGTTCGGGCAGATGTATAACACATACTGCACAGCCACCAAATTCTTTCCTATCGCTCTTTCTATCACATCAAAAGCTGTCCTTCGGGGCATTCACGGTTAATATCGCCGTCGTCGTCTCATTCGGCACGCTTTCGATAGCGAATGTACCGCCCTGCACTTCCATTATTTTTTGGGTAATCACGAGCCCAAGTCCATTCCCCTGCTGCTCATACTGCTTTCGCTCGAATTGCTGATATCCTCCGATACTTGCTATTTGTTCGGGTGTCATTCCCCTGCCTCGATTTTCGATTTTCAGGATAAATTTCCCGCCTGTCGCTTTTCCCCGAACCATTACTTTCGTATTTGGTTCTGAAAATTTCAATGCATTATCCAGCAGCTCCTCGACTGCTTTTAAAAAATACAGCGGCAGGATACTAATCGGCGAATCGGTGACCTCCATAATAATGTCATCTCCTCGATTAAATGCCGTTGATTTAGAGCTTATAGCATCAAAGATAAGCTCCTCGGCCGAATGCGTAACTTCATCGAGCAGATCGCCCATTGACTGTAGGTCATTCGAGAGAATTTCGAGGCGGGTGTAGAAGAGGAAATTCTCGGTAACGCGGTGAAGGCGCCGGGCGGAGATGGTAATTTCGTCAAACATTTCCATGGCGTCCTCGCGGTCCAACACATCATAATTATCTCGCATCATCTTGGTAATTCCCAGGATACCATTGAGCGGTGTCAGGAATTCATGCGGCAGAGAGAACGCAATATTCGTGCGAAGGTTGTCAAGCTTTTGTTCGGCACTTTTCTTAATTTCCTCGCTTTTCGCAAGCCGCGTCTTGACAGCAGTCACCAATTGATCGTGCTCAAACGGCTTGGTAAGATAATCATCGGCACCGAG
>Ga0075156_10002110_pt1 | contig 10959 bp, 15 predicted proteins | sample JI81AbrownDNA_FD_70966 | JGI IMG/M metagenome (GOLD analysis project Ga0075156, IMG submission 70966) | Wastewater effluent complex algal communities from Wisconsin, to seasonally profile nutrient transformation and Carbon sequestration -... | ecosystem: Engineered > WWTP > Effluent > Algae...
ACAGACCAGTTGAAGAATAGGTATGCATAACTTTGTTACCTGTTGATGAGGTACCATCACCAAAATCCCAGGAAGCATCAAATTTCAGGCCTTTGGGTGTTGAGTTATTGGTAAAGGTAACTGCATCGTTTCTGCAAACTTGTGAATTGGATAGAGAAAACGAAGGTTTTATTCTGGATATGGTGATATAATTGTTAAGCTGAGAATTTGCAACACAGCCATTGGCAGATGTAATGGTAAGTTTCACCGTGAAATTACCAACACTGGAGTAAGTTTTCTTTGGATTTTGACTTGTTGAAGTAGTGCCATCTCCAAAATCCCATAAATAGGAATCACCTGAACCTGTTCCGGAAGATCGGTCGGTGAAATTAACCTGCAAAGGTGTGGTGCATGAAGAAAGTTTATCTGCACTAAAAGCTACTGTAGGGGATGAATTAACTGTTATGTATTGTTTTTTTGTCGTCTTAGCCTGACAGCCATTCACATCTTTTACAATTAATGAAATATCATAAATACCCTTTGTAAGGTATGAATGCGATGGGCTTTGTTTGTTGATAACGGTACCATCGCTGTAATCCCATGACCATTGATTGATCATTCCACTCCCTCTGGTACTTTTATCAATTAAGCCGGGATCAAATGGTGTACAGCCTTTAAAGTTTTTTGCATCAAAATCAGCTACAGGATTTTTAAATATTTCTACGTACTTAACTCTGATGAATGAATCTGTTTTGCCGGCGTTGTCTTTGATAAATAACTTGACGGTATAGAGTCCGGGGTTATAATAAATTGCCTGCGGATTTTTTAAAGTACTGGTATTTCCATTACCCAGATCCCAAAAATAGGTGAGGGATGAGCCACTGCTTTGGTCAATAAATTTAATAGTTGCAGGAGCACAGCCATTGGAAGGGCTTGCTGAAAAAGACGCCTTAGGCTGGGCGTTCAAAATGGACACTGACCAACAAAATAATACAAGAAGGTGAAGTGCCCTAATCATCATTAATTATGATAAAATAATTACAAAGTAACCTAAGGATGCATTAAACTATTTTTTGGTTGTATACTAAAAAATAATAATTCCTCGTTACCTGCAAAACAAACTTAAGGGTTTTTTTTCAAATCAGCATAATTAAATACTTTTTTTAATAGTTCCGTTCCTCTCTGCAAAGGATCCTGGCGGATTTTATTCTCTTCTATCTCTATTTGACTAAACAAAGCTTTTAACGCCATTTCAGTTACATAGGCATTCAAATCCGGATTTACTTTGGTAACACCGGGCAGGGTGTTGTAGGTAGTCATAATATCAGACCAATATTTTGTTGCTTGCACTTTGTTAAGCGATTGCTGAATGATGGGATTAAATTTGGCTGTAAGTTCAGAAGTGGTTGTTTTTTTAAGATATCAGGTAGCAGCTCCATTCCCACCTGTTACAATATTTATTGCATCGGTTATGGTAAGTTGACTTATAGAGTTCAGGAATACCGGTTTGGCTTCAGCTACGGCCATTTCTGCTCCGCGGTTAAGACTTTCAATTACCCTGTCGCACTGATTTCCAAAACCGAGATCTCTTAATGTTTTTTCAATTTTTTGGGCTTCCGGTGGAAAGAGGATTTTATAGGTAGTATTCTTTAGAAAACCATCCTTTTTTGAAAGAAAATCCGTACCTGTACCAATACCTTTATTTAAGGCTTCTTTTAATCCGCCTGCTGCTTCTGTTTCAGTTATACCGGTAGTTTCCAGAGTTTTTAACGCTTCATTGGCTGCAGTTAACACTTTGCCGGTGTTTGCACAGGAAAACAGGAAAATACTTAAAAAAATGAGTGCATTGTATTTCATAAATTTCATTATTTCAAAATTAGTTTATTAATTTTCAAGTAGATATAAGAAAACTAAAAATGATTTTAACCAAACATTATCGGCGCTTTAGTCAAAATCGGTGGTTAATTTAAACCGAAGAATTCTACCGTTTCCCGAATCAGCTACATAGACAATTTTATTGAGTATAGCGACTCCCATCGGTTGATTAAATTGAACCGGTGACTTTCCTTTTCCACCAAAACTTACTTTTACGTATTTGGTAGCATTAGAACCGGGAGGAGGTTTAACGCCCTCATAGCCGTTGTTTGAAAACTGAAAAAGTGAATCTTTCAGCATATCGGTGACAAATATAAAGTTGGTACCATCACCACTTATGGTTATAGCATAAGGAGCAGCAAATTTGCCGGGCAAGGTTAAAAAGCCTTCGGCCTGTGAGGTGTCGCCAACGGCAAAGATTTTAGGTGAATATGAACTTCCAAACTCCGTTTCATTGTATTCAATATACTGTACTTTGATGGCGTTGTTTTGCTGAACGGAGGTATAAATAAAATCGGGTTTACCTTTTGCGGTTATTTGAGGAGGTTGAACTAAACCCGCCAAACCTTGCGGCTTTTTAAAATAATCACCATAAAATGCACCTGAAAGCGTGGTGACACTTACCGGAGTTATAAGTTTATCATCTACTCCAAACAAAAGCACCGCATCATCAGGGCCGCCAAATTGTGTGTTACTGTTACTGTTTCCGGAGCGTGAAACATAATATGTATTATTGTTTAAGATGGCAACCTTGTTAAATTTTACATCCTTGTCTCCCGAAGAAAAAGTTGTTTTAAAATAAAAAGGATGAACTATTTCGTTGATTATTTTGGCATATTTCAAACCATAACCAAGGTTTCCATGCAGATCGATACGATAAATGCAACTTAGATCATAATTAACCCCGGATATATTGGTTTTTTTAGTACCTATTGCCAGCAAATCCAGTTTGCGATCCTGCGAAACGGAAACAATCCCCGGCACTTTAAAACGGCCGGTTTCACGACCTGATTGGTCAAGTGAAATCACTTCTTCGGTTCCGGCATCCACAACGTAAATTAATTCATCAAAACCCGAAATCACATCAGTAGGTCTTGTGAAATTATCAAGAACAGGTAATATTGGAACATACGCTATTTCCCGTTGCTGATATGTTGGTTTATCAATAAAACTCACATCTGTTTTATCGCCAAAAAACTTTTCACAGCCTAAAAATAGTACGCTGCTGCTAAGGCATAAGGTTGCTATATAAATGAAACGCCTCACTATTTTGTTTTTTGTTTTAAATTGAAATCGGTTGAAAGACCAATAATTTGTCTTGCCCCGAAGGTACCCGAAGGATGCACACCATAACTAAAATTCGTCTTTTTGGCTTTGTGGATCTTAATAGATAAACCGGCACTTGGCAAATTTTGACCTTTTACACTAAACATATAGCCCACATATCCTGTAAATAGTTCTGCAAATTTGTATTCAGCACCCAATCGAATATTTTCTGCATTATCATTGGGATGATTCAGTTCAATACTACCGGTAATAGTATGTTTGTTTTTACTCCATGCCAACATACTTATACCCAATTCAAACACAGTTGGCAGTGTGTGTTGTTCGAGAGAAATTCCCTGACGATTATAGGTAACAGGTACTTCCTTAGTTTCATTTAACGATGAATTTCCTCCAAAGTTTTTTAAGCAAACTGCAAATTGCAATTTTTTAAAATCTGTGGTATACAAAAATCCAAGATCTGTGCTAATGGCCATATTCTTATAACCGGCCATATTTTCATAGACTAAAGCGGCAGAGGCCCCAAGAGAGAACATTTCTGAGAGTTTCAGTGCATAGCTAAGTCCAAAAGCAGTATTATTAACAAAGTAAAACTCTCCGGTACCATTGGGTTGAAACTCGGTTCTAACTTCCATATTACCTGCATTTAAACTATTGATGGATGCCGAAACCGTGGCATTATTTTTAAGTTTAAAATTACCGGCAATAAAACTTTGGTTAATACCGGCGCCTAAAAAAATATTGGAAATTCCAATGGAGTTTGACTTTAACCCGGCCAATCCGGCTGGATTGTTGGATGCAGAAAATGCGTTACCTTCCAATGCGGATCCGGCACCAGCCAATCCAAACACTCTGGGGTCCATATCATTTTTGAGAAAAGAAAGCGTAGACAAACCCGCTCTTTGGCCCCCAAAATTTGGCAATATCTGTGCAGCCAGCCAAAGTGGTGTTGTGAGGGTAAGAAGAATGCAAAGGATTGTTTTTTTCAATTTTTCAAAAAAAGCCAAAGGTTATTATGTGAACGTTAATTGCCCAACATTTTTTCATAGCGGGGTTTTAAATTCGTAATCATGTCACTGACCATTGCGTCCAAATCATAGTCGTTTTTCCAGCCCCAATCCTCGCGTGCTTCATTATCAGAGATGCTTTTTGGCCATGAATCAGCGATTGCCTGGCGATGGTCAGGTTTGTAAGTGATTTGAAAGTCAGAAATATGATTTTTAATTTTTTGGGTTAATATCTCCGGTGTAAAACTAAACCCTGCTATATTATATGAAGAGCGAATTTTGATAAGATCGGCATTGGCATGTGTAATGTCCATGGTAGCTTTAATAGCATCGGGCATGTAAAGCATAGGCAAACTTGTTTTTTCATTTAAAAAGCACTCATAACTTTTGGTTTTAATGGCTTCATGAAAAATTTCCACGGCATAATCGGTTGTTCCGCCACCGGCGTCCGCTTTATAGCCTATCAGTCCGGGGTAGCGAATACTTCTCACATCCAAACCATAACGCTTATGGTAATACTCGCAGTAGCGTTCACCGGTTTGTTTGGTAATGCCATACACGGTATTTGGATCCATTATGCAATGTTGTGGCGTGTTTTCTTTGGGTGTATGCGGTCCAAAAACGGCAATGGAACTTGGCCAAAACATTCTTTTTACATTATGTTCGATGGCGGCATCAAAAATGTTGAACATTCCGTCCATATTAAGTTCCCATCCGAGTTTCGGGTTTTTTTCGGCAGATGCTGAGAGTAGCGCTGCTAAATGATAAATTTGAGTCGGTTTGTACTTTGTAAAAAGTTCAGCTATTCGCTGTTTATCCAACACATTCATCATTTCAAACGGTCCTTCATCCCAAAACGGCGAATCAGGTTTACGAATGTCTGTGGCAACTACCTGACTTTGGCCATAAATGGATCTGAGGTTTTCAGTAAGTTCGGTTCCCACTTGCCCGCAGGAACCAATTATCAGCACCGTTTCTTTGCTCATTTAATAGAAATTAAAACTGCTAAATTATGGTTTTTCGTACTTTTATTTATATCCATTTTTTCATAAATTTTTAACATGATACACGCTTAGTATTTAATGGCGAGTCTGTCAAAAATGAAATGCAATAACCATGCGGGGCCAATTAATAAGAATTGAAGGTCTTGAAGAAAAGAAGGTTTTTTGCCTTCAATCTTATGGCCAATAAACTGCCCTATCCATGCCAAAATAAATACCGAGAGCGAAACAACTGCCAGGTCAGCGTTGGAGGAGGAAATTTTCCATATATAAAAATTACCCCAAAGCATGCCTAAACCTATCAGTACAAAACTAAAAAACATAACCAATGAAAGTCTTAGATAATAAATCCATGCAAAAACAAAAAAGACGAAAGCCCAGTTGATGATTAAGGATTTTTGCAATTCAAAAGGTAGCGGAATTGCCATAAATAATCCAACTAAACTAAACATTATGGATGGTACACAAATCCAATGAACTAATTTATTGGTTTTGTTTTGATGGCTTTCGCCATAGGTATGAAGCAATTGATTAAGACTTTGCATACCATCAAACATAAATTTTATGATCATTTTTTCCAAATAAAGCGCATTTGAATTGTTTTGTTGACAGTTTTGATGTTGGTTTGCCTTTTGTTTTGAATCGTAAATTTCTCATATTTCTGTTGTTCGGTGTGCTTATTGGCATTATTGGCGGGCAGTGGTACAACTCTGTTTTTACAGAAAAAAATCAAAGTCATCCAAAGGATTCAATACCTACGGTACAATCAGCAGAGACTAAGATTAGCGATACCACTCAAGAAGAGATTCCCGACTATGTAGTTGAGGTATTGCATTACATAAGGACTAATCACGAAGCAAAGGAAGGTTATGTGGGCGGCAAACGATTTATGAACTTCGAAGGAAAATTGCCTAAAAAAACCTCGGTCAATGTTAAAATCAACTATCAGGAATGGGATGTACACCCTAAGGAAAAAGGAAAGAACAGAGGAAGCGAGCGCTTAGTTACCGGAGATGACGAATCTGCCTGGTATACCAAAGATCACTATGTTTCATTTATAAAAATAAACTGATGGCATTTCACCTTCACAAAGCACATGAGTTCATTAGCTTGAAATGCGACAATGCCACGTTTTTAGCTACACTTGACGGAAATCGTTGCCGTACAGAAATACGCTTGCACAAAGAAATTTCAGAGGTTCTTCGTTTTCCGGAGCATTACGGAAAAAATTTTGATGCCATGTACGATTGTTTAACTGATCTTGAATGGCTTGGCGTAGATGCGGTGTACCTGCTAATAATTCATCCTGCATTGATCTGCAGTGATGAAGAAAATCACACAGAGGGGCTATTTCAGGATGTGATGCGACAGGTTTTAGAAGATTACCGTCATCATCCTATTCATTTTCATTTGATCTCTGAAAAGTCTTTTTTAAATTTAATAGAACCACATTTTGATAAGTAAGGAGAAAACTGAAGCATACCTTAAACTTCATTTTGCCATCTTTCTTTTTGGGGTTACGGCTATTTTGGGAAAAGTAATCACACTTGAACAAATCGGATTGGTTTGGAACAGATTATGGATCAGCTCTTTAGGTCTAATATTTGTACCTGGTGTGGTTTTAGGTTTAAGAGCATTATCTCGTGCAGAATTAATGCGGTTTAGTGGGATTGGAATTATTGTAGCATTGCATTGGGTGGCGTTTTATGGTTCGATTAAATTAGGAAATAGCGCATCGGTAACTTTGGCATGTATGGCTACTACACCATTGTTTACATCCTTTGTAGAGCCTTTTATTACAAAAAGAAGGGTTTTAAAGACCGAGGTTTTATTGGGCATATTAACCATTATAGGTGTGTACTTTGTATCAGGAGTAGGTAGCTTTTACTACCCTGCTATGATCACAGGGATATTTTCTGCCTTTTTGGCCTCCTGTTTTTCAACACTGAATAAAAAATATGCAGGTCATCACAATTCAATATCTGTTTCCTTTTTGGAATTATTTTCGGGATGGATTTTCTTAGGTTTGCTTTTACCTTTTTATTATTTAACGGATAAACAGTTTCATATTATGCCTATATATACGGATTTAAACCAAGCCTGGCACTTTACTTTAGGAGGTATTCACTCCGATTGGTTTTATCTGCTTTTTTTAGGACTTTTATGTACCAGCCTGGCATTTGTATATAGTTTGCAAGCGCTTAAACATATATCTGCCTTCACATCCAATTTAAGTATCAACCTTGAACCGGTGTATGGAATGATTTTGGCGGCTCTCTTGCTTAAGGAAAACCAGGATCTGAATTTTAACTTTTATTTGGGAGCGGTGATAATTTTAGGATGTGTAGTTCTTCATCCGATATTACAAACAATTGAAAAAAGAAGTTTAAGAAAACATGTCAGCAAAAGCAGTGATACTCTTTGATGGTGTATGTAATTTTTGCAATAGTTCCATTAATCTTGTAATTAGAAACGATAAAAAAGCGTACTTTCAGTTTGCTCCGCTTCAGGGCGAAATTGCACAACAATTAGTTGGAAACAGAATACTTCCAACACCTGAATCCGTTATTTTGCTGGAGGATGGTAAAATCTATGAGAAAAGTACAGCCGCTCTGCGCATTGCAAAAAAGTTGGATGGACTGTGGCCATTAGTGTACATACTACATATTATCCCAAAATTTGTTCGGGACCCTATTTATGATCTAATTGCCAGAAACCGGTATAAGTGGTTTGGTAAAAAGGAAACTTGTATGATCCCTGGTCCGGATATCAGAAACCGATTTCTTTAAATAATAACATATGAAAATCTTTTATAACCCCAGGTGCTCCAAATGCCGTGAAACCTTAAAACTAATTGAAAGTAAAGGCAAAACTGCCGAGATCATCGATTATTTAAATCAACCGCCAAGCATAGAAACCTTGAAAAATATTGTTGGTCTTTTGGGTATTAAACCATCCGATCTAATAAGAAAAAGCGAACCAATTTATGTTGCGAATTACAAGGGTAAACACCTCTCCGAAGATTCTTGGTTGGAGGTGATGTCTAAACACCCACAGTTAATTGAGCGCCCCATCGTGATTGACGGCAACCGTGCGGTTATAGGAAGACCACCTGAAAAGGTTATAATACTTTTAGAATAAAATACCTTGAAATTAAATGATCGGTGAATTTCTTTTATAAAAAATGTAGTCACTAACAGGAGGTTCAATGCCCGACACTTTAAGGTCTGATGCTATCTGGGCCCGATGGTGGGTTGAATGATTGATCACATGAAACAAAATATCGCGTATGGTATTGCTGAAGGATTGTCCCTTGGTATTGGTGTAACCGATGAGTTGGTTAAAATCGGAGGTATTAATGAGATGAATGGATGCTTCCCAATTCTCCCGGTTTAAATTCATTAACTTTTCTAATGGACTCACACCCCATACAGTTTGAGTCGTAGGGGTATCATAAATTCTGGCATTCCAGATATGATGTGCATTAATGATATGGTTTATCCATTGTATGGATTTATCTGAAACATCTGATGGATTTGCATTTATTATATCGAGCACTCTCGAATTAAAATGGTGGTTGTAATTAAATAATTCAGTAAAAAAGGACTTCATACATTTAACTTAAATTACAAGAGAAGACAACTTAATTTACTTTAACATAAAAGAAACACCCACTTTACCTCCGGAAAAGGCATTGCCGGTGCCTGCTTCAAAATTTAAGCTAAAGGTTTCTGAGACATAGTATCTACCACCAAATTGCGCTCCGGCATTTGCAGGTGTTGTGTTTGTGCCCGGATAATTAGCTTCCGTATTCCATATATAAAACCCTAAATTAACGCCTGCATAAAGATCCCAGGCATCGGGAAGGTGCCAAAGATTTTTGAAATGATAGTTACCATTTGCCAAAACACCTATGATCCGACTTTGGTATTCAAAAGAACCTATATTTTCTTTATAGGCACGAAAGTTAATTTCACCACCGAGAGAAATATCCTTGGCTAAGCCGTAATCGAGCCCTACATATACAGGTACTCCCCAGGATGAAAGTCCAATTCCGGTATTGATTTGCATCTTGCCTTTTTCGAGCTGGTATTGTGAAAATGAAATGTAAGAAAGAAAGAGTAAACAGGTTAAAGCAGTTATTTTTTTCATAAATATTAAATTATTGAGTGTTGGGTTCAGAATTAAGGGTGTATGAAAGTGCTCCGCTGGGGCATTTATTGATCTGATCTATAATTTGCTGAGTTGTAGCCAATTCAGGTGTGATCCAGGGCAATTCTTTTGGGTGAAATACGGCAGGTAGCCCCTTAAAACAATTTCTTGAATGGATACAGATATCAGGTTGCCAAATTATCGTAAGCTCGCCATTTGAATACGTTTTTTTCATAGTAAAATATTTAATTTGTTACAATTTCGATTGGGTTTGTCATGATTTGATGAACAGGACATTTTGAAGCAATTTCTGTCAACCTGCTCTGTATTTCGGGCGGTGTACCTGTGGGTAAAATAATCGTTCGGTTAAACGTAGAAAGTTTGGTCTCATTATTTCTGGTTAGTTCAACTTTCACGCTAATTTCGTCCAAATCCCATTCTTTTCTGTCAGAATACATGCGCAAAGTAATGGCGGTACAACTCGCAAGTGAAGCTGCTAATAATTGTTGAGGTGCAAACCCCTTGTCCTCTCCTCCATTCGCCTCAGGTTCGTCTGCATAAATAGAATTTGTTTCGGTACTTACTGAGGTTAAGTAATGTTTTTGGTTGATGGTGGCTGTGACAAACATGGTGTGAAGTGTCTTTCAAAATTACTTTTTCTGTTCAAGAAATCAAATGAATCCTTCGTGAGAAAAATGCAAAAATTAGATGGATCAAATCGGACTTATATTCTTTGGTTGCGAAATAAAATTGTAATAAATAGTGCTTACGGTTAGAATGTACTTTTGAATCATAAAATAGAAATTAACCATTAATAAAATCATCATGAACACATTAAGAAACTCCGTGCGCCTGTATGGCAATGTTGGACAAGATCCAGAAATTAAAAGTCTAGAAAATGGAAACAAACTTGCAAAATTCACCTTGGCAACTTCCGAAAAACGCAAAGATCAAAAAGGTAATTTGACTGAAGAAACCACATGGCATCATATTGTTGCCTGGAGTCCACAAGCTGAGCTTATCCAAAAGTATGTTACCAAAGGAGATCGATTATCGATTGAAGGGAAATTAACCAATCGCAGTTATGAAGGGAAAGATGGTTCAAAAAAGTACATTACTGAAATAGTAATCCATGAATTATTGCTTGCTGGTTCTCCTAAAGCTAAGCTGCGTGATGCAAAGGACTCAGATGAAAATCTTCCATTTTAACGATTGAAGATTATATATACGAGGCGACTCTCTCAGAGTGCTATGGATCACTTTCCTTAGAACAGAATGACTCCAATTAATTAGCAATGGTCCAAAGGCAATTGGCAACAAAGGCTATGTTTGTTCTTATTAAACATTGAGCGTCTGTTGTAAATGCGTTTATCGGATTAACAATATCGCTTTAATGGCCATGCCGGTTTGTATGCAAGGATTCGGAGCTAAAGAATGCCCTGGATCTTCTCTTAGAACTCTTGGTATTATTGCCTTTGGCGAGGTTGCTATTTTTGAGCGCTAAGGTGGCTTATGCCTTTGATAGTGCTACAGCTCCTCAATCCAATGGTCATCGTTTCTTTCGATTTGAAAAGTTGAAAGCTGCTATTTTTGAGCGCTAAGGTAGCTTGGCCATTGTTATCGCTCCGGCTCATCGATCCAATGATCATCGTTTCTGTCGA
>Ga0075156_10002111_pt1 | contig 10958 bp, 8 predicted proteins | sample JI81AbrownDNA_FD_70966 | JGI IMG/M metagenome (GOLD analysis project Ga0075156, IMG submission 70966) | Wastewater effluent complex algal communities from Wisconsin, to seasonally profile nutrient transformation and Carbon sequestration -... | ecosystem: Engineered > WWTP > Effluent > Algae...
ACGATCTCGGCCGTTACCGGGCGCTCGCCGACCTTGTATGCGGCTTCCAGGGCAAGACTCAAGTGCAACTGCACCTGAAGAGGTGTGCGCAGCCGGTCGGCCAGCATGTCGATTGCACCCTCACTGATGATCGACTCAACGTCCACGTCTTTGCCCGAGCATGAGGCAAGCAGCCAGTGAATGTACTCGCGTTGCGCGCCGCTCATGCCGTCCAGGGAGAAGATGTCGGTACGGTAGCCGATTTCCTCCATCGTAGGTTTGCGCAGGTCGTTGCGCAGCTTGGGGTGGCCGGCGAGAACGACTGACAGACGGCCTTCGGCATCCTCTGCCAGCTCCATGAGGCGCTTTAAACCGATCAGGGTATGGCCATTCAGGTCATGCGCCTCGTCGACGAAAAGCGCAATCGGACGCTTGCCCTTGCGAATGAGTTCTTGCAGCGCACGGTCGCGCGCCTCACCCTGCTTGGGGATCATCACTTTCTTGTCCGTGGACAGGTCGTAGAAAAGCGCGGCCACCAGTGTGGCCAGCTTGATTGCGCTCTTCTCCACAGCGACCGATTTGGATACGATGATCTTCTTTTCATCATCCAGAGCGCGGTGCAGCCTGCGTAGTAGCTCGGTCTTGCCACTGCCGACCACGCCGCAGATCGCGATCAACCGGCCTTCCATAACGGCGCCGCGCACGTCCTTCATCAGTTCCTTGTGGTGCGTCGTCTCGTAGTATCCTGCCTGGTTGAACGGAATCGTCAACCCAAAGTGCTGCATCACTTCAGCCCGCATGCTGCTCTCCCCTCTGATGTCGGAAATATTCTCGTACGCGCGCCAGAACCACCTTGCGCACCAAACTTTCGGCCAGCACCTGGTTGATGAATACCTTGTCATCGGCCGACAACTTGGCCAACGGCATCGCCAGGTCATCGGCGATAGCCAGCTTCGCCGCCACCACGCTGGGGTACTTGAACTCGTGCGTGTCTGGATCGAACGGCTGGCGAGGAAGATTTGTCGCCGTGGGCGATGGCGACAGGCGCACGTCGGTACCGGACAGCGCCGCGATCGGCAAGTCGAGCTGGCTGGCCAGCGAGCGGATACGCTCGGCGCGTTCATCTGCCTTGGTGCGCTTGAATGAGCGGTATCGATGCAAGGGGATGGGGCCGGACACCGGGTAGTAAGGCCCGAAGCGTTCGCTCTCGTACTCGACGTACAGCTCGTCGTCGAACAGTCCCCACAACAGGGTGACGTGCTCGCCAGCCATGTCCGGCTCAACCTCATATTCGGTTCCGTCGATCTTGAGCCTGGCATCGATGCCGACCTTGCGCCGCTCGGCCTCACGCGCGAAGCGGCAGAACTGTTCCCACGTACACATCTCGCGCAGACCTTCGTCGGGCAGGTTCAACTGCCAGTCCTCGACACGCGAGTGCGGTTCACTGCGGTGATCGCTACGGTTGTAGGTGCGCAGGTAATTGTGCAGCCACTCGTTGGCTTGCTGCTCTGTTTCGGGTTTGTGGAAGTGATATAGCGTCTCGTGCGCTTCCTTAACAGTGCGGAATGGACGCTCCACCTTCCCCTTGGAACGCGCTGTCGTACGAGTGCCGTCCTTGCCGGCGGGCAGGTGCGTCATCCATTCAATGTGTAATGCATCCATGACGTTGTGGAACACTTTGGCCTTGGCCACCGGCCCATTGTCTAGGTAGATCATCTTAGGGCGGCCCTGAAATGGGTTCTCAGCGTCGCCCTTCGGTGCCATTGCGTTGAACAGAAAGCGCAGCGCCGTTTCCACGTCTTCGCCATAGATGCAGTGGTATTCTTGATAGACGGCGCCGCTTCGGTCGTCGGCCACACTGAAGATCGCCAGCGTGGGCACACCCTTGCTCGGGTCTATCCAGTCCGGCTTGTCAATGTGCTTCAGGTCGGACGGTGATATGTCGAACTGCCAGCAATCATTGCTATGCTCGGCCTGGAAGCGCACGGCGGCCGGCTCGCGCATTATGTGCGACTGGTCCAAGTGCCAGCGCTCCAGGTATCGATTGACGGTCTGCCTGGTCAGCAATCCTTTAGGCGCCTTGACCAGACCATTGGGCGTTTCAAACCCGTAGTCCTCCAGCAGCTCGATAGCTTTATCGGTCGAGCTGTGCCGCCCCGCTTTGTTTGTGGTGCGCAGTTTGAACGCGGCAATCAGCTCACAATACCGTTCCAGCTCGGTTTGCGGCATAACGCGCGGCTTGCCGTGGTCGGCGCGGTGCGCCGAGTGCGGCTTGTTGAATGCATGTAGGGAGCGGTACACGGTAGTAGGCGATACGCCGTACAGCATGGCGACTGCCGCAACCTGATTGGCCCGTTCGGGGCTTTTGCGGGGCAAGCGATCCAGCCGCTGCCGGAGTTGCAGCAGCGAGTCCGACGGTATCTGCTTACGCCGCGTGCTGGGCATCCTGGGGTGCCTCGCCGAGGTAGTTATATAGCGTGCTCTTCGAGATGCCCATCATGCTGCAAATCTGCTTGATCGTGTGTTGCTTGCCAGCGTGCAGTGCCAGTGCCAGTGCACGCTTGTCCTCATTGAGTGCAGGCTTGCGCCCGCCCATCCGACCGCGTGCGCGCGCGGCGGCCAGGCCGGCGTTGGTCCGCTCGCGGATCAGGTTGCGCTCGAACTCGGCTAGCGCCCCGAAGACATGGAATACCAGGCGCCCGCCGCTCGATGCCGTATCGATCTGCTCGTGCAAGCTGCGCAAGCCAACGCCGGCAGCCTCGAATCTCTCGACGAGCTGGATCAGGTCCTTGAGGGAGCGCCCGAGCCGATCGAGGCGCCAGATAACCACCGTGTCACCAGCACGCAGCAGTTCGACCAAGTGCACCAAGCCAACGCGGTCCACCTTCCCGCCACTAGCCTTCTCTTCAATGATGCGCTCGCAACCGGCGGCTTTCAGCGCATCACGCTGTAGGTCGAGATGCTGGTCATCGGTCGAGACACGCGCGTAGCCAATCAACATGGGTGATTGTTCCAGAAACTCAGGCGTTCAAAGAAAAAGTGTTCTTAGATAGCTTGACGTGAATTCTGGACCCAATTTAGCGGGCCGGGCCGTAGGCAGCTTGTCGTTTTCAGAAGACGGCTGCACCAAATGTCAGAAGCCGAATGCACTACAGCAGCAAAGGGGGTTGAACCCATCAGGGAATGACGGGCGGCAGGCGGCCACAAGCGGCCAGTAGGCTTCGCCCTAAAGCTGTCATTTGAACGGCTGCTTTCTTAGTTTCTGCCTCCACCCAAGCGGAGCATCAGTCAGCAGTTTCAGCCACTCCACCACCCAGTGCTCGGTATATTGCAATGAAGCGAAGCTGCGTGCGCCCCTGGCTTGCAACAACGTCACGCCTTGCTTGAATGTCGGTACGCTGAGCGTCGATAACATTGAGGTAATCGACCAACCCGGCACGCTCCCGAGCTTGTGCCAACTGATAGACATCAGCACTGCTTTGAGCCTTAACAAGAAGGCGCTGTTGCCGTTCCTGTTCTGCTGCATAGGACGTCAATGCATCGTCAACTTCCTGCCAAGCCCTCAATACCGTCCGTTGAAATTCGATAGCAGCTTCCTGCTGGCGCAGTTCTCGAAGCGTCACGGTGGCACGACGGCGGCCACCATCGAAAATCGGCAAATCCAAACTCGGACCGATAGACCAGAAGCGGCTACCCCAATCACCAAACTTGCCAGCTTCGTAGGAATCCAAACCGAAGCGAAGACCAAGGCGAACACTAGGATAAAGCTGGGCCTGGGCTTCGCCTATCGCCGCAGTTGCCTGATGTAAGCGCGCTTCGGCCGCACGAATGTCAGGGCGTCGACCGGCCAACTCAGATGGCACGCCGAGCTTGTATTGAGGCAACACCATTGCCGCGGCAGGAGCACTCTCGGCGGCCAGCTCTTTGGCCAAATCACCGGGGCGCAGCCCGAGAAGCAGGCAAATACGGTTCTTGGACTGTGCCTCCTGTTCAAGTAGCGGGGGCATCTGTGCCTCAAGGTCAGCCAGTTGCAGCCGCTGGCGCTCAAGGTCCAAATCGTTGGCGAGTCCATGCTTGCTCCTGGACTCCATCATAGATGTCCGCTCGCGCAGGGCCGTGATGTCGTCCCGCGTCAATTTCAACAGGCGTTGCGTTGTGCGCAGGTCGATATAGGCCATCGCCAAGTCGCTGGAGATGACGAGTCTGGTCTGGTCAAGTAATGCCAACGAATTGGCGATGTCTGCATCAGCAGCCTCAACCGCTCGGCGCACACGTCCCCACAGGTCAATTTCCCAAGACGCATCGAATCCGCCTTGGTAGGAGGTGTAAGGCTCGGATAGTGATTTGGCAACCGCATCCCGATTATTCGGCGCCATTACGTCCAGCACCCGGTCCCCCGCCGCGTATTCGCTCTGCCGCTGGCGAATTGCGCCACCCTGGAGTTTGACTTCGGGGACTTGCTGGCTAGCAGTGACACTCCTCTGAGAGCGTGCCTGTTCATAGTGAAGCATTGCAGTCTTCAAGTCTGGGCTGGACTCAAGCACGCGGGTTTCCAACTGGTCCAGCACGGAATCCTGAAATGCAGCCCACCACTTATGCTCGGGGGCTCCCTGCATCCCCTCGTTCCTGGGCAATTCTTTGCTCGAGCTCGACCATAAAGACCAAGTGGCCGGAGACAAAAGCTCAGGTGCCTTATAGTCAGGGCCAACGGCTGCACATGCCGACAATAGAATGCTCGTGCTCAGGAGCCACAGCGACCGATGCACACGCAAGGTTAAGGTGTTCTTCATTGCATTCCCCTTAGGTCAGCCGATTTCGGAAAAGCCATGCGGCAACGGGAAGCGTTATCGCGGCTATCACCAGCATCGGGACAAAATCCATTCCTACGTCCTGCCAACCAGCACCCTCCAGATAGACCCGGCGAACCAGGTCGATGGCGAATCGCAACGGGTCGGCGTAAGTCAGAATCTGTAGTGCGGTAGGCATGTTGCCAACGGGCGTGACGAGCCCGGACAACAGGATGAGCGGCATGATGAGTACGAAGGCGTAAACCATTGCCTGGTGCATATTCAGGGACAGCGCCGAGATGGAGAGACCAATACCAACGCAGGCCGTTGTAAAGGCGACAAGCCCCACATAGAGCACAACCAAGGACCCCTGGAACGGAATCCGGAACCAGAACAGCGCCACGCAGAAAACCAGGCTTGCCTGCACCAGTCCGATAGTGATGGCCGGCGACGCCTTGCCAATCAAAATCTCCATGGGTCGCAGTGGCGTCACGAGCAGTTGGTCGAACGTGCCCTGTTCACGCTCACGGGCCACCGACAATGCGGCCAACAGCAAAGTTTGAATCATGCTCAGGGAAGCAATCAGGGCGGGAACGATGTTCCACCGAGATTCCAGGTTGGGATTGAACCAGGCTCGGATTTCAATGTTGACGGGTGGACGTACCGCGTTGGGTAGTGAAGCGTTGAATTGGCCAATCAGGGTGCTCAGGTGGCCAGCCGCCATATTGGCAGTGGTCGAGTTACGCCCATCGAGAATGAGCTGAACAGGTGCGCTACCCGTTGATGCTAGTTTCGCGTCGAAGTCGGGCGCGAAGTGGAGAACCAGCAGCGCCTCGCCATTGTCGATAGCACGAGCAATATCGCTTGAATTGCGCAGCGTCGCCGCCCGTACAAAGACCTTTGAGCCCTCCAGACGAGCCAGCAGATTTGTCGAGGCTGCGCCATGACTCTCATTTAGAACGGCGTATCGCACATGATTGAGGTCGTAGGTGGCCGCGTAACCGAAGACCAGCGACTGGATAACAATCGGGACGATGAGAATTACCCGGATGGCGGGGTCCTTCAAAATCGCCAAGACTTCCTTGCGGAACAGGAAGGAGATTCGGCGAAGAGAACCAGTAATGGATTCGAGCAGAGTCATCATCGGTCCAATGTCTTCTTGGTTCGTAGACGCGCGCCCGTGATGAGCACGGCAAACTGCACGACAAGGATTGTCCAGTCGCGCACGATTAGGTTGAGGTTGTCGCCGGCCAGGAAGCTCATGCGCGCCAGTTCAACGTAGTAGGTTGCAGGCAGGATGGACGCGACCTTCTGGATGCCGGTCGGTACGTTGTGCAGGTCAAACAGGAAGCCGGAGAGCATCAGGGCCGGCAGGAAGGTAATGATGACGGCGACCTGGCTTGCAAGAAACTGATTGCGGGCGGCCGCTGAAATCAACAACCCCAGACTCAGTGCGACCATCAGATAAAGCATTGAACTGACCATCAGCACCCAGAGCGAACCGTGAAGCGGCACATGGAACAACCCCCGGGCGGCGACCAGGCAGAGCGTCAGCCCTCCCATACCCACCGCGAAGTACGGGATGATTTTGGCGAGCAGTATTTCGAGGGAACGCACCGGGGTGACGAAAAGGGCCTCCATCGTTCCGCGCTCCCATTCCCGGGCGATGACCATCGAGGTTAGGAATCCGCCAACCAGGGTCATGATGAGGACTATCAGCCCAGGAACCAGATACCAGGTGCTCGAATTGGCCGAGTTGAACCAGAGACGGTCAACAAGCTCCACGCCTGGAGCAGCACTGACCCTGCCGGCGCTATCGGCGCGGCGCTTGTTCCATCCATCAATGGCTGCGGACACATAACCACGAAGACTGGCGGCCGTCGCTGCATCCGTTCCATGGACGACAAGCTGTACCGTTCCTCGGCCCTGAGCCAGTTGCCGAGAAAAGTCGGAGGGGATGCGGACAATGCCGTCGACCTGGCGGCCACGCATCAGGGCTTCCGCCTCGGCCATCGTCGTGACGTAACGAGGGGCGATGTAGTCCGAGCCACGCAATCCCGCCACAACATCGCGCGCCATGGGCGCGCCATCTTCTAGGACGATGGCGACTGGCGCATTCCGAATATCGAGCGAGAGTCCGTACCCGAAGAGCAGTATCAGTGCGATGGGCAGGAAGATACCTATCGCCAGGTTGCTCTTGTCGCGTATCAGCTGGCGAAACTCCTTGATGGTGAGCGCCCTGAGCCGTCGCCAAAAATGACTCAAGTTTCGTGGGAGCCAAGTCGATTGGGTTTGCATCATCAGGCCTCCACCGCATTGAAGCCGGTCTGCCTGCTTTCGCGCGCCTTCTTGATAATCTCCAGGAACGCCTCATTCATGTTCGCCGCACCAGAAGCCTGGCTGCGAACTTCGTGAGGTGTTCCAATCGCCAGCAAGCGCCCGGCATCCTGGATGACGATGCGGTCGCAATACTCCGCTTCCTCCATGAAATGGGTTGTGACGATGATGGTGGTGCCTTCGGCCGCAAGGGTCGTGATGCGCCGCCAGAAAGCACGACGGGCGAGTGGGTCGATGCCGCTGGTGGGCTCGTCGAGGAAGAGAATCTCGGGGCGATGTATCAGGGCCGTGGCCATGGCCAGCCGTTGCTTGAAACCGCCGGGAAGCTCACCGCTTCGTTCGTCTTTCTTTTCCCGCAGCTGAAATTCGTCTAGCGCTCGCTCTACCTGGGCATACAGCTCCTGTCTGCCCAAGCCATAGGCGCCTCCGAAGAACGTGAGGTTTTCGGTGACGGACAGATTTCCATACAGGGCAAACTTCTGGGAGACATAGCCGATGCGAGCGCGAGCAGGTGCTCGGGCGGTTCTCAGGTTGAAACCCGCCACCTCGAGGAAGCCACTGGTCGCCGGGAGCAGGCCGCAAAGCATGCGGAATGTGGTCGTCTTCCCCGCGCCATTGGGCCCGAGTAGACCGAAGATTTCGCCTCGGCGAACGCTGAACGAGGTACTGGCAACCGCTGTAAAGCTGCCAAATTGGCGAACCAGGTCGCGGACCTTGATTAACTCGATTGGGTCCTTCGTGTCGAGCTGTACAGACGAATTCTTGGTCTCAACCGCATCCTCGTGGCCGTCCTGGGTCGCACGCTCGCGCAGGAGGGTCATCACTCCATCTTCGAGGCGGGAGGGAGTGGCCTCGCATCGAGCTCCCAGAAGTATTCCTTCAAGGTCACGAGGCTCCGTGCCCCCAGCCTGGATAAAGCGCACCGCGCCGCTTTCCGGCACAGCATCGAGAACATGCCTCTTATCGTCGATAAGTCTCGCCTGTAGCGTCCTAGCCAACTCACCTTCCCGCGGATAGGCAACAAAGCAACGGCCCTTGGCCGGCCGGCACAGTTCATCCGGTGTGCCCTGGGCTAGCACTTGCCCTTCAGTCATTACGATGACGTGCTTACAACGCTCTGCTTCGTCCATGTAAGCCGTGCTCACAATCACCGGAAGACCTTCTTCCTCGACTAGCTGCTGCACGATGCGCCACAACTCACGGCGGGAGAGCGGGTCAACGCCGACGGTCGGTTCGTCGAGAAGAAGTAGCCGGGGGGAACGTACCAGCGTGCAGGCCAACCCAAGCTTTTGCTTCATGCCGCCCGATAGATTTCCTGCCAGGCGATTGGTGAATGCGGCCATGTCTGTCATGGACAGCATGCGGTCAAAGCGTTCTCGACGCTCATCCATTGGTACGCCGTGCAGGTCGGCATAGAGATTAAGGTTCTCCATGACGCTCAGGTCTTCATAGAGGCCAAAGCGTTGAGGCATGTAGCTGATGAGGTCTTGTACCTCCTGGGGCTTGGCGGCCACATCAATGCCCAGTGTGTAGAGGCTCCCTGAATCCGGCTTCATCAGACCAGCGATTAACCGTATGAGTGTGGTCTTGCCCGCGCCATCAGGCCCCACGAGGGCGGTGAGCTGCCCTTTGGGAATCGAGAGGGTGATGCCGTTCAATGCCGGCCCGCCAACCGCTCCTTTGAAGCGTTTGACGACATCCTTTGCATCAACGGTGAGAGCAGTTGTGGTCATGATTTGCCGAGTGCCTCGGGGTGATTAGGGCACCAAGCGGACAGTGGCTGGCATGCCCAGCCGTAGCTGGTCGTCAGGGTCCTTGACCAGTACGCGGACCTCATAGACAAGGCTCGTTCGTAGCTCTTCCGTTTGGACGGGTTTGGGCGTGAATTCCGCTACCGAGGAGATATATCCAACCTCCCCGGCGATGGATGCGTCAGGAAGTCCGTCTATTTTGACCTCAGCCGACATCCCTGGCCGGACACGGGCAAGCTGCGCCTCATTCACGTAAGCGCGTATCCATTTGGGTTGCACGATGGCCAAGGCGTAGACCGGTTTTTGTGGCGACGCCATGTCGCCCGGCTCGGCTAATCTGGAACGCACGACGGCATTGGTCGGAGCTTTCAATTCAGCCAGTGAAATGCGATGCCGGAGTAAAGCCAACGACTCTTCCGATGCCTTGAGCTGGGCTGCCGCCTGCTCGATGTCTTCAGAGCGCGGACCTAATTTGGCGAGGCGTAGGGCCATTGATTGGTCTTCAACTTTTGCACGAGCCGCCTTTAATGTCGCTGCGGCCCGGTCCAATTCCTGGCGGCTAACGCCTCGACCATGAGTTTCCTCTGCGATGGATTGCATCCGCTGGAAATCCAGCTCGGCCAACTTTGCATCGGTAGTAGCAGCATCCACCCGGGCCTGCGCCTGACCTATTTCTTCCGGGCGCGAACCGTTGCGTAAGCGCAGCAAAGCCTTCTTGTTTACCTCGATTTGAGCCTCGGTCTGAGCCGCCTGAAGCTCGAGCGTGCGAGTGTCGAGCACCGCCAGAACTTGGCCAGCTGTGACCTTCGCCCCTTCCTCAACCCGCATTTCAACAATGCGCTCGCTGTCCTGGAAGGCCAGTGAAACCTGACGGATGTCGACGTTGCCAAGCAGCGTGATGTCGTTCTTCTGCGAGGAGTTTCCGCTCCACAGCCAAGCGCTGACACCAACGACTCCAACAACTGCTATCGCAACTCCGGCGAGAATTTTCCGGTTCATATTCGATGCTCCTGCGCTTGACGTTCTCGATAGACGCACTATATTCAAATTCAATTTGAATTGCAACTATGGTAGCATTCGGGCATCAAGATTGGGTTGAAAACTATGGCTGGACGTAAGAGAGCAGCGCGTGCCGATGGAGATGCAACTCGAGCCCGCCTCCTGGAAGTTGCCGGGCAGCTATTTGCACGACTTGGCTATGCAGGGGCCGCAAACAAAGCGATTTGCGAAGCGGCCGGAACAGACCTTGCCGCCATCAATTACCACTTTGGCGGCCGCGACGGGTTGTATCAAGCAGTGCTCTTCGAAGGATATGAGCAGCTGATTAACCTTCAGAAGCTCAAGGAAATTCACGCTCGGCAGGATTCTGCGGAGAACAAACTATCCGCAGCCATCGACATGATTGTCGACCGGCTTTACGACGAAGGGGGCTGGCATGGACGTGTATTCGCCCGGGAGTTGGTTGCACCTTCTACCCACCTAGCAGCCCTCGTTCGAGAAGGGGTGATGCCGCGCTTCAAGCTCATGAGCGACATCCTTTCGGAAGTTACTGGATTCAGCGCACAGGACCCGGCGTTGTTGCGGTGCGTTCTGAGCGTCATCGCACCGATGCTGATGATGCTGGTAGTGGACCGCGATACGCCTACTCCATTTCGCGCATTGATGACGCGGCCCGCAGATGAACTCAAAAGCCATCTCAAGCATTTTGCTTTGGCAGGATTACTCGCCACCAAGGAGCAAGCCAGCCGCCGAGGTAGCTAACGCTACACCGCGACGCTACTCCAGACCGGTCGTTGCGTCACCAAAGCATAGACTGACCGCTCAGGGTCGACACCGGCAATCGGATCGTTGCCGCACTGAACAGCGCCTCGTTCCAGGTCGCCGCTACTATGCGGCTGAACCTCGGGAGAGCAGCTTTACGCCGTCTGGTCGCAGCTCTCCCTTGGGTGACACATGCCGGTAGAGCGTCTGCCGGGTAATCCCCAGTTCTTCGCAGAGATCGCCCACCTTGGTTTCCGGTTGCCCCATGCTGGCCATCGCCAGGCGTAGCTTGGCGGCGGTCATCTTGAAGGGGCGCCCCCCTTTCCTGCCGCGAGCGCGCGCC
>Ga0075156_10002112_pt1 | contig 10956 bp, 20 predicted proteins | sample JI81AbrownDNA_FD_70966 | JGI IMG/M metagenome (GOLD analysis project Ga0075156, IMG submission 70966) | Wastewater effluent complex algal communities from Wisconsin, to seasonally profile nutrient transformation and Carbon sequestration -... | ecosystem: Engineered > WWTP > Effluent > Algae...
TACAGCAGGTTTGCTAATGAACCTGCGGCTTAACTAACATCTCCATAGCCATTGGTGAATCAACATGGACAGTCGAGCAAACTGGTGATCTTGTGATTTAGGTGATCGGACAATCGAACCATTGAACCATCAGACAATTGGACAATCTGACAATCGGACAATTGGACAAAATCTGACAATCGGACAGTCAGACAATCGACGATGCAAATATACATTCGTGCTTTTGGAATTTGGACACATGGACAATCTGATGTGTGAACATTTACATAGTCACATAGAGGACAATGACCGTGTCAGAAGATCGGCAAATCAAACAGTCAGACTAACAGTCATTCGCTCAGCCAGAAAGTTGGATACTTGGTCAGATAGGAGGTCAGATGCTCTTTCAATCAAATTTGGATTTCGTACATTTGATTGTTGATTGTTGATTGTTGATTGATGATGGTTTATAGACTAAATTGTTGAAAACACAGTATTAACCTAGCAATTAGCTAAAATATACATGTACTCTAATAAAATTAGAAATTATGAGCTAGTCTGTGCATTCTTGCATTCTCATCATTTCTTGAGTGTCATTGTATTCAGTCTTTTTAAATTTGAATCAAATTTGACTGGTTCTGTGGGGATCATATTCAAAATATTAGAATTTTCATTAGAATTTGTTTTCTCCAACAAACTCCTGTGCATGGTATTGCTTGTACTGCTGGGCAAATTTAGTATCTTATCCCTCATATGCACGAATTGGTTCCCTTTGTTTGGGTTTTGTGCAAAAATCCCCTACCATGTCATGCGTGGAGCAGAAAAATATCTTAACTTCTCCTTTTTTGATCTTGTTGGTTACAAAGAAATACTGCATGTCCAGATGTTGGGTGCACCTGCTGCTGGATGTCTTCCCGTTTTCTGCTAGTAGTATAGTTCTTTTATTGTCTTGGAATATGGTTGTTGCTTTGGGTGTAATTATGCCTTGAGCATTTAGAAAATGTCATGTCCAGCCCCATTGCATTGTCTATAGCTACTAGTTCTGCTTCCATAGAGCTTTTAGTGTTTAGCTATTGTTTGCATGAGGTTGAGTATGTCGCACCTTTTCCTAGTGACATAATTTTTCCACTGTGGCTACACATGTCTGGATGTACTGCATATGAGCTATCCACCCACCAGTATGGGTGCTCATTTGGCTCTAGTGTTAGTTTCAGGTTCCTGGTAGCTTGTAGGTACTGCATGGCCCTAGTCAGTTTTTTATAATCAACCTCCTCAGGTGAATGCACTCTAGTGCATAGAAAGGCTACTGCCATTTGGATGTCTTGTAATGTCCTTTAAGATAGGTACAGTTGTTTGGCCACTAGGTGGTGGAATAATTGGGCTGTTGTGTTGGCCAATTTTGTAGTGTCTTTATTTATGTTGAATAAATGTGAGGCAGCTGGTGTCTTTACAGATCCATTAATGTCTGATGGCAGTTCTGTGAGCAATTTTTCAATATAATACATGGATATTTTTACCCTGCCTTTTGTTGTGTAGTCCAGCATCATGCCCAAATATTATGAAAAATGAGTATGGGAGTATACAATGGGTGAGCTTATGAAGATCGAGAAAATACTTGAGGGCAATATACATAGTCTGTTTATGGTTCTAATTTCACTATGTGACTCCACTACAAACAAGGTAGAAAATACAAGTGAGTACCCCAAGCTAGAAAAATGACTAGACTCACTAGGACTGCTGAGCCTCATAAAAAGGCTAGTATATACGGGAGGCATGAACGACTTCGACACAAGACACAACAAAGCAACTGCCCTCCTCAATCTGATGAATTTGCATCAAGAAAAAAGTTCCAATCCATACAAGATTTCAGAGATCAATACCTAGAAATGAAAAAGGTATGTGATGTACTAGAACTATATTTCAGCAGGTGTGAGAGTGACACAAGGGCAATGCTAAAAAAGAAAAAAAAGTGTCAAATCCTACCAATGCCCAGCTCAACAAGGCAATGGATAAGATTGAGGAAGAACTACAAACAATTATTTTTATGTTTAATGCAGACAGACAAAAATATGGAAATATACTTGATCAAATGGAAAATGATGTGCTACAAAAGAAAGATCCTTTTCCCAAGACTGTAAGTGAAGCAAGTACACTTATGGTGGTTGGAAAAATAAACCGGGCAATTACATTAACAAATATAATGAAGCCAACAATGGTATGGCCTTCGCAACAGACAGAAAAGAAGAAAAGGCCGGCAATAAAAACAACAAGAAAAAGGAGATTACATGTTTCAAATGCGGGAAAAAGGCGCACTACTCCAATGAATGTGATGAAGAACAGACAGGTGACGAAAAGACAGGGAAAGTGTCAAACAAATCAGGGTCGAATTTCCTAATGATGAATGACAATCAGCATGGCTATAGCTCTGATGAAGACAATGCAGAGAGGTCATACGCGAATTATGACTTCATGGCAATACAAGAGGCAAATGAAGAGCATGAAGAAAATGAGGAAGATGACACTGGGACAGAAGAAAGAAGTAATCAAGATGTTGACAACAAGCTAAGCAATGACTTATATGCAGAAGATGATGATGACGATGAATACAATGGTTTTGCCTACATAATGACATGGTATGCTCTACACAAGACAAGGCAGGTATCCCAAAAGACTGAATCCTACTGGACAGCCAGTCCACAGTAGATGTGTTCTCTAATCTTAATCTGCTCACAAACATTCGAAATGACAAGACTGTACTAACACTACACTGTAATGCAGGGAAGGCTATTGTGACACAGAAGGGTGATTTGAAAGGATATGGCACTGTCTGGTACTATCCTAAGGGCATAGCAAACATTCTGTCTCTACACAAGGTCCAAGGCAAATACATGGTGATCTACAACAGTTCTACAATGGCTGGGTTTGAAGTGCACAAGTCAGACGGTATGTTTACACCTTCAAAGAAGGGGCTATTCTTCTCTGATGTTAAGCATGACAATGCACACATACTAGTTAACACAGTAGATAGCATTAAAAATAAATATACAGTTAAAGAGTACTCTTATGCATGTAAAGCCCAGTCCATTCAGGACATAATCGGATACCCTAGTACTAAAGACAATATCAGGTATGTAGAAAATAAAATGCTTCCTAATTGCCCAATCACAAAGCTGATATTATGCATGCAGGACATCTTAGGACCAAATCTAGGATCCCTAAAAGGTAAAACGACAAGAACAAAACCATCAAGAGTGATCATGAACTCATACAATGAAATGCCCAAGGGTATGCTCAAAGAGCATGGTGACATGACCCTTGCAGTAGATATCATGTACATCAACAAATCCCATTTGTAATGACAACGTCATGGTCAATACACTTCAGAATGGCAGAACAAATAAAAATGAAAATTTATAGACAATAATGACTGCCCTAAAGCAAGTGATTGAGACATATGAGGCAAGAGGCTTTAAAATACTACACATACTAGGGGATGGGCAGTTCAAACATGTACAAAAACATATAGAAAATTGGGAATTATACTAAATATCACCAGTTGGGACGAACATGTCCCAGAAATAGAAAGATTCATCAGGATGGTAAAGGAAAGAGTGTGGGCTATAGTCAACACATTGCCTTTTGAGCAATACCCCAACAGACTAATCATCAAAATGGTGTACAATGCAATATTCTGGCTAATGTTTTCCGCACAAGAATGGCATACATCCAACACTCAGCCCACATACAATAATAACAGGATCCACAATTGACTACAACAAACACTGCGTGCTACAATTCAGCATTTACGTACATGGATGAAAAAACAAACAACAACCAACACGAAGATGATGAGCAATATGACAAACAATATGACAATGACATCTCTGTAGAAATCAGACTACCAGATGATGCATACGTAACAATCAATGACATTAACACAATACACGAAATGAATTCTGGGCAATTAAATTTAAACCCAGACACAGGAGAGGCAGAAGAAGACATGGACACACGCACACATACCTATAACCTCAGACCAAGGCCAACAAAAAGAAATCAGAAATACAAAATGACACTCATTGGACAACAATCAACTATTGCCAAGTCACACCTACATATAATGCTAAACCAAGTGGGCATAAAAGAAGGCATATGAAGATTTGGAGAAGAAGGGAACGATGCACTACTAAAAGAGCTAAATCAGCCACACAAAAGAAACACACTACTGCCCAAAATGAAGGAAGACATGACATATGATGAAAGAAAAAAAGCGCTGAGGTACCTCAAGTTCTTAAAGGAAAAAAGAGATGGGACCATCAAAGCAAGAAGATGTGCTGATGGTAGTAGCCAACATGAGTACACCACCAAGGCAGACACTAGCTCACCTTCTATCTCACTTGAGGCTATGATGATGTCATGTGCAATAGATGCAAGGGAAGGAAGACATGTGGCAGTAATGGATATACCAGGAGCCTTCTTACATGCTGACATGGAAGAAGATGTACATATGTTACTTGAGGGAACTATTGCCAAGCTGATCATGAAATTGGATTCAAGCCTATACAGGAAATACATATGGGAAAACAAAAAATGGCAAGCTGATGCTGTATGTAAAATTAAAAGGCGTTATACAGAACAGTACAAGCAGCGCTTCTGTTCTGATGACTACTGTTGAACACCCTAGTGGAAGGCTTTAAGCTGAATGAATACAACAAATGCATCATGAACAAGACAATTAATGGCAGACAATGCACAATCATCTGGCATGTGGATGACCTCAAGATATCGCACGTGGACTGTAATGTAGTGGAGGACATAATTGGAAAACTCAACGAAAAATTCAGACAAGAAAGTCCTATTGTGACATCACAGGGCAAAACACTAGAGTATCTTGGAGAGTGTATTGACTAAACTACAAATGGTCAAGTGAAAATATCAATGTACGAATACATCAATAAAAAGTTAGCTGAATTGCCATCAGAAATGAATGGGGTGTCCATGACATCAGCAGCACTGCACCTGTTCAATGTGGATGACAGCGCGGAAAAATTAGATGAAGAGAAAGCACAATTATTTCACCACTTAGTCACAAAATTACTATACCTAAGCCGGAGAAGCAGGCAGGACATACAAATGGCTGTGGCCTTCCTATGTACTAGAGTACAACATCCAGACACTGATGACTACAAAAAACTGGCATGTGTAATGAAATACCTACGCAGTACTAGAGACATTATGCTAACTATGGAGGCCCTAAATGGTGGGTAGATAGTTCATATGCAGTACATCCTGATATGAGAAGTCATAGCAGAATCTACATGACCCTCAGATAAGGTACTGTGTACTCAGTATCCAGTAAGCAGAAGTTGAACACAAAAAGTTCTACTGAGGCAGAATTAGTGGCTGTCAATGATTCTATGGGGCAAGTGCTATGGACCAGGCATTTCCTGGCAGCACAAGGCAAACACGTACTGACTACAACAATCTACCAGGATAATAAGAGTACAATCCTATTGGCAGAGAATGGCAAGACATCAAGTAGTAAAAGAACTCGGCACCTAGACATTAGATATTTCTTTGTGACAGACAAAATCAAAAAGGGCAAAGTTAAGATTGCATACTGCCCTATGCAGGAGATGCTGGGGGACTTCTTTACCAAGCCACTGCAGGGCACACAGTTTGCATGGATGAGATCCAAAATACTGAATCCGCCCAGAAATTCAAGCACAGCTGTGCACAGGAGTGTGTTGGAGCAAAGCAATAAGTCGGTTGGTAGTAGATTAACCAGCGATGAGAAAGGGGATAAAGTTAATCCAGGAACCACGTAATCGGTTACAAGACTAAATCAGAGTCAGGCTGTCATTGGTGGTGAGCATGGAAAATAATGGTGAATTCGAAATTATGAGATAGGACAACAGGACTAGCTCATAATTTCTAATTTTATTAGGACATGATTTAATTTTAACTCAAAGTTAGATTATTTCTATGATATTAACAATTGCTTGATGATGTCTTCTATGACCTTCTTGTCAACATGTGATATTTTTAGGTCATCCATGTGCCATATGATTGTACACTGTTTGCCATTAGTAATCTTGTTCACCATGAATTTCTTTGTAATTGTTGAATTTGAAGCCCCATTCCTTTAATGTATTGGAAAGTAATTTCCAGAATAATAATGCCACCTGCAGTGTACCATATAGTGCCTTCTCGAGTTTAACGTATAGCATCGGTTTGTAGTGTTTTTTCCAAATGTATTTTCTGTATAGTTTTTGTTCTAATTTGATGATATGCTCCACAATTGTCCCTTCAAACAACATGCGGACATCCTGATCCATGTCTGCATGTAGTAAAGCTCCAGGAATGTTGGTAACTGCAACATGTCTTCCTTCTTTAGCATCTATTGCATATTATAGCATCATGGCCTCCAGGGACACAGTTGGTGAGCTGGCTTCTGCATTTGTCATACAATCTCTTTGTGCCCATCTGATGGCGCAACCTCTTGCCTTGATGCTTCCGTCACATTTTTCTTTCAGTAACATTATATATAATAATGGCTTCTTTTTTTCCTCATGTTACATGTCCTCTCTTTTTATGGGCAGTAGTGCTTCTTGTTGATGAAACTGGTTTAGTTCCTTAAGTAGTGCCTCATTTCCTTTTTCACCAAATCTTTTTAAGCCTTCTCATACATTCATTTGAGTCATGATGACCTGCGCATGTGGCTTCGGTATTGCCACTATAGCTGATTGTTGGCTGTCTTGCAACAGGGTATACCTATTGTTTCTTTCGGTAGGTCTTGGCCTTAGGTTGTACCTGTTGTTGCTAGACACCGCTATCCATTTGTGATCATCTCCAATTGCCTCTTTGCCTGTTGTTGGGACTATGTTGATTTGTGCCATGTTCATCTGTTCCACTACATTGATGTCATTTATTGTTATATGTGAGTCTTCGGGTGACTCATTCTTGATTGAGATTTTGTCGTCGTCGGGTGTATTGCCATATCCTTCATTTATATTGCCATATCCTTTGTGTGTATTGCCGTTTTCGTCATTAATTGTATAGCCCCATCCTTGGGTGAGATGTCGTCAATTGTATTGCCCATGTCCTTGGGTGAATTGCCATTATTGTTGTGGGGCAAGCTGAAAGCTATTTCGTAGTGTGTGCTTGCAGGGATTGGTTTTTCTGTAATGTTCGGCAGCACTCCTGTGTTGTCTGGTTTCATCTTGATTTTGTCTCCATCCACTACTGTAATCTCTACATTGGCTGGATTGTCATCTTTGATGTCATCATCATCTTTTATAATATTGCCTTCTTTGTCAGTGAATGTAATGCCCTTGTATTTTTTGCATGCTGCAGCTAGTTGATGTACTGTAGAGATTACTTTGGTGGCATAGACAATACATTCCAGTTGTTTCTTACCACTCTTTTGCCTGTGTGGATGCTCAGGAAATAGTAACTGTCTTGTTCATTTCCTGTCGGGGGTAATGCTAGAGCCCTCACTGTCGTTGGCAATAGTGAATTGTTGTGTTGCTCATGCATTTGCACATTTGTTCCGAATTGTAATCTGCAATGCTCTTTGAAATCTCTTTTGGATCCCGTGATTATTGTTCATGGGCTTAGAGTGCTGTTTTTTCCACTTTTGTGTGGAAAACAATGTATTCAGAATACTGCATTGTAAGGCTACTGTGACTATTAGTTGATGGGGCAGTTTGTCCAAAGGTAGTGTGTTTGTCATTGCCCTTATTCCTTCCTTCACTGTCCAAATATATTGCTCTATTTCTGGCACATGTTTGTCTCCGGCAGTAGTGTTTATGTTGATGCCTATGGTTTCCATTTGTTTTCTGATGCATTCAAATTGCCTATCTGCAAGGATATATGTTTTGAACCCTCTTCCATGGTATATGTTTATTACTTGTTGAAGTGATTTTATGATTGTTGATTTTTTTCATCCTTTATCATTTCTATTGTCCCAAATTGTATTGCCCTTGAGAGTGTTATGATAAAAGGGATTTTGATGATATATTAGTGTGATGTTCCTGTGCTCTTCTAGCATTCCTTCCAGTAGGTCATACCCTTGTATGGGTTTTTCATGTAGTCTTGCCTTTTAGGGATCCTAAATTTGGTCCTAGTATGTCTTCAGCTCTTAAGATGTCGCATTGATAGGGCAGTTTAGGATCAGGCCTTTTTCTATGTATTCAATATAGTCTTTAGTAGCAGGTCTTCCTATGATGTCTTGCATAGAATGGGCCTTGTGGGCATTAGCATACTCTTTAACTGTGTATTTATTTTAATTGAAAATCTACTGTGTCAATCATGACATGTGCAATGTCGTTTTTAACATCAGAGAAATACAAACTCTTTTTGGAGGGCATAAATACATGGTTATTGCCAACTGCCTTTTGCACGATGAATCCTGTCTTCATAGAGCTATAATATGTGAACTTGTGTTTCTTCTCAACATTTTGAAGGGACAGAATGTTTACTATGCCCTCAGGATAGTACTACACGATTCCATGGCCTTTAGGTCCCTTTCTGAGTGATATTTGCCCTTCCAGCATTGCTGTACAGGGTGATTGTGTGCTTAGAGTCTCTAATATTGGTCAGCAGTTTCTTGTTAGAGAATATGTCTACTGATGATTGGCTGTCAAGCAAGATCCAACTTGCCAGAAATGCCTTGCTTGTCTTGTAGAGAACACATGATGTCTTCGGGTAGGAATGAGAATACTTCATAGTCATCATCTGTGTCATCATCATCATCATAATCATTGCTCTCCTCGTCAGGCTCTTCTTCTTCAGTATCCTCATCATCTTCATCTCTGTTGAGTTCCTCTTCTTCGTCAGTATCAGTATCAGTGTTAGTACCAGGGCCTTGCTCTTCTAGTATGGGGTCCTCTGTGATGTCATCTACAGCATTTTCTTCTGAGCTACTGTAATCTGGATCATTCTTAAATATGAGAAAATTCGATCGTTTTTTGTTTGTATTGCTTGTATTTGACATCTTCACAGCTTCAACTTCATCATATTTGTTGGAGTAATGCCCTGATTTTCCACACTTGTAGAATGTAACCTCCTTTTTCTTATTGCCTTTCTTTTCCTCAATGCCTGTAGTCATGAATGCCATGTCATTATTCACCTTGGTCAGTCTGGTTTCCTTATTGCCATATCGATTTTCCCAACCTGATAGGACCTTACATGCGCCAGACACTGTCTTCAGGAATGGATCTTTTCCTTCTAGCACATTGTTCTCTTTTTCTTCAATAAGTTTTCGATATCTTAACCTGTCCATTTTGTACATGAATATGATGGCGTGTAGTTCTTCTTCAACTTTGTCAGTCGCATCTTTTAGTTGGGCAGTTGTCGGTTTGGTAATTCTTTTTTGGTGAGCATTGCCTTTGCATCATCTTTGCACCTGCCAAATTTTTTCCCAGTTCATCACATACTTTTGCCATGTATTGATCCCTGAATTCTTGTGTATCCTGGAATTTTTCTTGATAGAGTTACATTAAATTTATAATTGCCATGGCTTTGTTATGTCATGCATGCAATGTATACTAGTCTTTTTATCACACTGAGCAACCCCATAGAGTCTAGGGTCATTTCCAAGGTCTTGTACAACATGCTTGCTTCAACTTGGTTCTTTGTCTCAGATAAGTACAGCAAAGAAGTTTCGACGATTGCCCTCAAGTACGCGTTCAGTCTTCATGATTTCGTTCATTTTGAAATCCCAGATCCTTTTCTAGTGCACAGTATGTTCGTCGGCTAGGTCTGGATACTCGGGTTTGATGATTTTTTCCTGCATAAGGCATATTTTTACATTGGAGCAATTCTTGAACTGTGTGCTGACATACATACCAAGCCTCTTTATTGTCTTAAATACAGTACAGGCCCCTCCATATGTATGGAAAATCCTACACCTCTGAAAAATTCAATGGCTGTTGATTGTTGTCTTCTACCTTTGTTCCTATTTTCCACCCTTCTTCTTGATGTGTGATTTTTTGCTCCTCTGCCCTCCGCCTTCACATTTTACATCTGATGTTTCCTTCCTTTTGTTGAGTAATTTCTAATTTTATGTTGAAAGCAAAATATTAACCTAATCAATTAGCTAAAATTAACATGTACTCTAATAAAATTAGAAATTATGAGCTAGTTTGTGCATTCTTGCACTCTCATCATTTCTCAAGTGTCATTGCATTCAGTCTTTTTAAATTTGAATTGCATTTGACTGGTCCCATGGGGATCGTTTTAAAATATTAGAATTTTCGCTAGAATTTGTTTTCTCCAAGATAAATGCTGTTGATTCTTGTTTTATTGACTCTTGTGGATTATTTTGTTAATTGCCAATTGATAATTGATGATCGCTGACTGTTGTTGATTGATTATTGTTGTAAATTGTTTATTGTTGATTGTTGATTGGTGACGATTGCATATTGTTGCTTGTTTTTAATTCTGATTTCTGATTTTGATTATTGTGAATTTCTAATTATTGATCATTAATTAGTTATTGTTGATTGTCGAATCTTGTTGATTGATATCTCTGATTATTGGTTTTGATGTTTGATTTATAATTGTGCATTATTGTGTTAAATTTCGAATGATAATTGATGATTGCTGAATGTATTGCTTGCTTATTGTTGTCAATTGTTAATTGTTGATTGATGACGATTGCTTTTTTGAATTTAGATTTACGATTTTAATTATTGACTATTGATTGATGATTGTTGTGTGTCGAATGTTAATTAATATTATTGATTATTGGTTTTTGATGATCGATGATGATGTTTGCTGCTGATTATTAATTTTTGAATGCTTATTGTTGCCATGTGAAACTATAACTTTTATGTTCTTCGCAGTCATGACTTTGGGGTTTGTTCGAATCTCACTGTTATCAAGTCGCACTACTTTCGCACTTCATATTGGATTATTTATTGGTCAATTGGGAACTCAGCTATTTGGGAACTCAGACTATTGGGAACTCGG
>Ga0075156_10002113_pt1 | contig 10956 bp, 8 predicted proteins | sample JI81AbrownDNA_FD_70966 | JGI IMG/M metagenome (GOLD analysis project Ga0075156, IMG submission 70966) | Wastewater effluent complex algal communities from Wisconsin, to seasonally profile nutrient transformation and Carbon sequestration -... | ecosystem: Engineered > WWTP > Effluent > Algae...
CTAGAAATTTCTTATAATATTTGCCAAAAGCTTGAATCCTGTATACAAGATGATTTTACTAAAATAAAGAAGAGTTTACAGAATTATGCAAAATCGGAAGTAAAGCCAGAAAAATGCAGTGAGAAGAATAAAAAGAGTAGGGTATATTTATTAAAGGGAAATGATCCTAGCTTGATTAAGCAAGTAGTTAGAGAATGTTACTCCCAGATTCAGAAATTCTCTTGTGAAGAAATCAAATCTGGAAGCATTAAATCAGATTCGACTTGCGAAAAGATGAGAAATTTTCAGCAAGGCGAATAGCTGAGAGATTATTTAGTTAAAGAAGCCAATTCTTCTCGTAAAAGTTTTTCACTCTTCATAGAGTAGGCAACAATTTTAGTTTTGTTCCCCTTTTGATTTTTTATTTCAAAGATTTCTCTGACCATTTTAAATTTTCTTCTGATATGGTTAATAGCTGGTAAAGAAGTTTTGAACTTTTTAGCTAGGTCTCTATCTACAAGTTTCTTATCTAATTCAAAAATCGCTTCTATTTCTGCAATAGACCATGTCTTCTTTGGAGTTGATCCCGGCTTTTTAAAATTAAAATCATTTATACGTTTTAAATTTCTCTGCTTACTACCAAGAGATTTTTTCTTTCTCCAATATGGATCTCTATTTCTTGCATAAGAAATATCTTCATACGTAAAATTGGTCTTAGCCAACCATTCAGAAGTAATGGTCGCTTTTTTTCCTGGAGGCAATTTACTGTTAATCGAAATAGCGATGTATTGCTCAGGAGTCTTAGCAGAAAGTAACTTAGTTCTTTCAGAACTGATTTTTGCTAGCGAAAGTTTCATTCTTTAATTCACCTTATTTAAAAAAATATATGCTGCTGATACTTTGACCAACTATGTTCTCTATTTCGACAATAAAAATCGTCAACTTGAGACTTTTTAGCATATGTAATAATTCGATTCCATACTATCATAAAGTGAATACATGTGAATCAATATTTTTAAAATAAGTTATTGTAATTCTGTTTTTTCGCACAGCATAGTGTTATAAGCCCGTAGAATTTCGGGCACCATCTTCGTGGGCAAACCCTTATTATTTATTAAACAACCTTCGGAGCGGCAACTCGCGTGTATGATTCCATCTTTGTTTTGAATTTCTTGCCAGTAAGTGATTCTCAGTGGCGTTGTTTTGATTAACCATGTTTTAATAAATAATTCTTCAAAAAGAAAAGAAGGCTTTAAAAATTGAATTTCCGTTTTGTATAACACAAATGTTAAATTCAATTTTTTAAAAAACAATAAATCAGAAAATAGATTTCGTCTAAAATTCCAACGTCCGATTTCAAAGTAGTTTGCATAGACTGCATTATTTACATGTTGAAACGAATCTAGTTCGTAAGGACGAACTTCTAATTTGGTTTGATTTAGCGGATAGTGCTCATTAGTCGTAAAATTCTTTTCAGAATGTAAAGGGGGAATATTTTCATGTAAACCTTGTCCAAACTTTTTCGCAAACTCAAGAGTTGCGTCTAATGATGATTTGTCTTTCGCATGGTATGCCCAATAAGCATCTGCTTCAAAACATAGAGATTCATTTTCTCTATATATTTCCTGTCTTAGAATGCCTCGTATTTTCTTTGTTTGAATTTGCTTACTTCTGACTGTTAACTTTTCTGGATATAGCACTTGTTGCTTATAATGACATACATATTTATAAAGTATCATTTCTACATTCGCAGTATGAACATCATTTATTGGGAAATTTTGAGTTTCCATCATATGAACGCGGGCTTCTTCGAGATAGCGCAGATAATTGGCGTTATTCACATGAAGACTGGAATCTAGTTCTGAATGGCGAGTAGTAAGTTTATATTCGTAGACTTGCATTTTACATATTTCTTCGGTATTGCCCACCTACTTCATATAAAGCACGTGTCATTTGCCCTAAGGAGAGATACCTGCTAACGTCCATAAGAGTGGAGAATAAATTTTCATTTTTAATAGCAGAGAGTTTTAGATTTTTAATTTTTTCTTCTGATATACTGGAATGAATTTTGTGAAGGTTTTGAATATTACTAATTTGCAAATCCTTTTCTTCGCGAGTAGATCGGATAATTTCTTCCGGGATAATAGTAGGAGAGCCTTTGCTATTTAAAAAAGTATTTACTCCAATGATTGGAAACTCTCCAGAGTGTTTTAGATGCTCGTAATAGAGAGACTCATCTTGGATTTTGTTTCGTTGATACATTGTTTCCATGGCTCCTAAAACTCCGCCTCGCTCCGAAATACGAACAAATTCTTGCATTACTCTTTCTTCCACTAAATCAGTCAGCTCTTCAATGATAAAACTTCCCTGCAATGGATTTTCATTTTTTGCTAAACCCATTTCTCTATTGATGATGAGTTGAATTGCCATTGCTCGTCGAACAGATTCTTCCGTTGGAGTAGTGATTGCCTCGTCGAATGCATTTGTATGGAGCGAATTGCAGTTATCATAAAGTGCGGTTAATGCTTGTAAGGTCGTGCGAATATCATTGAATTCAATTTCTTGTGCGTGTAAAGATCTGCCTGATGTTTGAATATGATACTTTAATAACTGACTCCTGACTTGCCCTTTGTATTTATTTTTAATTGCTTTTGCCCAAATTCTTCTCGCAACTCTTCCAAGAACGCTATACTCAGGATCCATTCCATTTGAAAAAAAGAAAGATAAGTTAGGAGCAAAATCATCTATCTTCATTCCGCGAGAAAGATAATATTCTACGTAAGTAAAACCATTTGAGAGTGTGAGAGCCAATTGTGTGATTGGATTAGCTCCCGCTTCCGCAATATGATAACCTGAAATCGAAACAGAATAAAAATTTCTAACCTTATTCTGGATAAAGTATTCTTGAATGTCTCCCATCAGCTTGAGAGCAAATTCGGTGGAGAAAATACAAGTGTTTTGTGCTTGATCTTCCTTCAGTATATCAGCTTGAACAGTTCCTCTGACTTTAGAAATTGCATCTGCTTTTATTCTTTCATAAACTTCTTGCGGCAAAACCATATCACCCGTAACACCAAGTAAAAGTAAACCTAATTTGTTATGATGACTTGGTAAATCACCCGCATAATTTGGCTTAACCGCAGAGCTACCTTCATAAATCTTTGCGATCTTTGATTCGACTTCTGATTGGATGCCCTGTTCGCGGATATATATTTCACATTGTTGGTCAATGACTGCATTTAGAAAAAAAGCAAGTAGCATTGGAGCAGGTCCATTGATAGTCATCGAGACTGATGCAGTTGGCTTGCACAAATCAAAACCAGAATACAGTTTTTTAATATCATCAAGGGAAGCTATGGAAACACCTGAATTTCCAATTTTTCCATAAATATCCAAGCGCTTATCTGGATTTTCTCCATACAGAGTAACGGAATCAAATGCGGTTGAGAGGCGAATAATATTTTGCCCCTTCGTTATGTAATGAAAGCGTTTATTGGTTCTTTCCGGTCCACCTTCTCCGGCAAACATTCTAGTCGGATCTTCTTCTGCACGTTTAAAAGGATATACCCCAGCGGTAAATGGGAATTCACCGGGAACATTTTCTTGTAAGCTCCAACGCAGTATATCCCCCCAGTCTTTAAATCTTGGAAGTGAAATTTTGGGAATGTCTAATTCAGAAAGTGATTTTGTATAATTGGAAACTCGAATTTCTTTATCTCTGACTTTATAGATAAAGTTTTCAGATTTATAATTTGAAATTTTGCTTTCCCATGATTCCAAAATTGCTTTGCATTCAGGATGAAGTTGTGATTCTAGAGATTGATAGTATTTTAATAATTCTGCTACACCAAAGGAGGTAAATTGATTTGCCTTTAAAGAAAGATGTTTATGAAAAGATAAATCTACAGGAGAAGTTTTGGATTTTATATCTGGATCAAGAATCTCAATTGCACCTTTGAGTTGATACATCTTGCTTACAATCTCAGACTGTTCATGAGTAAATTCCTTGTAATCCTCATTTCCATTTGCAATTTCTGAAAGATAACGTGTTCTATTTTGCGGGACAATACTGAGTGAAAAATTTTTAGTATCTGATTTTGACTTTAAATCAATAAATGTTTTAGATTGTAATGGTATTTGTATCTTTTGCTCTATAGTTTCGAGTAATGCACAATAAAATCGATTCATCCCTATATCATTGAACTGAGAAGCGATAGTTCCATATACTGGCATGGATTCTAATTTTGTTTCAAAGAGTTGATGATTCCTTTGATATTGCTTGGCAACAGAGCGAAGCGCATCTTCCGCACCAAAGCGATCAAATTTATTTATTACAACTAGATCTGCAAAATCAAGCATATCAATTTTTTCTAATTGTGTAGCTGCTCCAAATTCAGGAGTCATCGCATAAATACTAATATCCGCTATTTCAGTAATCATTGAATCAGACTGTCCAATCCCCGCTGTCTCTATAAAGATAATGTCAAAGTAAGCTGCTCTAAATAGTTTTACAATTTCGGTAATGTGTTTATTTACGGAAAGATTTGCTTCTCTAGTAGCTAGAGAGCGCATGAATACATTTGGATGATCGATCGAATTCATGCGAATTCTATCACCTAGAAGCGCTCCGCCTGTTTTCTTTTTACTGGGATCAATGGAGATAATTCCTATTTGCCGGTCAGGAAAATCCGCTAAGAAACGACGAATTAATTCATCTGTGATTGATGATTTTCCTGCTCCACCTGTTCCTGTTAAACCAATGATTGGTGTATTGGAATTCTCTTTTAGTTGGAGATTATTTTTCAACTCGGAAGGAATTTCTTCTGAGTTATCTAGAATGGAAATTGCTTTTGCTAAAAGTATTTCTCTGTGTTGTGAATAATCTTCGTTAGTCGTATATCGTCCATTGGGAAAATCAGATTTGACAAGTAAATCATTGATCATTCCCTGTAGACCCATTGCTCTACCATCATCAGGAGAATAAATCCTGCAAATCCCGTAGTCATGCAATTCTTTCATTTCGGAAGGAAGAATGGTTCCTCCTCCTCCTCCAAAAATACGAATATGAGTTGAATTTCTTTCTTTTAATAAATCAAATATGTATTTAAAAAATTCAATATGCCCGCCTTGGTAGGAGGTAATAGCGATTGCCTGCACATCTTCTTGGATAGCACAGTCTACAATTTCTTTTGCTGATCTATTGTGACCTAAGTGAATGACTTCCACTCCACTGGACTGTAGAATGCGACGCATAATATTTATGCTTGCATCGTGTCCGTCAAACAAGGAGGTAGAAGTTACGATTCGTATTTTATTTTTTGATTGATAGGGAACTGTAGGATCCATCAGTTTTTAAAAAGATCTTTGACAGCATCTTTTGCTGTAGCGTGCACATAGTCTTCTTTTTCGATCAAGGTAAGATTTAGATTCATTTCTTGGATTCTTCCGAGAATTTTTTTTACATCATCCATACCTTTCAGATTAGTAGTGACATATTTGAAGACTGTTTTACATCCCGGACATTCTTTATCCTTTAGATAATTCAAGCCAAGTTGCTTACAATTGGCACAGGAACCGTATAGATCATCGATTAATAATAGATGTTTTTTCACTTCGACTGGATCAAATGCCGTCCAAACACGAACAAATGTTTTTTTGTCTGCCATAAATCTTAGAATGAAAAAATATTTTGCCAGTGTCAATATAAAATACTATTATTTGAATTATTTTTTGAAGAAGGAATACTTCGTATTCCAAAAAAAACTTTTTATAATCAGTAATAAACATACTAATTCAATTCTCCAAGATTTTTGAAGAGCCCAAATCCATTCATATATACAAGAAAACATCTAATAATTAATTGGAAAAATTCTAGAGAGGATTGTAGGAATCATTAATTAAATTTTTTTATTTTTTCTAAAAAAAATTAAAGATTTAATTTTGGAAAAACATCCATTTTTAATACATTAGGATATTCTAATGTACTAATGTATTTACAAAACATATTAATAAAGAATAATTTTACTTTTCTAAACTGTACCATTAAAAAAAAAAAATAAAAAATTATCAGTATAAACCTATGGTCATCGTTCGTCCTTTTTTTATTTTTCGAGTACACTTTTTTCTTAAAAATTAGATTTTACTGTTTATGAATTTCGATACATTGAATATGTTGTTTTTCAGTCATGCGTGTTTTAACAGGAGGGAATTTGGAATCAATCTGGCCTAAGATCTTAGATGAAGTTTCAAAACAAATTCCTGCTATGTATTTTGAGCCTTTCATCTCTCCGCTTTCATTTGTAGAGTTCAAAGAGGATAGTTTGATAATTAAAGCACCTTCTTCCCTAATAAAAAATCATGTAGAAAAGAAATATCAAACTCTAATTGCAGATGCCGCAGAGAAAGTTGGTGGATCAAAATTTAAAATTCAAATCCACATTGACTCTAATGATACTCCGATTGCAAATTTTATTGATACAAAGTTTAAAGAAGATTCATTTCCCTTCAATCCTGATTACACTCTAGAAAAATTTATACTGAGTGATTCCAATCGCATGGCTTATATGGCTTGCAAAGATGCAATAGAGAATCCTGGAAAACAAAATCCTATCTACATTCATGGAAAAGTTAGTGTGGGTAAGACATATTTGCTCCATGCAATCGGAAATTCTCTAACACAAAATCATCCAGATAAGCCAATCAAATACATTTCCATTTCTGATTTCCTTTCTGAGTTTGTTTTTAATGTTCAGAACAGACAAGCTATGGATGCATTCAAATTAAAGTATCAATCTTATCACACTTTAATCATAGATGATATTCAAAATCTCAATAGCACTGCTGAAAAGACGCAAGAAGAATTTTTTGCTATATTTAATTATCTGTTTGATCGCAAAAGACAGATTATCCTCGCAGCGGATAGACCAATTTCTGAATTACCAATCAGTGAAAGACTTCGTTCTAGATTTATTACTGGCTGTCAGGTAGAAATTCAAGCGCCTGATGAAACAGTTCGAATTGGTATTTTAAAACAAAAGTCGAAAGAAGCAAACCTGCAATTAAGCGATACATCTATTCAATTCATTTCTGATAATTTTCAAACAGATACGCGAGCTTTGCTTGGATGTTTAAATGATATTCAGCTTTATAAGAAAACATTTTCTTTGTTACTTGTGAGTGATGAGAAAGTAAAAGAATTACTTGAAAATCGTCTTCATAAGAGCAAAGATTTGGATATAAATCATGAAAAAATTATTGATTTGGTATGTGAGCGTTACACGCAATCGAAGAAGGACATTTTAAGTAAAAGTAGAAAGGCTGAATATATAATTCCTCGCCATATTTGCATGTATTTACTATTTGAAGTGTGCAATATGAATAAGACTTTAATTGGAAGAGTATTCAATACCAAGCATACAACGGTAATCAGTGCAATCAATCGAATCAAAGAAATGATTAAAGACGATTTAAGTTTTAGAAAAACAGTGAATTCTTTTAAGTCTCAATTCGAATACAAATAGTTTTCAATCTCAATTCTACTTTAAGCTTCATCTTATAACTCACCTCATTTAACTCAAAAAAATATTTAGCTTTGTGAAATTACAAAGAAGCTGTATCCTTTTTTGAGTCAAAACTATTGTGAGTAGATTGAAAATGAAAATTAGAATAGTCATTGTTTCTTTATTATTGATTTTTCTGTCATGCAAATCGGAACAAAAAAAGAATACTGAAATTAAAAAAATCATTAGAGTTTCAGTAATTCCATTTCAAAACAAAATAAATCCGCAAGAGAAGACTTTCTCTCAAATTTTAAACTCTGCTATCATTTCTTCCATCAGTTTCTCTGATAAATGCCGTTATGTCGATGAAGAATTTGAAAAATATTATATTTATAACTCAATGCAAATTGCTCAGAGTATTGGAGACCAAGAATTTGAAAAATTTTTGAAAGATATAATAGTAATTCATGGAAAGGAAAATCCGGGCATTGATACATATATCACTGGATATTACATAGAAAAAGAAAGCAAAGTAAGTATATATGTAAAAATAATTGAGATTAACGGCAAACAAACTGAATTCCAAATTGATGCAGATCATAATTCTATTGAATCTATGAGAAATCTTTCTCATAAAATTCTAACTTCCTTAGAGCCTGAAAACTTGCAAGGAGTCGAAAAATTAAACTTAGGATTTACTCTAACAAAAAGCTATACAGCATATAAATTATATTTGGAAGGAAGAGAAGAAAAACGAAAGAAAACAATTTATGGGTATATGAACGCTATCCGCAAGTTTCAAGCTTCTCTAAGAGAAGATGGACTTTATTTGCTTGCTCTAAATGAAATCATTCATACCTTGAGTCAAATCTCTACCGATTTGATTGAATTAATTAAACAAGAGTCAATCATTAACAATTCTAAAATCATCGCAGATACAAATGCACAATTAAAAAGAAACGGGGAAATTTTGCAGAATGCGATTGGAATTTACAATGTAGCGAAAAGAGATAGACCTGAAGAATACGAACAATTACTCGCTACCTTTGATAAATCTCCTTTTAAAAAGCAGTATGAAGTAAAGGCAAGTCTATTTAAAAATCAAATGGAGTTATTGCTTCTTCGATGGGAGGAAGAAAAATTCGGAAGGGAAAGCATTGTAAAAGGACAAATAAAAAGAATCAATAGCGGCTATGCACCATTACTCGTTACAGACTTTTTTCAAACTCTAACCAATTCTAGAATCAATGTAAATGATATTCTAAGAGCACTTCTAACGTATGCAAAAGAACACCCAGAAAACCGCTATTATATTCATTATTTTAAGAATTTCTCAAGGCTGATGAAAACTTTAAATGAATTCGATTATATGCAACTGAACTCAGAAACAAACTTCTCTTATCACCAGCTTCATCAGGAATATATTTTTTATATTCGAGAGTATTTAAACGTTATGCGAGATGGATTAAAGTAGCATTAGGAGTATATCGTAATTTAAACAACTAACAATCAATGTTTTAATATTTTCTTTGCCTGTTCTTTATAACGTGCATTTTCTTCTGCAAATTTTCTAGTGGGGTTAGCTTCTATTATCCACTCAAGATGGTGTCGGTATTTTGCCATATTTCCAAGTGACTTATGCACAAACGCAATGTAAAGGTGGTTCAGATAAAATTCAGGTCCATACACAAGTGCTTTTTCTAAATAGGACAGCGCTTTTTTATTATCACCTTTCGAAATAGGCCAGCTTGGTATTTTGTGAAAGAAGAATCCAAGAGAACGAAGAGGAGCTCCATAGAAATAGGATTCGTCCAACTTTAACGCATGATTAAAACAAGTCTCAATTGGATCCAGTAGAAAGAAGCTACTCATGATACCGCGCTCTTCCCCCAAGAAACCATAACATACACCAAGCCAAAAAGTGGATTCGACATTGTCTTTATCGAGAGCGGTGCCTTTTTTCCCAAAATCAATTCCTTTTTCATAGATAGAAATTTTATCATCTTTGGAAGCAACTTCGCCTCTCCAATATTGGATTTCGGCTAATAACCCGTATGCGCGGGCGGTAGGGCTTGCTTGTATTGATTCTAAAAGAATTTGTTCAGCTTGGTTTAAATTTCCAGAAACTAATTCTCTTTCTTTAATTAATGTGTGAGCTAATTCTAAAGACATATTGAGGTCAGAGTAAAATAGGAAGAGGAATTGTAAAATACAAAAAAGGCCGGATTCAAAAGAGAGACCTAGGGTAGATGCTGTTTCGCAATAGCGAGTTGTCTTCTTAAGAATCCGGCTGACCTAAAACCTATTTGGGGACGCTGCTAACGTCTAGAAAGCTGGATTAACTTTCTTTATACTATACAAGAAAATAGTATATTAATAGGTATATTTATTCTTCCTTTTTTGTCAAATGGAAAATTAAAAAAAATGGCAATGAGTTTATTTTTTTTAATTTAATCTCGGACTGGGAATTAATCGATTCTCCCGAAATACTCAATCTCTCGCTCCAGTAAAACGCCAGAAGTTGTATGAACTTTCTCTTGAATTGTTTTTACGAGATAATGCACATCTGCTGCTGTTGCGCCGCCGGTGTTTACTATAAAATTACAATGCTCTGATGAAATCTGTGCTCCTCCTCGGATAATGCCTCTTAGCCCCGCTTCGTCAATTAACTTCCAACTTTTTATTGGTTTGCCATGTTCGTCTTTTAAATTTGGATTCTTAAAAACAGAGCCAGCACTCTTTTTGTTTTCTGGCTGAGAAGAGTTTCTTTTGTCCCGTTTGTCCTTGAGAGATGTTTCAATCTCTTCCAAATTACCCGGCTCAACTTTTATTTGAATTCCTGTGATAATAGAATCTTTGTTGCGGAGAAACTCTGTAAACCGGTAACCATGTTCAATCTCATTCCTGGGTTTGATATGAAGCTTTCCTTCTTTTATAAATTCTACAAATTCTATTTTGTTAAATAATTCACCACCATAACAACCTGCATTTTGAATGACTGCTCCTCCTACCCAACCTGGAATAGTGCTCAAAAACTCAACTCCTGTATATCCCATTTGTGAAATTTTTTTGAAGGTAGGAGTTGTGTTAGCCGCAGCTCCAATATAAAATGTTCCTTCTTCTACTTGATTGAATTCTTTGAACTCTCCTGAAAGTCGAAGAGTGATAAAATCATCGGGAGTATCTGATATTAATAAATTAGATCCTCCACCTAACACTCGGTATGTTGTATCGAATCGATTCAAACACTCAAGAGCTTGCACTAAACTTTCTCTGGTCTCGGGTTCAATTACAAGTGGACTTATTCCTCCTATCTTAAATGAGGATAATACTGATAAGCCCACATCGGTTCTGTATCCGATTTTTTTCTTTTTGAGTTCGTCGATAATTTCGAGTGTTTGCGTTTTAGAGAGAGTTTTCATCTCTTCGATATTGAATTTTCAAATGAATACAGGTCAATTCTTTTTGAAATTCAATC
>Ga0075156_10002118_pt1 | contig 10949 bp, 9 predicted proteins | sample JI81AbrownDNA_FD_70966 | JGI IMG/M metagenome (GOLD analysis project Ga0075156, IMG submission 70966) | Wastewater effluent complex algal communities from Wisconsin, to seasonally profile nutrient transformation and Carbon sequestration -... | ecosystem: Engineered > WWTP > Effluent > Algae...
CTCCATCCACCGCAATCCGCATCGCCCGGCATCCTTCGCGGTTGCATCTCTTTTTTGCCAAGCTATCGGAAGCACAGGGAGCCTTTTTTGATTTCGTGCGTTTGGGTGGCTGGAGATGCGTTTTTGATCCGATCCATTGCTCTATTGCATCTCGCTTTTGCGACGGCCCCCGTGCTTGCCCAGAATCCGGCCGGCGCGGCTGAAACTGCGCCTGCGCCTGAAGAATCCAATAAACCGATCATCAGCGACGAAGAATTTGACGCGGCGATTCCCAGCCTTGACGACAAGCCGCTGGAATCGGTGGAGGAATGGCAGCGCGAGCAGGACGCCCGCGATGAAACGGGCGCGAGCGAAGATGTCCGGCAGCAAACCCGGCAAACCGCAGAGGAAGCCGCAAATCCGGCCTTGCGCGACGGCGACACGGTCGAAATTCTGAGCGATCCGCCGGTCGTTGACCCTTTGTTGGATGAACCGCTGCCGTCAATCGATGTGTTCGACGCCGAACCGCCGCCGCAACCCACCGAAGCGGCGGAAAATGAAAACAACCAGTCGGTCCGCTATGTGGTCAAGATCAACGGACTGGATCCGGAAGCAAGCGCCGACATTGCGGTCGACGCCGACGGAAATATCTATCGCACCAGTCTGCGCCGCTTTTACGATCTGTCCGCGCTGGGTAGAAATGGCGGGCGTGCCGATACCCGCGCCGTGGTCAGCCAGCGCGCACGGGCCGACCGGCAGTTGCTGCTCGATATCCTGACCAGCGAAGGTTTTTACGATGCCACCGTGCGCGTGGCGACCGAGCGGACCAATGCGGCGGCCGCCGAGGGCAATGGGCCATCTGCGGCCGAGCCGCTGAATGTCACCCTGAATGTTGTTCCCGGTCGGCGTTATTATCTGGGCGAAATCCGTTTCGAAACGAAAGCGGTCGAGCCTGCGGACCTGATCACCAGCAACTTTGTTCCCAAAAGCGGCGATCCCATTGTTGCCGACACGATATTGGCCGCCGAAGCCAATATTTCGATCAAGCTGCCTGAAAATGGCTATCCCTTCGCAACCGTCGGACAGCGCGACATATTGCTCGATAGCGAAAAGGGGCTCGGGGATTATACCCTGCCGGTCGATCCCGGTGCGCGCAGCGTGTTCGGGCAGATCAAGAGCGAGGGCACCGAAGCCTTTGACGCCGAACATGTCGCCATATTACGGCGCTTCAAGACAGGCGATCTGTACGACAGCCGCAAGGTCGATGATCTGCGTGCTGCACTGGTTGCCACCGGATTGCTCTCGACCGTGTCGGTCGAACCTGTGCCCGGCGAAGGGACGGCTCCTGACGGCACGCCCTATGCGGATTTGCTTGTCCGGCAAGAGGCGGGGCCTGCACGCACCCTTGCGATCAGTGCCGGTTATGGCACCGGCCAGGGCCCTCGGGTCGAAGGAAGCTGGACCCATCGGAATCTGTTCCCACCCGAAGGGTCGCTGACCGCGGCAGGGGCACTTGGCACGCGGGAACAGGCGGCAAGCGTTGCCTTTTCGCGCGCTAATGCCGGACGACGCGACCGCACCTTTGAAATGTCCTTGTCGGCGTTGCACAGCAATTATGACGCGTTTGAAGCCTATACCCGACGGATCGCCGCCTTTTACAGCTATGCCTCGACACCGATCTGGCAGAAGAAATTTACTTGGTCGGCGGGTCTTGAAGCGTTGGCAACCTCCGAAGACCAGTTTGACGTGGCGCGCGGCCTTCGCAATCGGCGCATCTATTATGTCGCGGCGCTGCCGGGGCAGGTCGGTTTTGACCGCTCGGACGATTTGCTGAACCCGACCAAAGGCTATCGCTTGAATTTGCGGCTGTCCCCCGAAGCATCGCTGGGTGGCGGAAAGCGGATTTACGCCCGCGCTATCCTCGACGGGTCCTATTATTTTTCGCCCACCGAAAATCTGGTGCTTGCGGCGCGCGGGCGCGTTGGCACCATTAGCGGAACCGGCCGGGATGATCTGGCTCCGTCTCGGCGCTATTATGGCGGCGGCGGCGGATCGGTGCGCGGCTTTGGCTATCAGCAATTGGGGCCGAAGGATTTGAACGGCGACCCCATTGGCGGGCGCAGCATGAACGAAGCCGCGCTGGAGGCACGCTACCGCTTTGGCAATTTCGGTGTCGCGGGCTTTGTCGACGCCGGGCAGGTTTATGAAAGCAGCATTCCCAAATTTGACGACTGGCGCTTCGGCCTTGGCATCGGCGGGCGTTTCTACACTAATTTCGGACCAGTCCGGCTGGATCTGGCGACACCGCTGAACCGGAAACAGGGCGAATCCAAGATCAGTGTCTATGTCTCGATCGGACAGGCATTTTGACGCTCGGCCGGCGCCTCGCCATTGGCGGAGCAGCCCTGTTGGGCGTGCTGCTGGCCGTGCTCTTTGGCGCTTATGTCTGGCTGGATACGCAGTCGGGCCGTGCTTTTGTCGCGCGGCAGGTGGCTGGCGTTGCGCTTGAAAACGGGTTGAACATCCGGATCGGGAAGATTGACGGATCTATTTATGGCGGCGCCGTGCTGCGCGATGTGCAATTTCGCGACCCCAAGGGTGCCTTCGCGCGGTCGCCCGAAATCCGGCTCGACTGGCATCCCTTCGCCTATCTGACGGGTGTTGTTGATGTCGATGCACTGACAGCGCGTGAACTGAATGTGGCGCGGATGCCGGCGTTCAATGTCGTGCCCGACCGGGGCGATCCGTTGCTGCCCGATCTCGATATCCGGATCGACCGGTTGCGGGTGGACCGCATTGTTTTTGCCAAGACCATTACCGGCGAAGAACAGGTCGCGACCTTTGACGGCAAGGCGCGGATCGCCGACCGGCGTGCGGTGGTCGAGGCGACCGCAGGATCGGCGCAGGGCGACCGGTTGGCGCTTAAGCTCGATGCCGTGCCGGACGATAACCGCTTTGATGTCGACCTGAAAATCGATGCCCCGGCCAAGGGTCTGGTTGCCGGACTGATGGGGCGCGAGGTGCCGGTGCAGGCCGCGCTGCAAGGGCGCGGAAGCTGGCAGAAATGGGATGGCCGCCTGACCGCCAGCATGGGCGCGGAACAGGTGGCGGATGTTGCATTGACCGCGCGGGACGGGACCTTCACGGCCAAGGGCGAAACGGCCCCGGCCAAGGTGATGGCGGACAGCCTGATCGTGCGCGGGTTGTCGCCCGTTGCCCTGGTCGATCTGTCGGCCTCCTTCGACCAGCGTGTTGCGAATATCAAAGGCAGCGTGCGTTCGGCCTCCGCCGTGCTGGGTGCCAGCGGGCTGGTGGATTTGGGGCAGGGGGCGTTTGACGATCTGGCGCTCGATATCCAGCTGCTACGTCCCGCGATTATCGGCAGCAATGTCAGCGGCACCAATGTGCGGGGGAAAGCCCTGCTGAACGGGGCCTTTGCCGCGCCGACGGTGGCCTATTCGGCGACGGCGACACGGCTAGCCTTCGACCGGACGACCTTCGAAGATGTGCGCGTCACCGGCGAGGCGCAGGGCAGGGAAGACCGCTTCCTCATTCCGGTCAATGCCGTCGCGCGGCGCGTGACGGGCATCAACCAGATTGCGGGCGGGCTGCTGACCAATGTCAAAATGAATGGCGACATCGCCATCGCGAACGGCCGCCTGCTGTCCGACAATATGAAAATCAGGTCCGACCGGATCAACGCGACCGCGCTGATCGTGGGGGACATAGGCAAGGGTTTCTACACCGGCGCGCTGAACGGCAAGGTGGACGGGTTTGAAGTGAGCTCGGTCGGGCTGTTCAACGTGGTTGCCGATGTCGATCTCGAAACCACCTTGGGGCGCGGCTATGCGCTGGTCGGCACGGTCAAGGCGCGGTCGACCAAATTGTTCAGCCCCGGCGTGCAGAAATTCCTTGGCGGGCAGATGTTCGTCAATGCGGGCATCCGCTACGGCACCGACGGCGTGCTGCGCATCACACGGGCAAGCGTGGTCGCGCCGCAATTCCGGTTGAACAGCGGCAACGGGACCTATGTGACCGAGGGTGGCCGCGTTGTGTTCAACGGCGCGGGCTATTCCAACCAATATGGTCCGGTGGCGGTGCAGCTGACCGGCACATTCGAGCGCCCCGTGGCCCGCGTCACCGCGTCGCGGCCGGGCTTTGGCGTCGGCCTGTCCAATGTGGTCGGGCTGGTGACGCGCAGCGCGAAGGGCTATGCTATCACGCTGACCGGCGCGACCGACTATGGGCCGATCAGCGGGGATATCGACGTGCTGTCCGGCAACGGACCGCTTACCATCGACATATTGCGCGGCGATTTTGCCGGGATCGGCCTGACCGGCAGGGTGCAGCAGGCGGCCTCTGGTCCGTTCCTGGGGACGCTGAACGGCGCGGGCGCAGGCTTTGACGGCACCATCGCGCTGTCGGCTGAGGGCCAGTACCAGCGCGCGGTGGTCGATGCGGTCGCGAACAATGCCAAGCTGACCGGCGGGGAGCAGACGCTCGCCATCGGCCGCGGCATCGTGAAGGCCGACATCATACTCTACGACAGCCCGCAGATCGTCGCCGATGTGCAGGTCCAAAATGCGCTGCTCAACGACATCGAACTTGCCGCAGCGCGGGCGAAGGTCGACTATCGGGGCGGCACCGGCACCGCCAAGATCCTCGCCGAGGGACGCAGCCAGGTGCCCTTCCGCATCGCCGCCAACGCCGATCTGACGCCCGAACTATGGCGCATCGCGGCGAAGGGCCGGGCCAACAGCATCGATTTTTCGACCGAAGGCCCCTTACGCATCGTTCCCAAGGGCGATGAATATGAAATCAAGCTGTCCACCATTCGCGTCGCTAATGGCACAGTGAAGCTTGCGGGCAGCTATGGCGACGGGCTGGAACTGCAATCGCGGCTCGACAATGTGAACATCGCGGTCATCAATCCCTTCCTGCCGGGGCTTGGCATCCGGGGCCGCGCGACGGGCAGCATCGACTGGTCGCAAGCCTCCTTCGCCGCCTTCCCCCGCGCCGATGCGCGGCTGGAAATCCGGCGCTTTGTCCGCACCAATTTGGGATCACGGTCGCAGCCGGTGGACATCAGCCTCGTTGGCCGCCTGCTGCCCGATGGCGGCAACGCCCGCGCGATCATCCGCCGTCTGGGCGCCGCAGTGGGCCGCATGCAGATCGACCTCACCCCCTTGCCGCCGGGCAATGCCAGCTGGACCGAGCGCCTGCTCGCCGCGCCGTTGTCGGGCGGCATCCGCTATAATGGCCCTGCCGACACGCTCTTCTCCCTCGCCGCGCTCGCGGACCAGAGCCTTGAGGGCAATATCGGCGTCGCAGCGGATTTCTCCGGCCGCGTCCAGACCCCGCGCCTGACCGGCGTCGTGCGCGCCAATGACCTGATTTACGAAAATGACGTCTACGGCACGCGCCTTACCAAGCTGCGCGTGCGCGGGCTGTTCACCAACGACCAGCTGGAGGTGACCGAACTGTCCGCCGTGGCGGGCAAGGGGACCGTCACCGGCAAGGGCTTTGTCAATCTAAGCTCCGAAAAGGGCTTCCCGCTGCAACTCGACCTCGACCTCAACCAGGCCCGCGTCGCGCGCAGCGAGCTGATCTCCACCACCGCCACGGGGCAGATCAGCGTCACCAACACCCCCGACGGCGACGCGCTGATCAGCGGGACGTTGCGTCTTCCCGAAACCCGTTTCAAGATCATCCGCCAGGGCGCAGCCTCGGTCGCCACCCTGACCGGTGTACGGCGCAAGGCGGCGTCGGGCCGTCCGCGTGTGTCGGGCGATGCCGACCCGATCAGCACGCTGCCGAGCAACTGGAAACTCGACATCAAGCTGACCGCACCGGATGAACTTTATGTGAGCGGCATGGGACTGGAGTCCGAATGGGGCGCCAACCTGCGCGTCACCGGCACCAGCAACGCGCCGCGCATGTCGGGCGAGATGGAACTGGTGCGCGGCACACTCGGCTTTGCCGGACGCTCGTTCGAGCTGGAAAATGGCCGGATCAGCTTTAACGGAGGTCCCGCCACCAACCCGTCCATCCGCATCGCGGCGGCCAGCGAGGTCGACGGCACAACGGTGCGCGTCAATATTCGCGGCACCGGCCAGAACCCCGATATCAGCTTCAGCTCCACCCCTGCCTTGCCGCAGGACGAGATCATGGCGCGCATCCTGTTCGGCAACTCGATCGGCGAATTGAGCGCGATACAGGCGGTGCAGCTTGCCGCATCGCTCAACAATTTGCGCGGCGGATCGGGCGGGCTCAATCCGCTCAGCGTGCTGCAATCGGCCACCGGCCTCAATCGTCTGCGCATATTGGGCGCGGATCAGGCGACAGGCCGCGAAATGGCCGTGGCGTTCGGCCAATATATCACCAACGATGTCTATGTCGAAATCGTCACTGATGCGCGGGGTTATACCGCAACACAGCTGGAGATCAGCCTGACGCCTGCGCTGTCGGTGTTGAGCCAGATTGGCACCACCGGTACATCCAACGTCAACGTCCGCTACAAAAAGGATTATTGATGCGCGCGCTCTGCCTTCTCCTGCTGCTCGGCGCCTGCCAGCAGGATTTCGACAGCCAATATGCCGAGACCGAGAAAAAGGTGAAGGCGGCAGAGGCAAAGATCGATGCGGCGCGGGCGAAGCAGGAAAAGCAGGAGGCAGGGGAGCAGCGTTGAGGGGTTGGGGAAATCAATATATCTCCCTCTCCCCTTCAGGGGAGAGGATACGAAGCCTTGGCCGTAAGGCCTAGGCGTAGTTGGAGAGGGGCTCCGACGGTGAAGTCAGCGCCCCACCTCCCCCTCTCCACTCCGTCTAATGGCTAAAGCCATAAGACTGCGTACCTCTCCCCTGAAGGGGAGAGGGAAAGAAGCAGGGCTGGGGACACATGCCTTCCTCCACCGCGTTTTAAAGAAAATACCGCCTCGCCCCCTTCCCATTCGCGGCAATCAACCCTAACAGGACCTTTATGTGGCACCTTCATCAATATCCGCTTTGTCCGTTCTCGCGCAAAGTGCGTTTGCTGTTGGGGGAAAAGGGCGTGCCCTATAGTCTGGTGCGCGAAAATCCGTGGGAACAGCGTGACGATTTTCTGCAGATGAACCCGGCGGGCCGCACCCCTGTCATGCGCGATGCGGAACGGCACATCACGCTGGTCGATTCCGTCGCCATATCCGAATATATTGACGAGACGGTCTCCGCCAATCCGATGATCAGCGGCACGGCCCAGTATCGCGCCGAAATCCGCCGTCTGGTGGCATGGTTTGACGAACAATTTTACGGCGACGTGACGCAGCCGCTGCTGCACGAGCGTATGAAAAAGCGCCTGATCGACCGCCAGCCCCCCGACAGCCGCGTGCTGCGCGAGGCGATGAAGCTGGCCAACGGCCATCTGGATTATGTCGACTATCTGATCGACCACCGCGCCTGGATGGCCGGATCGGTGATGAGCATGGCCGACCTTGCCGCCGCGGCGCAGATTTCGGTCGCCGACTATCTGGGCGGTATCGACTGGACCGGGCATGAGCAGACCAAGGCGTGGTACGCGATGTTCAAATCCCGCCCCAGCTTCCGCCCGCTGCTGTCCGAACGCATGGAAGTCATTACGCCGCCCAAGCATTATGAGCAGGTGGATTTTTAGGGGCTATACCCGATCCATCATTACCCCAACCCGTCACCCTGAACTTGTTTCAGGGTGACGACTATACTGAAGGTGGAAGTGATGACCCCTCTCCCCTTTAGGGGAGAGGATACGAAGCCTTGGCCGATAGGCCTAGGCGTAGTTGGTGAGGGGCTTCGACGGTGAGGGCAGTGCGCCAACTCCCCCTCTCCACTCCGTCTAACGGCTAAAGCCGTAAGACTGCGTACCTCTCCCCTAAAGGGGAGAGGGGGGCACTCCCTCAACCCTCTGCCAATTCCTTCAACTGCTGCGTAGCCGCGCCCCAGCCTTGCTGGAAACCCATGTCGTCATGTTGCTTGGCGGTGGCCTCGTCCCAGTGGCGCGCGCGGGCGGTGTAGCGGGTTCCGTCGCCTTCGGGGGCGATTTCCCAGATACCGAGCATGAAGTGACCCGATGGCATCAGGCTGCCGTCCGCGGCCCGCACAACGGAATCGGTGGATACGAAACGTACGCCCGGCACCACTTCCAGGAAAAGGCCCTCTTGCGGATGCTCTTCGCCTTCCGGGCCTTTCATCACCATCGCGCTGCGTCCACCGCTATGCCACTGCTGTTCGATGATTTCGACCCGCCAGGGCTTGGGGCAAAACCATTCTTCCATGCGGTTGGTCATGATATCCCAGACCCTTTCGGGTGGCGCGGCGATATAGATGTTTACCGAAAGCTCCCAGCCATTTTCTTGTGTTGCGGTCATTTTCCAAATTCCTTTTCAGTCTTTGTCGGGAGCCCCAAGGGGAAACAGGTGACGATAGGGTCGCGCGCCATCGACCGCGCGGGCGACGGACGGGCGGGCGAGCAAGCGGGCGCGGTAGGCGGTGAGACGCGGATGATCGGCTGGTATCGGATGCACCCATTCCGCGTAGAACAGCGAAGGTGCCGCTGCGCAATCGGCCAGGGTGAAGCGATCACCGGCGGCCCAACCCTGTTCGGGCAAATGGGATTCAAGCCAGGCGTATATTTTATCCAAAGCCGCTTTTTCGCGGGCAATGCGGGCTTCGTCGGGAACGGGTGTCAGGAAAGGAATATGCTGCCCGACAATTTCCTGCGTCGGACCCATGACATAATTATCAAATAACCGGTCCAGAAAGCGGATCTGCAGCGTGGTATCGGATGCGTCCCCGACCAAAGGGGGTTTGTCCGGCGTGACGCGGTCCAGATATTCGATGATGATGGAGGCTTCGGTGTAGGTATTTCCTCCGCCGTCCAGCATCGGAAATTTGCCGACAGGCGACAGTGCCGCCAACCGCTCGCCGTATTCGGGATGTTCGCCGTCCAGCATGGCAAAGGTGAAAGGCAGGTCCTTTTCATAAAGCGCGATCAGCGCTTTCCAGGTGTAGGAGGAAAAGGGATGGCCATAGAGCGTCAGGGTCATGTCTATCCCTTCACTGCAGCTTCGATGGCGGCAACATCCAGTTTCTGCATCGTCATCATGGCCCCGAAGGCACGGCGCGCGACATCGCCGCCTTGCGCCATTGCGTCGATCAACACGCGTGGGGTGATTTGCCAGTTGATGCCCCATTTGTCCTTGCACCACCCGCATTCGCTTTCCGCCCCGCCATTGCCGACAATGGCGTTCCAATAGCGGTCGGTCTCTTCCTGATCGTCGGTGGCGATCTGGAAGGAAAAGGCTTCGCTGTGCGGGAATTTCGGTCCGCCATTCAACCCTATGCAGGGGATGCCGCACACGCTGAATTCGACCATCAGCACATCGCCCGCCTTGTTGCCCGGATTGTCGAGCGGTGAACGGTGGACCATGCCCACATGGCTGTCGGGGAACGTAGCCGCATAGAAATGCGCGGCTTCCTCCGCTTGTGTGTCGTACCAGATGCAGATTGTGTTCTTGTTCATGTCAACTCTCCTCGTTGGGTCAGGCCAGCCAGCCCTTGCGTTGCCATGCGCGGCTCAACTGCCATTGGATGATCGCCATCACGACGATGAAAATGGGAAAAGCCAGAATCGCCATGTCGCCCTGCGCCTGCTGCGCAAAGAGGAAGGGGTAGCTGAACTGAACGAGCACCGCGATCAGGCTGAGCGCAAAGGCGAGGGGAGCCCACCATTTGCGCAGGAGCAGCCCGATTGCCCCTAAGGTGCCGACACCGACACCGATCGCATAAGCTACCCAGGCCCAACCCGGCATAGATACCCACAAGTCACGCTGGACCTGCGGCAGTGCCGCAACATCGGCGTCCGACATCGACCATTGGCTGGCAAAGGCACCGATACCCATCAGGTTCCACAGCAGAAAAGCTATGCCAGCCCAAATCAGCCAGCGTGGTGCAGGATTTTCCATTTCTACTCTCCCGATTGCTCGCGTTATTTCCTTGGTCCCACTAGCCCAAACCAGGCGCCTTGGGCATCTTGGGCTTGTAAGCTCCAGTCGCTTCCATTTGGTATTTGGGTAGGAGGCTCGCGTAGAACTCCTCCCTTGGCATTGATTTGCCCGATGGCATCGTCGATATCGGACACTCTGAAATAATATAGCCAATGGGGTTCGGGGTCTTCGGGAACTTTCGGCATTACCGCACCCAGCATGAACCTCTTCGCGCTGTCCCACCAAAATTCATATTTGCCCATCGGGCCCATATCCATGTCGCCCTCCTGCACCCAGCCGAACTGCGCGCCGTAAAAGGCTTTTGCGGCATTAGGTTCGGTGGTGGACAGTTCGTTCCAGGCGCAATGGCCGACCATCGGGGTCTCGGCGGCAAAGCTTGTGCTTTGGGCGTCGGGATTGTCGGCAGGCGGTGTGGGTTTCATGATGTAGAACATCACCCCTTGGGGATCGGCGACAAAGGCCGCACGCCCGACGCCTTCGATATCCCACGGCTCCATACAGATGCTGCCGCCCGCGTCCTTGATTGCGGCGGCGCAGGCATCGACATCGGACACCGTGATATAGCCCATCCAGCAGGGGTGCGCGCCGCCCGCCAGCATGTCGGCCGTCAGGGGAAGCAATCCCGCGACGGGCCCGTCGGATGCGGAGATCATCCGGTAATCCTTCGGCGCGTCGCTATTCGTCTCGATGTCCCACCCGATTACCGCCGCGTAAAAATCACGCGCCCCAGCGGCGTCGCTGGTCATCAACTCGTACCAGATAAAATCGCCATGATTGTTGGCCATGTCTTCTCTCCTCCATCTCGTCACAGACGTCCCCTGCGGGAAACTACGCGCTCGCCCACGGCAGGCGAGCGCATATCGTCCAATTAGCGTGCGGTATCGACGATCGGTACGAAGCCGCCCATAATCATGCGCTTGCCATCAAAGGGCATCGAATCCGGGCCCATGGC
>Ga0075156_10002119_pt1 | contig 10948 bp, 11 predicted proteins | sample JI81AbrownDNA_FD_70966 | JGI IMG/M metagenome (GOLD analysis project Ga0075156, IMG submission 70966) | Wastewater effluent complex algal communities from Wisconsin, to seasonally profile nutrient transformation and Carbon sequestration -... | ecosystem: Engineered > WWTP > Effluent > Algae...
TGGGACAGGGGGCTGCTGGGGGGAGTTCGCGGGCTGTAGAAATTCATTCACCTGCGGCTTTTGGGGCTGGTTTAGGCTGCACAGCCGTTTAGCGCCAGGGTTGCCCTGGCGCCTGCACAGTCTGCTTTCACCCATCTACGACCTGCGTCCATAGCAGGCGCTGAAGCCCATTCAATAGAATGACGAGCGTCAGCGAGGTTCCCCGCCGGCGGGCGGGGTGTAGGGGTGGGGCTAGATCAAGGGAGAGTGTGGGGTGGTGCTCGAATTAGCACTCGTTCCTCCCACACCCCTTCGGGTGTAATTGTTCGTTAGATCAAGGGTTTCGAGCTGATCCGCCTCGCCGAGCGCAATGCTCGGATTTGCGCAGGAATGCGCGTGATTTGCGCACGAAATGGCATTGTTCGCGCGCACTTTGCTTACCAATCAGCCATCAACTGGTGAAGCTTCAGAAGCTCCTCGTCGGTTAGCGCGAGCGCAGTCTCGACCTGGAACACATACAACAAGATGCCCTGGAATCGCTCGCTATGGGCGGCAGCCTTGGCTGCAACTTCAGCACCAATCTTCCGGCGGTCAGTTTTGCCGAACACATTACGATGACTCCCATTGACGGGCTTGTTGCTGTCTTGTTGCACTTCTTCCCTCTCCGAGTTAGCCGGCGCATTCTGGCCGGTGTAGTTGTTTACATTGTGGATGGTGTTACCCGTCCACTGGTGGTGGATACCTGGGGCCGAGTTTCCTCCTGCGGCCTTGGGTTCGATATCTGAACTCTTGGCGGCCAAGTCATCCCGCATTCGGGTGACTTCGGTCTCCATCGTCCAGCGCTTATCGTCAAACGTCATTTCGCTTTCCATTGCGTCTATTTGTTTGATTCTTATGGTTCTTTTTGTGATTTTCTGTATCAAATGTCGTCTAAATGGCACTGTTGCAAATAGTCGGTGGTGATAAACTTATCATCCCCTTTTGCTGATGGAGCTGCACATGAACCCATTCAAAGGCCGGCATTTTCAGCGTGACATCATTCTGTGGGCCGTACGCTGGTACTGCAAATACGGCATCAGTTACCGTGAGCTGCAGGAGATGCTGGCTGAACGCGGAGTGAATGTCGATCACTCCACGATTTACCGCTGGGTTCAGCGTTATGCGCCTGAAATGGAAAAACGGCTGCGCTGGTACTGGCGTAACCCTTCCGATCTTTGCCCGTGGCACATGGATGAAACCTACGTGAAGGTCAATGGCCGCTGGGCGTATCTGTACCGGGCCGTCGACAGCCGGGGCCGCACTGTCGATTTTTATCTCTCCTCCCGTCGTAACAGCAAAGCTGCATACCGGTTTCTGGGTAAAATCCTCAACAACGTGAAGAAGTGGCAGATCCCGCGATTCATCAACACGGATAAAGCGCCCGCCTATGGTCGCGCGCTTGCTCTGCTCAAACGCGAAGGCCGGTGCCCGTCTGACGTTGAACACCGACAGATTAAGTACCGGAACAACGTGATTGAATGCGATCATGGCAAACTGAAACGGATAATCGGCGCCACGCTGGGATTTAAATCCATGAAGACGGCTTACGCCACCATCAAAGGTATTGAGGTGATGCGTGCACTACGCAAAGGCCAGGCCTCAGCATTTTATTATGGTGATCCCCTGGGCGAAATGCGCCTGGTAAGCAGAGTTTTTGAAATGTAAGGCCTTTGAATAAGACAAAAGGCTGCCTCATCGCTAACTTTGCAACAGTGCCCAGTTGTTTGACCTGATCGTGATGGACCCGCCCAGTTTTTCCAATTCCGCCAAGATGCTGGATATCCTGGACGTGCAGCGCGACCATGTGAAGCTGGTGCAGCAATGCCGCAAGCTGCTGATGCCCGGTGGCGTGCTGTACTTCTCGAACAATCTGCGCGGGTTCGAGCTGGATGCCGGGCTACAGCCGCTATGCCGCGATATCTCGGCGCAGTCGGTGCCTGAGGATTTTCGCAACCGCAAGATCCATCAATGCTTCCGCTTTGAGGCCTAGCGCTGGCGGCTTGAAAGATCTACCGCCTGTCGCAACTGATAGCCATCCGTCTGGTCAGATCTAACACCCATCGCACCGGGGCGTGGCCCTGGCGGATGCGGCTATAATCGTGCGTCTATCCAGCCCCTCTCCCATGATGAGGGAGGCACCCATCCGGAATGCATACCATGCAGATCAATGTTGAACGTCATCGTGGCCGTCGTGCCAGCCTGAACGAGCGCCTGCCCGAGGGGCTGGTGATCCTGCCGACGGCGCGCGTGCGCAATCGCAGCAACGATACCGACTACCACTTCCGCTACGACAGCAGCTTCTATTATCTGACTGGCTTTCATGAGCCCGAAGCCGTGCTGGTGATGCAGTTGGGAGAGCAAGCGAAATCCACCCTGTTCTGCCAGCCCAAGAACGAGCTGCGCGAAATCTGGGAGGGCTTTCTTTATGGCCCGGCCGCGGCCCGTGAGCAGTTTGGCTTTGATGAGGCCTATGCCATCGACCAGCTGGATGCCAAGCTGATCGAGTTGATCGCCGGCCAGCCACGGCTGTACTTCCCTATTGGCTTTGATGAGCAGTGGGACCGCCGCATCATGGGGCTGGTGCAGCAGGTGCAGGCGCGGGCCCGCAACGGCAAGCCGGCGCCGATCGAGTTTGTCGATGTGCGTGCCGCCGTGGCCGAGATGCGGCTGTTCAAGGACGATAGCGAAGTGGCCATCATGCGCGAGGCCGGCCGCATTTCGTCCGAGGCACATATACGGGCCATGCAGACTACCCGCGCCGGCCAGTTCGAATACGAGGTGGAGGCCGAGCTGCTGTACCACTTCTACAAGAACGGCTCGCGCTATCCGGCCTATGGCAGCATCGTGGCCAGCGGTGCCAATGCCACCTGCCTGCACTACCACGAGAACAACCGGCGCATGCATGACGGCGATCTGCTGCTGATAGATGCCGGCTGCGAGCTACATGGCTACGCTGCCGATATCACCCGCACCTTCCCGGTCGGCGGCAAGTTCAGCGGGCCACAAAAGGATATCTACCAGTTGGTGCTGGCCGCCATGGAAGCCAGCTTCGAGCAGGTGCGCCCTGGTGCCAGCCGCATGGCCTACCATGATGCCTCGGTTCGCACCCTGACGCAGGGTTTGCTGGATCTGGGCATCTTCAAGGGTACGGTGGATGGCCTGATAGAGAGCGAAGCCTACAAGCAGTTCTATATGCACGGCACCGGCCATTGGCTGGGGTTGGATGTGCATGATGTCGGCGAGTACAAGATAGCCGGGCACTGGCGTGCGCTGGAGGCCGGTATGGCACTGACGGTGGAGCCTGGCCTGTACTTCCGCCCCTTGCTGCCGGATTCGCCTTCCCACTATGTCGAGGTGCCCGAGGCGTTCCTGCATATCGGTGTGCGTATCGAGGACGACCTGGTGGTGACCCGCGATGGCCATGAGAACCTGACGGCGCTGACGCCCAAGACCGTGGCGGACATTGAAGCCACCATGGCTCGCCAAGCCGGGTAAGCCTGCCGTGAGCCAGGTCGAGATCATGGACAAGCAGTTGTTGTCGGACAACTGGTATCTGTTGCATCGTTATCGCTACAGGCTGACACGCCGTGATGGCGAGGCGCAGGAGCAGAGTCGCGAGGTCTACGACCGTGGCAATGGTGCGGTCATCCTGCTCTATAACCGTGCCCAGGGCACGGTGGTGTTGACGCGGCAGTTCCGCTTGCCGACCTGGGTTAACGGCAACGCTGACGGCATGCTGGTGGAGGCCTGTGCCGGTTTGCTGGATGCCGATAGCCCGGCCGATTGCATACGCCGCGAGGTGGCCGAGGAAACCGGCTACCGGGTGGGGCAGGTGCAGAAGGTGTTCGAGGCCTATATGTCGCCTGGCTCGGTGACCGAGATGCTGCACTTCTTTGTTGCAGAGTATCACCCCGCCGACAGACAGGCTGAAGGTGGTGGGCTGGAGCAGGAAGGGGAGGATATCGAAGTGCTGGAGTGGTCGTTTACCGAGGCTGTCGCCGCCATGGCCAGCGGTGCCATACGCGATGGCAAAACCATCATGCTGCTGCAGTATGCCCAATTGCATGATTTGTTGGGGGTGGGGCGCTGATGCGCGATTTCCCTGATCATCTGGATCTGATCATTGTCGGCGGCGGGCCGGTGGGGGGCGCCTTGGCCCTGTTGCTGGCCCACCGTGGTTGGCAGGTCGGTGTGCTGGAGGCACGCCAGCAGCCCGCGCAGGACAGCCGCGCCCTGGCGGTGGCTCATGCCAGCCGCCAGACGCTGGCGGACCTGGGTGTCTGGCCACAGGCGGCCGCAACGCCGATACATACCGTACATGTCTCGCAGCAGCAGGCTTTCGGTCGGGTCAAACTCAGTGATGCTGACCTGGGTTTGCCGGCGCTGGGTTATGTGCTGCCCTATGCCGACCTGGCCACGGCCATACACGCCAAGCTGGCCGAACAGCCTGGTGGCGTGCATTACCTGACGGGCGCGCAGGTGAGTGGCTTGAAGTCGCTGGATGGCTATGCCGTGGTCACCGTCAACCAGGGCGGGCAGGAGCGTTTGCTGACGACCCGTCTGGCCGTACTGGCCGAAGGTGGAAAGTTGCTGGCCGGCAGCGGCATAGGCCAGTCCGAACATGATTACCAGCAACAGGCCGTGGTGGCCGAAGTCTGGGCCGATACACCGCACCGTGGCCAGGCGTTCGAGCGTTTTGCGCTGGACGGCCCTATTGCCATGCTGCCCAAGCAGGATCACTACGCCCTGGTCTGGACGCGGCCCGCCAACGACCCCTTGGCAGTGCTGGGATTGCCTGATGCCGCGTTTCTGGCTGCTCTGCAGGACCGCATGGGTGACCGGGCCGGCCTGTTGACACGAGTGGGGAAGCGGGCGGCGTTTCCGCTGCGGCTGAAGTGGGCGGATGCGCACCATGGCCGCCGTATCGCTGTGGTTGGCAATGCGGCACAGACCCTGCACCCGGTAGCGGGGCAGGGCTTTAACCTGGGCTTGCGTGATGCGATTACGCTGGCCAGGGTGATCGCGGCGACGCCGCAGCCCGCGCTGGGGGATGCGGACATGCTGGCCCGCTATGCTGCCTTGCGGCAGCGCGACAGCCTGGCGACCGTGGGCTTTACCGACGGGTTGATACGGCTGTTTGGCATGGAATCACTGCCGGTGCGACATCTACGGGCTGCAGGCCTGCTGGCGCTGGACAATCTCCAGCCGCTGCGGCGTGGCTTTGCGCAACGCATGGTGTTTGGTACGGCATGAATCAGCGCGAATTCGATATCGTGATCGTGGGGGGCGGCTTGGTCGGTGCCAGTTTGGCCCTGGCCCTGGCCGGACAGTGGCGGGTGGCCTTGCTGGAGCGAACGCTGCCGCCGCTGCCGGCGGCCCTGCCGCAGGATTGGGACAATCGCATCTTTGCCATCAGCCCCGGCAGCCAGGCCTTTCTGGCGAGCCTTGGTGCCTGGCCGCCCTTGCGCGCCGGCTGCATACGCGAGATGGATGTGCGGGGCGATGCCGGGGGGCGTATTCATTTCGATGCGCTGGAGCTGGCCAGTGAACAACTGGCTGCAACGGTAGAGAATCGGGGCCTGCAAGCCCTGCTATGGCAGGCCTTGCAAGGCCGGGTGGAACTATTGGCGCCGGCCAGCCTCCATGCTGTGCAGTTTGATGCGGACCAGGTCAGCCTGACCTTGGCGGATGGTGCCTGTATTCAGGCCCGTCTGGCCGTGGCGGCCGACGGTGCAAACTCCTGGCTGCGAGAGCAGGCCGGTATCGCTTTTGCCCGCCAGCCCTATCAGCAGCAGGGTGTGGTGGCCAATTTCAGCTGCCAACGACCTCATGGTGATATTGCCCGGCAATGGTTTAGCCATGATGGGATACTGGCTTGGCTGCCCTTGCCGGGCAACCGTATCTCCATGGTCTGGTCTACCGGCAATCAGCACGCGACCGAGTTGCTGGACCTGGCGCCTGAGCTGCTGGCCGCCCGGGTTGCGGCTGCCGGTGGGCATGGTCTGGGTGCATTTGCCCCCTTGTGTCCTGCGGCGGGGTTTCCCCTCAGCCTGGGCCGCGCCGAACGCAGCATAGGTAGGCGCCTGGCCTTGGTGGGGGATGCCGCCCATACGGTGCATCCTCTGGCTGGGCAAGGCGTCAATCTGGGGTTTGGTGATGCCAGGGCCTTGGCGGAGCTGCTTAATGCCAAGCCAGGGCGTGACCCGGGCGATGCCATGCTGCTGCAGCGTTATGCGCGCAGCCGTGCCGAAGAAGTACTACTGATGCAGACCGTTTGTGACGGCCTGCAAAAGCTGTTTGCCAGCCCAGACCCTGTGCTGGGCCGTGTGCGCAATATGGGCCTGCAACTGACCGATGCACTGGGGCCGCTCAAGCGGACCCTGATGCGGCAGGCTTTTCGTTAATCTTTTTACACCCAACGCAGGACATCACATGATTGCTTTCAACAAACGGTTATTCGCAGCGCTGGTGGGTTTGTCGCTGGCAGCGTGTGCCAATGCAGCTGGCGATGCGCCTGCTAACCTCAAGGCCGACATCCAGAAGAAATTTCCCAATCGGCCGATAGAGAGTGTGCGCACCACGCCGCTCAAGGGTATTTATGAAGTGGTGATGGAAGGTCGCCAGATCATCTACACCGACAACCGTGGCGACTTCATCCTGGTCGGCGACCTGGTGGACGTGAAGAACAAGGTCAGCCTGACCGAAAGCCGCATGAAGGAGCTGACACGGGTGGATTTTGCCAGCCTGCCGCTGGATAAGGCGCTCAAGCTGGTACGCGGTACGGGTGCGCGCAAGGTTGCCGTGTTCTCTGACCCCGATTGCCCTTTCTGCAAGAAGATAGAGCGCGAAACCATTGCCAAGCTGGACAATGTGACGGTCTACACCTTCCTCTACCCCCTGGCTCAGCTGCATCCTGATGCGGCCCGCAAGTCGGCACTGATCTGGTGTGCGGCAGACAGGCAAAAGGCCTGGCAAGGCTGGATGTTCGAAGGCAAGCTGCCCGAGGGTAGCGACAGCTGTCCTAACCCGGTGGCAGACACGGTGGCCCTGGCGGACAAGCTGGGCATCAACGGTACGCCTGCCATGGTGTTCGAGAGCGGCGAGCTAGTGTCGGGGGCCATCCCGGTCGAAGAGTTTGAAGCCAAGCTGTCGGCCAAGAAGACCAAGTAAGCCGTAACGCCGTGCCCATGCAGCGACGACTCTTCTATGCCTTGGCGGGTTCTGCGCTGGTGCATGCAAGCTTGTTGTTGCTGTTGGGGGCGGAAGCAGTAACAGGGCAGGGGCGCCATACCCTGGCCCTGGATGTGACGCTGCAGCCCAAGCCGGCCAGAGTGACGCCCCAGTCCGCCCCGCCTGCGCCCTTGCCGACTCAGCCCGGTACGACTGAAACACAGCCTGTGGTACCAGAGCCGGTACCTGCGGCAGATGCCGCAGCCACACCTGCTGCCGAACCGGTCGAGGTGGCTTTGGTGTCATCCCTGCCCAGCGCCATTGCGGTATTTGGCGGCACGAGCGATACCACCTGGTACACCAGCGAGGAGGTGGATGTCGCGGCGGAATCGTTGGTGGAAGTGCGGGTCGATACGCCCTTGGACATGGGACATGCCAAGCTGGACGGCCGGGTGAAGGTGGCGGTGTATGTCGATGAGTTTGGCGTGACCGACCGTGTCGAGGTGGTGGAATCCACTGCGGACGAGATACTCAACAACCTGGCCATCGGTGCCTTTCGTCGGGCGGTATGGAAGCCCGCCATGCTGGAGGGGCGGCGGGTACGTAATCTGAAGCAGATTGAAGTCTGTTTTGGCCGCTGCGATGTCGCGCCCTTGCGCTATAAAGAAATGATTGAGGTTATAGAGCCGCCTAAGCCGTGATCCGTCATTTCCTACTCGTCAGCCTGTTGCTCCTGTCGTGTGCCTGCGCGGCGGAGAAATTGCGCATAGGCTTTGGGACCCATAAGCCACCGTACATCTTTGAGCAGGAAAAGCGCGGGCTGGAATACGATATCGTGGTGCAGGCCGCCATGGCGGCAGGTTTCGAGGTGGAACCTTTTTTTGCACCCATGGAACGGCTGCATCGTATGCAGGAGATGAGCCAGATCGATGCCATTGCCACTACCAATACCCGTAGTGGCGTGCAGGCCCACTACTCCAAGCCATATATCGAATACCACAATGTGGCGGTGGCGCTAGCCTCGCGCAAGCTCAATCTGCGCAGCATTGCGGATCTGGGGGGCTACTCGGTCAGTGCCTTCCAGCGTGCCCGCACCCTGCTGGGTACGGAGTTCCAGGCCATGGCGTCCAACAACCCCCAGTATCGGGAAGAGGCCCAGCAAATCTCCCGCAATCGCCTGCTGTATTCGGGCCGTATCGATGTGGTGGTGGGCGATAGGCGCATTATTCAGTACCTCAATCGCGAGGTATCGGATGTGGTGGACACCCGCCAGCCCGTCAGCTGGTTTACCTTGTTTCCGCCTACCCCCTATCAGGTGGCCTTCAGGCTGCCTGAGCAACGCGATCGTTTTGACGCGGGTTTGGACATGCTGCGCAAGAGTGGGGAATACCTCGCCATCGAGAAGAAGTACGACAGCTATTGATGGGGGCTGCGCTGTGCAAGCGGGGCGATTACGCCGCGATTGAGCAGCGCTACGCCAGCTTCTAAGAGCCTGTTCAAAGTCTTTTTGCCGCGTCGTTCGCAACCTTGCCGGATGGAGGGCAAGGCGCAAGCCGCGCAGCGGTACCGGTTCCGGTACCGGTACCGTCAGCGGCTTGCAATGCCGCCCTTCGCCGGCAAGGCTGCGAACCCGGAGGGCTGAGCTGGAAAACGTCCATTCACTGCGTTGTGCCGCTTGGCAATAACTTGTTATTGCCTGCGCACCACGCCTTGTGCCTGGCCGTTTTCCAACTCAGCCCAGCGGGCCGGCGCACGGCAAAAAGACTTTTAACAGGCTCTAAGGGGCTGGATTGGGGTAGCGCCGGTGGATGGCCTCTATTCCGTCCAGCACTGTCTGCGGCAACACCAGTTCTGTGCTGTCCAGGTTTTCTGCCAACTGCCCCAATTGGGTCGCGCCTATGATGGTGCTGCTGACATACCAGCGGTGCTGTGCCCAAGCCAGGGCCATCTGGGCGGGTTTGAGGCCATGCTCCCAGGCCAGGGCGACATAGGCGGCGACGGCAGGCGGAAGCTGTTCCTTGCCATAACGCTGGCCAAATGCGGGGAAGCGGGTGATACGGCCCGCAGCTTGCGGGTCATCCAGGTATTTGCCACTGAGGTGGCCGAAGGCCAGCGCGCTATAGGCCAGCAGCCCCACATGCTCGCGATGGCAGACCTCGGCCAGGCCCTGCTCGAAGCTGCGGTTCACCAGGCTGAAGGCATTCTGCACGCTGGCGACGCGGGGTAGGCCATGCTGCTCTGCCAGCTTGATGAACTGGCAGACACCCCAGGGGGTTTCGTTGGAGAGGCCCACATAACGTACCTTGCCCTGCTCGACCAGCCGTCCCAGCGCTGCCAGTTGCTCGTGCAGGCTGGGGTGGTGGCGCTCATCGGCCGGTTCGTACTGGCTGGCCCCAAACAGCGGGACGCTACGGGCAGGCCAATGCAACTGGTAAAGATCGATGTAATCGGTACGCAGGCGCTCCAGGCTGGCCTCTACGGCCTGCTGAATCTGCGGGCCGTCGCAACGCAAGGGCGAGCGCAGCCATTGCAGCCCTCGGCCGGGGCCGGCCACCTTGGTGGCAATGATCAGCTTGTCGCGTGCTTGCCGTGCTAGCCAGGTGCCGAGGTAGCGTTCGCTCAGCCCCTGGGTTTCTGCCCGGGCGGGTACAGGGTACATCTCGGCCACATCAATGAAATTGATGCCGCGCTCATAGGCCAGGTCCAGCTGGGCGTGCGCCTCGGCCTCGGTGTTCTGTTCACCGAAGGTCATGGTACCCAGGCAGAGGGCACTGACCTGGAGTTGGCTGCTGCCCAGTGGCTGGTAGCGCATGGCTGTCTTCCGTGTTGGATAGGGAGCACAGAATAGCGCAAGGGAAGCGGCTTGTGGGGCGCGGGGCAAGGGGGCGGCATGAGCAACAAAAAAAGGCCGCTTGCGCGGCCCCAAGAAGCGTTGGTGTGCTACCAGATGCGTATGCGCTCGCTGGTGGGTTTGAACATGCCGTCGCCCTGCTTGACGTTGAAGGCCTCCATAAAGGCATCGCTGTTGACGGCGGCGCCTATGGGGCGCAGCGTGGAGGGCGAATGCGGGCCTGTTGTCAGTTGTTGCAGGAGTCGGGCTTCGCGGGTCTTGTTACGCCAGACCTGGGCAAAACCGATAAAGAAGCGCTGCTCGCCGGTGTAGCCGTCCAGCGTAGGCGCAGGCTTGCCGTCCAGGCTGAGCAGATAGGCCTTGTGGGCAATCTGCAGGCCAGATAGATCGGCGATGTTCTCGCCCAGCGTCAGTTTACCGTTGACGTAGCGGCCGGCTATGGGCTGGTACTGGCTGTATTGCGCCACCATGCGATCTGCCAGCTTGCCGAAGGCGGCCTTGTCGCTGGCTTGCCACCAGTTCTGCAGGTTGCCTTGGCCGTTGAACATGCTGCCTTCGTCGTCAAAACCGTGGCTGATCTCGTGGCCGATGACTGCGCCTATGCCGCCGTAGTTGACGGCATCGTCAGCCTCGGCGTCGAAGAACGGAGCCTGCAGGATGGCCGCCGGGAACACGATCTCATTGAGGGAGGCGTTGTAATAGGCGTTCACCGTCTGGGGTGTCATGCCCCATTCATCGCGGTCTATGGGCTGGCCCAGGTGGGCGAGTTCGCGGGCATAGTCAAATTGGTGGCCACGCAGCACATTGCCTAGCAGGTCATCGCGCTTGATGGTCAGCTCGCTGTAGTCGCGCCAGCGCTTGGGGTAGCCGATCTTGACCGTGTAGTTGGCCAGTTTGGCCTGGGCTGCC
>Ga0075156_10002123_pt1 | contig 10941 bp, 13 predicted proteins | sample JI81AbrownDNA_FD_70966 | JGI IMG/M metagenome (GOLD analysis project Ga0075156, IMG submission 70966) | Wastewater effluent complex algal communities from Wisconsin, to seasonally profile nutrient transformation and Carbon sequestration -... | ecosystem: Engineered > WWTP > Effluent > Algae...
AAAAAAGCTGAGACTCCCAAGGAAAATGGTGCTCCAAGGGCAAAATCAAGTGCTTTCTTCATCTCCGTGACGGAAAGACGATGAAATAATCTTGTGAAATAAAAAGTCTCTGCAGATCTGATTCTTATGTATTAATCTCTTGGACTCATTAATATTCTGGTTATGAGCTCAAGGCCTCGTAGTGAAATTTAAGGAGTCAATAGTAGTGTCACATCAAGTTTTCTTGTAGTAGGTATAGAGGGTAAGAATCATACCATGACATGACATCACATTACTATTTAAAGTCCATCTACTCTCTTACTACAAGAGTGAGAACTATAGAAGCCTATTCTATTCTTCAGGAAATGCAGGATCTGTTCAGATTATATTCATTCGACAAGTGCTCTTCCATCTCTATGATAAGATCCTCCACTGTTGTGTTACTTTTTCGGGAGTCTCTAATGTACTCGAAGCAAACGTTCATACATTTATGAACTATACTTGGTACGCGGTGTTTTTTCCTCATGTAAACGTCAATGTCGGAAACAGGAGTCAACTGAGTTGATCCACTATAGAATTCTTCCGTTATCAAGGCGTCATGAAATCCATCAAAAGTTGCGAGGTATCGTCGATCAGGACACGCATTTTCAATTCCCAGGGCCAACTTTTTGTCAAAAGAAGGGTCTAATTTGATCCAATGGTCATCGAATTTTACTCCCACTAAGAAATGGACCCCTTCATGCGAAAGAATACTACGAATCCATGTTGGGAGTAAGAATAGCTTCCTACCTGTGTCAAACGGCCTTACTACGTAGAAGACTGCATCGAATCCTGCAGCACGCAGAAGCGTCACCAAGAGACAACTTTTGGTGCTACACTGTCCTTGTCTATTTGTAATCGTGTACTCCACAGGCACGGTCCAATCTGGGAGAACGCAGTACTTGATTTTATCTCTAACCCACTCAAAAGCAGCCACAAGATACTCTCTATCTGTGCTAGAGGATTTTCTCAACATTGAAACAAGTTGCTGGATTTTGGGATGGTCGCAATTACAGAAGTCTTCTACATAAGGGTGTTCACAATCACTTTCATAGCTGGATAAAATTGCTCTACAATCAACTTTGCCGCGGATCCCTTTTCGTCTTTGATTTAAGCGGTGAAAGCTATTACAATTACTTTCGCTGTGGAAGGCCGAGTAGTAAGCTTTCTTCTCATCGTTGACATTCATTTGTGATTATTTCTATATGGCTGTAAAATAGTGACAAGACCAAAATCAAAACTTTATGTCAACATAATTAAATAATTCGAACTTTGAGCAATTCTTTTCCCAAGTGCAAACGAGAATAGCTCGATTTCAATAAAGTAACTTTTGCGACACTCGGAATTCTCATTTGGGTGTGTATCAGCATGCTTGATTGTTACGAAATGGTTCAATCATGATTTATAACTCTGGTCGGTGACTCGATTGGGAAGATAGATAAATCAATTTAAGGAAATCTCGAAATCAAAGTGTTATGAACTCTTCTCTCAAGATAATCGGCTGTCTGTCTGGTTTTGTGAAGTTGGACCATTGCAAATTGTTTATATTTTAAAATTCTGAGGACCGTGTACCAATAAATACATAAAAGGCTATGAATCAAATACTATAAAGATCAACTTGCAGTAAAACTTGAAGAATTGTGTGTAATTGAAGAGTCATGTGATTTTGCAGAACGGAGTGCAATTGAAGAGACAGTTGATTTTGATGAATCGCTGAATAAATAACAAGAGTTCTGAAGTGAATACGCATTCACAACGTCCCTTCATAAAAAGCAAAATTGCTGACTCATCTGACAAAGAAATTCAAGATGAGGATGAAACATGCAGAACCATTTCAGACTTGGATAGGATGGCCACCTTTGAAATCCTAATAGATTTCCAGAACTATTTGATCAGCATGCCTTCCTGCAGCTGGTAGAGTTGAGAATGCAAGGCATTAATTGATGCGTGATAGCAGATTGGCTCAACATATTGCTACTGCTGCTTGTACATGTCAAACTCTGACGGATGCATTCATTAAGAAGGCAGAGTGAATGTTCAATTTACTTTATTTTTTTTAGATAATCTTAATTTTTTTATTCTGCTTAAATAGTGTGTCCTACGTGTGTAAATCTACAACTATTTAGTACTGTTGTACAAAGACACATAGTATCTACGGAATCTCTTTCTATTCCGATTCTCAATTTTAGCCGAACTTGACTGATGGGTACCAAAGCAGTTTAAATAGAAAATCCATATTACTGTGCTTTCAAAAAATTCTCCTGTTTCTTCTGTACATTCAAGAGCGGTGAATAAAAGAGAAGACTCTTCTCGTTCCTTGCTAGTGCCAAAAAAATTATCCATCTTTGGCACTGTCAGAAACAATTTTCAAACCTTGATAATGTCCAGATACAAATACTGTATAGTCTACCATAAATAGCACTACTTAAGCACCACCAAACACTAAATGTACAAAGAAAAACCACGTTTAGTGTTTGTCTACCAAAATTGTGACAAAGGAAAAAACTAAAATGTCTTTTCGCAGCTGTAACATCACACTGCACTCAGAGGTAAGTATAAACTGTAGAATTGCAGCAGCTTGACATACAATGCTCATTAAAGCACCTGCAATAATCACCTACAAGAATAGACAATGACAAGATTGATTGAGGATGTGAGTTAGTACTGTGAGTAAGTTTAACAACAATGAGTGTGGTTTTATATGATTATCAAAGACAAATGGAGGAAGAGGATGATGATGATGCAGAGATATCAAGGCCGACAATGCAGGTCCCCAACAGTCAAGTAACAAAGAGATGGCAGTTTACCTTGTATGATAAAATGGCTTCAGTGCAAAACATTCAATGGAATATTGAAGTCAGTGATCACAGCTTGAGGGCAGCTTTCAGGGTTGCTAACCTTCACTATAAGCAGTTCATCACCTGAAAAAGAGAATGAATCAGAAAAGTAACAAGAAGGCCAAGAGTATGTGCCTGGGACTGTCATTGATTGTTCATGTGTTCTAAGAGCAGTTGGTGAGTTGCGGAAGCAAGGAATTGCTGTTTGGTGCCACATATTGGCTTTGGTTGTAACCTGGATCAATGAGTTAGGTGTTAAAGTGCAGCATATTCCAGGTGGATGTACTGGCCTGTGTCAGCCTGTGGACATCAGAGTAGCCAAGCTGCTTAAGGATGAGATTATCAATGGAAGATAGAGGAATAAGTAGCACAGGAGGAGAAGCGCCCAGAAGAGCATTCATAGATAGTGAGACAACAACACCAGCAAAAAGAGAGCAAATCACCATGTGAACGATCGAAGCACTTCAGAGCATCTTCACCCAAACAGTGAAGAATACATGGAGTTATAGTGACTTTGGTTGGTTTCCGGAAGGCACAGCGGAGACTTAAGACATTTCCACCTTCAAATTTTAACAAGGAGATCATGCGAACCTTACCTTGTATGCACTGCGAACATTGCTCGTGGCATTGAGCAAGGATTATAGATTCAAATAATCACTTGAAATATGTAAATGCTTTGAAAAGTCACTTTGATCAATTGCTTATTGCTTATTGCTTATTGCTCAATGAATAATAGATACGATAAAATTATCCATTTTATAACAAGATTTAAACTGTTCTATCCTTTGGATAATTGAATTTAATTTTATTTTATAACCAAGTTATTTTATTTTACGAATATTCGCTTTCTGTGTCATCTACCCTGTTGATTGTCATCTACTCAATCATGTCTTCAGGTAAGCAAGAGATGGTTACAGCAACAGAGCTGCCCAGACGCATGCTGCATACCTGTGCCAGCACGCCACCATAACAGGTAGGTGGAAATGACAGATTTGTCTTTACCATCAACAAGGATCTGCGCCTTTGAAAATGAACAACAGCATCTTCAGCCAGCAATGAACCACAAATGTGGTGGAGGCTGCTGCAGTCCATCCGAATAAGTTTTACAGTTATTGCAAAAGGAAAGCATGTTTTATTTAAATAATGCTATAAAAGTACTATTTGCATGCAAACTAGAAATTCTGCGATAAGTTAGTTTTTGGATGAGTGCCTACCAAATGTACAGGAAAATGACTTTGATGCTTATCCCACGCTGGTGCTTAACTAGCGCTATTAAGATAAGTTCTCGATGTAGAGAGACACACAAATTCACTCAGTATTTGACAGGTCTGAAATTTAGAAACTATCATCTAGGGTAAGCTGATGAGATAATTCATGTTGCTGTTGTAATTTGCTCTTGACGCTCGACGATCAATTGGTCTTTAACCTTTTGATTCATTTAGTCTCCGTATAGTTGACAAAAATAGGATGACTAATGGTTTAAAAATTTTAGTTTATTGTTATTGTCAAGTGGATTCATCCGATTTAATGAATCCATTAATTCGGCTAATGTCCATTTGCCTACCATCTTTCCGCTAGTGATGTAGCTATTGCATAAAAAATCTGGTCCAGCACTCTGAGAGAGATAATGCCTACCTGGGAGTTGCTCTAGGTAATTACTTCCAACATCTGTAGCAGGATCTCTCAAAGAGAGCAAACATGTTTGTAACCAAGAATGACATATCTGAAATTCCGAAACAAACTACCACTCAATGGTTCGGTAAAGAATCAGCCAACATTAACAAAGCTGGACAATGTCTGATGTAAATTCCCAAAACCAAAAATATCGGATGGTGATATGCCTTGACTTTTGTCCAGTATACATGTGTCCATTTGTTTCCATGCAAATTGCGCTCTCATTGTCTTGTTTAAACACTATTTCATTCATGTTGAGACCTTTTGCCTGCATGAACAGTTTTATCCAAATTGTGTTTCCTAGATAATCACCAGCATCTATTATTTCTGCCTCAGTGCTTTGCTGATTTACCCATAAAACTCCTAGGCCAAATGAAGTGATACCACCAGTGTGGCTCGTCATCTCAGAGTTGACTGAATAAGCCGCATCAACCCATGACTGGATCTTGTTTAAATTTTCTGCTCCCATAGTATAAACTAAATCAATGCTTCCTTTTACATACTCCAGAACACGCTTGAGTTTTGTTTGATCCTACTTTTTACCTTTTTAAATCGTGCACAAGAAAGCAACTGGTAAGAACATGCCAAGATTGGCTCTAATTTCAAAGTAAAGTAATTTGGCTACAACACTTTGGAATGAATCAAATTTCTCGCCTATTAGTAGTGGAAACTCGCCATCCACATCAAATATATTTCCTCTGGCTGGTGTAGTTACTTAACTAGTAATGCTTTATCCAGACTCGTTAATACTTTCCTATAAGTAGTCTTGCATTTGTACTGTAAAAGTTACATTCCAAGGAATTTTTGATTATTCCCTTGTGATACTGACATCTTTCCAAAACTTTGTTTCAGTATCTTGAATTATTTGGTTGAATACATCTGGGTTGACATGTGAGATCTTCATGTCATCAACATACCATGCTATTGTGCATTTTTTCTGTTAATGATCTTTCTTGAAATACAACTGTCATAAGGGTTGATTTTGAATCCCATCTCTTTCAAAAACACCGAAAATATTTGATACCACAATAAGGCAGAAACAACACATCCATACAAAGCTATCAAAAGTTGTACGTACAATAACATCCTGCCTGATTCAATTTTAACATATTCCTCAAACTTTGGATTAGTCTTACACATAATAACAACTGATTCCAGTGAATTTTGACAGCATACAGTCATTCATGTCCGCCTTCAATTAAGCTGCTAACACATCTGCAACTGCAACATCACTGCCCTCATTTGCATATAGATTTAAAGAGATTAATAGGGCATCAGATGAAACAGTAGGGGAGTCTGTTTGTGATTTTTCATACAGATCATTCTGTACGCTTCCATCCGCCACTGTGCATCTTTGACCATCTCAGTTCTTTGTAATCAGGTTGAGGGATCTTAATCTATATGAGAACCTAGCTAACCAAGTAAGAAAAATCATCATCAATTAAGCGTCCATGAACAATGACAAAGTCTGGCCTAACTCGTGACAGGAAAAATTTGCCCAAAAATCTCCTCAACCTCGAGAAATTAGGAAGGAACAAGTCAGGAATGCGGAAGACTTGGCAATGGCATTTGAGGAGAAAAAATCACCAATCTTCATTGATATGGTGGAAGATGCAGATGCAGATTCGAATCCGATTTCACTTGCACTCAATATGCAAGAGTTTGACAGTATTATTTTATCAGTCATGACAAGCTTTCCTCAATCGCGTATTCTACTACTCTAGTGGGAGATGCGGATGTGATTGCAAATCACCTTTCTCTGTTGGAAGAAAAGATAGATAGAATGGTGAAGAAAAGAAGGAGATCTGGTTAAAGAAGCCAAATCCAAAGAAGAAATAGTGCAGAAAACACTGGCTTTGAAAACCCTTGATGAAGCCATTTCGAAAATCAAATCACAAATCAGTGATGTAGAGGAATAGTTAGCTTGTGATGAACCTGTTTTGTTAGTTGATGATGCTAAATGTGTATCGGTTGGAATGTATCCAAACTCAAAAGATCTAGATATGAATCTGCAAGAATCTCAACAGCTGAGTGATAGATTTATCTACCACGAGGAGACTGAAGAATCCACCACTCCAAATGAAGAACAAAAATCATGCCGCCAAGCATCCAAGTTCATTCCGAGGAGCATGGTTTCAAAAGCTGACGAATCAGTGGAGATAGTTCTCTGAGTGAACAAAGTTTCTGACGAATATTCAAAGATACTAGAAGAATCAACAAATTTGGGGAATTCTGAAGAGATGTACAAAAGGAAATTTCTTCGTCGTACAGTGAAGATAAAATTCACTCAGTGCAATTGGGATAATGCAGAAGGCCTTTTCATGGACAGACTTCGCGACTTTATGGATAAACTTTGGGCTTCTTTTGAACCGATTCTTTTTGCACAAAATCAGTTAGATCCAAAAGTCAAAGATTCATTTAAATTTATCAACAATTTGGAATCCTTTATAACTTCACACAGGTCTATTCCAAAAAATATTCCCAAACTTTCTCTAATTACTTTTGGCGAAATAAGATACACTTCCATTTACTTGCTCATGAAAAGCTATGAAGTAAACTCTGGATCACCTTAGATGGGATTTCAAAAAACAGGTTTAGTATTTGAGATCATCATATTCAAGCAAAAGACACTGAAACTATTTACTGTCTTCTTTACTCATACGAATGTCAAGATGCTGATCAACTCACTGGTATTTTTTCAACAATTTGCGGGTCTTAAGTAACCTGCGGGTGGACCCTGATCAAAAAAACAGTTCTGAGCTAAAGTGGATTTCCTCTCAACTTAGGGAAAAATTTCAAGTGAGACGCTAATGGTACTCCCAGCCTTTTGAAACATGTGACAAAAAGAGAGTGGGTTCTTGATTATTGTGCAGGCGCACATCCAATATGGGATTATATGGATGGTCTGAAGAAAAGTGGAAAGCTACAGCGGCCACCCTTGAATCTCTTGAGGCAATCAATAAAACCCCACTTGACTCTGACTATTGCTTCAAAAGTAAGGTATTGATAGAAGGATCAATTATTGACCAAAATGACAAAAGATGAGTACAGCAATCACCCGGAAGACCCTGTTTCACTATATACCAGGAAATGACACTAATTCACCTCAATTGTCCAAGTCTATTCCTCAAAAATCTATCAGTCAGATGGCCGAGGCAGAGGAAATTGTGTCTGAGGCTTTCAAGCCTCCAATTTCAGTTGCAGGAAAACTGTGTTAGCCGTTTCTGTAAAATATACCCACAAACAAAGAAACAAGCATAAAAATCAATGCCTGGTCAGTCGAATACAGAATAAATTTATGAAATATGCAGGTACCACAAGAAAGAGATAGTTGAGCTGGCGAATCTCTTCTATTGCATAGAAAATGAGAAACTTCCTCCAGAAATGTCCCCAGATAGTCCACACAATCCCTTTATCCTTCAGAACAAGAAAAAAACAGAATTTTGTCCATGAGTATTGAAAGGCAAGCGGCTGTTGTTGGAACCAACCTCACATAGCCAAGATTAAAGATTTGAGTCTACGGTTGGAAGTATGGATCATCATGAGGGCGATTTAAACAGTATAAAACCTGAATGTAAAATAAGAAATACATTCAAAATATTCACAAATTACCGTTTGTAAATAATTTTAAACAAATGTTTATATGGAAAATTTTAGGGCTTGAAAATATTGATGTATGGTGGTGGTGTGAACTAACTGGAAAAATGTTGAATCCAACCACAGATTCACTGAACGCGTTAGGGGCCAATTTGAAAATTCTACATTAATATCAGCAATTAAAGTCCAGGATAAGTCTAAACGAAGACAGCAATGGGAGGAACGAGTATAACAGTACAAGAGAAAGTGTCTCAAAGGGTTTTGAGAGGGGTAGAGACTCTTCTGGTTTAGGGCGATGGTGCTGGATCAAGGTAAATGGAAGAGGAGAGCAAGCTATTAGAATTGTATCAGCTTATAGTCCTTAAAAGCCAGCGGGAGTGGACCCAGTAGGCAGCCAACACCAACAGATCTTCAACTCGTTCAAAAGAGATATTGATACAGTTCAAGCATTCTGGGAAGATCTAAGAACTGAATCGGAGGCATGAATAGGTCTGAATGATGATGTAATCTTTATGATGGATGCCAATGAACTTATTCGCAATTCTAATGTTATTTTTTTCTTTTCAAGGAAGCGGCTCCTCTCTTTTTGCAAATGTATTACCTGCATCCTTTTAAAAAGGGGTAGAAGCAATTGATACTAAATTGACGTCATCCAGGTTTGAAGTGTCAAATGGGGTTACTCAGAATTTAGCATGGGGGTTACGTATTTATGATCAAATAATGCTTTGGTTTGACATTGCTGAAGAATCTTTGTACGGGGAAAAGCCTTAAAAGTTTATGTCTCGTAGGCCAAAAGTGCAAACCCATTGATCAGGAATCGCTTCAACAGAGATTTAGTGAAATACCTCAAAAAAATTGAAGTGCTTAAACGAGCTCGTACACTGCACCATGACAATGCCACTATCAAAGGATCAAATACTTGAGTCGTAAAGTTTAGACAGAGCTTGAATCGAAGCGATTGTCAGAGCCGAGAGGAAGTGCAGAACATAAAAAAGAGTAGTGGCTTGGTATCCCCAATGTAAGCATACAGAGACTTCATTGGAAGCTGAGAATTTATAAGGAAACTAGAATTGGACTATGACTCCACGTTGACAAAAGAAGAACACTTGGAAAGGTATATCAGAGCAAAGGAGAAGTGGAAACAGTTTGCTGATGTGAAAACTTTAGGAAATCACATCTAGAAAACCTTGCAAATGCATTAGAAAAAGCAGGAGAAGCCCCCTGCAGGATCAAATCATTCAAAATGCTGGCATACAGAGAAATTCTAAGGAATTAAATGATTACAAGAAGGTAATGGAATTTCAAAAGTTAAATGGATCGACAAAATATCGGTCTGTTAAACTATTTAAGGAACGTGAAGATGTAGAACATATAATATGCAAGGTAAATGAAGAAAATATCTGCCAAGCAAGTGAAACCCATTTCTCAAACAACCCTTGTTTTGGGAAAATGGAACTTTTGGGAGTTTCAGATTTTGCCAAAAGAGATTCGTAAAGGGGGTAATACTCCTCATGTCGAGAATGAATTTGTAAAATTGTGTTTGACAGAATCTGCTATGCTGGAGGTAGCAGAGAAAGAAGAACCTGAAATGTGGCTAGACTTGGAAGATTGAAATTTTTTGGAGGAAAGCCAGGGATAACACAGCCTGTTATAATGAGACTCTTCATTTTGCCCTCATCTCTCAAAGCTTAATGCGAATCTAACAAAGATCCCCAATTAGACTGGATACAGCCCAACTAAATGGCAGAAAACATCGGATGTCATGCTCTTGAAGAAGAAAGGAGAACTGCAAGCCAATAAATTCAGGACTATTATGTGGCTTGAAACCGATTTCAATTATATGAATAAATTTATAGCAAACTCTTGATGAATAGGGCCAAAAGATATGGTAACATCACAAAGTAACGATTTGGTAGCAAGAAAAGTCATTCGTATATCAACCAAGCGATCAATTAAGTGCTTACATTTGATAGCAGAAATTAAGTGTGCACTGAAAAAGAGATGCAAAATCCTGCTATGATAAAATTGTTATTCGCTCGTATTGTTATGCTTTCAAATCAGAATATCTAAAAAGAAGCATGTATCTTCATTATTGATACACTTCAGAAAATGAAACACTCAATAAGCACAGTCTTTGGCACCTCGGAAATCACAAATGTAAGAGACACCCGTGATATTCCTGTACCTGCAGCCTGGGTAACAATTAGTTCCCCAATAATAGAGGCTCTTGGGAAACAGGAATGTGATATACATTTCAAGAACTCCATCTCCAAATCGGAGTTGCAGATGAGTGCATTCAGATCTGTTGATGACAACAATCTGGGAAAAACAGATTTGAAATGCAGAACAATGAAAGAGGTGGTAGCGGCTCTTCAAAGTTGGATTGATGTATGAAAAGGTTGCCTCCGCGCAACGGGTGGCGAACATGTTCCATATAAATATTTGTGGTACCTTTTTAAATGACCCAATCCTTGGCAATGAAACTTCTGGCTGAAGGATCATGATAAAACATTCTCAGGGTGTTACCATACCTATTGGATGTTGATAAAATGCCCGAGCTGAAGTCACATTGGTAGTGCCAATAGTCCCTTCAGGGTCTTGGCATAATACTGCAGAAACACTAACAAACAAGATATAAATTGGAGCAGGATCCTGAGTGAGCCGTTTGAACCAAGCTGAAACCTGGCAAGCAATAAATTCGAAAATTATCAAATCATTGTAGAACAGCCTTCCAACGTCAGATATCTCCAGAGACACATGTGATAAGATTATGCAACAAGTGGTCAGAAGCGATCTGTCCAAGATGAGAATATCA
>Ga0075156_10002125_pt1 | contig 10933 bp, 10 predicted proteins | sample JI81AbrownDNA_FD_70966 | JGI IMG/M metagenome (GOLD analysis project Ga0075156, IMG submission 70966) | Wastewater effluent complex algal communities from Wisconsin, to seasonally profile nutrient transformation and Carbon sequestration -... | ecosystem: Engineered > WWTP > Effluent > Algae...
CCCGAGGCCGCTCTGGTGGTGGCCAACGAGTGGCTCGACGTCATCCCGTGTCCCATTCTCGAAGCCGATGGAGCCGGCGAGCTGCGGGAGGTCGAGGTGGACGACTCGGGGCAGGAGCGACTGGGGGTCCTTGCGGGCGAATCCGCGACCGTGGGTGCGGCGGAGGTCGCTTGGGTGCAGCGCTGGTGGCCCGGTCCGTTCCAGCCCGGGGATCGGGTCGAGGTGGGTATGCCGCGCGATCAGGCGCTGGCGAGCCTCCGGCAGGCCGTCGGGAGCGGGGTGGTGCTGGCGGTCGACTACGGCCACACGAGGACGTCTCGCCCGGCGGGAGGCACTCTGACTGGCTACCGCCAGGGGCGCCAGGTCGCTCCGCGGCCGGACGCTTCGTGCGACCTGACGGCCCACGTCGCGGTGGACTCGCTGCCGCACGACCGGCTGATGACCCAGCGAGACGCCTTGCGGGAGTTGGGAATCCGGGGTGAGCACGCGGCATACGACCTAGCGCGGAGCGATCCAATCGCCTATCTGCGCGCACTCGAACGCCGCGGCGCCGTGGCCGAATTGACCGGCGCCGGCCTTGGGGATTTTTGGTGGGTGCTCAGCCGCGTGGGCTGACCCGGACGTGCTCGAAGCCGCGCAGGACGAAGGTCGGGCGGCGCACGGCCTCGGTGAGCGCGACGTCGGGATAGCGCGTCAGCAGGGTCCGTAGGGCGATCTGCATCTCCAGTCTGGCGAGCGGGGCGCCCATGCAGAAGTGGATGCCCAAGCCGAAGGCGAGGTGCGGGTTCGGCGCCCGAAGGGGATCGAATCGGTCGGGATGGGCGAAGACCTCGGGGTCCCGGTTGGCCGCGCCGAGAAGGGCAATCGCCTTCTGTCCCGTGGTGATCTCTTGGCCGAGCAAGTTCAGATCGGCCGTCGCGGTGCGCTCGAAAAGTTGCAGCGGGCTGTCGTGCCGCAGGAACTCCTCGACTGCCGCCTCGACGGCCCCATCGTCGGTCACGTCGATCGGCGCGCGCCCCGTGGTCAGCCAGGAGTGCAGGCCGTTGCCGAAGCCGTTGACGCTTGCCTCGTGGCCGGCATTGAGCAGCAGGACCGCGGTCGCGATTAGTTCGCGTTCGGACAGCTTGTCGCTGCCGTCCCGAATCTGCACGAGGTCGGTGAGCAAGTCCTCCCCCGGGCTCTTCGCCCGCGCGGCCGCCAACTCATGGACGTATGCCGCGAACTCCCGACACGCCTCCCGCGCCTCGATCTCCTGCGCCTCGGTGCGGTCGACCTCATACATCTTGACGATCGCCTGGCTCCACGGGCGCAGCAGATGCCGATCGAGATCGGGGAAGCCGAGGAGTTCGGCGATGACCAGGACGGGGAGGGGCTCGGCATACGCCTCGATGATGTCGAAGGGCGCGCCGCCGTCGGTCGCCTCGTCGAGCAACTGGGCGGCAAGCTGCTCGATGCGCGGCGCGAGCCGTTGCACGTGCCCGCGACCGAAGGCACCGGCGACCAGCCGCCGCAACCGGGTGTGCTTCGGCGGCTCTGAGTCGAGGATCGAGTCGGCGTGGAGCCAGTTGAAGGTCTCCCAGTCCGCGGCCGGCGTCCGCTCGGCGAAGATGCGGCCGAGGCGCCGCTCGCGCAGCACCGCCGACACCGCCGCGTGGGAGGTGGCCACGTGGGCTTGCAGACCCTCGTGCCACACAAAGGGGGCGGCGGCGCGCTGGGCCGCGAACGCGGCATACGGATCGGCGACGAAGGCGGGATCGGAGAAGTCGAGCACGTCGGCGGGCATGGGGCCAAGCTTGACGTATGCCGCGCCGGACGCGGAATCGCCCGGCCGCGGCGGCGACGTAGGGTTGCGAGCCGTGTCCTCCGTGAACCCCGGTCCCGGCGATCCAGACGCCTGGGCGCGCGCGCCCTGGCACGATCTCGTGCGGACCGGCCGCGGCGAAGTGCTGCTGTATGGCCTGACGCCGCCGCGACAGACGACCGCTCCGGAAGACGTCGCTCGGCTGGCCCAGGTCACCCTGGAACGTCTCGCGGCGATCGACGTGGACTGCCTGGTGGTCTACGACCTGGACGATGAGTCCGATCGGACGGAGGTCGAGCGGCCGTTCGTCTACTCCCCCACGATCGACCCGTCGGCCTTCTTGGACCACCTGGGCGACTGGGCGGGCCCGACGATTCTCTATCGCAGCGTCGGGAAGTACGACCCGGCCGAGTTGGACGAGTGGTTGCGCGCCGAGGAGCGGGACGTCTCGACCGTCTTTGTCGGCGCGTCGTCGCGCGAGAAGGACGTGCTGACGACCTTGCCGCAGGCGCACGCCGCATGGCGGCGGGCCGAGCGGGAGACGCGCTCGCGCGGCATACCCCAGCGTTCTATCCCGTTAGGCGCGGTGGCGATCCCGGAGCGGCACCAGCAACGCGGTGATGAGCATCTGCGGATGCTCGCCAAGCAGGAGAGTGGGTGTGCCTTCTTCATCACGCAGGTGGTCTACAACGTCACCGACGCGAAGGATCTCGTCTCCGACTATTGGTATGCCTGTGCCGAGCGCGACGTCCGGCCGGCCCCGGTGATCTTCACCCTGTCGGTGTGCGGCTCCCAGCGGACGCTGGACTTCCTGGAGTGGCTGGGCGTCGACGTGCCGCGCTGGCTCGCCAACGAGTTGATCCACGCGACGGACCCGATCGTCGAGTCGGTGGACGCCTGCTTGGACACGGCGACCGAGTTGGCCACCTTTTGCCGCCGGATCGGGCTGCCGTTCGGCTTCAACGTCGAGAGCGTGTCGACGCGCAAGGTCGAGAACGAGGCCACAATCGAGTTGGCGCGCAAGATCCGGCGCCTGCTGGCCTGAGCCCTGCATCGTTAGAGTGGCTGCGTGACCTCGACCCCGCCTCGTGAACTGAGCGTCGGTGTCGGCGCCGGCGGGTTGGCCACGGCCGACATGGTCTTGAACATCGGGCCGCAGCATCCGGCGACGCACGGGGTGCTGCGCCTGCAGATCGTCGTCGACGGTGAGCGCATCGTGCGGGCCGAGCCGATCATCGGCTACATGCACCGGGGGGCGGAGAAGCTCTTCGAGGTGCGCGACTACCGCCAGATCATCGTGCTCGCCAACCGGCACGACTGGCTCTCGGCCTTCGCCAACGAATTAGGCGTCGCGCTCGGGGTGGAGTCGATGCTCGGCATCGAGGTCCCGACTCGGGCGGTCTGGGCCCGGACGCTGCTCGCCGAACTCAACCGGGTGTTGAACCACCTGATGTTCCTCGGCTCGTATCCGCTCGAACTCGGGGCCATCACCCCGGTCTTTTATGCGTTCCGTGAGCGCGAGGAGATTCAGGCCGTCATGGAGGAAGCCTCCGGCGGCCGGATGCACTACATGTTCAACCGCGTTGGCGGGTTGAAGGAAGATCTGCCGCTGGGCTGGCTCGACCGGGTGGAGACGGCGATCGGGTCGGTCCGGCGCCGGTTGCCGGAGTTGGAGTCACTGCTGGTCGGCAATGAGATCCTGATCGCCCGCACCCGCGGGGTGGGCGTGCTCACCCCGGACACGATCCTGTCGTATGGCGTGTCCGGACCCATAGCCCGGGCCACGGGCGTCGACGTCGACTTGCGACGCGACGCGCCCTATCTGGCGTATGGCGAGTTGTTCGCCCCCGGCGGGCCCGGCCGAGTGGTCACCCGGTCGGCTGGCGACTGCCTGTCCCGGCTGGAGGTGCTGCTGGAGCAGGTGCACGTCTCGCTGGATCTGGCGCAGGCCTGCCTGGAGCGGTTGCGGACTCTGCCGGCGGGGCCCGTCAACGTCAAGCTGCCGAAGGTGCTCAAGGTGCCGGAGGGTGATCTCTACACGGCGACGGAGAATCCGTTGGGCTTCAACGGTTATTACCTCGTCTCCCGCGGCGACAAGACGCCGCACCGGCTGAAGTTGCGGTCGGCGTCGTTCAACAATGTGGCGGTGCTGCGGGAGATGCTGCCCGGACAATTGGTCGCCGATATGGTCGCCATCCTGGGCTCGATGTTCTTCGTCGTCGGCGACGTCGACAAGTGAACGCCCGGTCCCAGCCGGGGCCACACCCGGCCGGACCGACGATTCTGCAGGGGCCGATCGGGACTCAACTCTGGGCCATGATCGATGAACACCGAGCCATCCTCGCTGCCTGCCTGGACGGCCTCAGCGAGGACGAGGCCCGGGCCGCGCTGGTGCCCTCGAAGACCACGCTGCTCGGCCTGGTCAAGCACGCGACCTTCGTCGAGCAGGTCTGGTTCGACGAGGCCGTGACCGGGCGCTCCCGGGCTGAAATCGGGATATCCGCCACCCCGGACGAGTCCTTCGACCTGGCGCCGAAGGACACCATCGCCTCGGTCTCGGCTGGGTATGCCGCGGCGCTGACGTCCTCCCGCCGCCATACCACAGGCCTGGGTCTGGACGACATCGTCAGCGGCAATCGCCGCGGTCCGCTGCCGCTGCGCTATGTGCTGCTGCACGTGCTGCGCGAACTGGCCCAGCACTGCGGCCACGCCGACATCCTGCGCGAGCAGGTCCTCGCCGCCCGCACGCCCTGACTCGCTCCGCCGGGAGTCCGGGAACCCCCCGCTAGCGTGTGTTAGCACCACGTAGCCCGCGGGACCCAGGTTGCAAGGTAGGGGTATGCCCGCTAAAAGCGTGTTAACACAGGTTAGCTACCGCGGCCGGGGCGCCCAGCCGGTATGCGAGCGCGAGCGGCGCAGCCGGCTCCCCCAGCGCCGCCGAGGCGCCGGGGCGCTTCAGTCGGTATGCCCGTCCGGGGGCGCGTCCTCGCCGGGCCCGCCTGTGCGCGGCGGGATGCGGCACCAGTGCTGGGCGACCAGGCCTGCGGCCAGCAAGGCGCCGGAGGCCAGCACGCCGAGCACGAGGCTGCGCAGGATCCGTTGCGCCGCTTGCAGATCCGCTTCCGGTTGCAGACCGATGGCCTGACCGACGTAGAGGCCGAGTAGGGCGGCCCCGGTCAAGGCTCCGGCCTGCGCCAGGGCCAGGGTGCGGGCTGCGCGGATCGGGTTGAGGTCGGCCTTCTTGCCGCGCAGGTAGCGCCGCACAGCCCAGCCGAACCAGCCGATGACCAAGGCCAAGACCAGGGTCAAGACGACCCCGGCGACCGGGACGGATGGCGGGAAGTTGCCGCCGTGGACGTAGCGGCGGGTGATCAGCGCCACCAGGACCGCGATGAAGATCGCGAAGAGCGCCGGCACCCGCCAGCGCATGCCGCCGCGGTCAGTGCCCATCGGTGCGCTCCTGAGGTGGGAAGGGCCGGACGCCACTCGGGTCGAGTTGGTTCGCGATGGCGGCCAGCGGCAGGACATGCTGCCCGACCCGGATCCGGGCGTGCGGCGCGGCATCCAGCCAGGGCAGCACGACGAAGGCCCGCTGGTGCGCCCGCGGATGCGGCAACAGCAGCGCGGGGTCGCTGCTCTGCAGTTCGTCTGCGGCGCCAGGGGTGCCATATTGGATCAGGTCGAGATCCAGCGTCCGCTCGCCCCAGCGCACCGCACGAGTGCGGCCGTGACGAGCCTCTATTCGGTGCAGCACGGCCAGCAGCTCGCGGGCGGGCAGGCTGGTAGCGCCGGTGGCGATGGCATTGAGGTAGTCGCCCTGGTCGGGACCACCCACCGGGTCGGTCTCGACGAGGCGAGACACCACCTCGACCCGCACCCCCGCCTCGGCCCCAAGGGCCGCCAGCGCGGCGCCTAGGGTGGCCTCGCGGTCCCCGAGGTTGCTGCCGAGCGCGATCACGAAGGCGTGTTCGGGGTCCTGGGAAGCTCGGGCGATGCTGACGCTGACGTCGGTGAAGGTATGCGGGATCGGCGCCGACGGTTTGTGCACGGTCACCGCGACCCCCTGGACCCCCGCTAGGGTGAGGCAGTCGGCGGCGATCGCCTCGGCGAGCGCCTCGATCAGGTCGTATGCCGGACCGGTCACCCGGGCGATCGCCAGCTCGGCCACCTCGCCGTAATGGACCGTGTCGGCGAGGTCGTCGGAAGCACCGGCGGCGCGCAGATCGACGTCCAGGACGATGTCGACGACGAACTCCTGCCCCTGCCTCTTCTCGAAGTCAAAGACGCCGTGGAAGCCCGTGGCGCGCAAGCCGGTCAGGCTGATCCGGTCGCTCAGCCCGAGTCGCCCCGCCGTCACCGCGGCACCGCCGACGACTGTCGAGAGCCCGGCCAGGCTGCCCATACATCCAGCGCATCCACGGTGGCACGCACGTCATGGACCCGCACCGCCCAGACGCCGGCATCGGCGGCATACGCACTGGTCACAGCGGTGACCACATCGCGCTGGTCGGCCGGGCGCAGAGTCTCCTCGGTGCGCCCGACCAGGCCAAGGAAGCGTTTGCGGGAGGTGCCGACCAGCACTCGGTGCCCCAGCGCGAGCAGGGACGGCAAGCCCCGCAGCAACGCCCAGTTGTGGTCGGCGGTCTTGGCGAAACCAAGCCCCGGATCGAGCACGATCCGCTCGCGTGCGATCCCGGCCGCGGTAAGTGCCGCCACCCGGTCACGCAACTCACGGGCGACATCGGCGACCACATCCAGGTAGTGGGCGCGGGCATACATATCGGCGCTGTGCCCGCGCCAGTGCATGGCCACGAAATCGACGCCGCTGTCGGCGACGACCCCGGCAAGGGCCGGATCGGCCAGGCCGCCCGAGACGTCATTGACCATGGTGGCGCCGGCCGCCAGGGCGGCGGCGGCTACCTCGGCCCGCATGGTGTCGACCGAGACCGCGATGCCCTCGCCGGCCAGGGCTTCGATCACCGGCACCACGCGGCGCAATTCCTCCGCCGCGTCCGGGCGCAGTGCCCCGGGCCGGGTGGATTCGCCCCCGACGTCGATCCAGTGTGCGCCCTGATGGTGCAGCAACCGGCCCTGGGCGATCGCGGCCTCGGCGTCGAACCAGGCCCCGGTGTCGGAGAAGGAATCGGGCGTCACATTGACGACGCCCATGACCAGTGGCGCGCTCACCGCTCGCTGCTGAAGAGCAAGGACATCGCCTCGGCCCTCGTGGTGGCATTACGGGCCAGCACGCCACGAACCGCCGAGGTGATGGTGCGCGCGCCCGGCTTGCGCACCCCACGCATCGACATACACAGGTGCTCGGCCTCCAAGACCACGATGCAGCCCAGCACGTCCAGATGCGTCACCAGGGCATCGGCGATCTGGCCGGTCATGCGTTCCTGGACCTGCGGGCGCCGGGCATAGATGTCCACCAGTCGGGCCAGCTTCGACAGGCCGGTGACCTGGCCGCCATTGGGCAGATAGCCGATGTGCGCCTTCCCGTGGAACGGGAGCAGGTGGTGCTCACAGGTGCTGTACATCGCGATGTCCCGCACGATGACGAGTTCCTGGTGATCGACGGCGAACCTCTTGCTCAGCACCTCTGCCGGGTCGGCGTGCAGTCCGGCAAACGCCTCGACGTATGCCCGTGCCACCCGGGCCGGGGTCTCCAGCAGGCCGTCGCGGTCCGGGTCCTCGCCAATCGCGGCCAGGATCTCGCGTACCGCCGCCTCGATTCGCGGCTGATCGACGCCGCTGCGCTGCTCGCTCATTGTCGCGCGGCCCGGATCAGACGTGACCGTCGGGGTCGACCGGGGCATCCGCCGGGGTCTCGATCACCTGGGTGGTCGGGGTGTCCTGCGCATACGGGGAGGCTCCGACCTGGGCCGCCCGGTCGATCGCCGCCTCGGTCGCGCGGTCGCCCGGATTGGGCACGGCATTCGCCGGGGCTCCAGATCCGTTGAGCGCGGTGCGCTCCGCCGGGGTCAGCACCGGCGGCTTGTCGGAGAGCAGTCGGTGCTCGGCCGAGAGCCAGAGCGGGCGCTCGGGTCGCTTGCGTACATCGTGGAAGATCGCGGCGATGTCCTTGGCCACCAAGGTCTCGCGCTCCAGCAACTCCAGAACGAGCCGGTCCAGCACGTCCCGGTTGTCATTGAGGGCGTGCCAGGCCTCGTCGTGCGCGGCCTCGATCAGGCGGCGCACCTCCTCGTCGACGATCCCGGCGACGTGCTCGGAGTAGTCGCGCTGGTGGCCGTAGTCGCGGCCGAGGAAGACCTCACCCTGGCTCTGGCCGAGCTTGATGGCACCGACCCGCTCGGACATTCCGTATTCGGTGACCATCTTGCGGGCCATCGCGGTGGCCTTCTCGATGTCGTTGGCGGCACCCGTCGTGGGGTCGTGGAAGATGATCTCTTCGGCGACTCGCCCACCAAGGGCATAGGCCAACTGGTCGAGGATCTCGTTGCGGGTCGTGCTGTATTTGTCGTCGCTCGGAAGCACCATGGTGTAGCCGAGGGCACGCCCGCGCGGCAGGATCGTGATCTTGCTGACCGGGTCGGTGTGGTTCATCGCCGCGGCCACCAGAGCGTGCCCACCCTCGTGATAGGCCGTGATCTTGCGCTCCTTGGCGCTCATGATCCGGGTGCGCTTCTGCGGACCCGCCATGACGCGGTCGATCGCCTCGTCGAGCGTCTTGTCGGTGATGAGGTGGCCGGAGCTGCGGGCGGTGAGCAGCGCGGCCTCGTTGAGGACGTTGGCCAGGTCGGCACCGGTGAAACCAGGAGTGCGGCGAGCGACGGCCAGGAGGTCGACGCCGGGCGCCATCGGCTTGCCCTGAGCGTGAACCTCAAGGATGCGGTGCCGCCCGATCATGTCGGGGGCCTCGACGGCGATCTGCCGGTCGAAGCGGCCCGGACGCAGCAGCGCCGGGTCGAGGATGTCGGGGCGGTTGGTGGCAGCGATCAAGATGACATTGGTCTTGACGTCGAAGCCGTCCATCTCGACCAGCAACTGGTTGAGGGTCTGCTCGCGCTCATCGTGACCACCGCCGAGGCCCGCGCCACGGTGGCGACCGACAGCATCGATCTCGTCGACGAAAACGATGGCCGGGGCGTTGGCCTTGGCCTGCTCGAAGAGGTCACGCACGCGGGAGGCGCCGACACCGACGAACATCTCGACGAAGTCGGAACCGGAGATCGAATAGAACGGCACCCCCGCCTCGCCGGCCACCGCCCGGGCGAGGAGCGTCTTGCCGGTACCAGGCGGGCCATACAGCAGCACGCCCTTGGGGATCTTGGCGCCGACGGCGAGGAACTTGGCCGGCTCGGCGAGGAACTCCTTGATCTCCTGCAACTCCTCCACGGCCTCGTCCGCGCCGGCGACATCGGCGAAGGTGACCTTCGGCGTGTCCTTCGTCGCGAGCTTGGCGCGGGACTTGCCGAACTGCATGACGCGCGACCCGCCGCCCTGCATCTGGCTCATCATGAACCAGAAGAGACCGATGAGGATGATCAGCGGGAGCAGCGAGAAGAGGAGCGAACCGAGCACGCTGGGGTGCTCGATCTTGTCGTTGTAGCTGCCCGGGACGTTGTCGTTGACCAGCTTGACCAGGGCCTCGGCGCGCGCGTCGATGAACTCCGTGCGCACCTTGGTGGCGTCCTTGACCCCGGAGCCGGAGTAGCTCTCACCCTGCTTCAGCGTCAGGTCGAGCACGTTGTCGCTGGTGAACCGGGCCGACTCGACCTTGCTCTCGGAGATGAGCGTCTCCGCCGCGGAGGTGTCGATGCGCGAATAACCGCCGTCGCCGTTGAAGGAGAAGAGCGCGATCATCAGCGCGAGCATGGCCATCACCCACAACAGGGGGTTGCGGAAGACTCGCTTGGCATTGGTGGACATCGGTATGGCCGGAGCCTGCTCCTTGCGCTGTCGGCCGGCGCCCCCGTGGGCACGACCGGAACGGGTCAGTCGGAGGACGACACTACCCCGCGGGTGCGACACCCGGCGCTAGCGCGTCCACGGGTGGCAACGTGCGGTGCGTGCGCTGTGTTCCGCGTCGGGAGTATCAGGAGTAGACGTGCGGGGCCAGCGTGCCGATCACGCGCAGATTCCGATAGCGCTCGTCGAAGTCGAGTCCGTAGCCGACGACGAAGTCGTTGGGGATGTCGAAGCCGACCCAGCGACAGTCGATCTCGACCTTGGCCGCGTCCGGCTTGCGCAGCAGCGTGCAGATCTCGACGGACTTCGGATGCCGCGACTCCAGGTTCGCCCGGATCCACGACAGGGTCAGACCCGAGTCGATGATGTCTTCGACGATGACGACGTGACGGTCGGTGATATCGGTGTCGAGGTCTTTGAGGATGCGCACGACACCGGAGGACTTGGTGCCCGAGCCATAGGACGAGACGGCCATCCAATCCATCGGGGCGCTGCCGGGTAAGGCCCGCATCAGGTCGGCCATCACCAGGACCGCCCCCTTGAGCACGCCGACGAGCAGGAACTCCTCGCCCGCGTAGTGGTCCCAGATGTCCTGGGCGATCTCACCCAGCCGGCGCTGAATCTCCTCTTCGGAGATCAGTACGCGCTCGAGATCGGCTCCCATGTGCTCCGCATTCACGATCGCTAGTTAACCGTATGCCGCGCACTCCCGTTCCCCTGGACCCTCACCCGGCCCGCCGACCGCGTCACGGTGACCCCGGGCAGGTCGAGTGGGCCCTGGCCCCGCCAGTGCGTCACGAGCCGATCACAGGCGTCCGTATGCCGCGCGCTCACCTGCCCCGCCGGGGCGCCCGCGGCGATCAGGAGTCGGCGCCAAACCCGGGTGCGAAGCGCCGTCGGGATGGCGGCGAGCCGATCCACTGGCCACGGGCCGTCACCGAGTTGGGCGGCAGCCTGGGCTGCGAGGTCGTCGAGGAGGTCGGCGTCGGCCCGCAATTGGGTCGCGGTGCGGGCGAGCGCGTCCGCGAAGCCGGGACCGAGGTCGGCTTCGAGGTCGGCGAGCGCGCGCCGGGCGCGCACGCGCGCAAACGTCGGGTCATCGTTGTGCGGATCCCGCCACGGGGTGAGGCCCAGTTCGGCGCACGACGCCTCGGTCTGGGCGCGGGTGATCCTCAGGAGTGGGCGGCGCAGCAGGCCCCG